>OGEU01000025.1_pt1 | contig 150080 bp, 156 predicted proteins | sample 1570651 | NCBI WGS metagenome assembly OGEU01 (sample SAMEA2582129, study PRJEB24529) | metagenome | biome: Human gut stool | place: China | collected 2011 | reverse complement strand
GCCGGTATGCTGAAACCATACAAAGGAAGTATCACATACATAAAGAAAATTCAGTCAGCATCCATTGCGGATGCTGGCTTTTATATATAAAAATTTCATAAACAAAAAGGAGAAATGAAAATGAATTTTGCTGAAACAGTCGCCGGACAACGGTTCCTCAATCACGACTTTCCATCCCTTGTAAAGAGCGCAGAGCGTATTGCAAAGGCAATGGAAGAGCAAAACAAGACTGCCGCAAAGCCATACCTGCTGATTTCGGTCCTTGACCGTGAAATCACCGCAGAGCAGTTTCCATCTCTCGAAGCAGCGCAGGCACAGATGCTGGCTGAGATTGCTCAGACCGGCGTTGCGGATGCCAATAATCTGCATATCGGAGATTGCTACGATGACTTTGAAATCCACGAAGACAACGCATGGACGAACCATCACGGAGACAATGACTGGAAAATCGTGGAATTGGAGGTGAAGTGAGTAATGGACGTGAAAGTACGCTGCAAAGACGACAAGTACACACGACATTACAAGGCCGACAAGGTGCTGTACTGTAACAACGGGAAGTACCGCTTTGTGAACGTTATTGTTGGCAACTTCGTCTCGTCCTTCCATCTTGACGACATTGTGGAGTTTGAGGCGGTGGACTTGGTGGTTGTGAAACAAGTAAACAAAAAGGAGAAATGAAAAATGAAACGTGTAAAAAAGAGTCTGCGAGCCTATCAGCTTCTCAGCTCCGCCTTTACAGCGGCCATCGTTGTAGCTGCTGTAGCGCTTCTCTCGGTAGCGGGAGCATCTGACGCCGGTAATCTGACCGACGCCGAGCTTTTCAAGAGCCTGTCTGTGGTCTCCGGCGGATTTGCCATTGCCTATCTTGGCAAGCACATCTGCACGAAGAACATCCAGGCACTTGAGCGCCGTATAGACCGCTATATTGAGCGGAGAGGCATGGTCGATACCTTCACCATGTCCTCCGGCGTCAGAATGGCGCACTTTGAGCTTTCTGTACCGAAAGGGAAAGAGACCGTCCGTACAGGCCGTATCCTATGCCGCCGCTCTGCCTTGAGCGATACGGTGTGCGATACGATGGAGGACTGGCTGCTCATGTCCGGGCTGCCGTCTATTTACGCCGGTGATGCGGTCTGGTTCTCAGATGACCACCAGACGTGGAAGCTGGTGGAACGCGCTGTGGAGGGCGATGACGTCGTACTCTATGAGCGTGTGCCGGCAAAAGGAGCCGCGTAACCAAATACACAACGCATAGCGGAATGTCCTATTGGGACGTTCCGCTATGCCTCTCTATAGGGTACAGAAACATCCAAAGCAGTGCGGGCAGGGAATACAGGAACTCAAGTGTTCAGGTTCCCGGCAGAAGTAGTATGTTTCTTGAAGAAAGCACGGCAATATAAGAATAAGACAGTTTTTTTATTGAAAGGAGAAGAACCATGTTGAAAATCAGAAAACGTAGCGGCGAGGAGGTTCTCTTCGACCGCAGTAAAATTGAGAGAGCCATTGAGAAGGCCAACGCCAGCGTTTCGATACCAGAGCGTCTCGACCGTGACATCATAGCAGGTATTGCTTTGAGCATTGAGAACGCCTGCTCAAACATGAAAACCATTCCGACCGTAGAATCCGTACAGGACATGGTGGAATATGCCATCGCGAAGGCCGGCGCTTACCGTCTGGCAAAGAATTACGCCGTATATCGCTATCAGCACGAGCTGATGCGGAAGGCGAATACGACCGATGACAAAATCCTTGCCATTCTGCACCGCAGTAGTGCGGATGCGAAGGAGGAGAATTCGAATAAAAACCCCGATATCGTTTCCACCCAGCGAGACTATATTGCTGGTGAGGTAAATCGCGACCTGACACGCAGACTTATCCTGCCCGCCGAAATCACGGCGGCACATGACGAGGGACGTATTCATTTTCACGATACGGATTATTCGGCCCAGCCCATTCATAACTGCGACCTGGTGAATCTGGAGGATATGCTCCAGAACGGAACGGTCATTACTGGAACACTCATTGAAAAGCCTCACAGCTTCTCCACCGCTTGCAACATCGCAACGCAAATCATCGCGCAGGTAGCGTCGAGCCAGTACGGCGGCCAGACCATTACCCTGACGCATCTGGCTCCCTTTGTTGAGGTCAGCCGTCAAAAATTCCGCACTGCTGTAAGAGAAGAATTGACGCTGGCCGGGATTCAGGCATCCGAGGACCAAATCAATCTGATTGCCGAGGAGCGTGTAAAGGAGGATGTAAAAAAGGGAGTCCAAATCATTCAGTATCAAGTGGTGACGCTGATGACGACCAACGGACAAGCTCCGTTTATCTCGGTCTGTATGTGTCTCAACGAATGCGGTGACGATGAAGGTCTGCGAAACGACCTTGCCATGGTCATCGCGGAAATGCTCCGTCAGCGCATTCAGGGCGTAAAGAATGAGGTCGGCGTTTGGGTCGCACCCGCTTTTCCGAAGCTCCTGTATTTTCTGGAAGAGGACAACACTTACGAAGGCAGCAAATACTTCTGGCTGACAATGCTGGCAGCAAAGTGCTCCGCAAAGCATCTTACTCCTGATTACATCAGCGAGAAGAAAATGTTGGAACTCAAAGGCGACATCTATCCTTGCATGGGCTGCCGCAGCTTCCTGACGCCGGACCGTTTCACAGATGCCGGTATAGGAAATATCGCTAACGCCAAAAACTATGTCCCCGGAAAGCACAAGTATTATGGGCGCTTTAATCAAGGCGTTGTGACCGTGAATCTTCCGTTTGTAGCGATGGATTCCGGCAAAGACCTTGATGCTTTCTGGAAAGAGTTCGATGAAACGCTTGAGCTGTGTCATCGTGCGCTGCGCCTACGCCACGAACACCTGCTCGGTACGGTATCAGATGTCGCGCCTATTCTGTGGCAACACGGCGCTTTGGCCCGCCTTGCAAAGGGTGAGACCATCGACAAGCTGCTTTACAACGGATACTCCACAATTTCCTTGGGTTACGCCGGACTCTATGAAGCGGTCTACTACCTTACCGGACACAGCCACACAGACAAGGAAGGTAAGCCGCTGGCTCTGGCCATCATGCAGAAAATGAACGACAAATGCGCGGAGTGGAAGAAAGCGGAGAATATCGACTACTCCCTCTACGGCACGCCACTGGAGTCTACGACCTACAAATTTGCTAAGGCACTCAAGGCCAAGTTCGGTGTTGTGCCGGAGGTTTCCGACCATGACTACATTACGAATTCCTACCACGTCAATGTGCGCGAACCCATCGACGCATTTACCAAGTTGAGGTTTGAGGCTGAGTTTCAGGCTCTTTCTCCCGGTGGTGCCGTCAGCTACGTTGAGGTGCCAAACATGACGCAGAACATTCCTGCGGTTATCAGCGTTATTCAATTCATCTATGAAAATATCATGTACGCAGAGCTGAATACCAAGTCTGATTATTGCCAGGTCTGCGGCTATGACGGCGAAATTCGAATTGTCGAAGATGGCGGAAAGCTCGTTTGGGAATGCCCGAACTGCGGAAATCGCGACCAGCACAAGATGAATGTTGCCCGCCGAACCTGCGGCTACATTGGCACGCAGTTCTGGAATCAGGGCCGCACGCAGGAGATTCGCGAGCGCGTGCTTCATCTGTGAGACGAAGATTTAACAGAAGAATCCTCCTTGCCAAAGAATACCCCGCAGAAGGACGTCCATTGGACGTCCTTCTTTTTTATCCAGATAGTTCACGTTAAATTCTGCAAAAAATTGACTACAAGAATTTTAAGTGGTATAATATAGTGGAAATGTGAGGGGCGGGGATACTCGCAATCACATAATAAAACTAAAAGGAGTGTATTCACATGAAAAACCAGCGTTTTCTTTCGGCCCTGGCAGCAACCGTGATGGCTGTGTCCCTGTTTACCTGCACTGCACTCGCGGCCAACGAACCCGCAGACACAGCCGCCAGTGAGCCGACGCAGCAGACCGAAGTCATTACTGCGGACACGGGCACCGGGTCAGAGAAGGGCGTATTAGCCAAGTACAGTGACTTCATTACCAGCACTGGAGGCGAGCTGCTCGTTGTCGGCATTTGCGCCGTCGGTCTTGGCGCATTGTACCTGACGAAGGGCAAAAAGGGCGGCAAGCGGAAGAAGAATTCCAGCGTCGCCAAGGATTCCTCCAGAACAGAAGGCCTTTAAGAGAGGCAGGAGGAATGAAACAGTGAAAAAAGAACGTCTCGCAAGTCTCCTGATGACGGGGGTAATCATGGCGTCCACGGTGGTATCAGCCAGCGCCATGCAGTTCCCACAGGATGTCTACTATCCGTCTGATGACACAGGGCTTGCCCAAAAGGTCTACATGGTGGAGACGGAGAAGGAAATCGAGCTTCTTGACCGCAGCTCCTTCACCTACAAGGGCAAGACCTATAATTACCTCGATATGACCGTGGAGCCGCAGGAGGTCCACGACGAGAAGAACATGGTCAAGAAGGTATCCGGTGAGTCCGATACCAACGATAAGGCCAAAATCCTCGCGACTCTCGAAGTCAACCTCAATGAAGTGACCGAGGATGGGTATGCCGGCGAGTTGACGCTGGATGCGTCTACGCTGACGACCACCGTTACGGAGTATGGCAAGGGTTCTCAGAAGAAGACTGTGACCAAGACGTATCCCGGTATGTCTGATGGCGATTTGTCCCTTGTCCCGAAAACCGTTACCTCTGGCGGCGCAACCCTTCAGCTGGTAAACTGCTCCTGGAGTGAGGATGCGCAGTATAATCCGTATGACCCCGATATTGGCAACCGCTTTACTGCAACCGCGACATACTCCGGCAAGGTTGGCTACAGCTATGCTAAGGGTTATGCCTACGAGGTCAATTACTATGGAACGGTGGAAAAGGACGAGGTTGAGGGCTACCTCTGCACGCTCCTGTTCGCACCGGAGGAAGAGCCTTCTCATTGGTACGACGTCTATCTGAATGAGGACGGCACGACCAACGGATTCATGGTTCTGTTCACCGTACTGTTCTTCGCAATGCTGGTCGGGCTGCTGTATTTTCTGTGGCCCATTCTTTTCGGCAAGAAGGAAGACAAGACTGTGACGGTCGAGGAAATTTACCAGAATCAGCCGGACGAGAAAATGAAGTAAGCCTTTGTTTTCAAGTCCCACCACACCTTACAACCATTTTGACTGAGAAAGGAGATTTTTCGTGAAGAAACGCATTGGAGCGTTTGTGGTCGCGACAGTAATGACCGCATCGTTGGCGGCACTTCCCGCCAACGCCATGAGTTACACCGTTGAAGGAGCCAAGGAACGCAACTTCGGCCCTATCACGTCGGTAGAATTTGAAATCCCAGCCGCAGACAGTGCGTCGGATTACAGCAAGAATGCGGCATACGCGCCTCCCGGATTTGGAACGCCGGAATCATATCTGCCTAACAGGTCTGAGAAACTCATTGACCTGCGCGGAATTGACGGAAGCGATAATGTCGCAGTCGGTCCCGGCAGTCTGACCGATGCTATCACCGGCGGCAGTGTTTCTGTTGGAGCTGATGGTTTCCCGACTGTTGACGGTGGCAGCGGTTCCTATGGCGCGGTGACACCCGCAAACGCTGCGACACCAACTCAGGCAACGACCAAGTTCACGGCAGTCACATCGACGTCCTACAATTCGAAGGGAAAGCTGGGAACTATCGAGATTCCCGCGCTGAAAATCAATTACACCATTACCGAAGGAACCTCCAACGAGAATATGAAGTACGGAGCTGGCCATGTGATTGATTCCTCCATCTGGGATGGCAATGTGTGCCTTGCGGGACACAATCGTGGAGTTCAAAACAACTTCGGAAAAATTCATACACTGAAGTCCGGAGACAAGATTGTGCTGAACACGCAATACGGTACGAGAATCTACAAGGTTTCTACTGTGGACAAGGTTTTGGAAACAAATATGAACTGCCTGAGCCGCACTACGGATAACCGTATTACCCTGATTACTTGCGTCGCAAATGAACGCGATTACCGCTATGTTGTGACCGCATACGAGGCAACCTGAGCTAATCTGAATGCCCGCCCATTTCGGGCGGGCATTTTTTCTTGACCTCGGCCGGCCAACACGGCAGAAAGGAGGCGTACTCTTGAGCGTGTACGGCGAAATCTACCGGGATGCGACAGCGGCTCATGCACAGCCGTTGCATCTTCAGAAGTTCGCACCGGACGATAGGGAACACGAGATGGCAGTTCGGAAACTGCGGAAAACAGCGGAGACGCAGCGGACGGTGAGAGCAAGATTTATTATGGACGACCGGACCTTAATTTGTCACAAAGTCTCATGCGAGCGGTGCAAAAATATCCCATTCAGAAACCGCATCTACTTTAGTTCATTCCAGCGAAACCCACAAATTTCGCTCTGTACGAACTGCTTCTCCGCTACGCCGGATGAACTGGAACTGAGCCAGTACATCAGCCGGACAGAGAACATGAAGAAGGCGATGTTCCGGGATGCGATAGTGGCCTATGCGAGGAAACTTGGACTGGAGGTGAGTTTTCTCGATGCGGATACCGCCCATGTGAAATCCATTGCGGGAGAGTGGCGATTCAACTACAGAAAGCGGCCAATCCAGCTGTACCATAAGAACAACTTTGAACCACTGGACGAAAACAGGGAAGAAGCATATCACCTGCAAGACATTCTGATGTATACCCCGGCGCATACGCTCAGCTACATTGCGATTCACGACCAGCCGGAGCGTACGCTTCCGCTTGCCAATGAGATGCAGAAGAAGATGATGACGGGAAGGAATAAAAAGCATTTCAAGCAGCGCAGACGCCCGGTAGCACGTTGAATCTCAGCGTATTTTTGCAGAAGGAGGGACGGACTGCGGCCGCGACAAAAATAACCCTCTGCGGCCGTGTCCAGATTTTTATGAAGCGCATCAGGTCCATACGTTGCGAAATGACAAAACCTCGAAAAAAATTTTTCAAAAGAAAGAAAAATAGAGAACTGGAGAAATGACGTCAACAACGGTCAACACATGAACACATGATTTAGCGTCAATTACGAACAAATTTCAATAAAAATGGAGAGTTTTGCAATTTATTTGTGAAACTCTCCCTTTCTTTGCAAGGAATACAGGAACCTGGGTTCCCATTCCGTAATTCATGGCTTTTTCTTTTTTTGCGCTAAACTCAGAGTAACATTAAAGAAGTATCTTACATCAAATCAAATCTACCCAAAGGGTAATTTGGTATGATAACACCTGACGATTTCAAGTGTTGGAGCAAGCGCCGACATGGACGCAGCCGCAGAGCCGGTCTGTCGATGCCGTATCGGACCAAATTTCAACACTCAGTCCGCACGCGCAGGAACCTTCGCGGGTTCCTTCGAAAAATGATGCACCAGTAATGCGGTATGCCCCAAATTAAGACGGGGCAGCTGTTACTGACGCAGCCGTGCAATTCTGATTTTAAGTAATTTATCTCCCGGCCGCAGAGCGAATGGGAGTTAAAAACTTCATGAAGGAGAAATAGCTATGTTCAACATCATCGGCACCATCGTCAAGATAGTCCTCGTGACTATCGAAATCTGCGGACTCTCTATTGGAGTCTACATGATGCTCTTCCAGGGCATCACCAACCTCACTGATGTGGGGAAGGCCCTGGAGGGTAAGAACCCACTCATTGTCATGTGTGGGTACATCGGCTTCATCAGCATGAATCTGCTGATGCTCGCCATTGGGCTGCTTGGCCCAGTTGTTCGCAAGCTGCTTGACCGCAGCAAGAACAAAAAATCCAAGTAACACAACCCCGCAGAACACCCCCAGCCATGCGCAGGCTGGGGGTGTTTCTTTTTTTGCAACGACTCGAAATTAAACAAGAAGTTGACTAAAAAGCTGAAATGTGGTATAATATGCAAAATCGAAGGGAGGACTTATTTTGATTGATAAGTATAAGCTGATGCAGAAGGTATATGGAAAAGATATCGTTCATGTCTGCGGCACCTGCTGCAATCGGCAGACAAATCCAGACGATGCGAAACACAAAATTTGTATTGCCTTCGGAACGTCACCGATGGTAGACTGTACCTGGGGTGAGGATAAGCGTGCGTGCGGACTTTATAACCGTCCGTTTCGCGGTCTGCGTCCGGTTCGGGTCCCTCTGGTCGAAATATATGGGCCAAAGGAAACAACGGAGGAAAACGTACCGCAGGAATCGCTTTTTTGATTAGGGTGGGTGATTGCGTTTGAATTTGTTCGGAATTTATTTACTTGAGATGGCACAGGGTCTTCAAGCTGGAGCGGCTGCGGTGCTTTTTCTGTCGTTCATAGTCATGGTGCCATACGACTACCTGTTCCACCGCGAAAAAATCAGAGCAAATTGGCAGGATATGAAGAACGTCTTTGGTATCTTTGCGGGGAAAATCCCGCAGGTAAAAAAGAAAAAGGAACCCCCTGCCTGGAATGTCTGGTTTACAAGAAATCGTATCATAAAGACTGGACCGGACGTATTCAGACCGCTTGACCCCAAATTGGATTTGTCCGCCTTTGATGGAACCAGACTGTTGCTGGCAAAACTCTTCCTGTCGGTGCTTGTTGCGTCACATTTCCCATACGCCGTCATTGCGATTATACAGCAGCACGGATGGATGACATCGGGCTTAGAGGCATTTTTGCATGAGTTCTTCCCGGTCAGCGTTCTCGGTGGAGACCCACGGCTACGCATGGTTCACGCGGTATTTCTGATGGTCGAAACGACCTTACTTTTCGTTACCGACATCATTGACAACAGAAGAAGTGCAAGGCGCTGCGGCGTTTCACGAATGCTATCCAGTATGCGGATGTTCTTCATGGAGCGCATGAGCGAGAAAGAAGCGGAGGAAGCATCTTTCTTTGTTGCCATGCTGGCAGACCGACTTGGTGAGGAGCAGAAGAAGGATATTGTCGAGCAGACCTCCTACATCAGAAAGGAATCGCCTGAAATCGGTAGAGAGTTCATCGAGACACTATGCGGCCTTTACAATAGCTCCGCAGAATCCGGAAGTCTAACAGACGCCGGAGAATCTATGATGGGGAAAATCAAAGATTTAGTCTAACCATAATGCCCACCGCATTGAAGCGGTGGGCGTTGCTGTAACTATTTGACTGACAACTCTTTGCGTGGTATAATAATAGTAGACCACCAAGGAGGTGAAGATATGCCTGCTTATCAGTACAAAACGCAAGAAGGCAAAGACAAGCACAATGCTTGGCGTCGTGAATATTACCGCAAGAACAAGGAGCGCATTCGCGCCCGTGATAACGCAAATGCGAGGAAGCGGCGCAGGGAAAATAAGGAACTCGGCATTACGCCTAAAAAGTACACCAGAAAGAAAATCGACGTTAGGAACAACCCAGATAAGGAACGCATTCGCGAGGCAATCCGCGCAGAGGAATCGTCCGCGCAAGCCGCACAAAACTGATTTTGAAGAAAGGAGACGGGGCCTTTATCCTTTGCTGTACGACAATGGATTTCCACGCCCTTTGAACGCTTTATGCCAAATGAAACTCGAAAGACTTTTGAAATAGTCTGCTCCATGAATCATTTTGTGCGGTCCACACGGTACGGAGAAGTTTTTCGCACAAATACCTCGGTTGACGGAGTTGAAAAGATTCGCGACGTTCTGCGCGTTTCCATTCCTTTCAATCCGAAACGGGAAGCTCTGCTGCGGGATAAGATGGGCGATGATACGAACGATTTTTATAAGAAATTTGCGCGATGCGTGTCAAATGACATCAAAATCCGCCGATACCTTGGCGCTCTGGATGCTTCCGGAGATGACCGGACTGCGGTGGAGAATCTCAAGGCGTCAAATCTGACAATCAGCGCCAATCATCAGCTGAAACATGAGGGAGTACCCGGTTCCGACATCTATCTCATTTCCGATGTAGCAGAACCCTTTGTGGGGAGTACCTTTTTCAGCGGCTACGCCTTCACCATGACGAATCTCGCAATGTTTGCTGCGAGAGCTGCACAAATCATCAAGGGACTGGACACCTATCACGTCCACCTGGGAGCAATCGACCTTGACTCCATTGTGCTTTGCACGAAAGATAACGGCAAGCAGCTCTTCGCCTTTAGCTCGTTCCTATATGGCGGCTTTGATGAAGGGTATGAGCCAAAGGATAAGGCCGGACAGCCGTGGAGGGTAAATTCGTTTCCCGCGACCGTCCCTGTGACAATGGACGAAAACATCCGCAACGGAGAAGAAAGGCCATCGCTCGTTGGCGATATGCACTCCCTTGCTGCCCTTCTTTGGGTTATTCTGTGCGGCGATGACTACCGCAATGCGCCAAATTGGGACCTGACACCACAGTACGCGCCAGACCGCACCGCGCAGCTGCTGAAGGAGGTCTACGCCAGTGATGACCCGGAGATGCTGAAAGCTCTGCAAAAGGAGTTCAGAGGCATTGCCCGCAACATTGGGCGCGGAGACCTTTCAGAGTCCGTCATTCGGCTTGAATTGAGCCGTCCGTTGCTTGCCGAGCGGGATATGATAACACCACCGGAGCCGCTCAAGAAAGAGTCGGAGAGCGGAGAATCCACGGGGGCTATGCAAAACCACGAAGAAAAGGCGAAAAATAGCGAGGAGCCGGAGGAGGAAGTCGTCGAAGTCGTTGAGATAATCGAGGACGAACCGGCGGAAACTCCACCCGCACAGCAGGAGCATCCACCGGCAGAACCCGCGCCTGTCGGCAATGCTGAGAACGCGGCGGAGAAACCGCAGGAAGCAGAGGAGACTGCACCGCCTGCCGCCGAACCCGTAGACACACCGGTAGTCAGCGCCTCAAAGGAGTCTGAGCAAACATCGCAGGAAGCCGAAGAAGTTCTTGCGGAAGACCCCTGCACGGAAGAACCGGAAGAATCTGCCACAGAGCAGGGAAGCGCGAAACCGGAGAGAAAGCAGAGCGATACACGCGAAGCTGACGAGCCTGCGAAGCCGCCTGTCGTCATTCCGAAGGTCAATACTGTAAAGGAGACAGAACAGCCGGCCACGAAGACGGAACCGGTCAGAACCACCGCGCAGAAGGACAGCTCGGAGCAGGATAGGGGACCCTCGTACAAAAATGAGCGGTTGAAGGAAGCACCAGCAGAAACCACGCCTCCGGCACCGCAGCAGCCGGTACAGGCCGCTCAGCATGAAGCAACGCTTCACGCGGAGACAGGTCCGGCACAGACGGCCCCGCCGTACCAGCAGCAATTCGTACAGCAGCCAGCACCGCCGTTCGGATATCAGCCTGTTTTCACACAGCCTGTTTACCAGCCCGTATACCCTGTCTATCCTCCTCAGCCGTATAGCCCGCCACAGCCACAGCTTCAGACGCCGCCTCAGCCGGAACCGAAACCCGCATCGCAACCACAGGCTGCTCCGCAAGCACCCACACAGGATGATGTACCGAGTAAGCCCCCAACCGTAGTAAGGCGGACTACGACGACCTACCGTCCTAAAAAAAGGCCGTTCGCGGCATTTCTCCGTTTTATCATCATCTTCGCACTTCTGGCTTTCGGCGTGCTTTGTGGTCTGAAGTATGCCGGAGTTCCTATCCCCATCGACATCCCGTATATTACGGCAGGGGATACCTTCACCGTTTCACCAAAGGAAGTCACGCTATCCATAGGGGAAGAGGCTGCCATCCAATCCTCCGCCGCTTGTACGCTCAGCAGTTCAAATCACGCGGTTGCAACCATCAGCGACAACGGCACGATTCACGCTGTTGGAGCGGGAACCTGCACCATTACAGCCAGAGCAACCGAAGGAAATGGAACCGCCCGCGTCAATGTCATCGTAACAAACTGATTCTACAGCAGGCGAATGAATTGACTTCCGAGATTAAATGTGGTATAATGAAAGTGTCGGGGGCAGCCAATGCCCAAATACAAAAGAAAGGTCTATTTTCCAATGAACAAAACTGAATTCATCGCGAAAGTCGCGGCCAAAGCTGGCGTAGAGAAGAAGGCGGCCGCAGCACTGGTAGACGCGGCTCTGGAGGTTGTAACCGATGCTGTGAAGGCGCATGAACCCATCAGCATCGTCGGCTTCGGCACACTGTCCATTGCACACAGGGAGGAGCGTACCGGCAAGAACCCCAAGACGGGCGAGACACTGAAAATTCCCGCACGTTCCGTTCCCGTATTCAAGCCCAGTTCCACCCTGAAGGAAGCGGCAAACAGCAAATAATCTCGCTCATACTCTTGACCGGCAGGTTTTCCTGCCGGTCTTTTTTTGCATCTTTCCGGGTTCTTAGGTTCCCAGTAAAAAAATGAGCCGTTTTTTGCGCTTACCGGTATGCTAAGACCATACCAAAGAAGTATCACAATTAAAGAAACAATTCAGCCAGCGGTTTTCAGACCGCTGGCTTTTATATAAAAATCTTAATTCAAAAAAAGGAGAAATGAAAAAATGAAATTCAAAGAAGAACGCAAAATGTTCCTCCCTTGCGATATGGGGGAAACCGAGGTCTGTGTCTACACTGACAAAGACGGAAAAGAGTTCGCTTTCCTGACCTTTGAGGGTGCCTTCTGTGGCAAGCCCAAAAAGCGTGTGGCGAAAAAGAACGGCTGGAAGCTGGAAATTTTCACTCGCCCCGCCTCCTTCGTTGCCACAAAAGAAACTACTATCCCTATCAGCGAAATCGAAACCTTTGATTTCGAGGAGGCCATGGACGAATTTCTGAACGAAGTCGAGGACTCTATGGGGCTGGTTGGTAGCGACGGATGTGGAGCCTGCACATCATCAGGCTTCTCTGTAGGCTACGACAATGCGGAGGTCCCTCAGAATGGCTGACGTGGGAGCAGATTTGCGAGTACAAAAAAGTGTTCCGAGCACTACGTTACTCAAAAAATGTATGAAATCAAAAAAGGAGAAGAAAAAATGAACGAAAACAAACATGGAGACACCTACAAGGTCGAGATGTTGCGCCGTATGCTAACGCACGAGACAGATGCCAAGGAGGTACATTACGGAGCCAAACTCTCCCACAGCGGTCGGGGCATTAAGCCGCTGACCATCGACGCCGGAGGCATTGACGCTCTGATTCGGTACTACGAGAACCACGATACCGACCTTGATGGCGGCGCTCCGGAGTTCGAGTTGACCAAGTGCGAATTGGAGACAGCCTACCGCAAGCGCGAGCATCAGTACCGTCTCGCTGATGCGGAAGCACAACTATCCGCATTTTTTGGCATCAATACGGAGAAAGAATCACCGTTTGACGAAGAGGATAGCGAAGAGAACAGCGATGCGTTTGTCATGAAGTACGGCTACCCGTTCGTCGAATTGTTGGACGCGGAATCTCGCAACTATGCGCTGAATGCGCTCGTCGCAGAGTTTGAGGACGCGAAGGACTGCAATGTGGCAGAAAATGACACATGGCAGGCTGTCATCGCGGAATACTTTGCCCGCGAAAGGGAGGCCTTTGCAAGCGAAAGGAAAGCGTTTCGCGAACTCTTCAGTAAGTATTGTAGACAAGAAATCAACAAAGGGCACTGTGACTCTGATGGCTGCGAATTTTGCCCTGTTAATAGTGCCTACGATGAAATCTTCAACCGATTCTCCGATGACGAAGAATCTGACAAGTGAAGGAGGATAGCAAAATGCGTTCTAAGGAAGATGTCATCAGCATCATTCGGTCTTACTGCCTTGCCAACGACGGCGACGAAGCAACCACCGATTTGCTTCTTGCCGTCGGAGCTGAAATCCTTGGCGTTTCCGCAGAGGAGATGCAAAAAAGGCTCGCATGGTCTGACCGCGAATCGGACGTTCCAAACCAGGAAGACGGACATGAGCAGGACCGCTTCACAAAGCGTCTTCCTGACGGGCAGGCTATCATGGATTGTCAGAAGTGCGAGGCTGATTGGACGGCTAAACACGGCAAACCCCTCGAACAATGCACGGCACTTTACTGTCGCAACCGCTGCAAGGACCGTCTTGCGGACTACGAGGATGCGGAGACCATCGTCCCTATCTCTGATAAGGTTTGTCCCAAAGAGGTAGGACCCGCCAAGCAGTTGGGACGGTGCGTCCTTCTGGATTGGGATACGTTGAATGGTCAAATGCTCCGCGATTGGAGTATGGAAACATTCGGACACCATGTGGAGGCTTATGTCGGCTCATTGGAAAACTATCCCGCAGAGAGTGTATTCCTCACTCTTGAAGGGCTGCGGAAAGAAGACTTCGCCGCCTTCAAGGCACTGCACGACGAGGCGGATGCCGATGGTCTTTTCTGCCCTGAGCTGGAGTTCAGCACGGAGAATGTCTGTGAGATGCCTTGCTCTGTGACTTGGCATATCTTGTCCAAAGTCTTCGCAGCGGCCTGTGGGCTCCAGTCGGTTGCCTATGCCGTCGGCACGGATGATGGCGCTATCCTCATGGAAAAGTCCCCGTGGTCGGAGCTAAAATCGAAAAGGAGAAATCGAAAAATGGAAACAAACAGGAAGAACATCAATGCTGCATTTGCAAAAATGCAGCAGGAAGCAAAACAGCTCGGTGTCGAGCTGCTAACCAAGCCGGAGGTCTTCATTGACGACGACCATCTTTGCTGTGTTTGGTACGGAGGCTATATTGGAGGCTTCATGTATAAGGACCACACGGTGGCCCTTGAGGTGCATGGAGATGTCGTAATCTGCGGCGTTGTTGACGGCGAGGATTTTGAGTACACTAACCGCTTGAACAACGGGGCAATGAGCATGGCTGCCTCCGACCACCTGCGTACAGCTTTTAAGAGCGACGCAGAGCTTGATAAGGCCATTGAAGACGAACGCATCGAGTATACCGCGAACAACTGGATTGAGGTTTTTGTGCAAGGACCGAACGGTGATTGGAGCGAGGGAATGGTCGTGGACGAAACAGACAATGTGCTGGACGCCTGCGGAGATATCCAGGCATGGGTCAAGTGGTTAGAGAAGGAATTCATGGGCCAGTGGGTTGCAACGGACCCCGATACTATGCAGTTCCGCCGCATGGCTCCCGAAAAGGGTAATGGTGTCTATGAACTGGCACAAGTCAATCAGTACGGAGACGACTTATTCCATGTGGCGCATGGCTTCGTCTATCCGAGCGACATTGACGCGGACGAACAGACCCACTTGATTAGCGAGTTCGGTTGGCCAAAGGAGACGATTGAGAGTGACGAATTCCCCGCTCTGCTTGCGGAGGCATCTTTCGAGTCTGCTGCGACAGAGTACGATACGGACGAGGAGTATGCCACCTTCGAGGATGCTGCCCGTGCGCTTGGCACACTCATAGGCGTCTACGTCGAGGGCTATCTTACGAATGGAAAGGAGACGCAGAAATGAGTTACTATCGCAAGAAAGTCTATGATTCCCACAATGGGGATTCCAAACTGAATGCCCGCACCGGGCAGGTCGTGGAGGTCCTTCGGGAGCTGACCGACAGGGAAGCGGATATCGCTGACGTCGGCAGAATGTTCCATGTCCGGTTTGCAGATGGATTTGAGACCGATGCCTTCGAGGACGAGTTGGAGGTTCATGACGGGGTAAAGACCATCGTGGATGAACACCACTCATTCCAAGTTGTTGACAAGGTTCCCCTTGGCTATGTCATTTGGAACATCGGCAACAATATGGCAGACGGATATCTGCCGCTTTGCCAGGTCGGCGGGCCTGATGGCTGTCAGGTGAATCCCGACACGCTCAAGGCCGTAAAGTGCGATGGTGCGCAGACTATTCTGGACGCTGCAACTTGCGCCGGTACGCCCCGCGCAATGCGGAGGTTCCTCAGCAAGCACCAGAACGCGGAGCCGGGAAGCTACAATGACCGTTGCGTGCAGCGCATTAAGGCCGCGCTTCCGTATCTGGACAAGCTCGGTTGGACCTAAAAAAACCGCCCCCTCTCAGCTAAATGAGAGGGGGCCATTTTTTGCAGGAGAGGGGAGGCGCTTTGCTATTTTGCGCTTCCGATTTCAAGTACAGGAGAGTTTTCCCACTCCGGAACAGCAGACCTTTTACAGGTTCCGAGCCTCCTACATTCCAAGGTTCCCATATTCCAAGGTTCTTGACGGGGAAAAGACGCGAATCGGCAAGATGCCGGTATGCTGAGACCATACAAAGGAAGTATCACAAGCAATACAGAACATTCAGCCGGCGGTTTTTTTCGAACCGTTGGCTTTTATATAAAAATCTTAATTCAAAAAGGAGAAATGGAAAAAATGAAAGTAGATTGCAAATTCGAATGGTATGTCCAGGAAATCCCTCCACGGTGCAGAAAACCACGGGATGTTCTGCACACCAAGACAGTCGAGGTCAACATCCCAGAGTTCCGGGAAGTCGAAGTGGACAAAAACGCACCTGTGGCCATTGTTGTTTACAAGAAGGATTACAGCACGAACAAAAAGGTTGGAAAAGAGTTCAGGCTCTATGATGGCCGGCTTTACGTTGCAGACGGCAGTGCTGCGGAGTTCAAGAACCGATATCTGTGCGATAGCCGCATTGAGCGAGAAGGCGATATTCCAAAAACCGTAAAGAAGATTGAGGAAGAGTGGCTGATTTGCGATGACACGCTATATCGTGTGACCGGCGAACCGATATACAGGGTTTGCGACCAGTTTATTTTCACGGATGTAATTTGTGACCGGGAATATATGGACTCTAACAGATTTCGCGCAGACGAGCTTTTTGAAGCCAAGAGATACCGTGACGCACTATACCCTGAATATGCTTGCAACGAGAACGACGAGGACTACAACTCGATTGAAGTTCGCATTCCGGATGCGTTGAAGCTGCCGACTTACCTGAATCGGGTAGACGACTGCCTTGAGAAAAATGCCCGCAAAGCGTTGACACAAGAATTGGGTTTTGGAGCACTGGAAGAAGGTCTGTCGAACCTGATGGTTGCCATTATGAAACGTGCAAGAAAGAATGAGGAGTTTAAGCGGACGGGTTACATAGCACCCTATGAACTGGCGGATATTGCGCGTGAGGTCATTCTCGAAAAATTCAAGTGAAAAGGGACACCGGGGCCAACAACCCACCGCCTAAAGGCAGTGGGTTGTTCCCCAAACTATGTTGGAGGTATTTTTTTATGAAATGTCAATGCAAGAAATCGTTAAATGCACCGACCGAGAGCGGTGTAGTGGTCAGGGTCAGTGGGTTATACGCCAAGCACTCTCACAGCACGCAGGATGGCGTTGAGTTCATACCTGCGGTGTTTTACGCTGCTGCATCCAGGAATATCGGGGTTCTGCTCCGATACAACGGAAAATGCCGCGCCTGGGCAAATAACCTGTATGCCACCCCGGACGCCGTGGAAAAGCTCATTGTTGAGTTTGTCCAACGTTACGAAAAATTCTCGGATAAACAAAAACTGGAATTCAAAACCAAGAATGGGCTGCTGTGAAACAGCGGCCTGTTCTGCTAAGGCAAATAGAGGAAAACGACAATGCACAAAAATAAAATCGACCTGACATTCGTTCCGTGGCGCAGGGATAGAATTACCCGGCACTATGTTGAACGGAGCGGCACAACGCTCGAAGTGCCGACGCGGATGACTGCCGCACAGTTGGCGGCAGCGTCCACATACTGCACAACGGTGGACAATCCGTATGCGCTGGAATTAACCGTGAGGGCCGGAACCTCACGCAAATTTGCAGAAGCGGAGCCGGATGAAAAGTACGCCATTCTGGTACAAGCGGCTCAAAAGTTTGGCATTCAGCTATTCTGAACAAAAAGGAGAAAGATGTATGAAAAATATCTATCTTATCGTTGGGCCATCCGGGTCCGGCAAGACGATGGTGGCAAACCGCCTCAAAGAGAAATACCGTCTCAAGCAGGTCCTCTCGTACACAGAGCGCCCGCCCCGCTTTGAGGGCGAGGGAGGACATACCTTCGTGACTCCGGAGGAGTTTGACAAGCTGGAAAATCTGTGCGCGTATACCGTGTTTGACGGGCATCGCTACGGCGTTCCGGCCGAGATGGTAGAAGTCTCTGATATCTACGCCATTGACCCTGCTGGTGTGGCTTACATGAAGGAGCATTACAGCGGCAAAAAGGGCGTGAAGGTCATCGGGCTGTTCGCAGCTGAAGAAGTCTGTAAGCGCCGCATGAGAGCACGCGGCGACAGTAAGGAAGCTGTCAGCGAGCGCGTTGAGCATGACAGAATTGCGTTCGCCCCGGCACGCCGTATCGCATCGAACCCGAAAACCTACGCACTCTATGGTCTACAGGAATGCTGCGATGTTGTTTTTCGCAACAATTTCGCTTCAGTTAAGGGTCTTGAAGACGAGATTCCGGACCTTGTTTACCAGTACATCAAACGGCAGGAGCGGGTTTAACATGGGCGTAACAATTTCCTGCACGAAGACAGGTCGGACTATTGACGTGGGCAGCGGCGGTTTACTGCGGCTGCGGAGCAAAATTTCCGAACTTGTTGGGGAACCGTGGGCCAGCCACTACAAGGCGCTTGTCGAGGAACGCATTCGCGATGAAAAGGAACGTGAAAAGTTCTACGAGGATTTTGACAAGAAAACGGAGGAGCTTCTCAATAAGAAGCGTGTCTCCGTGAAAATTGTCGATTTCTGCTTGCAATCAGACTGTGAAGGTTCGATTCGTTATGGAGCCTGTAAAGAGTTGCTAAAGGTCATCGGCAACTACGACGACAATATCTGCTATGGCTATGCTGGACGCGAAGACTGCGCGATGTTTCTGGATTTCAAAAAAATCCTGGAGGACTGCGCGGAACATAAATGCAGCATGGTCTGGAGATAGTTGTACATTTCTCGTGACCGGCAGGATTTCCTGCCGGTCCTTTTTTTGCGCACTCCCAGGTTCTTAGGTTCTCGATAGAGGAATGAGCCGTTTTCCATCTCCGCCGGTATGCTGAAACCATACAAAGGAAGTATCACATACATAAAGAAAATTCAGTCAGTATCCATTGCGGATGCTGGCTTTAACATATCACAAAACCATCACAGAAAAGGAGAAATGAAAATGAAGCGAGAATTTCATGTCAAAACCCCGATGGGCGACCTGCACATTTACGCAAAGCACGAGAATAGCGATGTAATGGCAGATTACCCCGGCGTTTATGTGGAATTGCTCCGCGAAGGCTGCGAGCCTGAGCTGTTGGCCTGTACGGAGTATGACAGCGGAACCCATGATATGCTGACAACGGTATATGACATAGGCCGCGATGACCCGGTGGTTGTCCATCATCATTGTGAGTTCGCCGACACAGAAAGAGAGGAAAATAGAGATGCCCAATAAGGAGAGTAAATACACCAGATTTCTTCGCCCTATCGGCTCTACGCTGTTTTCCTGCTGCAACTGCGGGAAGCATCTCGGCAGAGATGAGTTGGCTATAGATTGCGCGGACTGCGGTGCCGTCTTCTGCGAGGATTGCGTGAAGAGCGGTGCGCTGGACGAGCATATCTGCGAAGATGATGATGAATAACGAAACGAAGAAGGCGGCTGAGAACAGCCGCCTTCTTCTCAAAAGGAGAAAGAAAATGGACAAAAAAATTAAGGAAAGCAAAAGAGGGCTGACGTTCAGTTTTACGCCTACAGAGACCATGCAAATTGGAAGCCGGTACGACTACATCATCAGCTACTCCGGCATCCGCATCGTCCCGTCTAAAACGGGTCGCTATACCGTGTCGCGGAAGAGGTCTGGCTCCGGCTGGAACCCGCTTATCGACCTGCGAAACAGGGAAGTGCTCGATGCGATTGCCGGCATGGAAAATATTCGTCTGCATATCACGGCGGACAGTATCCTTGTTTCAGGTGAAGCGGAGCACGCGGTTGTCCTGCAATTTCCGCGAACGCTTCTGGCTCATGCCAGGAAGGTCGTGGGCATCAGCGACAGCTATGCGGCATCCCGTGTCCTGGAGGGGACGCAAATCACACTGGACGAATACCTCGCGTCCAGCACAGAACCGCTGAATGTCTCTGCGATTCAAAAAAACCTGCCGGATGTGTATTCTGTAGTGTCTCTGTTCTCTGGGGCAGGCATCCTCGACTGGCCGTTTTTCAAGGACGAGCGGTTCAGTATCCAGTATGCCATCGACTACGACGCCGGTGCCTGCCAGACCTATCGTCAGAACATCGGTATGCACATCGTTCACGGGGATGTTCACAAAGCGTTTACCAAGGAGAATGGGTTCCCACTGGACAGCACGGTAAAGGCTCCGGATGCCATCATCGGCGGCCCCTCCTGCAAACCGTTCAGCAACGCCAACCGGCACACGCGGTTAGAAGACCATCCGGACAGCGACCTTTTGATGCAGTATATGCGCATTGTTGAAACACTCAATCCGAAAGTCTTTGCTATCGAAAACGTACCGGAAGTCCTTACCGCCTGTGGTGGTTCCTACTATGCCGCAGTCCGCGAAAAGGCTGAGAGTTTCGGCTATGAGCTTGATTCCGGCATCGTGCAGGATTGCAAGGTCGGAGGCTATACAACGCGGAAACGTGCTGTTATCCTCGGCAGCCGCATCGGTACACCAAAGCTGGCAGACATTACGCTGGCAGGGAAATACCGGACGGCAGGAGATGCTATCGGTAAAGTGGACGCATCCTGGAGCAATTACGGTGATGTGACCAAGCCAAGTCCGGAGGTGGAGAAGCGTATGAGCTTCGTGCCACAGGGCGGCAACTATACCTCTATCCCAGAAGAATACCGTACGGAAAGCAAAAACCGCCATTCCTGTACCTACCGACGTCTGGCATGGACCGAGCCTTCTCCGACCATCGTGAATTGGCGGAAACCTCCGCTCATTCATCCGCTGGAGAACCGAACGCTGACAGTTGCGGAGGCGAAGGCTCTGCAAGGGCTGCCGAAGGATTTCCGCATCTGCGGGACGCTCGGACAGATGCAGCAGCAAGTAGGAAACAGCGTGCCAGTAGCAATCGGTGAGTTTATAAAGCGCTGTATTCTGCGGCTGCTCAAAGCGCAGAAAACACCGCAATTCGCATGATTTTTTTGCTTGTAAGGTACAGAATGCGCGAAAAACGAATACATAGCGTCGGTGGACGAACAGTCCGCCGGCGCTTTTTTTCTGCCTTGCGGCGATTAAGTTCTTGTATTCTTAGGTTCCCAACAGCGAAATAGATGTTTTTTCGCCTTCTGCGGTATTCTGAGACCATGCAAAAGAAGTATCACAAACATAAAGAAAGTTTAGCCAGCGCCCTCATTGGGGGTGCTGGCTTTCATATACAAAAAATAATCACGCAAGGAGAAAAACTGAACATGAAAATTTTAGAGGAGAGCAACCTGTACTGAAAGGAGAACCAAAAATGCTAAACGTAAAGTTAGAAAGATACCTGAACGACTTCTGGCGGAAAGTTGAAGCGAAATCCTTTGCCAGCCTTTCCGAATTGGAAAACTGGATATTCGACCAGATGCAGCAGGACTACTCCAGCAACACGGGGGCTATGAGCTTTCCTACGCCGGCTTCCGCGAGAAAGATTCACGCGGATGGCCCGTGGGCGATTAAGTTTCAACCGATTCGCGGTGAAGTGACTATCTTCATTCACCAAATTGAGTCCAGCAAAGGCATCATTTTTTCAGATGGCCGTCATACAGCCGGAAGGAAATATTGGACAGACGAGGTTCAGGCATGGCTCACGCATTGTGCGCAGCGTCGGCAGGCCCCACAGTTCAACTTTGCCTCCGGTGAGAAGCCACTCACACGCAAGCTGTGGGCGCGGCTTGGCGTTTCTCTTCGGATTACCGCTGAAGAGGAAGCCGTTATCTTCGGGGCAGACGAAACCCTATCGGAAGAAACCATTCGGAAAATTATCCTTGATGGGCGCTTTACGCCGGACGGGGACAGCTATGTACCGGAGCCGGCAGCGGAGCAGTTCAATGAGGATTACGGGACCAAGCACCCCGTCCGAGACATCGGTTTCGAGATGTGAGGGAGGGGTGGCATGAAAAGAAAACACTCCATACCAGCCTTCTTTTTCCTCTATCATCCTGATAGGGACAGCCGCGAATTCGCGGCGCTGGCGAGAAAGGAGGAACACGACCGGATACTGCGTCTGCGCAGGGAAAACCCGTTCGTTGCAAATTTACATCCCATTCAGGCAGAAAGCGAACGGAGTATCTTGGCCGTCTATCTGATGGACTTCAGACGCCCCGCGACGCACAGCTCTGACGCATGGAACTGCGAAGAAGCAGCGAAAAACACTGGATTGCAATATCCGCATTGAACTGTCCCTACCCGCGAACGCAACGGTTTCCGCCGTATGTCAAGCTCTGAAATACTGCTATTCTACCCGGTCTGTTTCAGACGCCTGTATTCGGACGGCGGATTGCGGGGGAAGAACGGCAGAGGAAATCCTTGAGGACCTGAACATGGCAGACGATTCACTGGACCGACTCAAGGCAGCAAATCCATACATCGCCCATGTGACGCTCGAAGACAGAAACAGCAACTCCTCAACGTGGTGCGTCTATGTTCGTGACCCAAGGTGGCCGGCGGACAGGTGCTCCGGATTGTATGGAGAGGACGACAGATGGCGTGAGAGCCTCCGTAAGAAAACCGGGACGGGAAGAGGTAAATGCTTCAAGAATGACTGCAACGGACGCATCTGCGTCACGCTGCCGCCCATGGAGACGATGCGAGATGTATGCGAAAAGCTCAACCGCAGATGCTCCATCTATTCTATCCTAAGCATTTCTTCCGCACCGGTCTATGACCTGTTGTGCCTCGTGGAGAATAACGCCAGCGATGACGAAGATTTGTCGCGAGCTATTCGTGCTTCGCGGCATATCAGAAACCTGTTCCCTGATGTGGAAGTCATTCAGAAAATGAGACTTTCCCGGCAGCGGACGGAACAGATTGTCGTGGACTATCTGTTTGAGAATACCGACTTTCGATAAGGAGACAAAATTATGATTAAAGCGTACTGTTACGGCGTATTCGCCGACACTATGACGGACGAGGAGTTCTATGAGGTCGAGAAGGCACAGCGCGAGTGCCACGCGGCATGGGCGGAGAACTTCTCCGCTGTCTCAGAGCTTCTGGAAATGAATCACATCATCGACAATTTGACGATGGACAACAAGACGGACGAGTACATCGTCTGGCTCGTTGAGCTGATGGATGATTCCAACATTCTCTTCACAACCAGCCCGGATGTCACCTTCAAGGACGCCTGCGCGATGCTCAAAAATGTGTATTCCGCTCCTGAAGTGGAGGAGTTGAGCACCGTCTGCAAGGACGAGGTGAAGAAACTCAACCGCCGCATTAACCTCAATCTCTGAGACTAAGCACGCCCGCTCTGCATAATGCAGAGTGGGCTTTTTCTTTGCGGTTCCAAGAGCGGGAATTCGGGTTCTCAAGTTCCCGCCGTTGAAACAAGGGGGTTTCTCCTACAAGCCGTATACTGAAAACATACAAAGGAAGTATCACAAACAAAATGAAAATTCAGCCGGTGCCCCCATTGGGAGCGCTGGCTTTTATATACATATTTTTTCAGAATGGAGAAATGAAAAATGAACACCACGAAAAAAAGGTACAGTTACGATGGTGCCGTGCGCTCCTTTGACGACATTCTCTCCGTGAAGTGGAGAGGGCAGACGTTTGCAGAGTCGGAAAAGAAGGCAAGAAGCAATCTCGGCTACCAGTTCCGCAAGCACATGGGGCTTTCTCAGAGCGTTCCCATCCGACTGACCGGGAAAATGACGGTCTGTTGAAGGGGGGTCTGAACCATGTATTACACATCTCTCTCAAAAGCTATCGCAGCAAAAGGACACATTGACCTGTCTAAGTGTCCGAACATTCACTGCTCCGGAAGCGTTCGCGGCATGAAGCGGTGTGGGTTCTGGCCCAAGGATGCCGATGTCGTTCGGCATGGGAACTACATTTACTGCATTGGCACCTGAGAACCTGAGAATTCAGGAATTAAAGAATTTGAGAATTTCAGTTCAAAAGTTCCAAAAATCTTCAAAAATCACAAATGTTTCACATGAAACAAAGAAAAAAGTTGCATAAGGAGATTTACTATGAAAGTTATCGAGAGAAGAAACATTACGTCGAAGGTGGATGGCGAGTATCTGCTTCAGATGGAAGACTGGAGCGAGGACTATCCTTCGGTCCATGCCTATGCTGACCAGTTGGCAGCCTACCCCATTGCTAAGGGCAGCGTGTACAAAGGCAACTATTCCTATCCCCGCCGTGGGGAGAAGTTCCGTCTGGGAATGAAGTTCACCAGCACCGCGCAGGCGCAGAAAGCTATGAACGCCCTTGAGGACGGCACGAAGACACTCAAGGATTTTGTCAATACCTTCGACACGACGCCGAACCTGACCCGCAAGCAGATTTGCGAATGCCTTTGATTCGGAAGTCTGTGGGAAGGAGGGAGGCACTGTGAAGCAGACATTTGATTTGTCCGCCATCGGACTCAAGGAGTGTCATTTCCGACCGGAACGCTTCGGCGACGACATTGTGTTCGCCGCAAAGACGGCGGATGGTACTCGCGTCAGAATCCCATTTGCCTTCGCGGAGAACCACCCGTATGTTGTGTATCGCGTGACGCAGTTTGGAAAGAGGCCGGTCTATCTGGGACTGGAAGCAGAGCTTCTGTCCAGAGGTTTCTTTCTGGAGGAAACTCCATTCGGAGGCTATCGCATTAACACTGAGAAAATTTTTGACCACATGGGAAAAGAGTCCTCGCTCATTTGAGCGGGGACTCCCATATAGACTGAAAAGGAGAATAATGATATGTTTCGAGTATTTTTTGACATGGACGGCACGCTGGCGGAATGGAAAGCCGCCAAGGAGCCGGAAGACCTGTACGAGAAGGATTATTTCCTTTCGCTAAAGCCATATCAGAGCGTTGTAGAGGCCGCATGGAAGCTCTACGAAAGCGGGGAAGCGGAGGTGTTTATCCTGTCTGCGGTTCTCGCTGACAGCCGCTATGCCATTTCGGAGAAGAATGCGTGGCTCGACGAGTATCTGAGTTTTGTGGATGTGGACCACCGGCTATATGTCGAAAGCTCCGTTCCCAAGCGTCTGCGTGTTCCGGGCGGCGTCAGAATGACCGATGTGCTCGTAGATGACTACACCAAAAATCTCAAAGAGTGGCCCGTATTTGGCGATGCAAAGTTTGGCCGAGCGGTGAAACTCCTGAACGGCATCAACGGCACGAATGGAACGTGGGCCGGCATTTCCGTTTCGCGCTTCTTCACGCCCAAATCTATTACAGATGTGATTCTGAAAGTCGGGCGGCCGATGTTGGACTGGCCACCTGCGGACGGGAAGAAGGCACTTTAATAGCATCGAAACACTTTACGCAATTTTCCTCTTGTAAGGCACAAAGGCGCGTGGTATAATAAAGCAAGAAAAGAAAGAGGGAAACTCATGTATCGAGACGAGTTCAAAAATCTACCTTTGTCTGACCGCTTCATGTTCGGTGAGGTTATGCGCAACTCTGGCATCTGTAAGCTGTTCCTGGAGGAATTACTGCAATGCAAAATCGAGCGCATCGTGTTTGCGGCCAAAGAAGCGGACCTGAGCGATACCGTGCTCGGTCACGGTATTCGGCTCGACGTATTTCTGGCAGACGAAAACAATACTCACTACGATGTCGAGATGCAGAACACCTCCGACAGCATCGAAAAACGCAGCCGATACTATCAGTCGGTCATCGACCGGGAGCTGCTGAAGCGCAGCATGGACTACGATAAGCTGCCGGAGAGTTTTATCATCTTCATCTGCAATTTTGACCATGTGGGAAAAGGCTTGGCGAAATACGAGCGGGTATCGTACTACAAAGGTACGGACGATGAATACAATGATGGCAGTCATGTAATTTTGCTCAATACCAGGTATACGGACAGGAGCAATGTTTCCGATTCCATTGCCGAATATCTGGACTATATTCGAGATAACAATGATACTGCGAATTTTTCAACGATGTTGGCACAGGAAGCAGTAGACCTCACTCAGAAGGTGAGGCACGACCCTGAAAAGGAGGTTGATTTTGTGACGTTCCGTATGGCACTCATGGATGAACGCAGGGCGGCTCATAAAGAAGGCCGTGAAGAAGGCATCAAAGAAGGCCGACAGGAGGGTGGCATTGCGATGCTTTGCAAAGCTGTTGCAGAAGGCGTAATGAACTATACTGATGCGCTGAAGCTATCAGGATGTACGAAAGACGAGTTTTCCGCATGGATGAAACAGTTCCATCCAGACTACAAAATTTAATTTTAGGATAGGCCAAACCGCCGGAAGCAATTTGCTTCCGGCGGTACTTTTTAGTTATCAGGGTTCGCCGTAAAACCCCTGTCTTTAGGTATGGGGATATAAGGCGCTCCAAATCGCACCGAAAGTGTGGTTTTCATTGAAAAATCTCTAAAAATATGGTATAATTAAGGATGAAAGGCGGTGATTTCATGGAGTATAGTTACAGATTCCGCATCTACCCCACGAGGGAGCAGACAGTTCAGATGCAGCGAACCTTTGGATGCTGCCGCTTTGTCTACAACTACTATCTTTCCAAGCGTATCGACGCCTACAAGACGGACAAGACGACACTTGGCTATAAAGCCTGCTCCGCTGATATGACAGCCTTGAAGAAGCAACTTCCCTGGCTTTGCGAGGTGGATGCTACTGCGCTGCAATCGTCCCTGCGGGCCTTGGATGCCGCATACCAGAATTTCTTTCGCCGTGTGAAGCACGGCGAGAAGCCGGGATTTCCGTGCTTCAAGAGCAAGCACAGAAACCGCCGCAGCTACCAAAGCAAATGCGTTGGCACCAACATCAAGGTGTTGGACGGTGCAGTGCGGCTCCCCAAACTCGGCGAAGTCAAGTGCCGTTGCAGCCGCAAGGTGGAGGGCCGAGTGCTCTCTGCTACTGTGTCACAGAAAGCCAGCGGCAAATACTATGTGTCCCTTTGCTGCACCGATGTGGACATCAAGCCGCTGCCAAAGACCGGAGCTGCTGTCGGCATAGACCTCGGCATCAAGGACTTGGCTATCACATCGGACGGTGTGAAGTATGACAACCTCCATAGCTATCGGCGCAATCTCAAGAAGCTGGTCCGCCTTCAGCGGCAGCTCTCCCGAAAATCAAAGGGGAGCCGCAACCGTGAGAAGGCTCGCATTAAGATTGCGCAGCTGTACGAGCATATTGCCAACCAGCGGAATGATGCCATTCACAAGATGACAACACAGCTTGTGCGGAGCAATGACATCATCTGCGTGGAGGACCTGTCTTCTAAAAATATGATGCGGAACCATAAGCTCGCGCTCCATATTTCGGACGCCGTATGGGGTGAAATCCGCAGGCAGCTCACCTACAAGGCTGACTGGTATGGCAAGGAACTCGTCATCATCGACAGATTCTTTCCATCCAGCCAGACTTGCGGCTGTTGCGGATGCCGCAACAAGGAGGTCAAAAACCTCGGCGTCCGGTTCTGGACCTGCCCACAGTGCGGTGCGTTCCATGACCGCGATGTAAACGCCGCAAAGAACATTTTGAATGAAGGATTGCGTCTGTTGGCGTAGCAGAAATATACGGTAGGGCGGGACACGCCCAAACCTATACGCCTGGGGAGACTATGTAAGACCTCGCTCGTGCAGGCTACGGTCGTTGAACCAGGAATCCCCCGGCTTTAGCCGTGGGGAGTGTCAATGTTTTGATAATTGGACGCAGGCAGATACAGTAGCGGTGTGAAAGCGTGAAATTCGCCGCAGGGAGGCCGCAGGAGCGTTTCTGCGCGCCTGCGAGTATATCCGAATACCCTACGAGAAAAATGCGTCCTACGCGCTCTCAGGGGCGTTTTTGAGACAGGGACAGGAAAGCTCCCCCAGAGGCAATGCCTCCGGGGGAGCTTCCTAACTTGATTGGCTCTTCCAACTTTATGGTTGTTTTGCGAATTAGACATAAATTTGCAGACCTCCATTATTTCTCAAATATTGGCATTTTCGAGCCCAATATTTAATGCCTTCTGTGCTGACGAAATAGTTGACTTGTCCCTTATTCCGTCCCTCAGACCGTGATAAGGTAAACAGTTTCCCTTCGCCGCTCACAAGGATGCTCCCCGGCATGATGCGGGACATATCCTTATACTGCGCAGATGGATGTTTGACGGTCAGCTTGGAGACATCAGCAGCGGAATGAGCCGCACGGTATTCTTCAAGGCTGTCCGTCTTCTGGTCCATTGCCTTGTGACGGTTTGTGGCAACCAGCTTCCCCCCCATGTAGTAAGACCGATTTAGGTTCGCCTTGTGGCAAGCCTGCCGGTCATGCCGGCGGAATTGGTGGACCATGTAAGGTCTTCCCTTTGGAGAGCTCACCTTCTTCGCATCAGTCAGTGCTGAACAGGCGATACAGTAAGCGTCCAGATAATGGTCTTTGGGGATACCGTGTTCCTCACGGAACAGGTAAGTATCCTGCCCGCTGGTTACGCAGAAGTTTCCCGGAAACATATCCGCAAGCTGGTCTGCCAGATACGGGATGATTTGGTTCAACACGCTCAGAGCGTGGTACTTCTTATTCATCCCGGACTTCTTTGAGGCAAGATTTGCTTCCCATTCCTTATCTGTATGGACAAGACGGTGGTGCTCTTCACAGAGTCCTACGCGGTTCTCCAGCGTCTCACTTCCGTTCTTCCTTCTGGGTACGACGTGGTGGTAATGGTCGATACCGTGCTTGCAGAACAGGCAATGCCCGTCCTGTTGCATAGACACAGCTTCTTCCACACTGCCTTTCCCATACAGAGGGCCGCGCTGATACTGCCAACGCTGTACCTTCGGGTTGTTCATCGCCATGAACGAGAACCGATTCAATTCAAGGACGACCTTTGCAACAGGCAGTATCTTCTGGACCTTTTTCACGACATTCAGATGCGTCACCAGCAAGTGGTTTGCTGTTGGCGTCAGCCATCCCACAGGACGCTTCCGGTTGTTAAAGCGAGCTTCTTTGTTCCGAATGCTCTTACAAGTGATGGGCTTAAAACAGCCAGGCAATAACCGCTGTTTTTCTCCTTCCTCGAAGGCTGTACCTGCCGCCTTCGCCCGACGCCGCCGCTTACAGCGGCGCTTTAGACGGCGGTGAGCCATCCGGTACTGTTTACGGTCTTTCATCAGCTTCGGCACATCCTTGTTGCGTGTCTCGATTTGAGCGTTGAACACGCTCTCACCGGATTCCGTTACAACGGACATTCCAATATTCGTTCGTCCTGGGTCAATACCAAGGACCAGTGGCTGTGTCTCTTCCGCTGACTCGTAGGTCAACTGAATCGTAAATGGTTTGCGCTCTACAACTCTCGCTTTGCCTTCTTTTAGAAGGATGCGGACGTGGCCGCAGCGAGTTGTAGGCATAAGCGGTTTCCCGCTTTTACTGATGACGTAAACTACGGCCATCATCCGTTCCTCCTTTTGTAAAACTCTCTCTGATACAGAGAGGTGATTGTTCCCCCTGGCTTATCTGATAGATTGCTCCATCAACTGGCATCCGCTATGCAGTTCCGGGGACTGGGGAAATCCCAGGGTGCGTCCGGTCTTTCGGCCTTACGAATGTCTCAGCCTGTGCTCTTTCAACCTACGGTCGCAACCATAAAGTTGGAAGAGCCACTTGATTATGCGAGGAGGGGAAAAGGCTTAGTAGCCGGTACGAGGCAGCTTGGGAGACTTGGGAGCAGCGGGCTTCGCAGGAACATAGTGGGAATAAACCGAAGTAGTCCAGCGAGCGATGCTCTGCACCCAGTTGCCGCCGAGCAGACCGCCGACGTCAGCCTTATTGGTGAACTTGTAGCCATTGGTGAGCGCGTACAGCGTCTGCGCGTCAACGGTGGCGTTCGTGAGCTGGTGGAACCCAGCGGGGACGATACCGAAGGAGAGCATGAACTGCGTCACATACTCGTTGCTGGCAAGGCCCAGAGCGGCAGAACTCATGTCGAGCGTGTAGTTCTTGGCAGTGCTCAGGTTGTCGTATGCGGTGCGCCACTGGCTGTTGAGGTTAGTGGTGAACGTGACCTTGTAAGTCTGCGTGGTGCTGTAAGTACCAGTCACCAGACGGGTCAGACGAACAGCGTCAGTAGGCAGGGTATCTCTCCAGTAGAAGCTCTGGAGGGAAGTGGTGGAGTCATTGCGGACGCCGCTGACGGTCCAGCGCATGACGTTGTTATTCATCGTCTGCGCGTAACCGGTCTTCTTGATGGAGACGCCGGCCGTGATAACGGGGTCGGTCACATTCAGCTTAACGACCTGTCCGGCAAACTCGATGTCAGCGGTGAACACGGTGGGATTCAGACCGTAGTTCGCGGGGGCCTGAACTTCCTTCACGGTATAGATACCGAGCGGGAGCTTCTTGGAAGAGCCGATGCCGTTCTCGTTGGTCTGGAACTTATCCACGACGTTATTCTGCTTGTCATAGACAGCGAAGATAGCGCCGGAGAGGGGAGTGCCAGCAGGAAGACCATTGACGGAACTGTAGCCCTCAGAGGTCTTGATGACCTGAATTTGACCAAGTTCGGAAGTGTTCTCCCACTCAATCATAGCAGTATCGCCAGCCAGAACCGTGAAGCTCTTGACCTTGTTATCGAGGATGTAGCCCTCGGCTGCCACGATTTCGCGGACGTAATACTTGCCGTCCTCAAGGGTCTTGTTCAGGTGGACATAGCCCTGGTCGTCAGACTCGTATTCGCCGATGGGGGTCATGGAGCTGTCGTACACGACGAACTTAACGCCCTGGATACCCTTGCGGGTCACGGAGTCGATTTTGTGGATAAGCATGGATGCGGAGGCGGTGTTCTCAAACTCGAAGGTCTTGGTCTCGCCCTTCTTCACTTCGACTTTCTGCGGAGTGGAGTCGAGCAAGTAGCCCTTGGGGGCCTTGATTTCGGTCAGCTGATACCAACCGTCATCGAGGTCGGGGAGCTGGATGACGCCCAGCTTATCAGTCACATAGGTGCCGACGATTTCGCCGTTCATCTTAGCAACTTCAATCTTGGCACCTTCCAGACGCTTGCCGGACTCAGAGTCAACCTTGACGATGGTAAGGCCGCCGAGCGGCGTATCGTAGAAGGTGAGAGTCTGCGTGTCGTTCTTCTCGATCTTGACAGTCTGAGAAGGAGCGTCCATCAGATAGCCGTCGGGCGCGGTCACTTCCGTGACAACATAGGTGTCAGGGTCAAGGTCAACGATGTGGATTTGACCGTTGGCATCCGTGGTATAGAGGCCGTTGGTAGAGGTGGCACCGCCATCCTGTGCGACGAATCTGCCGTCGGAGGTCGTCACCTTGAAGGTAGCACCAGCCAGAGGCTCCTTGGTCACGCTGTCGCGCTTCTCAATGATAAGGCCGCCGGGTTTGGTGTCCTTGAACACGATGGTCTGCGTATCGCCGGACGTTACGGTAATCGTGCGAGTCGGGTCATCAATGAGATAACCGTCGGGAGCTTTGATTTCCGTGATAACGTAATTGCCGGGACGGACGTTGGTGATGGTGATTTTACCGTCAGCGCCGGTGGTGAAGATGCCGTTGCTGGTGAGGTTGGTATCACCGATGACGCCGTTCTGACCGACTTCGCAGCCAGCGGCGGTGGTCACGCGGAACTCAGCGCCGGGGAGCAGCTCGTTGGTCTTGCTGTCACGCTTCTCGATGATGATTTTGCCATAGGGAGCGTTGGCGAAGGTCAGCTGAACGACCTTGCCAGCCTGCGTGGTAATGGTCTGAGGCGTTGTGTCGATAGCAAAGCCGTCAGGAGCCTTGGTTTCCGTCACAACAATGGCCTTGTTCGCTTCGAGACCGGTAATCAGGATAGTGCCGTCAGCACCGGTAGTGAACACGCCGTTGGAGTCACCGACCACGGTGCCATCCGCGTAACGCACGTCAAAAACAGCGCCTTCAAGCATCTTGTCGGGGTTCTCCGTGCAGACCTTCTTAATGAGCAGGGAGCAGGTGCTGGGGTTGGCGAAAGTGATGGTCTGGGTATCGCCAGCAGTGATTTGAATGGTGCGGGAAGCATTCTTACCAATCAGGTAGCCATCAGGTGCCTTGACCTCAGTAATGGTGTAGTTGCCGGGAGTCAGGCCCTTAATGATGATGCGTCCGTCACCGCCGGTCACGAAATGGCTGTCAGAGGACAGCGTGCCGGACTCGATAGTGAGGTCGTTATGGATGTTGCCATCTGCGCCGACTTCAGTACCGTCGGACTTGCGGATGATGAACTCAGCACCGGGGAGCAGCTTGCCAGTTGCGGCATCGGTCTTTTCGATGACCAGTTCGCCCTTGGGCGCGTTCTTGAAGGTGATGGAAACGACCTTGCCGGACTTGATGTCGATGGTTTGAGCCTGACCGTCAATGATGTAACCGGCAGGAGCCTCAATCTCAGTCACGATGATGGTCTTTTCCGGTTCAAGACCGGCAATGGTGATTTGTCCGTTCTCGTCGGTGGTGAAAATGCCATTGTCATTGCCGAGCAGCGTACCGTTGGTATACTGAACACGGAACTTAGCACCAGCCAGCACCTTCGTGGGGTTCTTGGCATCGACCTTCTTAATCAGCAACGTACCGTCAGGGGAGTTATCAAAGGAAACCGTGATAACGTCCTGCGCCTTGCCGGAGATGTAGACGGTCTTGGGGCCTTCAACGATGTTATAGCCAGGAGCGGGCTTGACTTCCTCGACGATGTAGGTGCCAGCCTTGAGGCCGGTCCAGGAGCACACGCCGTTCTGGTCGGTCACTTTCTCACCGATGACCGTACCGCCCGTACCGGACGTGCCGCCGAGGTAACGGAGCTGGAAGGTAGCGCCGGGAAGCGCCTTGCCATTCACGCCGTCCTTCTTCATCACGATGATGGCGGAGAGCGGAGTGTCCTTAAAGGTAAGCTCTGCGTTATCGTCGCCCTTGAGGTAAATCTCCTGCGTGGAGGGTTCGTCAAGCTGATAGCCTGCGGGAGCTTCCACTTCCGTGAAGCGATACCAGCCTTCCTTCAGGTGGTCGAGATGGATAATGCCGTTTGCGTCGGTGTACTTGGTGCCGAGGCTCTCATAGGTTCCTGCGGGAGAGCCGGTGCCGCCAGTACCGGCGTAGAAGATTTCGAACTTTGCGCCCTCAACGCCGCCGCCAACGATGGAATCGACCTTCTTAACGGTGATTTCGGGCTTCTTGAGGTTCACAACATCAATACCGACGTTCGTGACACCTGCGTTGACCTGGAACTCATGCGGGGTCTTGTCGAGGATGTAGTCGTCCGGGCAATCCGTTTCAACAGCAACATAGATGCCGGGTTCCAGATTGGGAACCGTCAGCTTGCCCTGACCGTCCGTGGTGAAGTGGCCGAGAGACTGGCCGCCCTTCTTGGAAATCTCGAAAGTCACACCAGCGATGGGGTGGTTGTTCGAGTCATGCTTGAAGAGGGTGAAGTCAGTCTTGGGGACGTTCTCAAAAGTGAGGGTAAAGGTGCCGCCGGCAGTCAGCTCAACCGTCTGCTTCTCAGGGTTCAGGTTGTAGCCCTTGGGAACGGCAGTTTCTTTCACTTCGTAAGAACCGGGCGTCATATTCTCAAGGAAGATGCGGCCGGCACCGTCCGTGGTGAGAGTCTCGTGGTAGGTTCCGTCGATGCTGCGGATATCGAAGGTGCAGTTGGCAACAGGCTCCTTGGTCACGGAGTTGATTTTCACGATTTCGAGACCGGGCTTTCTGTGGTTGGTCGCCTCGACCGTAACGGTCTTGTTGCCCTGAATGTCAGCCGCGCTCACATAGGCCGTCACAGGCTCGCTGTTGACGACGTAGCCCTCCGGAGCGTCCTTCTCGACGAACCAGTAGGTGCCTTCCGTCACGTTCGGGACGGTGATGGTTCCCGCAGCGTCAGTCACAGCAGAGAAGAGGGTTTGACCGTTCTTAATGACCGTGAACAGGCATCCGGGAAGAGGATTATTGGATTCGTCCTTCTTCAGAAGCTGAACCTTGACCTTGGAATCGTTCTCGAAGACCAGCTTAACCTCGTTCTTCTTGTCCCAGTAGAATTCCTTCTTCTCATGGGGAGAGGGGAGGATGTAGCCTTCGGGAGCGCCAATCTCCTCGGCTACATAAGAGCCGACAGGCATCGTGTCCCAAGGCACATCGGTGAGAGCGCCGCCCTCGACCGTCTGACCTTCATAGGTGAAGTTATTGTCAATGCCAGTGATGCGGATGGTCGCACCGGCCAGTCCCATCGTCGGTCTGTCCTTATCCACCTTGCGGATGCTGCCGCTGGCGAGGGTAATGGGCGTGTCCGTCGCGGTCACGGTAACGGTGTTCTGCCCGTTGGTGGGAAGCGTCACCGTGTAGGGACCGGGGTTGTCGATTTGGTAGTCCTCCGGTGCCTTGGTCTCAGTTACCTGATAGGTGCCAGCTTTGAGGTCTTTGAATGTCAAAGTTCCACCCTGTCCAGTAACACCGGTCATGGGGAATTTAGGGTCATCCGAGCCGACCATCTCCAAGGAGAATTCAGCACCAGCAAGGCCCTTAGTAGGATTACTGGAATCAACTTTCTTGACAGTAATCTGGTAATTCCCCAAAGTGGGAATAGACGGCGTAGCGACCATGATGGCCTGCGTGTTATCATTGGTGTAATGCTTCTTGCCATCCGGAGATGTTGCATTACCGCCAATGTAATGATACAGGGTCACATCTACATCGGGCCAACAATCCGTGTTATCAAGGACCTTTTCACCCTTTTGATAGAAGGTGGTGGTTCCATATTTGTCCGTATAGATGTCGGAGTAGCTGGTGCCATTCTTTGCATTTGCAATATACATCAGCTCTTTGGCAATCGCGACCTTCTGTCCTTCTGCGTCAGAAGGGATTGCAGCGCCCTGACCCAACGCACGCCAGCAGAGCGCCTGAATCCATGCGTTGTGATACCGAATCAGGTTTTGGTCGGTCCATAGTTCGCCGCCCCACTTCTCCTTATAGGCGTCGGTCTGGTACTTGGCGTCCGTCATGCAGTAATAATAGCCAATCATCATCTTGATGAAGCTATTTGTTACTGGCTCCGGATTGCCCCACTTCTTACCAATCAGCGTGTTGCCAAGCTGCTTGCCGTGCTCAGCACAGAAGCCAACATTGGTCTTCCCGCCGACATTCATGTTGATAATGTGGAGGTAGAGCGGTTCGCCAAAACTGGGAGAGTTGTACGTCTTACTTCCATCTGTGTCGAGAAAATAGTCACTCTTCTGTAACGTGATTTCACTCGGCATACTTCCAGAAGGAGCCGCAAACGCGCTGGTTGGAATGAGGCCAATGACGCAGATTGCCGTCAGAAACAAAGACAGCAATCTTGTCCCGATTTTTTGTCTCACATAATCAATCCTTTCATTGTTATTTTGAGGAATTCAGCATTATCCCTCACTGACGATAATTATACCACCTTTTAATTTAGTAGTCAATTTTTTGAGTAGATTATTTGAAGATTTCTTGTAAAAACGAGAACAGCAAGGGCTGATGATACAGGCTCTCAGATTCTCCACTTCTTAGGTTCCGAGAATATGGGTGCGAACTCCTTATGACAGGCTAAAAACAGCAGCAGCCGCAAGGCTGCTGTTTAGCCTATTGGGAAACTTGCCTACTCGCATTGTTCAGGCAGATTCATAATCCCCAAATATCTGAACGCACCAATAGTAACCACTCGCGTCTTTTGAAACACCGACACCGATATTGTTGATAGTTTCGTCAGCCATAGCCCGAATGTGGATGTTCAATTTTCTTCCATTGAAAAAGTGAATTCCCCGCACTCTTTATGAGAAAGAGCACGGGGAATTCGCCACAATTTATTCTTCGCACTAATAATACCGCAGCATGGCTGGTAGACAAGTTTTACGAAATAGACTCATAATCACCAAAAACCTGAACACACCAGAAGTATCCATTGGCATCAATAGCAACACCAACGCCAATATTGTCAGCAGTTGCATCAATCATAGCCTGAAAATGCACATCCGAGTTCACCCAATTAGTTACGGATTCTTTTGCAACAGTCGAACGATTGCTGCTTGTAGAACCGGTGAGATTCGTCATAGAGCCATAGGTCATGCCCGCTTTCTTACGGCAGTCCCGTTCAACCTGGCTATTATGTCCATTCCACCCATCACCAGACATCGCATAATACTCCGCCGCAGCCTGCGCCGCATTCATCACGGCAGAATCCGTGGGAAGCTCAGACACCCCATTTTCCTTACGAACCTCATTCGTCAGGCGGACAATTTCATTACGGATGTCCATATTGGCATTGAAGTCAACAGAGTTATAGTCGAACTCGCCGCCCTGATTGCCGGTGCCGCCGGGGTTAGTAGAGGTGCCGCTGGGCGTCGTAATGGCGACGGAGCAGGTAGAACCACCGACGCGGATAACGACGGTGCTGAGCGTACCATTCGTTTCATCGGACTTGAAGAGGTTCACAACCATAGTACCAGACTTGTAGCCCTCGACCATGACACTGCTGGAATCCACATCAATCCCGACAAAGCCAATGTCGGTCGTATGGTTATAAAAACCATTGCAGTCCTTGATATTGACGCCAAGGATTTTGCCGGAGCTATCGGACACCTTAAAGTAAGCCTTCTGGCCAACGGGAACATTGACCTCAAAGTAGGAGCCAAGAGTACCAACAGCCTTAGACTTGTACTCAGCAGTTACATCAGCGCCGGTATAGGTCTTGGTCGTACCGTCGGGCTTCGCAGGAGTCTCGGTGGAGGGATTGGTTTCCGTGCCACCGGAAGCGAACTTATTCTCGTAGCGATAGAGCATCACGACGGCCTGTGCGCGGGTCAGGGTGGAGTCAGGGGAGAAGTGGGTCTTATCCACGCCATTGACGATGCCGTTGGCATACGCCCAGTTGATAGCGGCGCGAAGCTCAGAGGAGAGTCCCTTCACATCGCTGAAAGGAGCGGCAGAGGCGGTCTTGCGGTCAATGCTCTTATAGCCGGCGTAGTTATAAACCATCGCGCAGAACTCAGCACGGCTGATGGGCGTGTCACCGAGGAACTTATTCGAGCCAGAGACAGTAGAAATCAGGATGTTATTCTTCTGCGCCCAGCTTGCAGCGTTTGCGTAGTAGATGGAGGCCTTCACATCAGAGAAAGAGGAAGCGCCGCTCACGGCAGGCTCGCCGGCATAACGGTAGAGAATAGCAGTCATCTGGCCGCGCAGGGTTTTGTCATTCGGGCTGAAGGTCGTGGCAGACGTACCGTTCACAACGCCCTTATCAACCGCCCAGGCAATCTCCTTGGAGGCCCAGAAGGAATCAGGGACATCGGTGAAGCGGGGATGCGCCGTGCCGATGCTGACACAGAACAGGGAAAGCACCATTGCCAGAACGAGCAGCAGCGCCTTCATACGGGAGGAACACTTAGTTTTCATAGAGATGCCTCGCTTTCTTGATTTAATATTGAGAAATGGCGGGAGATAGCTCCCTTGTTTTCTATGATGTTATTATACCACGCATTAACTCGTTTGTCAATAATTGCTTCTTTGAAATTTGAGAACCTGAGAACTTAGGAGCGTGAGAACTTAAAATTATAGGGTCTGCGAAGGAGCAACCTTGCCGGCTCTTTGCCCGGAAGATGACAGATGCGCCGTGGACATGGTAGCACACAAGCCTTGGGATTGCAACGGATTTCGCGTTTCTTCGCAGAATGTGAACAAGGAACCTGAGAATACGGGTAGACAAGTTCCGCCACAGACCGAAAGCAGCCGCCTCACGGCTGCACAGACAGATTCGAAAACCAGCAGATTTGCAGAGATGCCGCTCAGATGGAAGCGGTGAACCTGAGAGGGCGAGAATCCGGCTTGGGAGGCAGGGAGGTTACTTCTTTTTTGTTGCACATTTTGTCGAATTATGGTATGCTATTACTGGCGCTGCACGAACGGCAGGCGGTTAGCACTTCCCTGTGGAGGGAGGTGATGCCAATGGTTACTTACGAATCGCTTTTTGCGTATTCACTTGTTATCATCGGCCTTGTAGGTCTGATAGTCCAGATTTACAAACGAAAATGACCGCCCCGGCCAAGGTAAGCGGTCATTTTCTTGACTGATTTCCAAGGCTAACCGCTTGTCGCAGCGCCTTTTATAGTTTCATTATACGCAGATGCTCAACGGATGTCAAGTATTCCGTGCAGTCGCTTCCGCGAAAGAGGAACCTGAGAGGACTGGAATCAGAGAACCGAAGATTGTCCTTGAAGTAATCGCAGAACTTGTTCAGGGAACGGCGGTTACTTCTTTTTTTTCAAAAAACTAAAGAATTTGAGAGGGCGGGAATCCGAGAACCGAAGAACCAAAATTCAATTCCAAGGAACTTGAACTTTTGGCGTGTGCGCGGTATGTGCCCCTTATACCATATTTCAAGAACCTAAGAACCAAAGAATTTAAGAACTCAGGAACTCTGGAACCAAAGTATTGAGAAACCCACCACTCGCGCCGCTACGGGCATAAAATTGCGCCCACGAGTTTGCACTTTTGAGAAAAAACGGATACAGCATGGCAAACAAAAAGGCAAATATGAGAACCTGAGCACCGTGGAACGGAAGAACCCAAGAGCAGCAGAACTGGGGAGCCGTGGATTACGGGTTCCAAAGAACCCCAAAGATGACAAAGCCCTGCCGGAGCAACTCCATAGCAGGTACAAAACGATATGCGGGCGCGTATGGCAATGCCAGCCGCAACAAAGGATTCTCAGGAAGGAAAGAACCCAAACTCCCCGGTTCTTAAATTTTCAAGTGCTACGCAGCGCGGATAACTCGGACGAAAGTATCACCATCTTGGACAAGGGCTATCTTCACGCGAGGCGGAGCGGATTTTTTGAAGTTCGGCTTTTCTGTAATCTTGAAGCGGATACTGCCGACCTTTCTCCTGTCCTCCTTGCTTCGAATGGACTCGCAGGCCACGTTGATGCCGGTCCGCTCGTTTATCTCCTTGATAGCAGGAGCGAGCACACGCTTATAAAAGACCTTGTATGCAGAATACGCTTCGCACTGTCCCAGCAGACACTTCAATTCGGAGAACCCAACTTCCCAAGAACCCATACTCTTGAAGGAGCAAAAGAGGGGGTAGAGCTTTAGAGCATTCAGACCAGTCATTTGTGAAATATCAGCAAACTGAAACGCTGTAAAATTCTTCTGCTGATGAAGCAGGAACGGCGCAAGCCATTCTTCCAGGACGATTCGAGCGGACGAACGCCCATATCTACTTGTGACGGCAAGAAGTTTGAACCACGTCAGGCGCCTTGGCAATTTGCCCTTCCACGCAGCGGGTTTGAGCGGTGTGAGCTTACTCTCCACCGCCTCGCGTAAGAGAGCATCAACGTACTTCTTTCCATATCCGGCGGTGTAATCACCGTTTGTAAGACGGTAAAGCGTTTTGTAGTCCACGTCAACGACATAGAACGAGTTATCGTTCTTTTCAACGGTCCCAATCAGGTAATAGAACAGCTTGAGCTGGTTGACCGACATTTCCGTTATAAAGCTGCGGACAAGGGAATTTCCTTGTACGACAAGATGCGATGTCGATTGCAGCGTTGATTTGGAACCGTTCGGTTTGTCCTTTGCGTTCATTTCTCTTCCTCCCCGGCGCTCATGCGCATATTTCCACTTGCTGATATGCAGTTCCCATGGCCGCATCATCACAAGGCGTGATTTCCCCAATACAGAGTTTTGGAATACGCAAAGATACCGGCTGCCGCTCCACAACGAATTTTGTAGCAACCTTCAGGCTCGGAGCCTTCTCCCAATTTCCCCCAATCGGCTCGACGGACTTCACGCAAATGTCCGTCATGCCGGTCAGTTCCAAACAGCAGGGGAGAATGACCTTCCGGAACAGGTCCTTATACCGGCTGTACTTCTCCGGATAGGCGACAGGTTCTTTTTGGCCGAGATGGAGAACCTCTCTGAGCCTCTCAGACGAAATGACCATTTCTCCGGCCTCCAGCGCCCCTGTGAGCAGCGTATGGAGTCGGTGGGATACGGACACGCCATAGAGTGACGCGGCGCTTGCAGCGCGTCTGCGGCCGCCTGGGATACAGGTTTTGATGAAGAATTCATTCAGGCGAAAATGAACACCTGCGTCTTCACCGCATTCGATAGCGCAAATCATCGGCATTTCAAACCAGTCCCCGGTCTTTTGTTGGACAAACAGGCAGGGAATGGGTCGCCGGTCAAAGATGGCAAGCGTCAGCTTGGCAAAATCGTCATTGGACAGGTTCATATTGGTCAAATAACGCACAGTGTCCCACGAGAAGGAAAAGATTCTGCCCAAATCCTCTTCAGTCTTAGACGCGGCGATAGCGGCCATGACAAGGCGTTCATACAAAAGCGATGCCGTGACCTCACCGTGCTCGGCACTGCGCGGCAGACGGACATACTTGCTCAGGATAGAAAGCCGTTCTTTACCTGCATCAAAATCAAACATGAAAATCCCCCTTTCAAGATTGCCTGCCTATTATACCACACAAGCGCAACTTAGCGCAAGAAATTGTTGAAAAATTTCCGAACGTCACTGGGCGTTCGCTTGTGAACGTTCGCGGCAATTCTTTCAGCCTGGGGGTTCAGGTCTGGAGAAGGTACATAGAGGGGGAACTTCTGCGCTCGGAAGGGGTCGAGCTACATCCGAGCGGGAAAAAAGAACTTTGCGCAGGTTTTCGACTCCCCGAAATTTCAGAATTTTGAGGACGCCTATTATACAAGAGTTAGAACTTCTTAGGAGGAGAGCTTTAGCTCTCCCCAGACCGATAACAATTATCCAAGATAGCATAAAGATAACGGCGTGTTGCAAATGTTTATTTTCCGATACAGTAAAACTATTCAGGTCTATTATCAGAACTTTTTGGAGGAAAATAAACATTGCAAATATTTTATTTCATTTCGTCTTACTATACATGGGATACTAAGTAATACTAACAAGAAACATTTCCGCGTGCGTGCGTGCGCGTGCGCGTGCGCACGCGAGGATAACGAAAAAAGAGCTTGAATCCATTGCAACAAAAGACATTGAAAAGTTTACATAAAAAATATCAGATAACGATTTTTATGGAATTTTTCGTAAAAATAGGGGGTACACGTTTTTCGACTTTTCGCAAAAATAGGGGGTACACGTTTTTCGACTTCCAAGAAAGCAAAAACACGGATTTTTGCAACTTTTTCGGCACAAATTAGAAAGGTCTAACTGCTTGAAATCGCAACTGTACGCATCTGAAAACTGGGAGCTGCCGTTCCGGGAGACTGTCCCGTTCACGGAGCGCCTCCGGCATCGCGTCCCGTGGGCCTGTTTTTTGCAAAAATAGGGGGTACACGTTTTTCGACTTTGCATCTGCGAGTTCTTTGAAACCGTTGGTATAACTGGCTTTGTGGGCTTTTTCTTCTTTCACGGAAGATACGCATTTAAGGGGAAAATAAGAGGGTATCTTTTGCAAATTTGGACGCCTCACCTGGAGCAGGTGGTAGTGAATGCGCAAATGTATTATTCTCTAACATTTGGCTCAAAGGAGCACTTCTATACGCCGAAAATTGACAACAAAGACGCAATGTGGTATAATAAGAAAAAGCGATAGGAGGGCTTTTGTTTTGAAATTGATTATCGCTGAAAAGCCTGCTCTGGTATCGGCAATCGCGGATGCTCTTGACGGGCCGCGTAAGTCGCTACAGGGCAGTACCTATATGACCGTTGGGGACTACACGCTGATATCCGTATTTGGACACTTATTGGAGCTGAAGGAGCCGGAGGATTACGACGAGTGCTATAAGGACCGCAAGAACATCAGTCTTCTCCCCATCTATTTCGATGACTGGGGCCTCAAGGTTAAGGAGTCGGATGCAAAGCACAAGGATTCCCCTCCAGAGGAACGCCTCAATGAAATCGGACGTCTGCTCAAGCAGTGCGAATATGTCATTCATGCCGGAGACCCGGATGAAGAGGGGCAGCTGCTCATTGACGAGGTTTTGCGCTGGTTTCACTACAAGGGTAAAGCATATCGCCTTGACACACTTGACCTAACGGAAGCGGGGATGCGCAGGGCGCTCAAGAGCCTAACGGACAACCGCCTGCACGAAAATTCCGGCTGGTCCGCTTATGCCAGAAGTGTTGCGGACGCCATTGTGGGGTTTAATCTCAGTCGCTATTTCTCCGCGCTCAACGGGGTCAATCTTCCCGTCGGCCGTGTGCAGACTGCTACGCTTGGGCTTGTATGCGCGAGAGACGAGCAGATAGAAAGCCACAAAAAGACGCTGTACTACGACGTGACGGCGGTACTGGACGTCAACGGTGTGCAAATCGACACGCAGTATACGCCGGCGAAAGATGACGCAAATTTGACTGATGGGCGGATGCTCAGCAGGACTTACGCCCAGTCCAGGGCGGATATGCTCAAGGACGAAACGCTCAATGGCGTCACAGTAACGCGGAAGACGGTGAGCGAGGATGCTCCGCTTCCGTTCAATCTCGGTAAGCTGACATCCTTTTGCGGTTCAAAGTTTGGCTACAAACCGCAGGAGGTTATGGAGATTACCCAGTCCCTGCGTGAGAAGTACAAGGCTATTTCCTACAACCGTACCGACTGCCAATACCTCACGGAAACGCAGTATGCCGAATCCGGTCCCACAATGGATGCCGTTATCCGCAACATCGGGTTTCGCGCGAAACAGCTGGATATGACTTTGAAATCCAAGTGCTTCAACGATAAGTACACAACGGATAGTGGGGAAGCACACACGGCCATTATCCCACAGAATATCAGCGTGGATATCCACGCAATGACGGAACCTGAACGCAAGGTTTACCTCGCTATCTGCCAGTATTACATGGCACAGTTCATGCCGCCCGCGAAGAAAGAGCGCTCGGCACTTACTGTCAAACTGAAAGATGGGGGTACGCTCAGCGCTTCTGCATCCAAAATCATCGAGATGGGATACCTGACACTCTTCAAAAAGGACGGTATCCGTAACGAGGAGAGCGCCCTGTGCGCAGTCCCTGTTGGAACCTATCAGTGCGACGTCCTCAACGCGAGCGTGGTGGAGAAAGAGACGAAGCCTCCCGTGCGATATACGCAAAACACGCTTGTTGCCGATATGTCCTGCATTGCCAAGTATGTCGAGAATAATGAAGTCAAGGCGCTCCTGAAGGAGAAGGATAAAGGCAAGCAGGGAGAGAATGGCTCTATCGGAACACCCGCAACGAGAGCGGCTATTGTTGTTGGACTTGTGAATCACGGATATCTGGAGGATGACGGCAAGCGCGTTATCTCCACGCCAAAGGCCCGCGAGTTCTATCGTATCCTGCCGGACGAAGTGAAGAAAGCGGACATGACAGCCTATTGGTGGGTCATGCAGGAGGATGTCCGAACAGGCAAGGACGACTATCACATTCTGACAAACAGCGTTCTGGAGACTGTTCGAACTATCGTACATACCAAGTACCCACTTCTATCCGAGGAACTGCGGAGTCAGCTTGCGGCAGCCTCTGGGCGTGAACAGACACTCGGCGTATGCCCACGCTGCGGAAGCGCTGTCATTGAAGGCAAACGGGGCTTCGGCTGCTCAGGCTATAAGCAAGGCTGCAAGTTCATTATCTGGAAGACACAGAAGACTTCGCTGATGAAGGATTGCGTCATTACGGCAGCCAACGTCAAGGCATGGCTGTCTGAACCGTGGGTAAATCTGCCGGATGGAAAAAAGAAGAGCGGAAAGAGTGTAAAGCTAAAAAAGCTGACATCCAAGGCAGGGAACCACTTTGAGAGTGAACTGTTCCTGTTGGATGACGCCAGTAGCGAGTACGGTCCCGGCTTCGTGTTCCCGGAGCAGGACGAAAAGGAGGTTCTTGGCAGATGTCCACGTTGCGGCGGTGATGTGACAGAGTTTCCGTCCGGCTTTTCATGCAGCGGGCATGAGAATGGCTGTGGTTTTGTTATCTGGAAGAAATCTAAGCTGAAAATGCTCAGCAAGACCACTTTCACGGCAAAGGATGTCCGGGCATTCCTGCTGGGACAGTCCGTGAGGAAAACCACTCTGCTGAAAAAGAACGGTACGAAGTTCACGGCTTCCCTTGTCATGCAGGACGACCCGAACAGTCCATACGGACCGAATTTTACGTTTGGGGAGGGGCTGGACAGATGACGTATAAGACACATCTGGTCGGCGGCGCAGTCGCTGCCATGCTGCTGACTTTGGCAGCATCCGAACAGGAACTTGGACTCAAGCCGTTTACAACGCCGGAGTTCTTCGGAGTGTTGACCGCCTCACTACTTGGCAGTCTTGCACCGGATATCGACCAGGGGAAAAAGAGTAAAGCCGGCGGGATGGTCAAGCCTGTTGCTTCCGTTTGCAGTAAGTGCTTCGGGCACAGAACCTTTTGCCATAGCGTCTGGTTTCTGCTTCTGCTGTACTTTATCATCCGTGGTATTTTTCCTTCAATGGCGTTTTTCGGTTTCGCGTTCTGCATCGGCGGTGCATCGCATCTGTTGCTGGACTGCTTCAACCCACGCGGCGTTCGGCTTTTCTGGCCCATTCCGCTGACTTTCCATTTCGGCAATGTTAAAACGGCAAGCGGGCGGGGGAGTATGTTGGAGAATTGGCAGGAGTATGTGTTTCGTGTGGCGCTGGCCTGTATGTTTGCGGCGCTGGTTCTGGTAGACGCCTATCGGCGTGCTGCCCCGTTTGGAGGAATTTGACTATGGATATGAACACAAAACTTGAAATTTGCAGGCTGAAATTCTGCGGAGAATCTGTCATTTCGATTTCTGAAATTACAGGCTTTACCAAGCAGTGTATCTATACATTCATTCGGAAATTTCCGCGTTCCGGACGTTCCGTACCTGTTACCCGTCCAAAGGACATAACGGAAGAGCAGGTGAAAGCCTACTGCCGCGACTACATCAGCGGTTACAGCCCGCAGGAGATTGCCGAGAGATACGGCGTCACGGAGGAAACTATTCTCCAGCTGTTCTACTACATCAGCGGACGCCGAGTTGTTTCCTCCCGCCCAAAGTATTATAACGCTCTGGCAAAGTGGATGCGTTCGCACGGCTACTCGCAGCGAACATTTGCGGCGGAGTTGGACATTCCGATTTCCCGACTCAAGGATGTGTTTGCGGGCTACCGGCACATGGACGCAGAACTGGGCCAACGCATTTCCGATATGACCGGTATCCCATTAAAGGAGCTGTATGCCGATGTACTCCCGCCTAAATCCTGATTCATCTATTGATTTCGGCACGCGGCGGCCCTATGCCTGCATTCGGGAGTGGATGCGAATGAATCGTTGCTCTCAAAACAAGCTGGCGGGGCGAATAGGAGTATCGGGGCCATATTTATCCAGAATCTTGCGCGGAGAACGGTACATGACGCTTGACATCGGTCGAAAGCTCTCTGCGGAGACAGGAATCCCGCTCCGGCAAATCTTCATCGACATTCTAAACGAACAGCTTTGGCCGGAAGATTCCGCTCTTCCGATTCCCAAAAATTTCAGGAGGCTGTCATTATGAAAACAACAAATCCGAGAACTAAAGCAGCCCTGCATATTGCAGGAGCTGTCGCTGCCGTTGCCGCGCTATGCGCACTCGTTATCCTAATCGGCCGTGGCTGTCAGAAGGATAACGACACACCAAACAGACCTCAGCATTCTGTTGCGGATTCTATAAACACAGACGGAGATGATTCTCAGGAACCAGACCACCCCGGTTCTCAGGTTCCCAATAACTCAGGAGCTTCCAATCCGGGCACCAGCGACGAACCACCGCTGGAGGATTATGAGGATTTCGGGGACAATACGGAGGACGATGTGCCGGTCGGCACATATAAGAACGACAAAGTTCTGTCGTTCAATTATGGCAGCGGGACGCTGTATCTCGGCGTAGAGACGGATACCAGCGATGCCATTTATCTGAACCCCGGCTCTTCGGAAGCTGCTGCCAGTCCGGATAAGCAGATTGGATTTTACATCATGTCCAGCAGCCCGGAACTGTCGTATTCCGAATGGGAAGGCGCTGAACCGACAGATAAGCTGAACAGCAACAGAGCGAATCTCGTATTCAAGGATGATAAGTTTAATACGGCGGTTCCTGCGGCGTATCACAACACGGTGGATTATGGTGTGAAGTGGTCTCGTTCCGAGCTGCAACTCAATAACGATGATGGCGGCACCGTCCTTTATATTCGCATCGTGCAAATCAATACCGGAAAGCTGCTGGCGGTCTGCAAGGCGACCATCACATACGACCCCACTACGAACAGCCACTCCCTGACATCTCTCACCGATAACAACATCAACGTAACCGGTGAATTGGACGGAACGGGGGAGAGTGCGGATGACCTCACCGCACAAGCAATCGAATATCTCAAGACGAAGGGCGGCATTGCCGCCACCGATGAAAACTGGAAGAAGGCTGCCAAGAGTTGCATCATTGAAAAGGTTCCGACCACCTATGCTTTCCGCTTCATTGGAACGGATGGGAATGAGACGAATATCGGGAACTACGAGAATTGCGATATCTACGCCGTCAATATTCAGTTTCCCGGCGACTTCAACACCGTTTACTTCGCTCCCAAAATGCAAATCATGGGCTTCGAGCGCCCGACCGAGCCGGGAAAGACGGAAATTCGTCTGCAAGTCCTTGGCATGGCCGAAGCAAACCACCGCGACTATAGTAAATAAGCGCCATTTCTGAACAAGGAGGACAGCACAATGCCTACTATTAAAGCCAACGAGAAGCAGTTAAGCGCCCTGAAAGATATCGAAAACGCACTTAAAATCGTCAGCGACATCAATGCCATTTTCAGCACACATTCCGATGTCTGCGTTTCCTGCAAGGAAGGAAAGGGCAGGGCCACCAAGGAATATTCTGTGGTGCTGGATGACGGAACAAAGAAGAAGGTTTTAACTGCTCTGAACGCCGTGAAAGACCGTTTGGGCAAGGACGCAATGGCGAAAGCGGCAAGATATAACGTCTCTCTTTCCAATGACGAGCTTGCGATTTTCGCCGCCTGCGGAGAGAATATCAACACGGAGCCAGAGGGCGAAACAGACACCGCAGAAGGCGAGGACGAACCCAGCATCTCTGAAGTGAAGGAGATAGCCGATGCAGGGTCGGAGGATGCCGCGCAGGATGGTGGTGCCGATTCCGGCAACGAGTCCGCTGTGGGCTATTACTGATACCCAATACACGAAAACAGCGCCGCAGGCATCTGTCTGCGGCGCTTATATTTGGCTATATCGTTTTTGCGATGATTTCACCGCACACGGTCATTCTCTCGTCCGTCGGCATACAGAGCAACCTGCCCAAGATACGTCTGATGCGTGGGTCGATGACCTCCTGGCACTTCTGAGTATCGGAGTTGATGTCATGGGTAAAGAAACGCCCTGGGATAAAGACGTGGTTATGAAGCACATAGTCCCGTGCGAGGAAGTAGTCGGGAGAAATGTTGTACCGATATCCGAACAGAGCGATGCCGGACGGAGTGGGCATGGTTTTCCGGCGTCCGCGCCCTGTCTGCGGAGCGGCAGACTCTGTTTTTTCTGATTCGGCAACCTGTTGGAGCTTCCTCAGTGTGATGGTTTCATAATGACGGAGCGGGACAGCACCGAGGCTTCCTTCTGTGAACCCACGGTCCGTATTGTACTCCACAAAACGCTCCCACATAGTCACGCTGTCAATCGTCATGCCGATGTTCTGAATATGGTGCTCCTCCGCGATACGTTCCGCAGCTTCAAATTGCACGTCAGTCGTTATCTGGAGCCGGTAGGCGACCTCGGCAAGATTGAGGGGGAGCATGATTTTCGGCGGCATCCCGAAAAAGGTCTCCGCTACAGACTGCCCGGTTACGATATCGCAGAAGGCGGCAATCGAAGCGGGCGGCAACAAAATCGCTCCGTCTTTGATGCCTCGTGACAGCAGGGATGCGGTGATGCTGCACGTCCTCGCGATTTCCTTCGCCGTCAGACCGTTCTCACGCTTCTTGACGTCCATCATATTGGCGATATATGAGGTCTTGATATGAACCGCAGTATCAATGTAATAATTGATGATGCCCCGCTGGATGCGGATATCGCTAATGCTGCGGATTTTTTCGAGAAGGTCAGGACGGATATGAAAGTTTCTGCTGAAGGCTATTTTTTTTAAGCCGGTTGCCCGGTCGTAGGCGTTTAGCTCGGATTCAATTTCTAACAGAATAGATTTGACTTTTTTCTGCTCCTGCTCGGAGGCAGACTCCATTCCGCTTGTGAATTCGACCTCATTTTTCATGGCAGCGAAGGGAGCGGGGCGCTCTGCGGTGTTTTTTTCTGACGGAAGGACCTTTTCTTCAGACATTAGATGTCACCTCACTTTCAGCGGCGGGAATACACTCCACTGCTGTCTGAAACAGCTTGCGGTTATTCAGAGAAAGAAATTTGTAAAGTGCAAACACATAGTCGGTTTCGATGCGCTTCGCATACAGCGGGAAGTTCTCACAGCACAGCACCCAAAACAGGGGCGCATCCATGAGTTCCGCAGCCTCAACGACTTGCTGAATATTAAAGGCGGTTCTGCGGACAGAGAGGGTCTGCATCGTGCCCTCCGTGTCGCCGTGCAGCTTCCGAATGAACTCTCGGTTGGTTTCCGTTGCAGCCTTCCTATACCGCACGAGAGATTTGATTCTTGCGGAGGGGATGGAGTAAACGCTGCCATCCTCCGCACGCTCCAGATGCGGGTCGAGGTCTTCCACGATAGCTTTTAGCTTTACAAGGGACGAATCGTCCATGTTGTCCATCTGGTCTATCAACTGATACTCCTGGGGGGACGGCGTTGGAATGGAGATACATAGAACATCCCGGAAGAACTCCTGATAAGACAGACCGATAATTTGAAGCAATCCTTCAATCTCACCTTTGGCCCACACAATGCGCTTTCGACGCAGGCTGTCAGAGTTGAATCCGTATCTGACAGCAAGGAAGTTAAAAATTCGATTGCTGTCATCCTCTGAGAATCGGTCCAGCGAACAGCGAAAATTCGTCTCGGTATCTGCGGCAAGGGGATAGCTTTTGCCATACAGGTCGGAGTATTTCCCAAGGCCGCTGCGTTTACGCCCTTTCTTGAAAAAAGCCTCGCCAAGTCTGGTCATAGACCGGACGTCTCTCGAAAAAAGCTCAGTCAGTTTATCGCAGACCTCTTTGTTCTTCAACTTCTCTTCTTCGTTCAAAAAAACTCCCTCCTTTCACGCCGGGACATTATACCACACATTGTTGAGAAAAATCAACTGCTATGAATAAATATTGCTTGAGTAACGGATTTGACTTCTGCTTGCAATATAAGCAGGAATTTAACCTCTGCGTAAAAATTGACTATTAAACTTTTGAGTGGTATAATAAAATATGCACAGAAGGAGGGATTCCGATGCCAAATGAACCTGTAAAAATTACTGCGCAGGAATTAGAGGAAATCAAGAAACTGCCATCCTGCCAGTTCATGCTCGGCGGCACGCCGCAGACCGGTTTTTTTGATAAAGTCAACGAGAAAATATACTATCTCGATTCAGAAGGAAACTGGATGGTTAAGCGTGCGCGGGTCAAGAAGAGAGAACCGGAAAAGCCCCAGGAAGAGGAAGCTCTGGCAGAAGAGAACGGTGAGAACGAGGAAAGTGGGAAAAGGAGGTGGCTGCGCAGGAAGGCCAAATCCGATGTTGAGGATGAATCTGAGGACGGTAGGAGCAGGTTGGACGCCTTGAAGGAGTCTCTGGACCAGCCGCTATTTGAGAAAATTCCGCTGACCAGGAAGAAGCTGCTTGTCATCATCGGCGGGATGATGGTGTTGTTCATCATCGGCTCCATTGCGAGCAGTGTTCTTTTCGGCGGCAATGATATACCGTCTAACCAAACGCCGACTGAAAATCAGGAACCCGTGGATGAACCAGACCCGTCCTTGAACACGATACAGGTCATTCAGGTCAAGCAGGACCTGATTCCGGGAGATGTTATCACGGAAGACGTCATTCAGAGCGCCACCATCAGCGCAGAGAGCTACAATCAAATTACTCTGGGCGGAACGAATATCTACCAGTATAACCGTGCTTCCAGCCTTATCGGCAAGTATGCTACCGCATATATCCCGACCGGCCAGTATCTCGCATACAACAATGTGGCGAGTGCATACACGCCGCCGAAGAATCCGTGGGTGAATGAGCAACAGGGGAAGGTCTATGTGACAGCCCCTCTGGACGATGAAACCGCGACCAGCGTTCTCCTCAATTTTGGCGCGAAAGTTGATATGACGATTAAAAAGGAGACTGTCCGGCAGACGGAAGCCCCGGATGATTCTCCGGACATTCCCGGAATGACGCATCAGACGACCATCTATCAAAGTGTTTCCATTGACACCTACGAAATGCAGAATGTCATTGTGTGCGATATCCTGAACGCGGAGCAGGTCAGCATCTACGACGAATACACCAAGCTGATGGAGATTCCTGCTGGTGAACAACTCAATTACCTCCGTGCGGCGCTTTTGGAAGATGAAACGCTGGCGGATACCCTGACACCCGCCTATATTCGTATCAAAATCGGCACCGACCAATCGGACGCAATCGGAGACCTGTCCGATAAGTCCATTTCCATCAAATATAAGCTCCACGACGATTCCGACATTGACACAACGACCGACGCAAAGCGCGAATACGCAGCGCAGGCAAGGGCGCTGGCGGAGACGATTCGGGATGCCATCCACGCAAACGCTGAGACGGCTGCGGAAGGAGGCGGCGACTGATGTTTCGAGGTCTGCGAAGAACAGTGTTGGCAATTCTTACTCTGGCGCTGATACTGACTTTTCCCGTTACAGCGTCTGCCACTGACGCCGGCTTTTCCGATGTGCCAGAAACTGCACCGTATCATGATAGCGTTGTCTATCTCTCAGAACGGCAAATCGTCACAGGGACTGGCATCGGCCAGTTCTCCCCGGATGCCCCCATTACCGTTCGGCAATGGGCGGTCATGCTCTGCCGAGCCTATGGTGTCCAAATGAAAGGCAATGGATGGATGGAGCAGAGTCAGAGCGGATTGGATGCTGCTTACGGCAACGGTTGGCTGAGTGAGACTGCTGTCGTCTCACCAGAAACACAACTCTGCCGGAGTGCGGTTCTGGAAAGTGCGTTCGATGCCGCCCAGATACCGGTCTACGACAATGTACTCTATGGAGGGAAGGCACTTAGCCGTGAGGAAAATGTCCTGCGTGTTGGGCAAGAGCTGGGCCTATGTTCTGCGTCCTCGACCGTAGGTGAAAGAGTAACGAGGGGAGAGGCGGCTGTCTATCTGTATGAGACATTGACACATCCATTTGCGGTCGAAGCGCCTAAATCTCCGGTCGTGTGCGAAAATCGCTCTGACACGAATCTCAACGATTATCTTATGGAACTGCGCTATCTTCCGGATACCGTCCTCAATGCGTTCAATGAGCACGGATGGAAGCTCGTTATCGACCATGCGTATACGGCGAAAATGGGCAAGCTGTATAATGTGTCCTGCACCGGCGTCACCAGCTATCAGGAGCGAACCATTTATGTTTCGGAAGCGGGGGCAGTCCTGCATGAGTTCGGGCATTTTATAGAAGGGGAACTGCTCAGCTTTCCTGCCAGAAGTCAGGAACTCTTCAACGCAGAAGCAAAAGATGCACCATTCCGCAGCTATGCCAAAACAAGCAGCAGCGAATATTTCGCAGATTATTTCGCTTATCTGCTGACACATTCGGATGGCAGCAAGTCCATGCAGCTTCTGAAAAAAAGCACGCCCAAAACATACGAATATTTCCACTCACTCACGATAAACGGTGAACCGCTTTTGGGAGGTAGTCATGCCGAAGAAGTCAAAAATTATTGAATTCCCGCATCTCCGTGCCCTGCTGGAGCGGGATGACGCCAATCAGGCCGAAGATGCCGCAGGGAAACAGGCTTTGAACTCGGCATTGGAACCGGAGGGGGAGAAGAAATCTATCTGGCAGGAGCTGCGGGACATCGAGCTGCCGACCGCCTTGCAGTCCAAGGAAGTCATGCTCTGTACGGTCGCGGTACTGATGACGCTGACAGTCATCGTGTTGTCCATCACGCTTCTATCCGTGCGGCTACTCATGTTTCTTCTTTTCCCCGTCTATCTTCTATACTGTGCGGTTTCTCTGCGGTTGGATTTTAAGGACGGCACTATTAGGGAACTGCCGATGATTTGCTACAGCGTACAGACAAACGCAATTTCCAACGGATTGAAAGGCTCCACGAAAGTGTGTTTCCGGACAGACGATGATGTTCCGTCTTATTTCACCTTTACACTTCCCCGCAAGGTGACGTTTTATCCGAATTGCCCATATCTCGTCTACATCAACGAAAAAACACCGCATCTGTTATATGCCTATTTGCAGATGTGAGTACATCTTCCAGCGGCATCTATCCATACCGGATGGGTGCTGCTGTTTTTTACCGAAACACTCAGGCACTTCGGAACTCAGGAACCTGTATTCCTGTTTATCACAATTCTGCAAATGGCAAAAAGGCCGGTATGCTGTGACCATACAAAAGAAGTATCGCAAACATAAAGAAAGTTCAGTCAGCATCCTTTACGGATACTGGCTTTTTATATATCCCAAATCACACAAAACAAAAAGGAGAAATGAAAAAATGTTTACAAACGACTACTTTACGAAAGCAATGGGTTATGTCATCGACGGCGAATCCCGTGGCAGCAAGGAAAGTGCAATGAAGTACCTGACGGGTTCCGGTTTCATGGAGAGACAGGAAGCGGAGAGTTATCTCGCGCATCTGTTTCGCGTGTGGCGGAATCTGTCTGCTGCAAACGCCCGTTAATGAGTGAAAGGAGAAAGAAACTATGAATCACACTTTGAATACGCCGTCTGCCAGTTGGTCAGTTGCCAGATTCCCGAAAGAGGTTCAGAACTATGCTCCGACAGTAAAGGAGCCAGCTATGTTCTCGGCACTCCGAAACGGTGGCGGCAATGTCGCGTTGAACGCATACGCCGCGCAGGCGGTTGTGGCATGGATGAAGGGCGAACACGCTGATATGGCGCTGGTCGATGTCGGCGGCTCTACCTACGCAGCGGAGCTTCCGCAGGCGGATGGTACGGTCCTGATTGCGACGGTGAACCGTCCGGACCCGAACGGCAAGACGGTCCGCCTTCGTGCGGCCATTGCGAAGCCGGTTGTGGGAACTGCGGACTATACCTTTACGTCGCTCCCCACGATTGACCGAAGCTGCGAGGTCAACCTCGCACCTATCTATCTGTGCCTGTTGCCTATCGCCACTTCCATTTGGAACGGTGTTGGTACGGACCTCTACGCTATCACGCAGCAGTATAACGCGGGAACGACTTTTGACGAGGGCTGTTTCCGCCGCATCTGCGACACGCTGGTGGTGATGCTGAACAACAACGAGGTCGAGGTCAAGGTTCCTGGTGGGAACATTGATATCCTCACGGGAACCAGCGTCAAAAGCGGTTCTCTGTCCGGCACGGAGCTGTGCGGCAAGGCGTGTGTCCTGTGCGGCAGTATCCGCGTAACAGCAACAAAGGCGCACACATTCGCAAGCGCAAAGAAGCTGTTTTCCGCGTTCGCAGCCAGTCACAGATGGTCAGCGGCGGAGCGGGCGCTCATTCCTCAGTTCCCAGACGATTATCCCGTCGCGCCGGAGGCAATCGACATTGCCAAAAAGTTCGTGAATACCAGAAAGGATAAGCGGCCCATGAATAACTTCATGTGGCGCGGTATTACCTCCTATGGTAAGTCCACGGGCGTTGAACTGATGGCTGGGTTTCTGAATATCCCGCTGCTGCGTATGACGTGCAATTCCACGATGGAGACGCAGAACTTCCTCTCCGATATTATTCCCGATACGGATGGGGTACACACAGCGGAACTGCCAGACTTCGCGGAAATCGCGGCGGACCCCGCCAGTGCTTACTTCAAGCTCACCGGCGTGGAGGACGAAGGCGCGACCTGCCAGATGGCCCTTGAGGCGTATGGCAAGGCAGCGGCGAGTAACGGCTCTGTGGCGCGATACAAGTTCGTTGAGTCGAACTATGTCAAGGCGTTGGAACACGGCTACATCGTTGAGGTACAGGAGATTTCCCGTATCCGCGACGCTGGCGTGCTCGTCGGTCTGAACGAATACGACCGCGCAGGGGCGATGATTCCGCTGGTTGACGGGCGCTTTGTGCGCCGTCATCCGGATGCGATGGTTGTTTATACCGATAACGTCGGCTATGCTTCCTGTCGTCCGGTTGACCCGTCTGTAATCCGTCGCTGTGCTTTCGTCATTGACTCTTATGAGCTGACGAAGGAGACGCTGTTGGCCCGTGTTCGGTATAACACCGGTTTCCCTGACAAGGATTTGCTGGAGAAGATGTATACGGTCTGGCTGGCAATTTCCAAGCACTGCAAGGAGAATGATATTACGGAAGGCTCTATCTCTGCGACGGAGCTTGAGATGTGGGCACAGTCGGTACAGGTCGATGGAATGAGTAATGTCCGTGAGAACTGCCGATGCTGCGTCGTGTCGAAGGCAACTTCTGTCGTAGAGGAGCAGGAGGAGATTATGGGTTCCGTTGTGGACCTGTATCTCTGATTTTCCACACAACACGCTGAGAATGGGGGGGCCGCATGGTCCCCATTCTCAGAAAAAGGAGAAAGAATATGAAATACGAACACCAGCTCAGGAAGCTGAGTTCTGAAGAGCGCAAGAACTTGAGTTCCGAAGAACTCTTCCACTCCGCTGAGTTTTCCAGCTATCTGCAAAAGATGGGGGAGACGCTGTTGCGTCATTGCGGCATCACTAAGCGACTGTCCCTGACAATTCTGCCGACAGGCGTTGCACCAGGCTGGACGGACGGAAAGAAGGAGTATCTCGTACCTGAAAATGCCATCACGGAGGCGTACAATGACATCTATGCCAAGTTTACGGCTCTGCTGGGTATCCATTTCCACGAAATCGCGCACATCATTTATTGCGATTTCGCGGAGGAACAGAAGGCCATTGATAAAATCAAGGCCGGAGAGTTCTACGGGGAACTGCCCACGCCGAAGAATCAGGCAGAAGAGGACGCATTGACAGAAATGAAGGACGCGCTTCAGAACAGTGCGTACCGGTCGCTGTTTCAGCAGATTTTCAACGATGTGACCAACACCATTGATGACCCGCACGATGAAGGCAAAATCATCGACGAGTTCGGCGGCATAGTGGAAAAGGGAATCGCAACATCGCGTGAGGCCCTGTTCCGCAGTTTCGATTATGCGGAAAACATTCTCGCAAATGATAAGACAACCAAGCTGCAAAAGCTCTATGCCCTGATGCTTGAGTTTGCCCGATTCGAGGATGTCTTCGCAAAAGACCTTGAACAGTGCGTGCGTGACAACGACATCATGAAGATGGTCATTGACATGGCAAAGCCCTTGAGTCAGGCCAGATGGACAGATGACGTTGCATATCGTTTTACGCAAATCAACGAAATCCTTCTAATCATGTGGCCCATCATCAAAGAGGCCCTGGATGAAGCGGAACAGCAACAGAATCAGTCGGGAGCTGGAAATCCCCAGAGCAACAGCAACGGCGATTCCAGCGATGGGCAGACCGGCTCAAACGGAAATCCTGGAAGCGGGAATCCAAACAGCTCCGGCAACGCTCAGTCGATGAATCATTCTTCCGCTGCTATTCAGGCTGTTGCAAACGGCCTTGCTCAGACCGCATCGAATGCCGGTGCGAACGCCGCCCCGCAGAACCAGTCCACGTCCAAAGTTGCTTCCGCAAATCGCAAGCAGGCCCAAAAGGGTCAGCAGGCGCAAGGCGGACAGAAAACTTCCTCCCAGACGAAGGGTTCGGCGAATACAAATGGGACGGACAAGCAGATTAAAGAGGCCTTGGAAGCTATCGCACGGGGCATCAGCGACCAGAAGGCGGAGGAAAAGCTGGAGGTGGACATTACGTCCGACCTGATGGCAGAAATCCCTCAGCTGGAGCTTGGCCCCACGCATCGAGGCCGTATCAATCCCCACCGCGTTTTAGGCGTTACGGAGCAGGACAAGAGCCTTTACGAAAAGCAGATGGCAGACCTGAAGGGATATTCCCGCAGGCTCCAGAAGCTCATTCGGGAAGCTCTGGCTGATATCCAGCAGGGTTCTATCCTTCATCACCGCATCATTGGCAACCGCCTTGAAATCAAGAATGCCTATCGTCCGGACCAGAAGTTCTATGCCAGCAAGAAGCTGCCGCAGGACTATCCGTCTATGGCGGTCAGCGTTCTGGTTGATATGTCCGGCTCCATGCAGGGCGCACGGATGAACTCCGCAATGCGGGCGGCCATGCTGCTCTATGACTTTGCGACGGGACTTGGCATTCCAGTCATGGTTGCCGGCCACAATACCCATACAAGGGGATGCGCCGAATACTATGTGTTCTCCCGCTTTGATGCCATTGGGAAGCAGGATGCCTTCCGGCTTGCCAAACTGAGCACAGGTGGCTGTAACCGTGATGGCGCTGCCATCGCAGCCTCCGTTGCCCTTCTTGCAAAGAGACCGGAGGAGGTCAAGCTGATGTTTGTCATCAGCGACGGACAGCCGAATGACGGAAACTATTCCGGCAGTAGTGCCAGAGCAGATATCCAGAATATCGTGAAATCCGCACGACGGAACGGTATCGAGGTTTTTGCGGCAGCTATTGGCAACGACAAGGAGCACATCCAGACAATTTACGGTGACGGTTTTCTCGACATCACCGACCTGAGCAAATTTCCGAAGATGCTCACAGGGATGGTGAAGAAGAGAATTCTGCGCAACATTTGAGATAATCCGGGCCTTCTGGCCCGGATTTCTTTTCGCCCTTCTTTGGTTCTTGGGTACTTCTATTCCTAAGAACCCGTATTCCTGCACAGCGCAATTCTGTAAGCGAGAAAAAGGTCGGTATGCTGAGACCATACAAAGGAAGTATTACAAACATAATGAAAGTTCAGTCTGCACCCAACGGGCGCAGGCTTTTATATAAATCAAAAAATAACAAGTAAGGAGAATCAGAAAAAATGGTGACAAATGTGATTACCAAGTGTAACGGCAAGGATAAAGTCGTTGACTTTCGCGACAAGCTGAGCCGGTCGCTGCCTGACGAGTATGCGATGATGCACCAGTCTGGCGGCAAGAAAAATGGAGGAAAGACCTTTCCCTCTGTCATCGAAATGGTCATCTGTGATTTCACGAAGGGAACGGGCGATAAAAGTGTCACCTGTTCCGTGAATATTGACCCGACCATGTTCGACGAATGGCTCACCGTTTGCCGCTGTAATGTCGGTACGATGGCTGTTCCGCTGATTGGACGTGTCGCGAAGGATGCGCAGAAGCCCTGGGAGACTGTTTTGGCCCCCAATGCTGTCAATGGTCTGATGAAGTCGATTCATCGCACTGCCAGCGTTGCGAAGGCTTATGGCAGTCTTCTGAGCAAGAGCGTAAGCATTGTGGCCAAGGCCGTTAAGGGAGCAGAAAAGAAGGATATCCTCATGGCAGCCGGCACAGTTCTGAAAGAAGCCCGCACTGCTATCGCGGATGCGGACATTGGGACTGCGCTCAAATTTCCGCACCGAATGGACTACCAGTATGCCATGTCCAAGGTCAATACCTACAAGAAAGGCACGGACGGATTTGCGCCGGTGTCTATGCTGACAGTCACGCATGACAGCGTTCGTCAGGACGGAGACCTTGCAATGTATCCTTGGGTCCTGAAAATCACCAACGGCGATGCCAAGGTGATTGAGCAGGCGACCGGGGCCACGACATTCGACGGAAAATCCATGCGAAACAAGGTGGAGGTATTTATCCAGGTTTCTGACCGCGATATGTACCGCATGATGTATCGCGTAACACGCTTCATCGAAACGTGGGAGAATGCCATGTGCATCCCCGTCATCATCGAAGGAGAGAACAAAAAGGAGGCCGAACGTCAGGAGTATCTGGCACGGCAGAAGGAAGGAGTTTAATCGAATATGAGCAATAAGAATATTTTTCAGCGTGTGGCGGCAATCACCGCAGAACTGGGCGCTATTGCCAAGGACCTGACCGTTGGTGAGGGGGATAAGGCGTACAGCGCAACCTCCGAGGCTACGATTCTTGCGGCAGTCAAGCCGCTGGAAGAGAAGCACGGCGTCTTTTCTTACGCGGTCAGCCGCACCCTCGACCAGAAAATCGTCGAGAAGCCGTATATGTGGAACGGTGAGCAGCGTTTGGTCCGCTTGGTTATGGCGACGGTAACTGAGGTCTACCGTTTCGTCAACGTTGACGAGCCGACAGACTGTCTGGAGACCGTCAGCTTCGGCACGGGTATGGATTCCGGAGATAAGGCTCCCGGTAAGGCTATGACCTACGCCGATAAGTACGCTTTGATGAAGACGTACAAAATCAGCACCGGCATAGCCAATGACCCGGATTCCATTCCGTCTCCCGATGAAGGCGTTGCTTTCGTGGAGACGAATCCCCTGATTCCGTCCTCCAAGAATAACCCCATGATTCCGGCGACCAGTCCGGCGGCCAGCGCCCCTGTCACCCAGCCCACACAGGCTCCGGCAAAGGCGGCTGCGAATATGCAGATGTCTCTTGACGCAGCGAGACAGGTCATCGTTCCGTTCGGCAACTACGCCAAGAAGACGCTTGGTGAGCTGATGACGATTGACCGCAGTCTGGTGGAGTTCTACGCAAGCGACCGCTTCTCCCGCAGGGATACTTACCCGCAGCTGCATGAGGCTGCACAGGTCATTACGCAGAGCAAAGCCGGTTGAGCGTATCAAACACACAACGGCGGGGGTTTCTACCCCCGCCGCGCAAAAATGAAGAAAGGAGCCTGCTCGGATGGGCTACGATAAATTCAGCATTGACATCCGAGAGGTTGTCAAACTGCTTGGCTTAAAGGTGTCTCCGCAATCGGATTTTAATGGGACGTCTTTCAACGTTCGTTGCCCGTTTTGCAATGACACCAAATATCACATGAATATCAATACCGTCAAGAATGCGTATTCGTGTGTGAAGTGCTCCGGAGGTGAGAAGGGGCAAGGAGCGTTGGACCTGTATGCCCGCGTTGCACATGGCGTTCGCTGTGTCAAGGGACAGAACAGCAGGGAAATGTACCGAAAGCTCTGCGACGACCTGCACATCGAAGCCCCAGTTCGCAGCCGCGTACAGAAAGCACAACTCCCGGAGGTCGTGGAAATCCACCGCGCCAGCGACGAGGTGGTGGATAAGGCGTATCGGAAGCTCTTGGACATCAAGTTCTTTCAGCTTTCTGACCTGCACCGTGAGAACCTGCACAGGCGCGGCTTTTCCGATGAAACGATTGAGCGAAACGGGTATCGAAGCATTTCGGCCGATTTTCCGTGGGTCAACCGTTACCGGAAAGCGAAGGAGCAGTATCAGAAGCTGATTCCGTCTATTCGCAAGGACAATATCCTCAAGCGCCGTACCCCAGAACGGCTTATCGCAGGTCTCATTGCGGCCTCCATCCTTGCCAAATGCGGATGCGAGCTGCGAGGCGTACCCGGTTTTTTCCGGATAGACGGCGTGTGGTGCTTCAACCTTGAACCGGGGATGCTGATTCCAACACGGAATGCGGTAGGTCAAATCGTTGCCCTGCAAGTACGGCGGGATAAACCGTCCGACTGGAACGATTACTGCAAACGTACCGGTCAGAACAAGGAGTTTCTTCGGTACATGACCATCTCCGCGAAGGGCCTGCCAGACGGCGTTACCACGGATATCAGTCAGGCGCATTTCCCACTTGGGAACGATAGCCTGGATGACCCGGAAACCGCTGTCTGCATTACGGAAGGCCCTCTCAAGGCGGATGCGGCAGTTGAATTAAAGGGCAATCGAAAGATGTTTTTCATTGCGCTGCACGGAACGTCCAATACCAAAACCTTGCCAGCAATTTTCGCATGGCTGAAAGGCAAAGGTGTTGAAACGGTATTCAATGTATTTGACATGGATAAGGTCACAAATGTCAATGTCGCAAAGGCGGGAAAGCGTGTTCGAGCTATCGCCGCAGGATACGGCATCAAACTCGCAGAGAAATGCTGGGATGCGGAATATGCACAGCAGAAACTCAGCGAACTGAATGCCGTCTGTTGTGAGCATGGCATTTTCGTTCCGACCACCTTCAACGTGTTCACAGACCTCGCAAATGTTTCTCAGGAGCTTGCAAAGCGAAATATCCGGCACAGCCGCGTCAAAAACGCAGATGGGCTGGAAGAGAAACACTACTGGTCTGATAAGACCAAGGGAATTGACGACTATCTGTTGTCTATCAGAACCGCCACAGGCGGTGAAGGGGCCTCTGCTTAATGCAGAGACCCTTTTTTTGCGCTCACGACCTTCTTAAAGTGTTGCCCATGTGTGGTATAAGGAGGGGACCTGAATTTTGACTTTTTGAGAAAGGGTGGGAAAGTCAGACTAAGAGGAGCGCCGCGTCAAGCACCTCTGGCCCGGAGCTGGATTCCCCATGTGGGTGAGGAATTTGACTTTGAGCGAAAAATATTCTGGGCGCGAGACAGGAGCGATTTTTCTATGATGAATAGCAATCTCGAACAAATTCAAGAGAGACAGCGCGTCCGCGCCCGCATCGTTTCTTTAGCAACGGTCGTGTGCCTGACGGCTGCTATGTTTACCGTCACCGCTTTTGCGGCGAATACGGACACCGCGCAGGGCTTCCAGCAAATCACGACGGCCGGTAAGAGTATTCTGAAGGGCCTCTGGGATATGCTGCAAGCGATTACCGCGCCTCTGGCGCTGGTTGGTATCGGCTTCAATGTCGTCAAGGCTCTGATTGGTACGGAGAAAGGCATGGAGAAGTGCAAGGACAACATCGTTAAGATTCTTTTTGTTGTCGGTGTTATCTTCCTTGCTCCGCTGTTCGTTACGACCGTTACCGGCGCGATTGGCAATATCGCTGACAACTCCACAAACCAAATCTTTGGCTGATGGCTCAGGCTGTTGAGTAGGTCATCCACTGCGTTTGCTTTGTGGTTGTCAATATAGAGAGCTTGTCGGGAGTTCGGCCCACACCGGATTCCGCAAGCCCTCTTTTGTTTTCTATTTTCGGAAAGGAGGACGGGCAGTTCTTCCGCCGGCTTTGTAGGGCGGGGGTATCCTTGCCCTTTTTTTATGGATGAACGAATTCATAGATTTTTGATTCCCATTTTAGTAGCTCTCTGCATCGTGTCGGTCAGCCTGACGCTTTCTGCGCCTGTGTTTGCGGCAGACCCGTGGTCCCCGGATGTGGAGTTTGGTACGAATGTATCCGATTCGTCTATGAGGGAGTATCGGGACCGCATCAGCGCAACCTACAAGTTTATTCTCAGCATGGCAGCCCCATTTGCACTTGTCACGATTACTGTCGGGGGCCTTATTGCTTTCTTGGGGTCTGAGAAAGATGCGGAAAGGGGCTTCTCCATGATAAAGATGTCCCTGATTGCGCTCATGGCGTTGTACTTATTGCCGCTGGTCATTTCAGCAGCATACAACTCGTTGAACGGGGTCAAATGGGACCCCGCACATCCAGATTTTACTTGGTGACGGCAGCGGAAGTGGAGGTGAAATAGCTCATGCTCGAAACTATATTTTCCTGGCTGCTCAGTGCGGTCGGAGAAGGATTGCAGTTATTTGTCAATTTCTTCTTCGGCAATGGAAGCGATGGGGGTCTCCTGAACTTTACCCTGGGAGACCTTTATCAGAATTTTCCATATTTCGGCACAGCCTATGCAATTCTACAAGCCTGCGGGCTGGGATTGGTCCTTGCCATTGCGGCTGTCAATTTGTTCAAAATATTCCTTGGCAACCTGTCCAAAGCGCAGGATACTCCCACGCAGATCCTTGTTCGAGCCGCACTCGCCACGGTTCTCATTTATCTCGGCGGCTATCTTCTTTCCGCAGTTGTGGGAATCGCGAAAGTCCCATACGACATCTTTGTTGGGTCTGACGCTATCACCCATCATTTTGGCATACCCGACAGTCTCTTAACAGACTTGTCCGTTGCCGTAGGTGTCGGAGCTGCTGGGCTGCTTGTCTCACTCGTCCTAATCATTGCGATTGCATGGAACCTTATCAAGCTGTTGCTGGAGTGTGTTGAGCGATACTTGATGGTCGGCGTTCTTGTTTATACATCGCCTCTCATTTACCCGTTCCTGTCCTCTGCCGCGACGGCTACTGTATTTCAACGATGGGTAGGAATGTTTTGCGGTGAATGCGCCCTGATGTCGCTCTCCGTACTCTTTACCAAACTGTCTATTTCCGCACTCAGTTCAACGAGCGGAGGAAACTCCGTTATTGCAAAGCTGATTATGTGCCTGACCATGTGCAAAATCGCACAGCGGGTGGATTCCTATATGCAGCAACTCGGCATCGGTGTTCCGACGACCGGAGAAGGCATTCTCGGAAACGCTATGGCAGTTGGTTACGCACTCAGGCACGCATTTGGCGGTGCCGCTCAGAAGGCATCCAACGGAGACGCTCTTTCCGGCAACAACAGCACACTCGGCAATCTCTTTCGTGGGAAGCGAGCGTACAATAACGCATTCGCTCAGGGGAACAGTCCGGCGGACAGCCGCGCCGCGAGAAAGGCGGCCAGGGATTACGCGAAAACTCCTGCTGGCGACTGGGGCATGAACCAGTTCACCCCCCGCAATGCAAACGCTGTGGCAACAGCAAAACGCTCTCAGGAAAGTGCCGCCGCATGGCAGGAAAAGGTCCAGCGGCAGAGCGGCCCCGTCGGAGAGAACGGCGGAGGCCGTACAGGTCAGCAGGACTTCCAGGACAATGCCAAGAAGATGGGTATGTCTGCACAGCAGTTTGCCCGCATGAATTTGGAGACAAACGGTGCAGGTTGTGCCTTGATTGGACCCGACGGCGACAACAAAGCCAATTTCGAACTGTCTCCAGAAGCCAAAAATGCTGGCCTGATGACCTCGTTCCCGTTTGGGGATGACAAGGATGGAATGCTGGTTGGCCCGGACAGCGCTGTGGCCGCGCATATTCAGGATAACTTTGATAAGACCGAATTGACTGATTTTGCTCCGGACACGGAGTTCCATGACGTCAATCCCGCCAGCCTATCTCCGGAAAATCTGGAAAATATGAAGGCGCAGCAGGAAGACTCGACCAATGCGTATCAGAGCACGCTTGCGAATACGCTCGCGCATGGCTCGCCTGTTGTCGCGCAGGAAGTCCTTTTCAACGACAGAAAGAATATTTCTGGCAACGATACGCTTGCGCAGGCAGCACTCTCCAATACTTTCGGAGAAAATCTCCGCGTAGGCGACCAGTCCGGCGCGGCGGCGGCCAGTCGCCTCAGCAATATCCGTGCAGAGACACAGCCACTATACACTGACGAAACAGGGAATCAGTGGGGCGGCGGCCGAGTGGTCAGCGGCCTCTGCGCCGTTCCCGGCAGTTCCGGCCGCACCTATGAGGATGGGACGGAAGTCCCGAAGTTCAAGCGTCTGGAAATTATGGACGAGACTGCCTATAAGCAGATGTCCTCTATCCAGCAGGCTCAGATGCAGCAGATTCCCTCGAAGAACGGGGAGATTTTCTATGCGAGAGCAATGGATGTGGACCAGACTCAGGGTAGCGTCGAAGATTGGTCTCGCGCTGTTCAGGAGGGCGGCGGACTTCAGGATATCGAGAATCCCAGATTTGAGCAGGGCAGACCTGTCGCACAGAATATTGCCGCAAGTACGCGGTATGAGCCGCGTACGGACGATTCTCTGCCGAATACCGGCAGAGGAACAGAAAGTTCCCATACTCACGAGACTCCTTCCGGCGGCGGAGAGACGCGCTCTTATGAGCGTCGTTCCGAAGACGCAGGTGGTGCCGCAGGCGGTGAGCGTCGTACTTACGAGACTCCCTCCGGCGGTGGAGAAGCCCACTCTTACGAACCTCCCGCCAGAGATGCGGGTGGTGCTTCGGGCGGAAGCGGCGGCGAACCTCGGACGGTCACACAAAACACCATCATCAATCAGCCCCCCAGCTATACGCCTGCACAGCGTATCGAGGTTATCAACGACCAGTCGTCCGGTACGCCGGCTTCCGGTACGCCGCAGACACCTTCTTCTCCGGAATCTGCCCCGCGCAGCGAAGGCAGGCAGCGGGATGACGGCTCCCGCAATGGCGGAGGAGGCCCCAAGCCGGAGGAACAGGGCAAGGACAAAAAGCCTCCTCGCGTAGGTCCCTTGCGCGATAAGCGAAAGTAACACCACAAACCCACCCGCCGTCCAGCATTTTCACCGGGCGGCGGGTGGCGGTATAGGACACAATCATTAAGCTCATTACAACACGGAAAGAAGTGATTTTATGGATGACAGAAACGAAAAAGTCTCCGATTCCGTAGAACGGGATATACAAGGAGCGGTAAAAATGGGCGCAGATGCCGCAAGAACCGCCAAAACATTAGGTAAAGCCGCTGCACACGCTGCGGCTGGCGATGTGGCAGGAGCGGCAGCAGAAGTAGTAAAGGACCCGGAAACGCTCAAAAAAATTCTCCTTATCTTGTTGATACCTGTCATATCTTTCGTGCTGATTACGACCATGTTCCTGTATGCGTTGCCTATCTCCATTTACGAGGGTGTATCGACTTATTTTGCGGATATCGAAGAGCAGTGGGAATCTGACGTCTACGGCTCTGACAAAAGCACCTTTGTGGCCGGAGTCGAGGCCACGCTGAAGGCAGGCGTAAGATTGTCTGGAGAAGGGTTGTCCCGTATCGGAGACGCTGTTTCCGGTTGGTTCCGCAGTATCTGGAACGGCTTACAATCTTGGTTCACAAAAGATGATGCCGTTGACGATGAATCAGACATTCTGACTGAAGACGGATATGAATTGTACGTCACAATGAACGAAGCAAACGAAAAAACAACTCTTGATGAAAAGGTTTCTGCTGCGCAGAAAAAGCTGGACAAACGGGCTGACCAAATTGAGACGGCGATACATAATGCAGAGCCAAGCATCAACACAAAGCTCGCTCAGATGTATGCCGGAAGCGGTGTTTGGGACGGGGCAACTGTCTGCGTAGTGAAATCGCCGGCCACCAAGAGCGATGCCATCAAGTTGCTCTCCGCCTACACCGTCATGAAAGCCGGCTCTCTGGACAATCAGAAGTTGTCAGATTTCATGAAATGGCTTGGCTACTATAAGACCTTTGCCGGAAACGGCGTTTCCTTCAATATTGGAGGCGCAAGCGGTGTCAATGGCTACGCAAAGACGTGGTGCGGCACTTTTATGCCGCAGTATCTGGAAGAACAGATGAAACAGGATATTACGGCAAAAAGCATGGAGCTTGCACAGGCGGGGACTCTGAGCAGCAATGAAGACTATGCAAGGGATATTCGTGAGGAATATGAGAACCACATGGCTCCGGCAGCAGACCTGCTGTTTGTTGTAACGTCCCCTGATTTTTCTGACTCTTCCGCCATCAATTTAACATCGTATGTTGATGATGACGGTATTACACATTATTCTGCTTATTTTTCAGTATCTATCTCCATGCGTTCCATAGACGAATTGGCAACAGATATCATGGGCTTCTGGAGTGGAGATTTGAGAGGCATTGGAGTTTCGCAGTCGGAAGACGATACTTCTCAGGAACCCGAAGATGAACTTGAAGAAGAACCCGCAGCATAACGCGAGGAAAGGAGGCTCTGCATGACTACCCATATCTGGAAAAGGATGCTTTCCTCACTACTGTGCGGTATTCTCTCGGTATCCTGCATGACAGCTACCGTATTTGCCATTGACGGCAAGAGCGTAAGCGGCGCATTTGGTGAGCATTGGGATGAAGTCCAGGAATCGTATGAAACCTCCTTCGGCTGGAACTATAATAAGCATCTTGAGAAGGACTGGACGGATGACGACACCGGAAACGAATATGAGCGGCAAGCAGGGTATCAGGAAGAGTGGTATCGGAATAACATTCTGACCACAAAGCAATACCTTGGTGTTTCAACTGGAGAAGGCGGAAATGGCAGCAATATCGTTGAAGTCGCGCTCAGCCAACTCGGCTTGGATGATTCCATTGAAATCCCGCCGAACTCGAATTTTGTCAAATACAATGACTGGTACTATGGCAGCCACCGTTCCGGACAGTGGTGCGCAGCGTTTGTCTCTTGGTGCGCAAATGAATGTGACCTTTTGGAAAATACAATTCCAAAGGATGCCAGTTGCTCAAGTATGTTTAAGAAACTCACGGGAAGATACGGCTACGCATACTATCCCGTTCGAAGCACAACACCGTTCGGTGGTTCTTATACACCGGTTCCGGGCGACCTTATGTTTTTTTCAGAGACTGGTAATCTAAGACTGGCTAAGCCTTTTAATCACATCGGCATCATTGTTGAGGTGGATGAAATCGGATGGTACACGGTCGAGGGCAACACAACTGGCGGCGGGCAAATCCCAGGCGGCGGTGTTGCAAAAAACCACTATACAGCATCGACCACATACAAAGCCGCGAAAAACGGCTATATCGTTCATGTAGAATATCCTGAAACAGCATTTTCGGAAATCCAGGGTGGCACCAACAAAGAGAAGGTGTTCTCTTTCCTGACAGAGGAGCTTGGCCTGAACAATGCTGCCGCCTGCGGGGTTATGGCAAATATCCAAAATGAATCTGGTTTTAACCCGGCAAGACATGAGGATAAAAACGCATACGGAGATGGACTGGGCGAAGGTTATGGTTTATGCCAGTGGTCCTATAGCAGAAAGACAGCACTACTGAGTTTTTTGCAGGAAAATGGTTTTGCTGAAGACTCTATAGAAGGACAGCTCTGGTTTTTCAAGACCGAAATCGAATCTTCGGAGCGTACAGCGTGGAACGCCATCAAGGACCTGCCTAATACATCAGATGGCGCGTATGAGGCCGGACTCCTGTGGTGCCTGAAATTTGAGCGTCCGCGTGATGGCGTCGGAGATTCTGTGGAGCGAGGCAATCTCGCGCAAAATACATACTGGCCCGCTTACGGCGGACGGTGAGGAGGTAAGTGACCATGACTCAACAACAGCAGAATCTGATTCGCAGACTGAAAATCGCATTGCTGGTAGTCCTCGTATTGTCCATTTACATGACGGGGATTGTTCTCAGCATTTCCGTAGTGAAGTCCACGCTCAACCCGTTCCGTTTGATTCGCCTCTTCGGTGAGTACGGCTTTCCGTGGAAGATGTTCCTCGGCTGTTTTCTTTTCATCGGTATTGGCATTTCCATCCTGATGGCATACTCCGCTTCCGAGGAAGCGGGCGTCGATAAGATGGGTCGCTTGTTTTCCATGGCGATGGGCCGCAAGACATACGGAGAAGCGCACTTTGAGGACCCGAAAGAATACGAGGATGTCGCCATCATCCAGCATGAGCCGCAGGCAGTTGGCACTATCCTCGGACAGCTGGACGAGACAGGCCGCTACCCCATTGTATTCCGAGAGGATAAAATGAACCGTGCGAACCGGCACATCGCCGTCATCGGCGCGTCAGGCTGCGGCAAGACCTATACCTTTACAAAGAACTACGCTTTCCAGGCGGTAAAACGCCGGGAATCCCTGATATTCACAGACCCGGACGGCGGCCTTTACGCAGATATGGCAAGGTACTTCATGGACAACGGATATGTCGTGCGACGCTTCGACCTGCACAATATCAGCAAGAGCGACGGCTGGAACTGTATGGACTCACTTTTGGCAGACCCGGAACGTATTGGCGAAAATGCAGAGATTTTTGCAAATGTTATTATTTCCAACGCCGGAGGGAGTGCTGGCATTTACGAGAGCGGGCCGAAATCTCTTCTGAAGGCGCTCCTTCTGCGCGTTGCGCTTGGACATGACTACCCGCCTGAGAAGAAAAATATCAACTCTGTCCATCAGATGCTCAAGAACCCAGGGGGAGAGACATATCTGGATATGATGTTTGACCCGGACAGTCTTACGCCGGAGGAACAACCCTGCGTCGGACCGTACATGACCTTCAAGCAGTCCTCACCGAATCTTCGCGGCAACCTCATTGTGAACCTTGCGGCAGATATCGGGGTTATGGATGACGCAAAAGTGCGGACGCTGCTCTCCACCCCCTGCATTGATATGTCTCTGCCCGGAAAGCAGCCTTGCGCTTATTTCTGCATTTTCCCTGACAGCCATGACACCTACAAATTCATCGTATCCCTGTTCTTCTCCATGCTGTTCATTACCCTTATCAACGACGCGGATAATAACGGCAAGGACCGTAAGCTCGATGTCCCTGTTGATTTCCTGCTGGACGAGTTTCCGTCCATCGGCACGATTCCGGATTTTGACCGAAAAATGGCGACGATTCGAAAGCGTGCCATGAATGTCTGCATGATATTTCAGGACATCACCCAGCTTCAGAACAACTACCAGACAACCTGGGCAACCCTCCTGAGTAACTGCTCGACATTAGTGAGCCTTGGTATCAACGACGAATTTACCGCGAAAATGGTGTCCTCTCGTATCGGTGATACGACCGTAAACGTCCGGACCAACCAGCATAAGGCGATGGAAACGCTGCTGAAAAACAACGAGTTCCTTCACAACTGGTCATCTGGCGAAGGTAAGCGTGCGCTGGTGGGGCTGGATGAAGCATTTAAGATGGGGAAGAACGACAGCATCATTATCTTTCAGGGGCATAACCCTATACTTGCGAAAAAATACCCCCACACGCTTCATACGGACGCCAAGAAACTCAGCAATTTTGACTTCCGTGAAATCCCACCCATCACCGACAAAGAGGGGCGAGAGCTGTTTTATCAGCGTCAGCAAAATATTCTGGACACTTTCAATATCACGCATCCGCACATCAACGAGGTAGACCGTTCGTACACGGGGATGTGCAACTCGATACCAGTACAAAGCATTTGGGAAGAGAGCAAGGATGCCGTTATTGCATACGTCAAGGAGATAAATAAGAAAGGCTCCGATGACGATGTGATAGAGGTCGAGGACTGCGGTGATGAATACATCGAGGTAGACGAGACAGACGAGGAGCAGGCGGTCGAACCTTCAGCACCACCTGCACAGCAGGAGCCGGTACTGTCCGTTGACGCAAAGCCGAACGCAGATATCGACTTGGAAAGCGCCGAGGACGAAACAGAACCGCAGCAGGAAGACATAAGCAAACCGAAGGAAGCCCCCACGCCTGCCGAAGCAAAAGAGGTAGCGCAGGGTGGGAAGCGCCCAGCACCGCCGAAGCGCAGCTTTAGTTCTACCCCGACTACAGGGAAACCGAGAATGTCGGGGAAGCTGCCGGGGATGCGGTAATATCAGCACAGGCCACAGGCACGCCAGCATTCCGTTGGCGTGCCTGTTTGCTTGCGCCGTTGTATGTAATGTCACTTCATTCAATACTTTACAAGCAAGATAAAGTGTGGTATAATATAGGCAAAGAGAAGAGGTGATTCCAATGAAAGAACGAAATCTCACCAACCGCACTGTATGGAGCCGTGAAGTGCTCAAGGGTTCCATGGAGGGGCTTATTATCGCTCTCCTTTTGTTCCGAATCCTGTTCAATGTTGTTGTTGTGTCTGGCCCTTCTATGGTGCCGACGCTTGCGGATAATAGTGTGATTCTGACAAATCACATTAAGCCGAATCTGAAGTTTGAGAGCATTGTTGTTTGCAATTCGAGCGGTCTGGATGAAAATATCGTTAAGCGTATTATTGGTTGCCCCGGTGATACCATCGACATTGATTTCGAACAGGGGGTGGTCTATCGCAACGGAATCGCGCTGAGCGAACCGTATACGAATACCCCGACCAACATCGAATATGACGATGGCATATCGTTTCCTCTCACCGTGGAGGAGGGCTATTACTTTGTGCTGGGGGATAATCGAAACAACAGCCTTGACAGCCGCAGCTCCATTGTCGGATTGATTCCGAGAACGGACATCGAATCGTCCTATGTACTCACTATCATCGGGTAATCATTGAAAAACAAGAAGAAGGCCTATGAGCGGGATTCCGTTCATAGGTCTTTTACTTTTGAAAATCTGCAAAAAAATTGACTTTTGAATGAAAGGTTGTAATAATAAAAGTGTAGGGCATTAAGATGACCCAAATCACGCAAAGGAGGCAATAGCAATGGTCAAAAAAGATGGAGCAACTGCTTCAATCGAGGAAAACGCTGAAGTGCAGGCTCCCGCTGAGGAACAGAGCAACGTTCAATCCTCCACCGCAGAGAGCGTTGAAACGCAGGCCCCCAATGAGGAGGATGCAGAGATGCAGGCACTCTTTGAAGGGCTTGATGGAAACGAACCTGAGCAGTCCGGCGCGGAGGAAACCGCTTCCAAAGGGAAGCCTACCCGTGCTGATGTACTGAGGGAGGCAAGACGGCGGAGAGTGGAAAGAAGTGAGTCCGTCCGTGCCTATCAGGAGTTTCTTATCGGACTTTCTTCATTGACGGTCGCAGCCAAAAACCACAGCATCGTAAATGGTCTCGTCTCTCATATCGAGCAGCGAAACGATGTGGATTCGGAAGTCCCCTGTGTCATGATTATCGCGCTCGTAGAGGGCCGCTACAAGGTTTCCATTCCCTTTGACGAGTTCTATCAGAAGAACCCCATTGATATGGCGACGGTAAATATGGAAACCAAGGCCGGTCGTGAAGAGTACGTCAACCGCTGCGCTACGATGGCGGCAAAGCTGTATTCTCTGAATGTGCCGATGGTGATTACGACTATCCAGGTCGATGAAAGCACCGATGCTGAAGCCGGAGTTCCGGCTTATGTCATTGTCGCGTCCCGTAAGGCCGCACTCGACATTATTGAGGAGGCCAATTACGGAGACCGACCTGACGGTGATGGTCCGCGCATTCAGGAAGGCGATTTTGTTCGTGCTCAGATTACCTCTGTGGCACGCGACAGCATTGCCGTTGTGGTTGGTGGAGTCGATACGCGGGTGCCTCTCCACGCCCTGACTTTCGAGTACCTTGTTGACGCGAGAACCAAATACAAGGTGGGGCAGGAAATTATGGTTCAGGTAGAGCAAATCATCAAAGAGAAAGACGGCCACCACATCGTCGAGGTGAACTGTAAGCAGCCTGAGCTGGAGCGTGCGAAGCAAATGCGCAGTGCTCTTCCAATCGGCTCCATCGTGTTTGGCATCGTATCTTCCGTGGCTGCGAGTAAGAAGCAGCCTGGGAATATCAATGTGTTGGCGTATATCAAGATGTACGATTTACCCGTACTCGTGAACAATATGCCTGCAAAATTCCTTGGGAGCGAGCCTCCGCGTGGTTCGACCGTCCGGCTGAAGGTTCTTAATTATTTGGACAACGGGATGATTCTGTGCCGGTGCATCGGCACCCAAGGCCCCATGAATTTCCCCAACGCCTGACGACCGTTTCGGTGCGGCTCCCCTCCACTCGGGGTCGGAGCCGCACTTTTCTTTGAAACGGCTTTTTTGAAAGGAGGCTTGCATTCTCGTGAGCGATAAGCGTAACGAGGACTTGAAACAGTTCATTATTCCAGAAAATTTTATGGGAGAATCCAGACTATTTCAAGGGCAGTTAAAGACACGCAATGTAGTGGAAGGAGGATTGATTTCTGGGGTATTGGCAATTTTCTTTTGGAATGTCATTTCAGTTCCTATCACCACAAAAATATCCCTGGTCATATTCCTTTCCGCACCACTTGGCCTGCTTGGCCTGTTTGGTGTGAACGGCGACCCGCTGTCCACCTTTATCAAGATTTTCTTTTCATGGCGAAGAAAACGTGGGCTGATGCTGTTCAACAACGAAGCACGAGCATTGAAGGAAGCACCTATTAAGCTCATGATGTCGGAAGATGGCGTGGGCGACAAACTCAGAGATTTTCTGGATGCCAGAAAGGAAAAGAAGGCCGCCGAACGGGCGAGTCAGGAGATGGTCGAAGGCAAAACATTCGAGTTTGCACCTGACAGTTCACTTGAGGGCAACTACATTGATGAAGATGACGATGGCGATGAAACGCCGAGCGGCAGCGCCGGCAATCGCCATAAAACAAAGCGCAACCAATCCTTCGTTGAAGTGGAAGTCCTGGAAGAGGATGACGATACCTCGTTGGAACTGGACGGATTTACGGAGGATATCGACAGCAGCACCGTTGAGGAATCTGGCCTGCCGTTGCCGGATTTGGGCGGGGCCGACGAGGTGGAATTGAGCAACGATGACACTAACGAGATGCCTGACACCGAGGAACCTGACGATAATCCACCTGCGTGTGAAACGCAACTGGAGCCTGCGGCAGAGGATGATTCTGACACCGAAGGCGACGCGGATGTGGAAGATGAAGAACTTGACGAGGAGGATTTGTTTTAATGTCCGGAAAACTGAAACAGGTGATAAGCTGCCAATCTTTCTCGCCCATAAGTGATGTCCGTGACGGCATCATTGTCACGAAAGACGGGAAATTTGTGAAGTTGATGGAGTTCTCTCCCATTAACTACGGCTTACGGTCGAACGAGGATAAGAACATGATTACGGCACAATATGCGGCCGCAATCCGCTCGTTTCCAAGCGTTGTCCAAATCAAAGTTCTGTCCAATCGAGCAAATGTCGAACATTATATTTCCGGCATGGTGGAAAGCGTGCGCCATGAAAAGAATGAAGGCACCCGTGAACTGATGCGGGAGCAAATCGACATGATGTCAGAATTTGGTACATCGCAAGGCGTATCCCGTCGCTTCTTTCTCGCATTCCAGTACGAGGAAGAAGAGGGATTCGCACATCGTTCACCATCATGGAATGAAATCAGAAGCACCATTACGAGACAGGAGGACGCCATCAGAAGCAACCTTCGGGCCTGCGGCAACATTATGATTTCAAGGCCTCACGATGACGTCTATGTGCTTTCCACGCTTTACGATATCATGTCCAGAGCACAGAGCGCAAACCACCCGTTTGACGAGAGAATGGCGGATGTTGTTGCCCGATATACGGCGGCAAACATTGACTTCACGCGAGATAGCGCGGCGCATCTTCCTGTCAATGATGTGCTTGCTCCGTACTGCATTGATACGGAGTCAAGTCCCCGATATATCATCGTGGATGGCATCTACTATATGTGCTGCTATCTTCCGAGCAATGCCTATCCTGTGCGCGTTCTTGGCGGCTGGATGCAGCTGCTGGCAGGGCTGGGAGAGGGGATTGATGTGGATGTTTGGCTTCAGAAGATTTCGCCGGAGAAGATTCAAACGGCACTGCATCATGGCCTGCGGTTCAATGCAATGCGCTTCCGCAACACAGAAACCACCAGTAGCGACTACGATGATGTGAAGGCTGCGGTGGACGCAGGATACTATCTGAAAAGCTCTCTCGCGGCCGGCGACGAATTTGCCTATATGTCTACAATGCTCACTATTACAGGCGAAAGCGAGCGAGAAATTGACTACAAATTCAAGGAAATCCGGCGCATTTTCATTGAGAGAGAATTGACTCTCAAGCCTTGTACTTTCCAGCAAGCAGAAGCGTTTCGCTCCACCATTCCCGTATGTGAGTATGACAAAAACCTATTCCGTAAGAGCCGCAGAAATATTCTGTGTTCCGATTTTGCGTCCACCTATATGTTCACATCTTCCGAGCTGTGCGATAAGGACGGCGTGATGCTGGGCGTGGATGATGTGTTCAAATCACCGGTTCTGGTCAACTTCTTCGACCGCCAGCAATACATCAATGCCAACATCAATATTGTCGGCTCCTCTGGCTCCGGTAAGACCTTCACCACGCAGGTTCTGGCGTTGAGAATGCGGGAGAAGGGGGTTCAAACCTTCATTATTGCGCCGCTGAAAGGCAAGGAGTTCCTGCCGCTTTGTGAGAAGGTCGGGGGCAGTTTCATTGAAATCAAACCCGGCTCCGGACAGAACATCAATATCATGGAGATACGCAAGAAGGAAGAAGGCAACGTCTACGATGACGATGGTGCGTTGGTCACTTCCGGCTCGATTTTAGCACAGAAAATCCAGCAGCTTCTCATTTTCTTTAAGCTGATTATCCCGGACATGACGCCAGAAGAGGTGCAGTATGTGGATGATGCGCTGCTGAAAACTTACGGCAATTTTGGAATTACCCATAAGAACAAGAGCCTGTTGGACCCCAACGACAAGAAGAAATACCGCAAAATGCCTATCCTTTCGGACGTATATTCCGAACTGGAAAAGATGGGCGTACCAGCAAATCGTTTGTGCCGTTTGCTGACGCGATACACCACAGGTTCTGCATCTTCGTTCAACGCGCAAACCAATGTGAACCTTAACAACAAGTTCGTAGTGCTGGATGTTTCCGATGCGCAGAAAGACTTCCTTCCTGTGGCTATGTTCCTTGCATTGGATTATGTTTGGGATAAATGCAAGGAAAATCGGAACGTCAATAAGTGTGTTTTCATTGACGAGACTTGGCGCTTGGTCTGCTCCGATGCACCTATCGAAGCCGCCAATTTCGTGGTCGAAATCTTCCGTACTATCCGAGGCTTCGGCGGAAGCGCCGTCGCTGCCACGCAGAATATCGCAGACTTCTTCTCTGCGGGAATTGGCACCGCCATCATCGGAAACGCTAAAATCAAAATGATTTTGCGCAGCGAAAAAGAGGAAGCAAACGCGATTGCAGATGCGATTGGCCTGACCGACGAGGAACTCAAGCGTGTAAAAACCATGGACCGCGGAACCTGTCTCCTGACTGCAAATGAGAACCACATCTTCATCAATGTTAAGGCAACGGATACGGAAGAATACCTGATAACGACTGACCCCAAAGCAAGAGCCGCTGCGAAGCGCCGAATTGAGCAGAAGCGTACTTGCGCTACCTTCAGGCGCTGATTTCAGGGTAAAAAACTATTTACAAGAGAGGTGCTGACTATGTTATATGAAGCTCCTGTTGACAATTTGAAATGTCTCATGAGGTCATGTACTGTGCTGAGTCGAAGCGGGTTGTATCGCTTTTTCTCTTCGCAGCTTACGCAAGCGCAGGTTGATTTTCTTATCAATGCGCTGGCAAGCCAACGAGTCCTTGACATCGACGAACAGGACTACGAGCTGATTTGGTTTCACCGGATGGGCCTGAAAACATCGAGGCTGAGACCGGAATATGTGAAGGCGAAAATCCGTGCGTTTTGGGTGATTGCCCGTGTCGGATGCGACGCTATTCTGGATGTAACCTCGCTGGACCATCCGATGCAGTTCTCCTTCATCGCGAACACGTTGGACGAGAACGCTGAGGAGCGGTATATTCCGTATGATATTGCCGTCTGCAACACCGTTGACATCGCAAAGACTGTTGTTTACAAGCGAAGCAAATGCGAACGGAGTGCCATTGAGGAGGAGGCTACGCACATCGCACTGGTAAATAATAAGGAAACCGGCGAGGCAATTATGAAAGAATGCTTGGACGAAAATAGCCGCCTTTACCGTGGGTTTGACTGCTTCTGTACGCTGGATAGTAACAATATTCCGAGGTATGTCTCATGGTGAATTCAACTTTGCCGGATGAAGAATTTGTGTTGACACTCATGCAAATCGACGAGGCAAAGTCCGTGGCAGAGGAAGTTGCAGGGGAAGCAAATGCGCTGAATAACCTTGCAGGAAGTGTGTTGAAGCTGTCTGAAAAAGTGGAGCACGACCACGGCTTTCTTGAACGCGAAGCAAATCAAATCGACGCGCAAAAAATTGTGAAGTCCTTCTACGTTTCAGGACTCGTCCACACACACTCGCTGTATCAGGCAATCATCGCGCCGAATACCGCAGGCGGACTACTTTCGCAAGCAGCTGTTCAGAGAGGAAACTATCTTGCATTTGGCGCTGAAATCGAGGGAATCCGCACTTTCCTTTTGGAGGGAAAGCTGCTAATAAAGTTGCCGATGCTGCCTGTCATTTGGAGCCGAAGCTACGCACTTACACATATCGAAAAGGCCTCTGCTTTGAAGCGGTTCTTCTCCTTTTTTACACAGTCTTTGCACGAGAGCCTGATGCTTCTTGACAATGAAATTCCCCCGTTCCCAAGTCAAAGCATCAACTATATTTTTGTATTTCCTTGCTCGGAAAATATCGTTGTTGACTGCGATAACTTCGACACAAAAGCAATTACAGACACCATTTGCCTGCATACTTTTTGCGATGACTCCGCAGAAAAAACCAGCTTTCACATGACGGGTTTTCGCTCCGATGACGTCCCACGAGGAACCTACATTTGCGTCTGTCCTGACAAATTTTCGGCTGCAAATCCGCACGAAATCATTCAAATTTTCCATCAGAATTTTGCTGATTCACCGGCAAAAAACGGCTGAAAAAAACATACAAAAAAACCGACATTCGCAAAAACGGTTTATTTGTATACAAAAAAGCTGTAAAAGCTATGATTTTGCAAAGGCTCCGAAGCACGGTCAGCGGAATTTTCCGTCATGCTCAGGAGTTAGCGGGGAAAGCAATCATTTTTTGGACTTTTAAGCCATCTGCCGCCATCTTGGTAACTGCCAGGGAAATCAGGCGCTTCTTTCCGCATAGGCAGAAGTCGATAACAGCCGCTGAACGGCTCGGTAAAAAAGTCTGTAAAAGAATGAAAGAGAGGAGGTCTCAAAGATGGAGCGATTGACCTGCTATGAAAGCATCCTATACCAACTGCTTGTGTTCAATTATGCGACCAAGAAATCTCTTCTCTTGCTCAACTTTTCAAAAGATGCTATCTATCGTGCTGTTGAACGCGGGTTGGAAGAACGAACCATCAGTGATGGGCGAATGACATACAACATCAAAGGCGTATCTCGCAAACATCAACTGACGTATCTCACTATAACGACAATCGGCATCGAATACCTCAAGCAGAAATGCTCACATAAAATCCAATGGCTTTCCAATCTCAGCGTCGAGGACTCCGAAAGAGTGCAAATCAAAGGCACGCGCTTTTCAACGAATTACGCGGAACGGTTCCTTCGGTCAACAGTGTCAATGCAGATGGCGGTGGAAGCTGGCATCAGCGGGAAGATGATGTTTATAGTCAGGAGCGAGGCGGAAACGGAGAAGAGCGTTTTAGCCTCCAAACAGAAGATGAACACCGACGAGCAATTCAACCGCTGGTGGCTCGACGACATCGAGAGCATTCTTGGGGAAGATGGTGCGGACAATGACGAGGACGATTACGAGGAGGAAGAATGCGAAGCCGAGTACGAAGTTGAGACCTGCGCAGCAGATGACGGAACACCATTGATGAAAATGATAATGGAAGCAACTAACGGAAATATAACGATTCGGAACAGAGGGGAAAAGAAAGATGGCCCCATATTCTATTCGTCCGATGAAGTTAAACGGGTTGAGGTGTCAACGCTGTCCGAGGAGAGGAGGAAGCAGGCAGCACGCGGGCTTATGATGTGCAGGCTCAGCGGTCTTTTAATCGGCTGTTTTCATAGCTACATTGTCTATCTTGCAAACGCGAACGGCATGGATTGGCACGAGCACATTGTATCCAAGGAAATTACACTGAAAAACGGCTTTTCCAGAAACGCAAACAGAGCCGGAACCATCTCTCAGCAAAACAACGGAATACTCATTGTAAAGAACGCAAAAGACCTGGCCGACATTTACAGTGATAAGTTGAAAAGGCGAAAGCGGAAAGAGCATCTCGGAAAGAGCTTGGACCACCTTTATGTGCTGACGCTGGATAGAAAGGGCGTTGCACAGATGCGGACGCTGGCAGAGACTGACGTCGATGCAGAGGAGAGGGACATTATAGAGGCGGCTGTCGAGAGCGGCATCTATACGAAGAACACCGATGTGAGTGCGAAGCTGTTTCCGCTCAAGACCAAAGACGGCTTGTTGATATCCGTGGGAACCCTTATGGATATCCGGCGAGTCGATACATTGAAAGCAGTCTCGGAAAAGACACAGGTAGAGTATGGAATTCTGTGCGAAGAATGGCAGATACCGTACTATGAAGCAATGGGGCAGGATGTCAAATACATGACAGTCTCTTAACTGCATGAGGAGGATAAAGCGTGGAACAGCAATATTTAGTACGAATCAAAAGCGATGTCAGGGAAGCCGAGTTTGATGTGACTGGCGAGAACGGAGTGTGTACGAGCGTAAGACTGAAATCACTCCGCTACCTGAAGGCAAACCCGAACAGTGGACATGGGGAAATAATGGATGCACACATCTATGAGAACGATGACAGCCCCATGAACTCCAATATGCTCTATAAGTGGATTGTTCTGTGGGGCAGTATCCCGGAGGTCATCAAGGAAGTCGAAACGAACCTGCCCGTTGTTATGCTGGAAACGAATGTGGTGTGGGATGGTTTTGAGGAAGACGAAGGAAAATCGGAAATCTGCTATACCTATCCGTTCTCCCACGCATGGGGCGGCAAATACGCAAAGTACGCAATTTCCAAGGTACTGTTCAGCGGTCAAGGCGAAATGGTCGCAAAAATGTTCAATAAAAATCTGGAAGATGTCCGTGTCCTCGTTCCCGAATTCTGCTGAGCAAATGCGAAGCTGCGAAGTCAAAAAGTCAGCTTGTCAGAAACCGAGATATACGGTAGAATGAAGACATAGCTTTTGGGGGGTGATTGCTTATGTTGGATTCCATCAAAGATTGGTTTGTTGACCGGCTTCATAAGTACATGGATGCCGCACGGGAAATTGTGGAGAACAACGAGGGGATAAGGTCTGCGGAAACATACTACAGTACAGTCAAGGCAACACTGAAAAAGGAAACCGCACTGCTCACTAAGACTTTCTGCATCGGCATGGGCGGAATTCTGGCGACCCAGCTGTGCGGATGGCTCGCCGAACTGCTCGGTCACGGTATCCTCAAGGTGATTAGCGCTGTGCTCGTACTCCTCTGTGTCTGCATTGTGGCCTTCATTTTGCCGGCGGTTATCGGTTTGTTGTTAATGCTCCGAACCTTCTTCTTCGCAAACCGCAGCATGGCGGACGAGTGGCAGAAAGTCGTATCGGATGAACAGTATGCGGATTATGTAGAGCAGAGCAAATTCTTGACCATGACTCGCGACAAAAATCAGAGGACAAAATGCCTTATCTATCTGGCCGCCTACGTTGCGGCCTTCGTCCTGGTCGTCTCGTTGTGGAAGGCTCTCGGCGTCGTATCCTATGTGTTCTGCTATCTTGGCATTGTCCTGCTGATTCCGTACAGCGCCTATTATGTCTCCGTCCTGCTGAAAGCCCTGTTTGAGACCGGCAAGATGTACGAGTTCAAACCTGGCGTAAGCGGGAAGGCCGCGCAGCATATCCGTGAGGAGCGGCAACGCAGGCAGGAAGAGGCCAGACGCCGGGAAGCGGAGGCGAAGCAGGCCGAGGAAGCAGCGATTGCTGCGGAACGAAGCGACATCATCGCCCATACGCGACAGTACATCGACACGCTGGAGCTGACGCATCCGGAGTATTGCTGTGTCAGAGCAGAGAAGAGAGCGGAAGTAAAAAGCTGGATAATGGAGAAGTGCAGGCTCAACATCCCAGATGCCTTCTGCGACGCTTACTCCGACCTCACGCTCGGTGAGTGTGTGCTTCTCGAAAAATCGAAAAGCCTTTTGCACTTGCGCAGTGAAATAGAAACCCAACATTTTCAACTCAATAGCAAACTCAATCTGATACTGGAAAGCGTGACTGGTCTCGCGGAAAGCGTGTGCTCGAACTACCGCAATCAAATCGCCAGCGCGGCGGCGGAAGCCGCTCGTGTGGAGCAGGAGCAGGAGGAGAGGGAGCGCAAAGCACGAGAACTGGGCGAAGCCGGTGAGAAGGAAGTGAATTACAAACTCAAGTGGTGGCTTGCAGAGCACAGCGCATACCGCAGCATCGCGGCAGACTGCGTGAGCAAGTACAGCGGAGGATGTATCCGTATCGCCGCGTGGGACTATATGAAAGAGCCACAGGAAATCGACCACCTTCTCGTAGGACCTGCCGGTGTCATTCATATTGAGACAAAAAACTACGTTGGAACCATCCGCGTCGATGACACGAACTATTGGGACCGGGATATGCGAAATGCGGGACATTTCACCACAACGGAAAGCCCCGCTTTCCAAGTTAAGCGTCACGCTGCCTTACTGTCGAAAATTGTTGGTGAGGATGTTCCGGTATGCGGCATCATCTGCCTTGCCAACCCAAATGTAAAATTGCAGGATGCGGACAACAGCGAAATCCCGGTCGTAAAACTCGGCGAGCTGCCGGAACTGCTGGACGCACTGGATAAATCCACCGCCAGCCCTCTGATTGCACAGAAGGTAACAGAAGTGATTGGAAAAATCGAAAAGGCCAAAGTGAGAGGGGTCCCTCAAAATGACAAATAAAATCCCTGAACCAACCTGTACCAAACGGGCGTCCATTCACCCAGGTATGCCAGTAGATATCGTACTCAAAGCAGACCAGCCGACAGGTAAACTCACACGCGGCGTCGTGAAGCGGATTCTCACCAACAGTCCAACACATCCACGCGGTATTAAGGTCATGCTGGAGGATGGGCAAGTCGGACGGGTCCAGCGCTTTGCCGGTCCGCAGGAATGCCGCAAGTGTAAAAACCGCATCGTTCTCCACGCTTTCTCAGACGGCTTTTGTCAGGTCTGCGGTAGGCATATCACCTGCGCTGATACTCCGGCTGATGTCCTCTGTGGATACTGCGCTACCATGTCGAACCGTTGTGTGCATTGCGGAGCAGCCTTAGAGCCGGAAGACCCTATTGAGTGAGACGTGCAAAGGCCGCACATGATTGAAGTTATATGGTTTGGGCAGACAGGTGGGACGTGTTCAGCGCCTCACCTGTCTTCTTCTACGCTAAATTGACTTGTGAGATTTAAGTGGTATAATATATTTATAAAACAAAACTGGAGGTATGCGTAATGGAAAATCTCGTGAAGCTGCTGCCTGTAATTGCAGTAGTGGCCCTTGTGGTGATTATCTTTCTTCTTGGCTATGTAAAGGCTCCGCCCGATGTGGCCTACATCATTTCCGGTATACGAAAAAGGCCCCGCGTTCTGATTGGGCGAGCGGGTATCCGAATTCCGTTTCTGGAGCGTGTAGATAAGCTCATTGTCCGGCAAATCTCCATCGACATCAAGTCGGAAGGCTATATCCCGACCAACGACTTCATCGGCGTCGATGTGGACGCGGTTGCCAAGGTCAGAGTCAAGACGGACCCGGAAGGAATCCAGCTCGCCATGAAGAACTTTCTGAATATGCGAGAAGCGGATTTCAGCTGCGCCATCGCGGATTCTCTCCAGGGCAATATGCGCGAAATCATCGGCACCATCTCTCTCAAGGAAATCTGCAATGACCGAAAGAAATTCGGTGACGAGGTACAGTCAAAAGCACAGACAGATATGAGTGCGCTCGGTATTGAAATCATCTCCTGCAATATCCAGCGTGTCACGGACGAAAACAGCTTAATCAACTCCCTCGGTCAGGACAATATGAGCAAAATCCAGAAGGATGCTGCCATCGCCAAAGCCGAGGCGGAGCGTGACGTGGCTATCGCTCAGGCGCAGGCGGCCAAGGCGTCTAACGATGCCAAAGTCGAGTCCGAAATGCAAATCGCTCAGAAGCTGAATGACCTCTCCATCCGCAAAGCTGAACTCAAGGTTCAGGAGGATACGAAGAAGGCCGAGGCCGATGCCGCGTATACCATCCAGCAGCAGGAACAGCAGCGCTCCATTGAGACGGCTACCGTCAATGCGCAAATCGCCAAGGCGGAACGCGAAGCGGAGCTGAAAAACAAAGAGGTCGAAGTTAAGAAGCAGTCTCTGGATGCGGAGGTCCGCGCACAGGCGGATGCCGACCTCTACCGACGTCAGAAGGACGCGGAGGCGCAGCTTTTCGAGCGCCAACGTGAGGCGGATGCAAAGAGAGCGGAAGCCGACGCCGTAAAGTACGCCCGCGAGCAGGAAGCTGCTGGTATTGCCGCCGTCGGTGAGGCGGAAGCCAATGTCATTCGTGCCAAGGCTATTGCCGAAGCAGAAGGTATCGACAAGAAGGCAGAAGCTATGAAGAAATACGGCGACGCGGCCATCGTTGAGATGATTATGAACGCTTTGCCGGAAATCGCCAAGAATGTCGCTGAACCTCTCAGCAAGGTGGATAAAATCACGATGTACGGCGAAGGCAACAGTGCGAAGCTGCTGGGTGACATCATCAACGGCACCACACAGGTCACAGAGGGCCTTTCTTCCGGAATGGGGTTGGATATTAAGTCTCTTATTGCCGGAGCCATCGGCGGCAAGCTCACGGCCCAGCAGACCTCTCCTGTCATCGTCATGGACAAGCCGGACAATACGGCAGCTCCCACACAGCCGCAGGAACCGCCTGCCAAGAATGACGCGGACGGCAAGGCTGAATAATACATAGCTGACTGCGGCAGACCCTTCCAAACAGAACACATCACTCCCTCGACAACGGGGGAGTGATTTTTTACACATTTTGGATATTGCGCTTGACAAGCCAGAATGCCGGTGCTATATTGAAAAATACTTAGATTGCGCACTACGAATTATTGAGGGTGGTTGAAATAAGTATGATTGAACACGAGCAGAACCGCATCCGAAAGCAGCGTCAGGATTTTAAGCTGTCCCAGCGTGAATTTGCCCTTACCACCGGAATTCCTCTGGGAACAGTCCGAAACTGGGAGCAGGAGAAATGCAGCCCGCCGGAGTATCTCTATGGGATGCTGTACGAATTACTGAGGAGGAACTCTATGTTGAATGTAAAAACGCTGAAGGTCGTAGCTTTGCTTAACGAACTTGCGGAGAAGGAAAAGAACGGTATTAGGGAATTCAAAAACGCCGACGAAGACAACAGAGAGACTTTCCTTTTCTACGATGCCGCGTGCTGTACGCGGCGGAAGGATGGAGCGTTGCTCTACAAGGTGCCGCGCGATATGTGCATCATCGACGAGAAAGCGAATAAGCATCACGATATCATCTCCTACTATGGAGACGACGACTACGATGTGGTGGTCGTAGATAATGGCGAAGGAGAGCTTTTTTTGGAGGTGCATTTCGCCGCCGAGGAAGAGTTCGTTGAATTCAGCAATGGGGAGTGGTACTTCGCGTGAAGCACGCGAAGGCCGTTTCCATACGTATTAAATTGACTTTTAAGCTAATGTGTGGTATAATATAAGCATAAAGTAAACGGAGGATGTGATTTCCAGTGATGTGGAGCGATGTAATCCCACAGGATGTACAGGCGCTTGGAACTGAGCTTGCCAAGCGGGCTGCCTGTGAGCGTGAGGCGGGGCGCACAATATACCCGCCGCAAGAGCAGATATTCCGTGCGTTGGAGCTTACCACGCCGGAGAAGGTGAAGGTATGCCTTGTCGGGCAAGACCCATATCACGAGGCGGGGCAGGCGAACGGGCTGTGCTTTTCAGTAAACCGTGGTGTGCTTTTTCCACCGTCGCTCAAAAACGTCTTCAAGGAACTGGTCAGTGATATTGGTTGTCCGTATCCGAAAAGTGGAGACCTGACTCACTGGGCGGAACAAGGCGTGCTCATGCTCAATACCGTACTTACAGTACAGGATGGGACCGCAAACAGCCATAGAAACTGGGGGTGGCAGAATTTCACGCAGGCGGTATTCGCGGCGTGTGCGAAGCTGCCGCAGCCGATTGTGTTCATCACATGGGGCGGACAGGCAAGAGCTTTTCTTGCCGGAATTCCAATTTCACAACTGCCTGATAAGGGTGTGGTATTTTCAAGTCATCCAAGTCCCCTTGGGGCGCGAAAAGGAAACGATGTAGTAAAAGCATTCATCGGCAGCAGGCCTTTTTCTCAAACTAACAGATTGTTGGAACAGATGGGAAGCACACCAATTCACTGGGAGCTTCCATAGCCGGACAGGAGGATATCATTTTGAACTTTCCGATTATCATGTTTCTTCAGCCTATGCGGCAGGGGCTTGCTGACGATACAGATAAGGACATGATGAACGCCAGCGCACTCGAATCAGCTGTATTTGCGCTTTGCTGTATTGTCACGGCCGCGATTTTGTGCGTTGTATCGGCCTTTGCGTGGGTTTTACTTTCAGACCTTCACTTTTTTCTGAATGATTCCATGGTACTTCTTGCGGCATATATTATCTTTCTCCTTGCTTCCGTTATTGGAAGCATTGGCTTTGGCGTTGTCGCGGTTTGTGAACTCGTGCATCTCTACCGAGTGCAAACCCCTGAGAGGAAGGTAATTGTGCAGAGGGCTTTATTTCTGCTTTCGGATATAGCTGCACTCGTTTGCATTACAGCTTCTGACAGCAAAGAATCAAACAAAACGGAACCAGACACTCTCACGTTTCAGGCAGGAGCGCCAATTATTATTTCGAGTGAGGGAGCCTATTCCGTCATTGAGTGCTCAGACGGAGAAATCATCATAAGAAAAGTGGCTGATTAACTTTCCGCGAAGAGGAGGACGATACTATGCAGGACAAACTCTGGCTCTCTACCATTAGTGTCGGGCGCGAACTCGTGCTCATACCGTATGGCAATTTTGCAAGGACCGCTGGCGTCAGAACGCCCATCACAAGAGCCGTCACCAAGGTCGGCAAGAAGTATTTCTACCTCGGCAACAACGCCTTCAGCCGCGTGACCGGCGAGTATATTGACCGAGAGGAATGCAACGGCGGCTATGTGCTCTATCCGGATATTGCAGCCTATGAGGAAGCGGTTCGCACCGCAGACGAGCGCTCTGCCATCAGGAAAATCGTCGATGCGGATTTTTACGGATATGACCCGTTCAGTTGCTGGCGAACATACACTGTCTCGAATGAGGCTGTCCATGAGATATACCGCATTCTGGTTGAGTGCGGTGCTATCAAAACCAGTGCGGAGGAGGAAAAGCCATGCAGGAACCTATCTACAACAACGGCACCGTAAAGGTGGCGAAGGAGGGCGTGAGCGCCTATTTGGCGTGGTATCATACCCTCTCCATGGCTGACGCAAAAGAGATTTCCGACGTCTGTTCAAGACTGACGAATGAGGCGGCAAAGAACGCGGGCGTTAACCTCTACGATATTGGCCGCAACACCTTCAGCTTTTTCGGCCATCAGACGGAAGAAAATTGGGAAAAGCAGAGAGCATCGGTTTCCGAAAAGATGCTTCAGTTCTTCCGCTTCGCAGAAGACTTTGAACAGCCTATCCGAGTAGCTCTCTGGTCGAAGGAAGCAGCGTTTGTATACATCGGCAATCCGCAGAAGGGCATCATTGTCATGGAGCCTGAGAAGTACATGACCTATACGCCGGACAGAGACTACTCCGACCTGACGCCTGCACAGGCGATGGCGGAGCTTGGCTCGGCGGCCGTCTGCGATATGAGCATCATTCCGGCTGGAGCAGGAACCGCGCTGTCTCAGAAAACAGTCAAGGAACAGCTAAGTGCTCACCAGAGCGAAATTGAGAAGCTGAAAAGCAAGATGAAAGATGTCGAAGGCGCAAAGACCGGCGAACTTGCGGAACTGACAGCGCAAATTGAGGCCCTCAAGCAGGAACTTTGGCAGAAGAAGAACAAGTACATGGCGGAGCTGAGCCGCAAAATGGAGGAGCTGGAAGAGAAAAAGGAACAGTTGGAGGGCCAAATCTACCTCCTGGACTCCCAAATCTATGCCATCCGCTGTTATGCCGGAGAAGTCGTGAATTTCACCCGCATCCGCTCAGGGAAAAACGCACCGGATACAGAGCCTATCGTCGTACATCAGAAGCTCCGTTTCCTGGACGAAGACCTTGGCCGTCTTGCGTCCCTGTATGAAATTCAGTGGAATGAGCTGGATATGTTTGAGAGCTTCCTCAAGCACTCTCCATACGCGCTGGACACCTTCGCACCGAACGAACGCTGCGTCATGCTCGTGCGCCTCAGCCGCACCGGAAAATCCATCGGACGCGCGATGGACAATGAGGGCAGACCGTACCACAATATGCTCGACCGCTACGACTACTATCACGGCAAGACCGTTGGCATCATCATCCGAAACGGCGAAAACCTCTACCTTGGCTGGACGGATGAAAACCGCGTCCACATCAGTGACGACCTGATTCTCACCAGAGCGCAGGTCGTTACAGAGACCGTGCCGGAGGAACCGAAGGAATTCATCTTTGAGTCAGAGCGTAAACGGTATGTGAAAGAGCAGAGAGAACAGCGCAAGCGAATTCTGGACGGCCTTGTATCCCGCACCTTCGTCTACAACATCCTGCAAGGCGTCGTGGACCACTCCGCGCTGCTCCCACTGCCGAAGGGCGTTACACTTGCCAAACAGTCGGAGTATGTCATCTTCTCCGTTGCGGATAAGTGGATTTCAGACAATAAGTACGGCTCCTTTACGGATATCATCGCACGTTGCAATCAGAAGGTTCAGCAGGGCGACGTACTGCTCACGACCCAGCATCTTGTCCCTGAAACGGACAGCCCCTCTATCTATCCGCGAGCATGGCAGAATGTGCGTGGACGCGGCGAGCGTAATCGCACGCATGACTGCTCTGTGGATGATTGTACGCTATATAAAGCGAATCTGGTCGAATATGACCCGCCGATTGAGATGGTGGAATTCCAGCGCCGTTCCTGCCAGGGCTGGATGGATGGTCCCTTCAAGGCGAAAGCGAAGTATTTCGACGAAAAAGAAGGGGACATCATTCTCCGGCACTATCAGACAGAGCCTGAGCGCCATGTGTTTGTGTCCGCTGAAAAGAGCGGCGAATGGAATTGGAACCGTACAAGCGCCGCAAATGCCCGTGCGAACTTCGAGCTATACGATGGCGAGTATATCAACCTGACTTACCTCAATTCGGTCTGGCTGGAATATGTGGTCACAAACAAGTCTCTCGGCGACTGGCGCATCGGCGGCATTGCCGTGGACTATGCCTACGCCATCCGCTACCTCAAGACGGCTCTGGACTATATCCGTAAGAGGGAAGAGGGGGAGAAAGCCCTTCTGGATGCTATCGACCCAAGCATCTGTCAGGATGCGGAATGGCCGGTGAAGCTGTCTGAGTGGAAGCTGCGCGCCGGTGTCCGAACCATTACGAAATACCAGGCCAAACGCTTCGCGGCGGCGCTTGGAAAGGAGGCGCAGACGCATGGTTAATTCTCCTTGTCTCGACTGTCCTGACCGCGCTCCCGGCTGCCATAACCCGGATATATGCTCTGCGTGGGCGGAGTTTCAGACGGCGCTGGCTGCCGATAAGAAGCTGATGGAAGACGACAGGAAAATCCGAAACACACTCGACGTCTATAAAGTCGCCGTACTAAAACGTCAAAAGCGGGCTATGCGTTGACGCAATGCGCGGCGTTAATGCCGAGTGCTCCCGTTGCTGGAGCGCTTAGACTATATATCTACTTTATTGACAAGTAAGGTTAAGTGTGGTATAATAAAACATAAACTTAGAGGGGGTCGCGAAATTGGATTACCACGCTTTTTGTCAAAAATTCAATATTCGCGGTCTCAACGAACAGCAGGAAGCCGCTGTCCGGCGTGTAAATGGAGCAACGCTGCTCCTTGCTGTGCCGGGAAGCGGAAAAACGACTGTCATCGTAGCGAGGACTGGCTATCTCATGTATGTCGCAGGCGTACAGCCGGAGAACATCCTGACCATCACATACACCCGCGCGGCGGCGAAGGAGATGAAAGAGCGCTTCGCAAAGAAGTTTGCGCCGGAACAGATGCCGGCATTCTCCACCATCAACAGCTTCTGCCTGTCCGTCATCAATACCTGCGTGAAAGAAAAGTATATCCATGTGCCAAAGCTGGTGCCGAACAATGAGAGCATCATCCGCGCCATCGCAGCGAAGATGCTCCCGGAGTACCCCAGCGACTCGCAGGTACGGTCACTGGCGCAGAAGGTGTGCAAAGTAAAGAACAAGCTCATGACCTTGCAGGAAATTGAGTCCATTGAGGAAAACAGCCTTGAGTTCCCCGTGTTTTATCAGGCGTACAAGCTGTATATGAGCGAACACGACCTGATGGATTTTGATGACCAACTGCTCATGGCTAATGATTTGCTGGATGAATACCCGGACATCTTACAGCGGGCGCATGAGAAGTTCCGCTATGTGAGCGTGGACGAAGCGCAGGACACCTCGTATGTCCAGCACCTTATTGTCCGGAAGCTGGTTGGTCGGAACGGCAATATCTTCATGGTCGGAGACGAAGACCAGAGCATCTACGGCTTCCGGGGCGCGTATCCTGCTGCATTGCTGGACTTCCAGAGCAACTATAACGAACCCTGTATCCTGCGTATGGAGACCAATTACCGCAGCGACAGAAACATCGTCTTAGCGGCCAATCAGTTCATCAAACGGAATACGAGGCGACTCGACAAGAATATGCGTGCCCAGTCTCAAAAGGACGGAGCCATCGTCGTGACCTGCATCGACCGCATGGAACAGCAGGCAGAGCTTCTGCTGGAGCGCATCCGGAATCAGAAGCCGGATGAATCTCTGGCAATTCTGTATCGGAATAACGACTCTGCTATCCCACTTATCAATCTGCTCCAGATGAACGGCATTCAGGTCCAAACCAGAGATGCGACGAAGACCTTCATGACAAACTACGTCATTCGGGACCTGCTCGACTTTATGCTCCTGGCCTTGAACCCTGCTGACACCACCGCTTTTGGGCATCTGTACTACAAAATGGGACTTTACATGAAGGGTGTCACCGCCAAGCGCATTATCGAGGCGGTTGAAGAAGGGGAGTGCCGGAACGTATTCAGCGCTGCGATGAAATTCGCGGGCGGCAAGGGAGACACATGGAAAATAGGATGCCTGCCGAGGGACTTTTCAGACATTGCGAAGAAGAAGCCCGTCGAGGCTATCGACTACATTCTGTTCATGCTCGACTATTGGAACAACTGGCTGACGAAGAAAATTGACGCCGGTGCTTCCGAGCAGTTTATCCGCCTGCGTATCAGCATTTTGAAGATGGTAGCGGAGAAGTATTCGACCATTCCGGACTTTCTTGCCGCACTCAAAAACATCACGGAATATAAGGGCTGCGAGGATTCCAATGTGACCGTTACCACCATCCATTCCAGTAAAGGTCTGGAGTTCGATAAGGTCATCTTAATCGACATGGTATCTGGCATCATTCCCGGTGACAGCGACGACCGCGACGCGGAGGATGACGAAGAGGATGCACGAGCATTCTACGTCGGAGCGACGCGGGCGCGGCACGAACTGGAAATCATCACCTGCCGAAAGATGTACGAAGAAAAACTGGAAGTATCTGAATTTGTGCCGCGCCTGCTGGCGGCGGGGAAAGGAGACTGAAAATGCCGGATGCAAAGAGCAGCACGGTCGTAGTGCAGCGCGGCGTCTACACGGTGGCCAGAAAAACTGTGGACGCGGAGGGCAACACCATCCGGGAAACACCGCCGCAATGGCAAGAAGACATCGCCGGCGGCTCTATCATCACCTGTCCCATAGACCCGGAAACGGACGAGCCGCTGTGCGACGCAGAGCTGGTGTCTGCCATGTCACAGGACGTGCTTCTCGACAATCTCGGAAAGGCGCTGGGCTTCCACTGGCCGAACTTCGCCGCCATCTTTGAGAAGATGCGGGAAAGCGAGGTGGATTTCTGCCAGTTCTGCGGCGAGGACCTGCAAAAGTGTATGCTTTGCCCCTTCAATTCCTACAACAATTAGTCGGCATTTTCAGGAGGAATGAACAATGGCTTTTTTCAACTTTGCTCTGGAATTAGGGCGGCTCATGATGCCGCAGCTTGCGATACTCATTGTGCTATGGGTGTTGTGCGATTTCGCCGTGGGTAAGCTCAATGCGCCGAGACCGCTGGTGCTTGCGGTTCTTTGGCTATTCCTACTCATTGAAACACTTAACGTCGGCAGCCGCGTGACGCTGTTCTTCCAGAGCTGGGAGTTCCAGATTCCCAAAGTTTCTCTTGGCATCCAACTTGTGCTGTTGGCAGTCCTGGCGGGCTTGCCGGCTGCGAAGTATTTCGCGGGGAAGCAGTTCGCCAACTGCGGTGCTGTGAGTAAGGCGCTCGCTTTATTCTTTCATACCGTTCTTTCCCTCGCAGCGGCGATTGTACTGCTGGCAAGCCTGTATTCTGTAGTTATGGCACGGGCGGATTTCCCTGCGGGTACTGCTGATGCCGTCTGCTTTGTTGTGGCGGTATTGGCGCTGTATCAGCCATTACTTGTGTACTTTGGCGGAAACAGGCTGGACGATATCCTGTCGCTCATTCGGCAGGCCCGTCGCAACGCGGTGTCTGTCCATCAGAATGATACGAACCATGTCAGCGCAGGTAAGTAAACACGCGAGGAAGCGTACAAAACAGCGTGCTGGCCTCGGCAAAAGAGCAGCCGTGCGCAATGCACAGAAAGCCTTTGACTTTGGCGTGAAGCACTCGGAGACCAGAGGCCACCTGAATGGATACCTTGCATCCATCCGCTTCAAAAACAAAACCATCAACAATATTCGAGTATATCACCGGCACGTCTATCTGTTTGCAGGGGATGTCCTCGTAACGGTGCTCAATCTGCCAAACAGCTTGTGGTCGCAGGCAGAGTCCTGTGAGAAGAGGAAAAACATGAGTCTCGAATGTCCTGTCAATCAGGATGCTGCTCTTTAGCTTTACCCCGCCGAATGGCGGGCGGGTGCGCCGGAAACTCCGGCCCAGTCAGTATGAAGAAAATCCAGCTTGTTCGTCACAAGGGCGGCTGGGTGCGGCTTCCCCAGGCGGCAGCCGGGGCAAAAGAATAACCGCCTGCGGATAAACCGTGGGCGGTGGAAATTGACAAAGCGGGGCCTTTTTGGTAAGATAACAATGCTCCAAAAGGAGCCAGAAAGGCGTTACCATATACGGTAGGCGGTCGGCACTTCCCTGTGGAGGGAGGTGATGCCAATGGTTACTTACGAATCGCTTTTTGCGTATTCTCTTGTTATCATCGGCCTTGTGGGTCTGATAGTTCAGATTTGCAAACGAAAATGACCGCCCCTCGCCAAAGGAAGACGGTCATTTCGTTTGACTCTATTCTCTTAGGCTGACCGCTTATCGGTATCGCCTTTCTGCTTTTATTATACACCAGCAAGCCGCTTTGTCAAGCAAGACAAGGCGGCTTTTTGCCGTCGGAAAGGAGTTTTCCTATGAAAAACATCATGCTCAGCATCCGACCTGAGTGGCTCCAGAAAATCCTGTCGGGCCAGAAGACCGTGGAGCTGCGCCTGTCCAAACCGAACATTGCGCCGCCCTTCAAGGTATTTCTCTACTGTTCCTGTAAGGGTACAAAGAATCCCAGTGAAATTCTTGAAATCCATAGCGGCGGCAAAATCTACAAGGCAAACGGTCTTGTGGTAGGGGAGTTTACCTGTACCGGAATTGACCGTGTGGTGCGCGTGGGCTATATGGGCAGCAACGCGCCGCTTCAATACTGTGTCAACACAGAGCCTGGAAACTACACCCCGGCGGGGAAACTGTATGAGGACGCCTGCCTCACCGTGAAGCAAGCAGAGGACTACCTCTGTGGCCGCGTGGGATATGGATGGCACATCTCTGATGTGCAGACCTATGACCGGCCCAAGAGCCTCGACTGCTTCGCACTTGCGAGAGCACCGCAGAGTTGGCAGTACGTCCACGATTTTTAAGGAGGGATTCAAAAAATGGCAAATTACAGAGTTTGTTTTCGGCTGCCCACATTTGTGGTACAGCTGAGCTTTGAGGCGGCAGAGAGGGATATCTCATACGAGGAAATTGCTGCATCCATCAACAAAGAGAAGGTCGCGGAACTTCTGTGTCTTGACGCACTGGGCTACAGTGCGGAAGACATAGAAATCATTACCCCGGAAGAGTATGACGAGGAGATGTCCGGTGATGACTGAGAACTCAACCGGACGGAAGGAATGCACCCGCCAGCTTTCCGCCATGCTGGAGCGACACATCGACCCGCGCAACGACCCACGCATCTACTGGGCAAAAGAGGTCACATTCGATTACTCGACCAATCACAAAATCCGCGTGGACTATATGCGCTTCCAACCGCTCAACAATACGACTTCCGGCATTGAGAAGGGGGACTTCTACGCCTACGAGGTGAAGTCCTCCGTGGAGGATTTCAAGTCTCCTAACGGACACAACTTCATCGCGGACTATAACTACTACGTCATGCCCGCAGACGTTTTCGATGCTGTAAAAGATGCTGTGCCATACGGCGTCGGTGTGCTTTGCCCGGATGGCGGGCATCTGCGATGCGTGAGGAAAGCCGTGAGGAAGGACCGAACCAGACCGGTCAGCGAGATGCTGCTCATGCTGTGGCGCAGCTCACGAAGAGAGATTGTTGGAAGGAGAAACAAAAATGACAAAGAAACAAACGACAGACAAGATTAACCAGCCTGAGTTCGCCCCGGAGGAGTGGCGGAAGGCGGCCATTATGTACGATACATCCTTTGCCTGGTGTAAGAATCAAATTTCAGCCTGGGGCAAGAATCAAATTTCATTTACACCGGGCTTTAACGAGATGTTCGATGAAGCGCTGGACACACTTCCTGAGCGAAACCGCGATATCGTCCAAAAGTATTTTCGTGACAGAATGACGTTTTCGCAAATCGCCGACCTGCACGGCACCAGCAGAAGCATAGTTCGCCATCTGTGTATCTGGACGGTATGGAAGGTCATGAATTTGATTCTGCTGCGAGAAGGAAGCAGCCAAAATGCCGCGCCACAAACAGGCGGAGGAACTGAAGGTGGGTATTGACATCAATAGCCTGCCGCTTTCCGCACAGATTCAGGTGCGTGCAAAGCTCGACGAGCAGAAGCGCGAACAGAACCAGCAGCGAGCAAAAAAACAGCCGGAAGCACAGAAAAGGCAAAAACAGTCGAAAGAAGCGGACGCTGCTGAGCCATCCAAATATCGCAATGTAAAGGTCATTCGCGTGGTGGATGGAGAAATCGTGAAATTCCCCAGCAAGCGGGAGGCACGGCGCTTCGATGAACTGTATTTGCAGTACAAGGGCGGTGCAATCCAGGACCTGCGGCTCCAGCAGGACTTCACGCTGGTCGAGGGCTATACACGGCCAAATGGCAAGAGGGTTCGACCAATGGTCTACAAGGCAGATTTCGTCTATCTGCGCGACGGTGAGCGTATCGTGGAAGACGCGAAGGGAAAACGAACCGAAAAGTATCTCATGAAACGCAAACTCATGTTGGAAAAGTACGGAATCGAAATTTCGGAGGTGTAATATCAATGTTTGAAAACGGTAAGTTCCCAACGATTGAAGAGCTTTTGGAACGGGGAGAACACCTCATTCAGAAGGCAGTTGACGGAAAAAGATTAAGCGGCGAGGAAACGCATTTTCTCGAATTGCAAAATATATGGCTTGCGCAAAGGAGGGATGAACAGGAAAAAAACTGCGCGCGTCCTCTTGTGGAGCAGCTCAAGAAAACAAACCCCTTTGTGCAGGATGTATTCCGAAGCACCGAATATTCCGAGTTTGCCCTCTGGTGCATTGAGATTCCCACTACCGCCAGCCGGCGCAAAGATGATGGCTCAAACGACATCTGCGGTTGTTGGATTACGGCAGACAACAGCACGACCTACGAGGAGATGTGTCGCCGTCTGGAAGGAGTGAAGACGAAAGCCGATATTCTGGCTCTCTCCACCACGCCAAGTACCGTTGAGGCAATCAGTACGGCCACACCGCGCTGGAGGGCGGAGGTGGAGCAACTCCGCGCACAACAGCAAAAATAGTCTCTCCCATCCTGGAAGGCTGTCAGCACATCGCTGGCGGCCTTTCGATTGACAAGTAAGCTATTGTGTGGTATAATTGCTGCATTCAGTGAAGGGGGGTGGTTGACATCACGAATACCAGTAATTTAGCCGCTGACCGTGCGCTTGCCTATGAAGCCATTGAAAGGCAGCCTGAAACAGAAGAAATCGCAGCTTCGAATGAACAGGAGGCCGAAGCGAAGCAGCCGGGAAATATCGGCGACCATGTGGCGATGTATCTCAGCCAAATTGGCAGCATTCCCATTATGCCGCAGGTGGAAGCGAATCGCTGTATTGAAAAAGTGCAGAAGGGGAATGCCGCTGCCGAACAGCTCGAAACGCTGCGGGTAATTGCCGAGGAGAGCGGGAATGCAGTTGACCCCGAAATCAAGAAAGACCTGATGAAGGCCATAGAAGCAGGAAGACGGGCGAAAGATAAGGTTGTTGAGGGCAATCTTCGGCTTGTTGTGTCCATCGCAAAGAAATATATAAACTCAGCCGATTCTATGGTGTTCATGGACCTCATTCAGGAGGGCAACATTGGCCTCATGCGTTCCATCGACTCTTTTGACATTTCGAGGAATGTGAAGTTTTCCACCTACGCAACCTTCTGGATAAGGCAAAACATCACAAGAGCGCTTGCCACGACGGACCCAGCCATTCGCAAGCCCATCTATGTTGCGGAGGGCAGGCGGAGCGTCAATAATGCAAAAGAACAAATGCAACAAAAAGGCTTACCTTGTGATGACCCTTTAGAAATCGCAAAATACATGGAGGGGGATGCGTGGGATTCCCTTTCAAAAAGGGAGCAGCAGAAAAAACTGCGCATCATCCAACACTCGCTCCAGTACCGGAAGCCGGACTCGTTGGATGCGCCCGTCAATTCGGACGCCGCAAGCGATTCCAACACACCGCTTTCGGAATTCATCCCAAGCCATAACGAGTGGGATAACCCGGAAATTTCAACGTCAGGGAAGGCACTATGGGAAACGATGGACAAAATCCTACACGATATGCCCGCACGAGACGCCTGTGTGCTTCGCTTACGATTCGGATTGGAGGATGGTTGTGCTTATACCCTCAAAGAAATCGGGGACGAAATGGACTTAACGCGAGAGCGTGTCCGTCAGGTTACAGATAAAACACTCGATAAGCTACGCAACGGAAAGGCAGGGAAGATGCTTCAGGACTTTCTTGAGTCAATGTAACCCCACGGCTAAAGCCGGGGGTTTGTTGATAGTAGCCGCGCTATTATGCCAAAATGCCAAAATCTTGATAATAGGACTGTAAATGTCAATGTAACCCCACGGCTAAAGCCGGGGGCTTGTGGTGCGAACCACGAGCCTGATTGACTACCCTAAGTGTTTCGAACACTACGTTACCCAGGAATAGATAGGCACCGGCGGACGTGAATCCGAATCTGCCGCTCTGCGGTGTGTGGTTAAACAGCTCTGAGGGTAAGGAGCAGTGCCGCACATACAAAACCCTGGGATAACATTGGGTACGGATACCTGACAGCCGAAAGGCTGAGCGGCTTAATTTTTAGCCGCACCCAAAGAAAGGAGGCATCAACGTATGCCAAAGGTCTATGTTCTCAACCGGCACGGGCGTCCGCTGATGCCCTGCACCCCGGCGAAGGCCCGTCATCTTCTGGATGCGGGCAAGGCAAAAGTGAAACACAGAACACCGTTTACCATTCAACTGCTCTACGGCAGTACCGGCTATGCGCAGGAGGTCATCCTCGGTGTAGACGCCGGCAGCAAAACCATCGGACTTTCGGCTTCCACCGAAACGGAGGAACTTTTCTCCGCAGAGGTCAAGCCGCGCAACGATGTGGTCGAGCTGATGTCCGTACGCAGGCAGTTCCGCCGTGCGCGGCGCAATCGCACCACCCGGTATCGTAAGCCACGCTTCGACAACCGCGTGCGGAGCAAGCATAAAGGCTGGCTCGCACCTTCCGTGGAAGTAAAAATCCAAGAGCATATCACCGCCATCAAGACGGTTTGCCGCATCCTGCCCGTCAGCAAAGTGGTCGTAGAGACCGCCGAGTTCGACTTGCAGCTGCTGAAAGCCATTGCGGATGGAAAGCCCGTACCGCAAGGCGAGGACTACCAGAAGGGCGAGATGTACGGCCACTACAACGTGCGCCAGTATGTTTTGTGGCGTGACGGCTATACCTGCCAATGCTGCGGAGCGCACGCGACCCAGAAGAAAGAGGTGCGGCTCCATGTGCATCATCTTGAGAGCCGCAGGGTAGGCGGTGACGCTCCGGACAATCTGGTGACGCTCTGTACCGCCTGTCACGATAAGCTCCACAAGGGCATTATCATGGCAGCGGACATCAAGAAGCGCAAGCGCCGCTCCACCCGCGACGCAACCTTCATGGGCATCATGCGCATGACGCTGCTGCGGAGGCTTCGGGAGCAGCTTCCTGTCCCCGTTGTGGAGACCAGGGGCTACATCACCAAGGCTACGCGGGAGAATCTGCTGGTGCTGCCGAAGAGCCATACCAACGACGCGCTGGCAATCGCGCACGGCCCGCAGGGCTTTCGCGCAGAATACCTGCCAAATATCCGTCAGGCGGACCGACTTTACACCATCCGCCCTGTGAGACATCACAACCGTCAGCTGCACAAGGCGACCATCCTGAAGGGCGGTGTGCGGAAGGCCAATCAGGCAGAGAAGTACATCTGCGGCTTCCGTCTCTACGACAAGGTGCTCTACAACGGTATCGAGTGCTTTGTCTGGGGGAGACGCACCAGCGGCTCCTTCCTGCTGCGGCAGCTCAACGGAGAAAAGGTCAAAGACGGCGTGAGCTACAAACACTTAAAACTATTGGAACGCAGCCAAAGTTATTTGGTTGCATAGTACGAGAGGAGGGACGCTGCTCCTCCCCATAGCTAAAGCAAGGGGTATCCGCAGCGACAATTCGAAGAAAAAGCGCCGCCCGTAATGGACGGCGCTTTTTCTTCGCAGTTCTCCGGTTCTTCGGTTCTCAGGTTCCCAACATTAAAATAGGCGTGTTTCCATATTTGCCGGTATGCTCAGAGCATACAAAGGAAGTATCACATACACAAAGAAAGTTCAGTCAGCGGTTTTATCATGCCGCTGGCTTTTTATATATCAAAAAACACGAAAAAGGAGAAATGAACATGGAAGCAATGCTGTTTAAGTGGGATTTCAGCGACGAAACAAAGTGGAAAGATGTCTGCGCGGAGCTTGGGCTACCGGAAGACACGGAGCAGGTTGAGTTGTCCGTATCCGCAACAAAGGTCCGTACCAGCCAAAACCGCAGTTGGGAAGCGACCGACGAGGAGATGTCCCGAATTTGGGAACGCCTCGGCGCGTATTTCTTGCGCTGCGAGAGCATCTCCAGAACAAACATTCGCGTTTTCTGTGGCGGCGGAGATTCCTTTTCCGTTGTTCGCGGCACAACGCAGCCTGGATTCGTCGAGGTGGATGGACGGTTGATGGACTATGAGGATTTTGAAACATGGCTGTACCAGATGGCAGCTTGAGAAAGGAGAAAAACATGAACGCACAAGAAAAAATTGACCAGCTTATGAAGGCCGAGATGGAGCACATCCGTTCCGTCGGCGGTATTTTGAATCTGCCGGAGGCGGACAGTGTTCTGAACGACCTGAACCGAGAAAAGCTGAAGGCCCTGAAGGAACTGCACGGACATCTCTACCTCGGACGCATCAACATCCACGATACAGCCCAGAGGCTTCGCGTTGTTGAAGGAACCGAAGACGTGTACGAGGAAATGCTGGACCAGCCCCTATACAACTTCTGCTGTGATTTTGCCGTGCCCGTCAAGGATAAAACCTTGTCGGATTTGATTCGTGCTTGGAACGCAAGATTCACGATTCCCGGCATGAAGGACGCGCAGAAAATCACAGAGCGTGTAGAGCAGCTCGGCGGCGTGAATTTGATTTGGACTTAAACAAAATTTAAGGAGGATTATATGAGCTACAAAGTAACATTCCACACAGAGGCATACAAATCACATCGGGCAAGCAAAAAGAACTGGGAACTCGGTACGCAAAACGACCACATCAAGGCTCTCAACGGACTCTCCTTCGTTGAGGAGACGAAAGAGGAGCTTTCGTGGCGTCTGCTTATGGCGGGGGGAAACACCCCGTATGAGCTGACACCGGAGTCAACGGTGCGTTATGAAGCATGGCGCAACAACCCAAGAAATACCATCAAGTTCCAGGATAAGCTGTGCGACATGGAGCGTACCATCTACCCGTCAGTCCCGGGCTTTACTCAGGGCTATGTCAATGTTGACGCAGTCATCCAAAAGGTAGAGAAAGCCGGCACAGCCAAGGTCGAGTTCCGCCAGTTTTATGACCTGCGTCAATACGACCCGCACATGAACGGATGCTACATCCAAATCGAAAAGTTCTAAAAAATAAGGAGGATTATATCATGACGTTCGAAATTCAGAGGGATAGGATGACGATAATCCACGTCTGTCCCAACGGCTGTGATTTCGAATAGTTAACCACCTATTTTCGCCAATACCCGACTTAAAAAAAGGAGAAATGAAACATGAATAATAGAATCATGCCGAAGTGGAGCGAAGTAAAGGATTGCAATGGCATCAACCTTCACCTGTTCGACGCCGTACAGGTCATCACCTCCGGCAACAAGCGCAATAACCAGACGGGCAGAATCATCGCCCTTCTGAAGACCAAGCCGCTGGCTTTTCGGACACTTCACACTCAATGGCCCGCAAGGCCTTACCTCCAGATGGTAGAGGTGCTGTTTCAGGACGAGAAGCGGTCAAATTTCTGCACGTCATCTCTTCGTCTCGTTGAAAGCTCAGAGGAAGAGAAGGGAAAGTCACTGGCAAAAATCGACTCCCTGAAGCTCATGGGAGCAGAAATCACCGACTCCGATTTCTGCGTTGACCGTTATAATAACGATGCTTTCCTATTTGACGATGAAACGAAGACGTGGAACGTCATGCTGGAAGGCATTTCCGATGTGGACCGACTATTCGGAACCTTTTTTGAAACGGAGCAGAACGATTCCTACTGTAACATCTATGCGGATGTAGACGAATACTGCACCAAGCTCGCAAAGCCATACCTCACGGTATCTCTGTGGTTCGGTGATGTCTGTGTAGAGGCAGTACGCCCCTTATCAAAGGACGAGCAGGAGGCAGTTCTTCGCATCATCCGTCCGACCTATGAGAAGTTGGACTACAAGAAGCTCCTGAAGGAGTGGGATGCGGAAGAGCAGAAATATGTGAACAGCATCATGCTGGAAGACGGCGATGGCTGCTACGGGTACAAATTCGCTGCCGATACCATTGAGGCCGCTAAGGCTGGCTTCCATGAGGTCATCTGGATGGCGATTGAGCTGAAGCAGTACCGTTCCGGTCAGGATTTCAGCGTCAACTCCTTTATCGAGGACGGTGACGGCAAGTATGTCGAGTCCGACAGGGAAGGCCACATCGTCATCAATCGCGTCGTCACAACGCAGGAACCCAGCAAGTATATCAACTGGGAGATGGCTGGCACGCTGCCATTCATCTATACGGTGGACCGCGAGAAGAGCGAGTGGAAGCTCCACGCGACTTAACAACTGAAGCGTCGGTGGATGAAAATATCCGCCGGCGCTTTTTCCATGTTTTGCCACAATCGAGTTCTCATATTCTTAGGTTCTCCATCAGGAAATAGGTGATTTTTTCTCTTCTGCCGGTATGCTGAAATCATACAAAAGAAGTATCTCAAACACAAAGAAAGTTCAGTCAGCGTCCGTTGCGGATGCTGGCTTTTATATATAAAAATTTCATAAACAAAAAGGAGAAACGAAAAAAATGAAGAACAAGGCATATCTCTTACCAGCGTGCAAGACTGCTGACGGCGTTCCCATCGGCATTGGCTCCGAGGTGTACGCAATCACCTTTAAGCAGAAAGTCAACAAATACGGTCGGCTGTATCGTCCGTCCACGAGAGAGTTGGCGGTCGTAAAAGTAACGGTGTCTACTGTGACCTTCTCCGAATTTGTGGAACCCGGTTGGTTTGGCTGGACGGGCGTTGCCTATTCGGGAATGACCGAAGTCGAATGCTCTGATGGTAAAACGAAGACGTTTTCCTACTTGCCCGGTATCGAGGTCAGCCAGTACACCATCTTCGCATCCGAGGACGCCGCAAAGGCCGCCTTGGAGAAGGCGGAGGCGGGCGGCGGTCTCTATACGAGAGCCGGATTCCCGTTGATGCCTTCTTGGCAGATTGGCGAGGTACGGGCAGCTCTGGAGAAAGCTGAGCAGAGCACTGAGGAAGAGCCTTCCATCGTTCGCAACATCCCTTATGTCTCCGTTTGGGACGGCGGAAATTGCATTGCGGCGACAAAGGCAGACGTCTGTCTGGACACAAAGCAGGTATTCAACATTCAGACCATTGACGTTGGAGATTCTGCCAATGTTCTGGACCATGAGTACATCGTGCTGCACGGAACAGAGTATACCGTTTTCCCGAAGGGCGAAGCGAAAGACGGCGCATACTGGCGTGACTGACAAAAAAGAAGGAGAATGAGAATTATGACTAATATTAGTGAGAAAACCACCGGTTCCTGCAAAGACCGCGAGTATATCGTGACAGAGGTCTGCCCGCATTGCGAAGCAGAGGTCGAGATGCGCTGGAATGTGGCCGCAGACGGCTACAAGGCGTTCTGCCCTCATTGCGGCAATCGGCTGATGCTCTGCGACGCCTGCCAGCATCCGGAGGGCAAGTGCGTGGAGAACTGCGATTACAACTCCGAGACCGATACCTGCCGTCATAATCAGCCTGCACAGGAGCTGAAGGTCGGCGATGTTTGTGCCTATGGCTTTGGGACGGAGAACGCTTCCCGTGCCACGGTCAAAATCGTCAAAATGCTTCCGGATTCCAACGGTGCCGCTGTGATGTTCTTGAGCGTTGAGAAGGACGATACCGGAAACGGTATGTTCAACTACCTGCTCAAAACCGGAAATACCATGAACGCCAGCTTGAAATACCTGACGAAGATTGAGTGCAGTTCCGACCAGGAACGGGATAACTACGCCGAACTGGAGAAGTTGTGTACGGAATGCGACGCGGAGTTCTGCGTCTTCAATCCGCATGGCATCTGCAAGCTGCCCTTCGTCACCGGAAAGGCTCCGAGACTGGGCGATGACGGCTGCCAGGACTACGCTATGAAGGATTTCATGATGAAGGAGGATTGCTGATATGCAGAAGACTTGTCTCAACTGCACTCATGTGGGCGTGTGCTCCAAGCGGATGCAGTTCATCGTGAACAACTATCTCGTCAAAAGACACTACAACGAGATTGAGAATGTCAGCAAAACGCTCGATATCTCCGTGAACTGCGACAGCTATGCAGAAAAGGATTTCTTTTCGTTCATCTGTGCGCGGGTTCGCGACTATTCCGATGGCGAAGTCTGGAGCGATGGAGACCAGATTCTGTGCAAGACAGAATCTGCCGCGAACGCGCTGTGCGACCTCCTGTGGCAGCTTTACAACGAACGGGGGGAGGCCTTCGACCTCCACACCGGCTACTACGACCCCAAGGAGGACGAAAGAAATCACGAAGAAGACAGATACACCGGCTGGTGGTATGTGTCTGCCGACTGAAAGGAGAAATAATGAAAATCCGCAATATCCTTTGGGATACCGATGGCGGCAGGGAGGCTCTTGCCTCCCTGCCGAAGGAAGTCGAGCTGCCGAGTAGATTCGACCAGTCCCATTTTGCAAGTAGGGAAGAATGGCTCGACACGATTTCCAACTGGCTGTCCGACGAGTTTGGATTCTGTCATTTGGGGTTCGATGTCGGTGATGACGACATCTGAGAATCTACGATTTTTTAACAATAAGGAGAAATGAAAAAATGGGAAAAGGTAATGTTTGTGTGAGCGGTCCGTATGAGGGCCTGTTCTATATCGACAACGACTATACCACAGTGCTTCGCCGCGAGGATGACTGTGAGGATACCATCCTCCAGAAAGACCTCAGCGCCAAGGATTTGTCCGGCAGCGACTGGCTCTTCGATGACGAAGGCAGTGCGAACGAGCTGGAGGATGTGCTGGAGTGCTTTGTGGAGAACTTCACGCACAGGTATCCCAGCTTTGCGCGTGTCAAGCAGGACAAGTGGCTTGGCCGCAATGTGCGCGTCATCCTCGAAAGCAGCCTGTTTTACATCGGCATTGAGGACAGCGACTGGGCCTATGCCGTGGAACTGCTTCAGAAGGATAACCCCTGTTCGGAGGGTTTCCAGAGGAAGCACTACAAGGCGTACCTTGACGGCATGAAAGCAGCCCTGCTGGAGCGCCTGCCAAGCATCGGCACCTACACGGGGCCGTGGACGCATGGCACCATCCGCAGGGAGCCTGTCAAGGACAACGACCTCCTCGCCGAGGCCGGCGACCGCATCGACAACGCAGTGTTCGACTTCATCTGCGCGGTTGTCACAGGCCACAGCGTAAACGGGGAAGCGCCGAAAGAGGCTCTTCTCGCAGCTGTGAATGAGCTTTCCGTGGAACACGTCAACGCGCTTCCGGAGGGCCTCCTGTCTGACGCTACGGACGAGGCGAAGGAAGCCGCCGGCGAACACTCCTTACAGGAGGATGCCGACGACGGGCTTCCGCTTCGCTGGGATATGGCCGCCATTGGTCCTGTGGCCGACTATCTGGAAACCGCGCTTTCCGCACGGTTCCGCATCAATACCTGCCACCCCTGGCAGGATGATACCGAGTGCATCTGCTACGCGACAGACGAGCGCTGCCCGTACTGCACCCACAAAATTTGATAAAAAAGCGCCGCCCGTAATGGACGGCGCTTTTTCTTTGCAGTTCTCCGGTTCTTCAGTTCTCAGGTTCCTGGAAGGTGAATGCGGCAATTTCCACTTCCGCCGGTATGCTGAGACCATACCAAAGAAGTATCACAAACAAAAAAGAAAGTTCAGTCAGCGCCCGCGTGGGTGCTGGCTTTTATATATCACATAACCATCACAAAAAAGGAGAAATGAAAATGGAGATTTATGTAAATTACCTCGCCATTGAGGTCACTCGTCGCTGCAACATGAAATGCGAACACTGCCTGCGCGGAGATGCGCAAAATCTTGACATCTCAACCGCAGTTCTGTCGGGCATCGCTAAGCATATCCACCCTGCTTCCGTCATTTTCACGGGCGGCGAGCCGTCTTTGAATGTTCCGGCCATCAAGCGGTACTTTGAGCTTGCGGAGCGTTATGACACGATGCCGGCTGCTTTCTATGTTGCCACCAACGGAGCGACGTCGAAGGAGCAGATGCGCGACCTCGCGCTGACGCTGCTGGAATCGTATGCTAAGATGGAAGAGCAGGATATGTGCGAGGTCGATGTCTCTGTGGATATGTTCCACGAGGCGTTCCGCGACAATGACAACGCGAAAATTCTGAGCGGCTTGTCCTTCTTCGGCCAGGGTAAACAGCATTCGGTCAAGGATGACGATTTGAATTGGCTGTTCAATACCGGACGTGCCAACAAGAACGGCATCGGCGTAAGAGCACCGGAGGTGCTCAGGACCGACATGGACGAGCTGGTAACGGATTACTCCACAGAGTACAACAGCATTGCCTTCGATACGCTCTACATTGCCGCAAACGGTAATGTGGTAGACGGCTGTGACAGCAGTTACGAGGATATCGACGACGAGGAGAACGTGATTTGCAAGGTCAACCAGCTTCAGAAGAAAGTGAAAGACTATGTGAAGAACGCCGATTCTCAAATCTCATAAGGAGGGCTGAAGATGTTTGGTTTAGGCAATCTGTTTGCTCAGACATCCGCACAGAAATTCTACATTAGCAGAGACCGAATCGCGGAAATCCTGCGCGTCAGTCCTGATGCACTGGACGCCTTCGAGAAGGCTTATTCCAAAGCTGCGTTGCAGACTGAGCCAGAAAGCATTTTCGAGGTCAATTCCAGGCAGGCAGCGGCGAAAAACGAGCGGCTCGGCGACGACAGCCCGGAAGAGCTGAAAGCTCTTACGGAACGCATCGTGAAGGAGCTTATCGGGCAGACGCTGACCTACACTTATGATGGGCAAACAGGCAAAATTGAAAAATCGCTTTCCAACGCACCGGAGAAAAATGCTCCTGTCACCAATCAGGACCTGCTGCGAATTCCCGCTTCGCTGCGACCGCAGCTGAGTGGGGAACTGATGAAGCGAGACCTTGACATCACCGCCTCAGCTGCGTTCCTGTTCTACTACGACAAGATGCAGAACGGGAAGACGCCGAAGGACCGTCGGGATGCGTATAACCGCTTTCGGCAGGGACTGGACATCCTTGACCTTGATGCGCTGGCCTACCGCATCATCGGGCAGAATCGCAACTCCATCGGACATTGGTTCCCGGAGCTTGTGCGTGCCTACCGGGATTCTGAATTCTTCCGGATTCCGGCAACGACGATAGCCAAGGTTCCCCTGACGCTCTTACAGCTGACTCGTCTGGACTATCACAGCCTAACGCCTTCGACCATCCAAATCGTCGATAACTGGGCGCACGCTGTATTTCGTCTGAATGACGAGCGGGATTACTTCGTGAAAACCGGCACCTATTCATCGAAGTTCGACTTCCGGAATTGCCTGGTACACGGAGAAAAAGAGGTTCGAGAGCTTGGCGAGTATTTGCTCTACATCCACCATCAGGCGTTACAGATGGCCGGTCCCCTTAGCTTTCCCTGCATTTATGGGGTCTCAACGACAAATGAGTGGGTCGTGCGGGAATTCATTCCAGATAAAGAGGGAAATCCCTGTATCTATCATGGTTTGCCGCTTCATACGGAATATCGCGTATTTGTAGACTGTGACAGCGATGCTGTCATCGGTGTCTCTCCCTATTGGGAGCCGAAGACTATGCTCAATCGCTTTGGTTCATGCTCGGACGCAAACAGTCCGCATCAGATGCACGATTATGTGATTTTCAAAAGTCATGAAGCGACCTTGATGCGGCGCTACCGTGAGAATGTCGATTCCGTGGTGGAACACATTCGGGAATTCCTGCCGGCGCTTGACCTGCAAGGCCAGTGGAGCATCGACGTGATGCAGAATGGTGACGATTTCTGGATTATCGACATGGCTGTGGCGGAAAATTCGGCGTTCTATGATTGCGTGCCGGAGAGCCTCCGCAGGCCATCTGCTGAAAACTGGATACCCGATATTCTGAAGCCCAATAACTGATTTTCTTGACTCGAAAGGAGACAGAAGCATGAAATTGCTGAAAGACTACGAATCCTCCTCTCTCACCCTTAAACGGGTTCGGGAGGTCATCGACAGGGCACTGGACGAGCTGGAGTATGACTCCAGGTTCGACGTCAATGTGGCTGCCGAGAACGCCTATTATTACTTGGCACACACCGCCTGTTGGGACGAGGACTTGGCCGCATTCCAGGCCCAGCTGGACAACGGCTGCGGTCCTGACGACGGTGCCGGGGAGCTGACCGCTTATGAGCGCGTCGAAATCCTGGCCGCACAGGTCGAACGACTCCTGAACGACAAGGAGACCTATGCGTACAGCAAGACCATCGACGAAGATGCCCTGCTGGACATTGTTGCCAAGACCCATCCAAGGCTGCTGGCTAAGCGGCCAGCCGATATGTCCGTTGAAGATTTCAAACACCTCTGGACTATGGTAGTTTCTGCCTACATCGTGGGCGGACGCGACTATGCCGAGGACGAGTTCATCAACTATACGGATGCCATCGGCGCGACGCCAGAGGCCGTCGCTGCGGTTATCCGGGCGGGCAATGAATAAGAAAAATACGGAAAAAAGGAGAAATGAAAAATGATTAAAAGTTTGAACAAAGCATATCAGACCGATTCCATGTATTACTGGTGTAACGCCGAGGGCGAGGTAAACTATCCCGGTTCTGGGTTTTCGACAGGTGACTCTGAGCGGCTTCCCGCTGCGGTGAAGGAACTGTACGAACACTATCAGTTCAGCCCCGGCTGCGACGCAAATCTCTATACGGTCACTTACAGTGGCGAGGATGGGATGCTCCTCACGACGATGTTCAACAGTAACTGGATGGATGTCCCTGCTGTCAAGGACGCCAAACAGAAGGCGAGGAAAGCGCTCCGCAGCATTGCAACGGAACTGACCAGGCAGTGCAAGCCGTGGGGGACCGTTCTGTTCGGCGAGGATACCGACCCGGAGGGTGACGAAATTGCCCTGTTTGTCCCTGCGGAGGAGTGTGCGAGTCACTTTGAGGAAGCGGTAAAGCTCTTCGATGCCAGTGCCTTCTTTGAGCGAGTCAGGGACAAGGTTGCGGAATGCCGCTATCTTGTGTTCCTGAATAGCTCGTATGTGCGCGACGCGCAGGGCTACTTCCCCCAGCAGCTGTCCGAGGATGCTGACCCGATGGATGAATCCCAGGAGGGCAACTGGGCGGACTGCGGTGGTCCCATGCTCGTCATGGACGTATACGCAGCCTCCAAGGCCGAGGTCGCCCAGAAGATTGCCGAGGCATATCCCAATGTGGATATGGCAGTCTTCAAGATTCTCCGCTGCGACGGGGAAATGACAGAGGTGACGGCCCTTGTATAAAATCAAGAACCTGACGTCTCTGCTGCATACCGTGGAAGCCGGCAGATACGGCAGCCTACCCGTCTATACACTGCACGGGGAGAAGGTCTGGAACAGAATCGGCGACCGCGTGGAACTGCACCTTGGCAACGGAAATAATGTTCTCTGCTCTGAGAAGGTGTTCCGGAAGGTCGAACCCTTTCTGGAGGCCATTCCCAAGTCTTAAACCTGAGCGCCGCCCCTTTGTGGGCGGCGCTTTTTCTTTTTGTCTTTTCACACTCCAGATTTGAGGTTCCTCGGTTCTTAGGTTCCAATTTGCAAAATGCGGAGTTTTCCGTGCCTGCCGGTATGCTGAGACCATACAAAAGAAGTATCACAAATACAAAGAAAGTTCAGTCAGCGTCCATACGGATGCTGGCTTTTATATATCAAAAAAATTTCAAAAAAGGAGAATTAAAAAATGGAAAAAATGATTCAAATTGCAGAAAGCTACGGATGGGCAGTCGATATGGACAGCGATAGCATCGAATTTAACCAGTGCAGTCCGGCGGGGGAAGATTTCTCCTTCACGGTTCTGACGAAAGACGCATCTGACGCCGAGAGTCTTGCAGCCGAAGTCCGTTCTTACGCGGACAGCTTCGATACCGAGGAACACGTCAAGATGTTGGTCGATGCGCAGGGCAGCGTGAGTGGTGTGCCAGACATTGAGACGTTGGTGGAAGACGCTGACGCCATCCAAGAGATGCTCAACGACCTTGCTGACGCTCTTGAAAATGGCGACGCCAACACAGATGACGAGGAGACTGAAGCCTGCGGCCTCGAAGGCACTTACGAGTGGCTTCTGAACAACTTCGACATCGACGGCACGGCGGGTCGCATTATCCACAATGTTTTGGAGTATGCCGACCGCATGACTGGCGACGAGCAGTATGAGTTCTTGACGGAGATGCTGGATGGAACGATTGGTCTGTCTGACCGCGAAATCAGGAATCTCTGCTGGAACTGAGTGGGGGATAACCCTATGAAGAAACTGACTGTTTTCGACTTTTGCAGCCAAATCGGTGCCGCCAGCGATGAAATCCCTGTCGTAGTTCGCGTCGGCTTGCAGGAGATTGGGCATTTTCGCAGCCTATACCAGATTCCGGCAGTCGCTATGCCAGGTATCCTGGAAGCAAAAGTGACATTCGTGACTGTCAAATGTACGCAAATTATCATCCAAGTGAAGACGAAGGATTACAACACAACCATTTGAAAACCGAAAGGAGAAGATTTCTATGTTTTATGTTTTGGATTTCCATTCTCACCGGTTCACTACCTGTGAGACCGTAGAGGAAGTGAACGAGAAGCTCAAGCAGCTTCAGGATTCCGGTGTTGCCGAGGACGAAATCTCCGTCATCAATCGACTGGTCGATGACTGTGAAATGAGTATCAACGCTTACCGGGATTTTGCACGCAGCTACTGCTGAACGCGGAAAGGAGAAGTAAAAAATGAATCAGGAAATGGTAAAAGCTGAAAAGCGATTCGTAAACCACAAGGCACGCCTCGACATTCTGGACGAAAACGTGCGCGTTCTGAACTGGAGACAGCCAGGGACGCAGGCGTACGCGATTCGTGCGGTGATGGACGGCTATCATGTGTATATCACCGGAGACCTTGGCTCTGCGGTCATTTGCCTGACGGAGACTGCCACTTTGAAGGCTCTTTCCGGCTACTGGAAGAAACCAGGCTATTTCATGGAGAAGTTTGTCTGCACAACGGACGACTACTTCTTTGATTACGAAACGGCCAAGGGTGAGCTTTGCGAGCGCAAGACCATGTTGCTGGAAGAGTATAGGGACAATCATCCCGATATGCTCGCAAACGGAGCAACAGAGTATCAGTACGACCTCGACGAGAGAGAAACGGACCTGCTGGGCAGCTTCAACTCTAAGAAGGGCTTTGCGGCAAATCCCGATGCCTTCTCCGCATGGCTGGAGATGGACGAGGACGGCGTGGAGACCGTCCCGTATATGGGACGAACCATCGCACACCGCATTTGGCTGTGGCTGGCCGCGTTCAAGATGGCCTATGAGGCGCTTCAAGACACCTCCACCGAGCGTTACACGCAGGAGTACCTGGACGCCATTGAGCGGAATACTCCACCCCGCAACGGCGCACCCCTCGGCCGAGACTCCTTCGAGTGGGCCGGATGCGCAGAAGAGTTGAGTGTCTGCAACGTAGCACATCTGCTGGCTGCCGCCAAGCGGACGCCGGGATATTTTCAGGTTCGTTCCGCGCTCTGCGGTATGCCTGTCATCAGAGAGCGTTATGCGGACACAATGGCACTGCTCAACAAGGTAAAGGGTACAGACGCCTACGATATCCTTGCCCAGCTAATGCAGCAGGCGGAAAGGGAGGCGTAAAATGAGCATGACAATCTTCGATGCGTGGCACATCGGAAAGCCGCAGAGTATCTACGACCTCACGATTATGGCGCGTTGCGTACAGGGTATTCAGGAAGAAACACGAGCGGCGGATATCGCCGAAGATGTAGTTTCATCTGCCTTGCTGCCGTGGCTCAGAAGCGCTCTTGAGTTCTTCGGAGATGACGCGGCGGATGAATTCGCCATTCTCGTCGGCGGCGCGGTCTACCCCGTCTTACTGCGGAATTCGTGGCGAGCCACATGGTTATTCCCGTCTGAGGAGCGCAAAGGCTTGGAGGAGTTCCTGACCAAACATCTGGAAGGGAACGATGTCCCCAATCGCAAAGAAAGCATGGAAAATTTGCAGGTTGTCTGCGAGGCGGTCTACGAATTCTCCGCACAGTCCAGTCCGAGCCTCTGCTTCCTGAGCGATTCTGCCGGGAAAGACGTCTATGTAAGGGGTTTTGGCTTAACAAAAAAAGCCACCCAGTACCTTGATTCGCTCTATGAGCGTTTCGAGTATACGAACGCCTGCGAAATGGACGAACTCGATTTCCCCGCGCTGAAGAAGCAGCTCGCCGCGTCTTCGGATAAGGCGGCGCTGCTCAGCAAGGCACAGGAGGAACGCGGTGCGCTCTGGGATGACGCTCTGAATGGCTGTACGCGGTTCAAGGATGCTGCCCTTACTTTTGACCTGGATGACACGGGAAATAAAGCGAAAAAGGTCGCGGAGCTTCGCAAGGCAGCCAAAATCATTTTTGAAAAAGGTAAAGGAGAAAAATGACAATGAGAACACTGGTGCGTTTTGAGTATGACATTGAGAATGTGAAGCTGTTCGATATCGTGGATGGCGGCGCTGTGCATGGCGCGTTCAACGGCAACCTGACCATTTACTTCGACATGAGTGAGGATGGGAAGTTGCTGGATGAATCCAAGCAGGCGCTCCGTCTGGAGGCGCGGCGCATCTGCCGTGCGCTCAAGAGCCGGGGGATGAATGCTACCGTGTCCATCCTGAACGCCGATACGAAGACCTTATATGGCCGCGTGTTTGCGGAGCACCCTGAAATCTTCACGCTTCTCCTGTGGAACCACGGGAGAGGGAATGACCTGTCGAAGGAACAGCACGCGCTTACGCCGTCCGGCGTATACAAGGCGCTGGAGCGTATCCTCACGGACATTCGTTCCAACGCGGCGTGAGAGGGGAGGCGGAGACATGGGATGCTTTTCCTGGCTTTTTGCCGATACTGACAACACACAGAACCTGCGTATTGACCGGGCAGGCTATATTGCCTGCCCGGACGGAACCTTTATCCACGAGCAATGCTATGAAGGCTACGGCGAGTTCAACGGGCAGGATGTGTACGAACTGGTCGTTCGGTGGAACCGCGCATTCATCGCGGAGAATCCGGACTTCCTGCTTCCGCATATCCACCGCTTCTACGATGGGAGCGTAAAGCAGTACCGTCTGAAGGATTTCAGATGGTATCCGGTCATTGCAGACCTGTCCATCCCGTTTGAGCAGTTGCGTGACGCGCTCGACAAGCATCTGAGGGAAACCGTCAGCTTATACCGGCCCTATAGTGCCGAGCTTCGCGGCGTCGGCATCGACATTGCCTGCTACAACGAGGACAACGCAGCTCTTCCGTATCCCATCAAGATTACCCGGAAGATGCGGGGAGTCCACTATAAAGACCTCCCAGCAAGTAAAAGGGACCCGGAACAGGGAATGGTAATCTACCATGCCGGAAGATGGCAATAAATTTTTTTAGAAAGGAGAATGCCGTTTCTCCCCCACGCGCCGAAAGGCGTGGGGGGAGGAGCGGCCAATATTTTTTATGAACGTGAAAAGAAAATTTACCGCATTTGCTGTGGCTTTTTTGCTGCTGCTTTCCGCGACGCCAATCTCCGCAGCAATGGAGTTTGAGACCGATACGGAGGTGCGAGACGCAACGTATAACACTGAGCCGACTCAGAGTCCTGAAGCCGGCGTGCCGGACGGTATCCCGGAAGAAATGCTTGAGATAGAAGGTAAGACCACACGGGCGCAGTTCCTGACCATGCTGGTGAACCTCGCAAACCCGGAGCTTGATACGGTTCAGAGCACATCGTTCCCCGATGTTCCGGAGAACGCATACTACGCGCTTCAGGTGAGCTGGGCAAAGGCAAACGGAATCATAAATGGCACGGCGGCCGGCGTACTGGAGCCGGACACACCGCTGACGCGGAATGAGGCCGCTGTGATGGCTGCCCGTCTGGCGAAGGCGATGGGCTGTGACGCCGCTCCGCTTTCATCCCGCACGCTGCTTGCGTGCGCTGACGCCGCGCAGGTCCCGCTTTACGCGAGAAGAGCTGTGAAATGGTGCATGGAGAACGGCATCATGACCGCTTCAGAAAAAGGATTCGAGCCGAAAGGCACGATGAATCATAAAGAAGCTGTCGATATGATTCTCGCACTCGGCTGCTGGTTCCAGAATAACGGACCTGTTGTCCGGACAATCCCGGCGTCAGCCGTGGTGCAGGCCACAGAACAGCACGCAGCGCTGCAAAACAGAATCAATGCGATTGCAAAAAAGTACGGTGCGGTCGGTCTGTCGATTGCGTACATTAAGGACGGCCATGTATCAGATACCTTTGCGTATGGAGAGGCGGTTCGCGGAGTATCAGGCATGACAGCAGATACGAAAGTTCGGGTTGCATCCATCTCAAAAGTGCTTGTTGGTATGGCAGTGAGCCTTTCCGCAGAAGAAGGAACGATGACTCTCGATACAGAGCTGGACACCTACCTCGGTTTTCCCATCCACAAAGCACAGGAAGGAGACCACATTACAGTCCGTTCCGTTCTCACACATACATCTTCTCTCAGGGCACCGGAGGATGTATCAAGAAGCTATGAGGGGATGAAGACGCGACTCATGTCTTCGTCTGCGACACGCAAGGTCTGTTCCGGCAACTTGGAAAACTGGCTGTATAACAACTACGCCTTCTCTGCACTGGGGCTTGCGGTCGAGCGAGCAAACAGCTGCACGATGGACGAGCTGCTTGGACATTACCTCTACCGTCCACTCTCCATCGACGCGGCATTCCGAACAGGGAGTGTATCTGATACGAAAAAACTGGCGGTGCTCTACCGTGCCGATGGCAGCACGGGCCTGTCCTATCAGGAAATGCTCAAGGCTATTGATGACGAACTGCCCGGAACGGACGGCAGTGGATTCGCAGGCGGACTCACCATCAGCGCCTACGACCTTGGAAAAATTGTGGCGTTGCTTGCCGGTGATGGCAAATACGAGGACGCACAGTACCTTTCTCCGTCCATCGTCTCCACATTGGAGTCACACGGCGATAAGGCTGCGTCCGGCGGATTCTACCAGTGCCAGCCTCTGCGTTTGCGAGCCAATACCTATGGGCAGAGCAGATTGTTCTATCACACCGGCAGCGCATACGGTGCGTACAACCTCATGTGCTACAATCCTGACACGGGCTGCGGCGTGGTTGTACTTACCTCCGGAGCCAGCGGAAAGAAAGATACCGCCGGCATCTACGCTGTGTGCGGAGAAATCAGTAACCTGCTTTTTGCCGCAAACCCCTGAATTATCTTTCCGGAACAGAAGCGTCGCCCATCACGGGCGGCGCTTTTCTTTGTGGTTCTTTGGTTCTCAGGTTCCTTGAAATAGAATAGAGCGTTTTCTTCATCCGCCGGTATGCTGAGACCATACAAAGGAAGTATCACAAACATAAAGAAAGTTCAGTCAGCGTCCTTGCGGATGCTGGCTTTTATATATCAAAAAATACATTCATGAAAAGGAGAAGAAGAAAATGCGCAATAAGATTTTTGACGATTTTCAGGAATCGTTCCGTGACGAGTCGGAGTTTATCGACTCTATTCGGGACATGGAAAACAATAGCGAGTGGCTTCCGGAAATTCCCCGCAAGGAGCTTCAGGTCATCCCTCTGGATGGGCCAATGTTCGTAATGGACGCTGTGGCGAAGTATGGCGTTGACCACGACACGGCGCACGATACCTCCGTCAACGATTTGCACGGCGGCTTCGGAACGAACCTCATGGTCCAGTATCAGGGCACGACCTGGTGCCTGCGTGATACCGGTCGTGCGACACTCTACACCACCGCCGGTTTGATTGGCCCCGCCAATGCGAACATGGTGAAGGCGGAAGGGTTTGCCGACCTTGCGCAGTGTTTGAATATCGCTCTGCGGTATGCCAAGGGGAACGGCCTACTCCTGCTGCGCTACGGCAAGCTGTCTGCGCTGCACAGCGGCGCGTCTGACGGCTACGCCATCATGCGTATCAGTGAGCTGGTTAGAATCACGAAGGAGAAGCTGCGTGGCCGATTTGGCGTCCCAACGTTCAAGGAAGGGTTTAACTCCCACAGCTATACCAGCGCTGTGTGGGAGCTGCCCGACGTCCGTGACGACCTCATTGACAAGTACCAGAAGGCGCTTTCGAACGCGGTCTCCCGCAATCATGCTGTCAACTGGATGCCCGTTGTTCGACTGTCTACCAGCGACACAGCGACCAGTTCGGCAATTCTGATGCCGAAGCTGATGTCCCCAGGCGGGGCCTTCTCCTTCGCCATTGGAAAGGGCATTCGCGTCGAGCACAAGAAGCTGGCGGCAGGGAAGTACGGACTGGAGAAGTTCGAGGATGAAGCGGACGGACTGTACGCGCTGTTTGAGGATGGCGCTGCCATGATGCAGAAGATGGGAAGCATGGAAATCTCCAATCCCGTCAACTGCCTCGTCGGTATCTGCTCCTACCTGAAAATTCCCAGAAAGTACGCTGACCCGGCGCGTGAAGAAGTTGATACCTTTGTTATCAACTCGCCGCGTATGTCTGCATTGGACATCTACCTGAGCATGGCTCAAATTCCCACCTACGCCAAGCAGGCGGGTGCGAGCGATGCGAAGGTTCTGGAGTTGGAAGAGCTTATCGGAAAGACGCTGAACCTCAACTGGTCCGATTATGACATCGGCGGAACAGTTGCTTGGAAGTAAGTGATTACGGCGGTGTGCGGAGCAATCCCACACCGCCATCCATGAAAGGAGAACTGCTTATGTATGTTGAAAAGACAGATACCTACACCTGCGATTTCTGCGGTCACAACGCGAAGTGGGACGCCTCCGATGACGTCCACGGAGAACTGTGGTCGTGTGAGGCGGAAGGCTGCGGAAAGGTTTTTTGCTCCAAGTGCTTCATCAGCGCGTTTGGACAGGAAATCTACATGACCATGATGCAGAGCGGCGAAAACGTCCTCTGCCCGGAATGCGCGAAGAAAAAGTACAAAAAGGAGAATGAGAAATGAGTTATTTTGAATGCAATCTGCCTGATTCCTGCCCGCACATCTGTGCGGGAAAACGGTCCTACTTCGAGGACACGGTGAAAGTCATTAAGGCCCGTATGGCAAAACTTGATGACGCGCTCGCAAAGTCCGGCATGGACGGCGCGGCGTTCGCGAAGACGGCCAAAATCCTGTTCGACAACAGCTTTGACCTGTTCGAGCGGATGGACAGCGTGGAACTTGCCATGTGGGTGCAGAACAGCTACGACGGAAAGCCTGTCGAGCATCGCTTCGAGTGGCCGAATGCGGAGGTCGTCGTTGACTGCGCTTTCGTTCAGACGAAAGAGTGGGAGGCCCTTCGTCACTTCGGCATCGGCGGCTCTGACGCCGCCGCCATCCGTGGCGAGAGCCGGTACAAAACGGCGCAGGAGACCTACCACGACAAGGTGGGCACCCCTGAACTCATTCCGTCTAATGATGCCCAGGCCGTCTTCGAGCGTGGACACATCATGGAAGATAGAGTCATTGACGCCTTTCTGAATCTGACTGGCTTCAAGCGGATTCCCGAAACACGGATGTTCCGTTCCCGGAAGTACCCGCATCAGACGGCGAACATTGATGGCATTGTCATCTCGCCGGATGGCCGCATCTTTGTCTTTGAGGCGAAAACGACCGTCGCGGAAAACTGGGACGCATGGAAAGACGGCAAGATTCCCCGCTCTTATGTCCCGCAGACGCGCCAGTATCCGGCAGTGCTGGATGATGACCGCGTGCAGGGAACATACATTGGCTGCCTGTTCATTGTTGACCTTATCGTTGGGGGACTTTACGTTGGCAGTGCGTACAGCGGCGAGCAGTTCGTCGCCCGCTGCGTCGAGCGCGATAAGCTGGCGGAAGACGACCAGCTGGCAAACGGAGAAGAGTGGTGGAACACCTATGTGGAGCCGAATGTGGAGCCGGAGGCTTCCGGTATCCCGAAGAAGGATATCGAAGTCATCCGAACCTATCACAGCGGCTATGCAGACCCCAGTGCCGATGCTGTCGATATGACGCACGACTTGGATATGCTGGCCGCCGCAAATGAGTGGCTCACGCTTGGTGAAAACCGCGCCGCGAAGCAGAAGGAAGTCGATGCCATCAAAGAACGCCAGGATGCTATCTCTGAATTGTTCATGCTCAAGCTGAACGACGCCGTAGAGGGACGTATCAATCTTCCCGACAATGAGTTTATGGAAGTCAAATGGAGTCCGCGTTCGAGAACGAACGTGGATATGGAAACTCTGAAAATCCGCTTCCCTGATGCGTACAATCAGTGTGTGTCAGTAAATCCGGAAAGTTCACGGGTCTTCAGCATCAAACGGAAAAAGGTGCGTACTCGCAAAAAGTGATGCTTTTTCATTGAGAGGAGAAATGAAAAAATGAGACACATCAGCCACAGACGCTGTGCCTCCGGAAGGAGGTGACAGCCTTTGTGTAACGATATCAACCAGACGCTGAAGGAGGAGGTGCGCTGCAAACACTCCTTCACCATCCATTCGGCGGACGGCTTCATGGTCGTCCGCTATAAGGATGCGGATACCGGTGAGTATCTCGTCGCGTGCGGAAGCAACCTTCCGACGGCAAGCGACATCATCTACACCCTTCACGGAAAGTGGGGAATGAGCAAGAATGGGAAGTATGGACGCCAATTCGAAGTAAGCTACTTCGATATGGAGCAGCCTAAAGGTAAGGCGGCCATTGTCTCTTATTTTTGCAGCTTGAAATGCGGTATCGGGAAAGTCGTTTCCGGGCGTATCTACGCCAAATGGGGCGATGGCGTCTGGAATGTACTGGAGTCTGACCCGTCTCAACTCAAGGCTGTCAATGGCGTTACTGATAAAATAGTAACAAAGCTGATGACCAGACTGAAAGAGACGGAGTTTCAGCGGCAAATCATTGCAAAACTCGGCGATGCAGCGGCGGCGATTACGCCAAAGATGCTCAACGACTTGGTACGCTACTGCAACAAGAATGAACTTGACCCGCTGGATACCGTTGAGCATCATACTTATGCCCTGATGCAGGTGCGCGGCTTCGGCTTCGAGACCGTGGATAGGCTGGCGCGTGCGCTGCCGGATTTTGACCCCGCGAGGTCGGCACGCCTTATCGCATCCCTTGCTTATATTTTCGAGCAAAAATCTATGGAAGGCCATGTGTGCGTTCCAAAGGACGAACTGCTCGGTGAGATGACCAGGGTGCTTAATGCTGGCTTCCATAACGCAGTGTCCGAGGACAGCTGCAAAGAGGCGCTGAACCTTGCGTACAAGATGAAGATTATCAAGGTCACAGCCAACATGGTCTATTCCACCAAATCCTTTGAGGAGGAGATGGGGATTGTCAAAGATATTCGCCGCATTATGAGCGCTTCCGATTCTAAAATCACAGAAATTGATACCTTTATCGAAGAGTACGAAGATGCGAACTTCAAGCTGGCCGACAGCCAGCGAGACGCCGTACACGGTGTTTTTGAGCATCAGGTCGAAATCATCACTGGCGGACCCGGCACGGGCAAAACAACAGTCACAAAGGCTGTTCTCTATGTCCATCAGCAAGTGTTCGGTGGAGATTCCAACGCTGTGCTTCTGGCTCCGACGGGAAGAGCCGCAAGAAGAATGTCTGAGGCGACCGGCTTTCCGGCACAGACCATTCATTCTGCTATCGGTTACACCGGAGTACCGGAGCTGGACAACCGCAACGAGGGCTTCCTGGAGGGAAACTTGTTTATTATTGACGAGTCCTCCATGATGGACCAATTCATCGCTGCGAAACTTCTGTCCATGATTCCTGATGGAGCAAAGGTCGTCTTCGTTGGCGACCCTGACCAGCTGCCATCTGTCGGTGCCGGTAATGTGCTTCGCGAAATGATTCGCAGCAAGGCTGTTCCAACAATCAGACTGAGCGTCATTTTCCGTCAGGCACAGGATAACCCCATTGTTGGGAATAGCCTGAAAATCAACCATGGCTGCACAAACCTCACTTTTACTAACACATTCTGTTTCATTGAGCGGTCTGCACCGGAAGAAATTCTCCGCACCGCCTGCGCGTTCTATGTGAAAGCGGTGAAGAAATTTGGTCTGGAGAATGTGATTCTGCTGAATCCGTTCCGGAACAAGGGCCTGCTCTCCGTCAACGAGTTCAACCGCCAGCTCCAGAATCTTATCAATCCGCCCATAGAAGGGGAGGAGAGCATCAAGATTCGAAAGCTGGAGTTTCGTCCGCGTGATTTGGTCATGCAGACGAAAAACACGGAAATCGCTATGAACGGCGATATCGGCGTTATCCATGAAATCAGCAAAATGCCGGACCCGGACGATATGAACAGATGGACTTACATCGCGTCTATCGAATTCAACGGGGACGGCAAACGCCATGACTATACGCCTGAGATGATGCAGGACCTTGACCTTGCTTACTGCACAACCGTGCATAAAAGTCAAGGGTCAGAGTACCAAACCGTCATCATGGTGGTATCCGAGGAACACAAAGTTATGCTCAAGCGCAATATCATCTATACGGGCGTGACGAGAGCCAAGCAGAACGTCGCGTTGATTGGTCAGACAGAGGCGCTCAACACCGCCATACTGAACAATCAGACAGATGTTCGGCACACCCTTTTGGGCGACCGGCTTCACGCTGCGTTCACGGTGAAAAGTTGAAAAGCTGCGCGTCTTCCTGAAAAAGGAGGACGCGCAGCTTTTTGTATATTATCGGCCTTTTTGGATATTCAGCCAGAAATAAATTGACTAATAGGCGTATATGTGGGATAATATATAGAGCGGAACCCCAAAAATTTTGAAAGGAGAAATTTTGCATGAATAGGAAAAACCGTGTGTGTTCCGCCGCACTCTCGGCAGTTCTGACGCTTACGCTGGTCACAGCACCGGCACAAGCTCTCGACACTGCTGGGGCGGAAAGGACAGAAGGAGACTATGCCGTAATGCAGGCCGTGTCCGGCTTCAGTATCGGCGAAATCGACAGCAGCGGCATCATCTACAACGGAAAAGCACAGACGCCGACGCCAAAAATCACAGTGGGAGGCACGGAGCTGGTTGCTGGTACTGACTTCCGGATGGAATACAGCAACAATGTTCACGCCGGCACGGGAATTGCGTACATTCTCGGATTGGGGAAGTATGCAGGGTATGTTGACAGCTGTGAGTTCACCATTCACCCCGCTCAGTTAGTCGTGAAGGTGGATGATGTGCAGGATGTCAAGGACCCGGCCTCCTACACCTACACGATTCTTCAGGGGACACTTGCTTCCGGAGATTCGCTTGGACATCCGCAGTATTCCGTGAAGGATAACGGAAACAGCACCAAGACGGTCAGTGCGACCTTCCAGGACAACGCCGATTACGAAATCACGGTTCTGCCCGGTACTCTGACGATTGTCCAGACGCTCGGCACCGTCGTTATCAGCGGCCCGTCCAATGTCTTCTACAACGGCAGTGCTCAGACGCCGAAGCCCACCGTTCAGGACTCTTCCACCGGAAAGACGCTGACAGAGGGACGGGACTACAATCTCGTTTACCGCAACAACGTCAATGCTGGCAAGGCCAGCGTCACCATCAACGGAATCGGCAGCTACAGAAAGGTCAGCGAGGTGCGTGAGTTCACCATCCAGGCAGCTCCCATCACGGTGCGCATCCGCGACGTGCGTTGCAGCATCCGAGATACCGACCCGACCTTCCGCTATGACATCACCAGCGGCAGCCTCGCCCCCGGCGACAGCCTCGGTTCGCCTCGTTATTCCGTCTATTCCAAGACGGGCTACTCTTATGGCCCGTACTTTGGCATCCGTGCGGAATTCCCTGTGAACCCGAATTATGCTATTACGGTTCGTGAAGGAACAATGACCTACAATGATGTCAAGGTCGATGATGACGTCATTAGCACGGACTTCCGCGTGGTTGTCAATGATGTCTACTATGACAGCACCTACCAGGAGCCGACGGTAAAGGTCTATGACCGCTATAACAACCGTCTGACAGAAGGCAGGGACTACACTCTGAGCTTCTCCAACAACAGACAGGTCGGCACGGCAACTGTCTTTGTTACCGGCATCAATAGTTACCGAGGCTCGTATGCCACGGAGCATTTCGAAATTCTTTCCAATCATTCCAAACCGACGAATGACCGGTATACCATCGACGCTTCCGCTTCCGACGGCGGCCGCATTTCTCCGTCTGGCACGAATACCGTGCGGGATGGTGCGGATAAGACTTTCAACTTCTATGCGAACAGTGGCTATGAGATTATCGGCGTCTATGTCGATAACGAGTATGTTGGGACCAAGAGCAGCTACACCTTCCGCGATGTCAGCGAGGACCACGAGATTTACGTTGAGTTCGCAAAGCGTAATTCCTCTAACTCCAGATTTGACATCACCATTCGCTCCAGCTATGGCGGTACGGTAAGGCCCAATGACAGCGGCAGTGTCACCGTTGCCAGAGGAAATAGCCGCACGTTCTACTTTGAATCCGATGCAGGCTATCGGATTTCTGCCGTTTATGTGGACGGTTCTCTGGTTTCCACCCGCAACAATCAGTACACCTTCACCAACGTCAGAGATGACCACCGTCTCGACGTGGAGTTCACCAGAATCAACGGGTACTGGGACAATGCCGGCAACAGGTATCCCGGTGGACCGAACTATGACTGGACTCCGGGCTGGAAGAATCCGTACTATGACGTGAGCAACTCTGCATGGTACTACAATGAGCTGGGCTACATGACTTCTCGCGGCATCGTCAACGGTGTGTCCAACGACGTATTTTCCCCGAACACGCCTGTTTCTCGCGGTGAGCTGGTTCTGCTCCTGTACCGTATCTGCGGAAGCCCGAATCCCGGACGTCACACCTACTTCAACGATGTCGCTGCTTCCTCTCCCTTTGCTCATGCAATCTACTGGGCTGCGGAGAACGGCATTGTCACCGGCTACGGTGATAACTCCTTTAAGCCGTATGCCGCCGTTACTCGTGAGCAGGCAGCCGCTATCCTGTACCGCTACGCTACCTGCCGTGGCTTCGCTTACTATCAGGAGACTGGCGTGCTGAACGCTTACGCTGATTTCTACGCGGTTTCTTCTTACGCCGTTCGCCCGCTGAGCTGGGCAGCGACCAATGGCATTGTCGTGGGGCAGTCGAACCAAACGCTTGGGCCGCAGTACCACATGACGAGAGCTGAAACCATTGTCATGCTCTATCGCTTCTGCACCATGTTCGGCCAGTGAACCGCTGGGGTTCTTGAGTTCTCAGGTTCCGAACAGACAGGTTTTGAAAATTGAAAATCGTAGGGTATGATGGCGTTACATTAAAGAAGTATCTCTCATGAAATTGACTTGATACTTCGCTGGGACAAGCGCATTCGGAACTGTCCGCAGGGAAGAATCGCTTGTCCCATTTTTTTAATGTGCAAGCTACAATCACAAAAATTATTTCGAAAAGGAGAAAAAATCATGTCTGAGTACACCAACAACCTGAACGTCGTCTCCACCTACAAGGGTGAAAAGAGCGTCAGCATCACCGGCACGTTCCAGTGCGGCATCCACTTCCCCAAGAGTGGGGCAAAGCCGTTCAAGGTCATCGAGCGCACATCCAAGAACAACAAGCAGTACAAGCAGATTGCCTGTACTGTTGTTATCTCCCCGGATGACCGCAAGAACAACAACGGCAATCCTTTCTCTTCTGTCTATTACGATGGGAAGTACCTGACCTTCAAGGAGTTCCTGGAAACCACCGGCGTCGAACTTATCAATGGCAAGCTGTATGCCGGCGTGTTCATGGACCGCAGCACGATGGGCCTGTATCAGGTCATGGGCGACCACAATTTGACCTTCAAGCAGAACATCGTTCTCTCCGGCGAACTGTCCGTCTATACGGATAAGGAAGGGAAGAAGCGTGCCGCTTTTGGCCGCGTGTCCCTGTTTGCCAAGGACCATGTGGGAGCCGATAAGGTGGAAAAGGAGAACGCAAATGTCATGCTGGAGAGCGGCGGCAACGCGCAGGCGTCCAGCGGTAGTCCTGCCGCATACGCTTCCGCAGCGCCCGCTATGAACGATGACGGTTTTATCGACATCTCTGATGATGACGGTGAGCTGCCGTTCTGATTCGGCACATACAAAGCAAGGAGACACCGATTTCTCGGTGTCTCCTTTGTTGTAAAAACTTTTAGGGAGGATGCAACATGAAGGAGAAAGAACCCAAAATTGTCTCATTTCGGAATGCTACGACCATCTATATGGGCCATGCAAACGGACAGGACGGGGAGTGGGACCTGTTTTACAGCGTACATTTTGAGGACCGTTCCGCCGAAAGAAAATGCTCCGTTGAGAAGGCTGGAATTATCCTTGGCACCATTTTCGAAGACGCCATCTTCGCCGATAAGGTCTCCGAGGATATCGTGCTGTCCCGTGCTTCTCGCCGCCAGTCTTACGACTATGTTGAGAAGCGGCAGCGTTTTCAGATTCTGGACATGGTGAACAAGGTTTCTTTTATCCTGGAATTGTATCCGAGAACGAAGGAAATCTACGCCATCACAGTCCTCACACAGGACAGAGAGGCCATCAATAAAAAAAGAAATACCGTTGTCATAAAGATTCTTCCAGCTGTTGAGCGGGAGGATGTCGTGGAATCAAAAGTTGTCTATTATGATTACGACTTGCGCATCCGGGCATTCAAGAAACTGTACGAGCAGGTTATGGATGCGTCCTGCCTGCCTTGCGAAGATTGAGTTGCCACAGCAGAAAGAATCACACAACAAGACACATCAACAGGGTAGCATAGCTGCCCTGTTTTTTGCGTGTTGATGAAAAAAAGATTATTCGAACAGCTCCCCCTCCTCGTCAGCGAGTGTCTTTAGATACTTAAACACCGTCTCAAACGAATCAGGTGAGTGGTCATACTCTGTAATATGATTGAGCGCAAAGTAAGGTTCAACCATATTCACAACCATGAAGATGGGTAGGTGGTTGTCCTGTGCGAGTTTCACGATGCGTTCTCGGCGCTCAGGCAGTAAAAAGATATCGTCGATGAAACCGCACAGGGCGTAGAACTCGTTGTCATCAGGTGTGAGGGGAGCAACTGGCAGATTGGCAGGCTCCGATATATCGTGGCCGGAAAAAGACTTCTTGTTCATAAAAACCTCCACAAAAAAGAAATATGGTGAATGGACACAGTTTCACAAAGAACTGTCCATCCACCATATTATTGAAGGGGAGAAATGAAAAAAATGATGCAAACGTGTTATCCATCGTTGCAAGTATATTATACCAAATTTGCATTAAAAAGTCAATCCAATTTTGAGGATTCCCAGAAAACCATTCCAATTCGCAAGAATTCTTGGGTTCTTGGGTTCCTTGTGCAAAAATGGGCCATTTCTCATATTTGTCGCTATGCTAAGAACATACCAAGGAAGTATCACAAACAAAAAGAAAGTTCAGTCAGCGGCTATATACCGCTGACTTTTATATAAACAAGACTATTTTATAAAGGAAAAATAAAAATGAAACTGATACTTGCAAAACAGGATTTCCGGAATAGCGATGCTTGGTCTGAGGTTTGCGATACGCTGGGCCTGCCGGATAATGCTACACAGGTCGAGATATCCGCATCCGCAATGAAAGTCCGCACGGTAGAACATCCCGCATGGGAAGAAGCGGAATTTTGGCAGAATTTGGTTGCCGAGCACATTATGGGCGTAGATTTGGTTGATGCAGTACGCAACGGCGAAGTCGATGGCCTGAAAATCGAGCCGAGTGAGGATGAAGCGGGCTATGTGAAGATGATGATGCGTCGGCGTCTCAAAGGCAACGAGCAATGGGACAGCGAGACTGTCGAAGATGACCCCTACGAGCTGTCTTCCGCAATCTTGTCGAGCCTGACAATCCGTAACTGTCAGCAGCTTCTCAAGCCGTATCTGGAATAATTCCAGTTATTTCAACTCATCTATATTGGCACTGCTTATATCAAACATCAAATATGAACGATTCCACAAATATTGTAAAGGAGAAATGAAAAAATGAAACTGACAACAGAAGAAAAGGCGAAGCTGAAATCCAACATTGAGAGAATCAAGGCATACATCGAAGCCGAAATCAGCCCGAAGCTCTGTGGTGAAGCGATTACTGTCTATTTTGGCAATGTGGTACACTTTGCCAACGGCACCACCGGGAAGCAGTATCGTCTCTATGTAGACGGACGCAGTGTTTGCGGAGGTGCAGGGAATCTGTGCATGAACCTGCTGCCAACCGGCACGCAGGAATTCGGCTGTTCTGACTTCTGCACTCGTTCGGATGCTGGCCTTGAGCTGATTCATTCGTGGCCTGCTATCAAGCAGGAACTGCTCCAAAAGGTGCAGAATGTTGCGGAGCGCAAAAGCAGCCTTGACAATTTTGAACTTTGAAAGAGAGGATATGCAATGTTGAGCAATGTGAAACTGACTGCGGCCAATGTTCCACACAAGGACAGCCTGACCACGGAAGAGAAGGCAGCTCTTTGGAAGAACATTTCTTCAGCCCTTATTGAGACTGGTCGTCCAGGAATCAAGCGACTCCTGAACTGGATGCAGTCGGACTGTGGAAACGGCGTGATGAACTATGTCAACGCGCCCGCATCTACGAAGTACCACGGGAACTATCCTGGCGGTTTGATGGAGCATTCCTGGAATGTCTATGTATGGCTAACTATCATCGTAGGCAACGCCAACTCCATGAAGGACGCCGACGCGCAGCTCAAGAACGAGGAAAGCAAGGCAATGATGGACTCCGCTGCCATCGTCGCGCTTCTCCATGACATCTGCAAGGTCGGGTTCTATTCGATGGAACCGAAGAACCGGAAGACGTATGACGCGGAGAAGGTGAAAAACGCCCTTCAAAAGGACGTAAAACATGATAGCCTCGGAGATTTCATCTGGGAGACGGTTATGAGCTACACCGTGACCGATACGCACAAGTTCGGCCACGGAGAGGCCTCCGTTGCCATCATCGAGAAATTCCTCGGCGTACTGGGACTTACCACGGAGGAGCGCATGGCTATCCGCTACCACATGGGAGACTTTGCGAATGAGCGCGAGACCAGTGAGGTCTATAATCGCTACCCGCTCGCTGCTATGCTCCACATGGCGGACCTTGCTGCGACCTACCTGGAAGAGCGTGAGTGTACGGACCAGATGGATGTATTCTGGGATACCGTTAAGGCATTTGCGCGGCCGGTCAAAGTGCCTGAGCAGGCTCAGCCTGCCACAGCGGATGCACCTAAGCCTGATGCGGAAACACCCTCAAAACAGGAAATGCCTCGCGGCCCGTTTCCGGGGCAGGGCTGACATGGAGCAATGCAAAAAGGCGTAGATTCCTACAACTAAACTGTGGATTGGCTGAGCCTGACTCCTTGTCAGCTCAGCCAATCCCACCGCTTAATTGGAAGAAGAAGTTAAAAAGGAGGAGAATGCACTATAGATATTCAACTATCCAACAATAAAGAAAAAGTCATCGTCTCCGATTTGCCGGACATGGGAGGGAAAGATATCATCATCCCATCTGCTATGTGGCCGCTCAACGGAAAAACAGGCATCGTCCTGAGCCACGACAATACTGTGCCGTGCAAAGATGACGGTATCCGCTCTGTTTTTGATGGGATGCAATTCACTGTTGGAGGCTGTTACCACAACGCTTTCATTTTGCGTGAAGCATTGCGGAACGCCGGCTATCAAGCTGACACTTATGCTGGATGGCTATTCGTGGGAGATACGATTCCTGCCCATCATTGTGTCGTCATCCTCAATGAGGACACCGTATTGGACCCGACTGTTATCGACTACCGAAAAATGGCGCTTGATAAATTGGACAAGAGAGAAGCTGTTGTGGACTTCCTCAAGTCCATGCAGGACAAGCCCAAAAGCAGTTACACCACTTTCGGGCAGGTCTTGCCCGGAATGATGTACTTCGTATCCAAATGCGAAGCTCGTGCAGCACATCGGACCAGAGCGAAGCTGGAAAAAGCATACCAGAACCACCCGGCGTTTGGCCGATTTATGAACGGAAAGAGCCAGACGCCCATACAGGAAATGATTGCGAACGCTGGGCTTTCTAATTTTTGAAAGGAGAAATGAGTTATGGAAAAGAATCTTGAGCTGACTATCCGCATGGATAACGACCATGTTGAAATCGACATTTACGAACCCGAATCGGGGGAGTGTTCTCAAATCGACGCTCCGCTGAGTTTCGACGAGCATCCTGAGTTCGATAAGAACATCGGCGACGAAATCTACAGTTGGCTCTCGCTTTGGGCAGACGAGTTGGCTGACGAGAACTAATCGAAAGGCCCACACAATTCTGTGGGCCTTTTTCATCATTTTATTGACAATCAAGATGTTATGTGGTATAATACAAACATAAATTGAAGGAGGCAAAACACGCGGGTGCTTCGGCAGGAGCAAATGCCCGTCGGTTCGAATCCGACCGCCCGCCATTTTTTCTTTCTCCCTTTTCATTCAAATACATCTGCCCCGGCAGGCGGCGTCGTAGTCTGCCTTTCTCCTTCAGTATATATGCGGGTGCTCCGGCAGGGGCAAACGCTCGTCGGTTCGAATCCGGCCGCCCGCCATTTTTTTCTTCTCCTTTTTTACCCATACATCTGCCCCGGCAGGCGGCGTTATAGTCTGCCAATCCCCCCCTTAAAGCAATATATGTGGACGCTTTGGTAGGAGAGCGCACTCGTCGGTTCAAATCCGGCCACCCGCCGTTTTTTCAACTTTCTCCATTCATGAAGCGCCCTGGCAGGCGGCATTGTAGTCTGCTTTCTCCTCTAAAAACTGTTTATGCCGGCAGAAGTCTGGGCGGATTCAGCTTCTTAATCCAAAAGGATGTAGAGTTCACGGGTTCGAATCCCGTTGCTGGCGCACTCGTCGAGATTACGACCCCGGCAGACGGTCCCAAAGTCTGCCCGCGAAATATTGAGGTGTAGCCAAGTGGTAAGGCATGGGACTTTGACTCCCTGACTCGCTGGTTCGAATCCAGCCATCTCAGCCATTCTCCCAAAGAGAAAAATGCTGGCATAGCTCAGTTGGCAAAGCGACGCATTCGTAATGCGTAGGTCGTCGGTTCGAGTTCGACTTTCAGCTCCAGAAATAAAACATTAGAAAAGGAGAATGGCAATGTTGGATTCAGCAGACTTAAAGCAAGCATTAAAAGTCACCAATCGGTACGACAATCGGTACGAACGAGCGGCGGATGCGGTAGCTGCATTAGTCGGAAAAAGCGTGGTGCTTAATGCTATTCCAAAACTGTCGGATATTCCTGAGAAAACAGAAGAACTTGTCCGCCGCAAACAAATTCTGGCTGATATGTACGGCTTTGTTGAACAAAGCTATGCCAGCGTTTTGATTTCGGGGTATCTCTTTCAACACGGCGATGAAAATAGGCAGGCGTTTGCCACAGCATACCGCGAATTGTATCACGCATTGATGGATTATATCAACCACTCAATGCGGGGCATGGATATGCTCTATAAGGCTGATGATTGCGAATGTCCGCCGTGGTATATCTGGAACACCAGCAAGGAAGATTTTGTGGATGAATGGGAAGCCCAATATTCCATGAAGTTTGGCGATACGATGGCGGCCATGAGTCAGCAGCAGGACAAAATGCTGGGAACTATCACTGAATATGCCGCTAAAGTACGAGATGCCTTTGCTGCATATTCGGTAGACTACAGAACCGATTCACCGGGGCGTGGCGTTGAAGTATTGCAGCAATATAAGGAATATTGCTCCCGAAATCCTGTGCAGCAGCATTGGGGGTAAGCACACCAAGCCGCCTTTGGCGGCAAATATGGGCCGGTATTCCGTAGCAGGTAGCGGGCCAGACTGTAAATCTGGTGCCTCACGGCTCGGCTGGTTCGAGTCCAGCACGGCCCACCATCTCTTAATATGCTATCGTGGTGAAATCGGCAGACACGGCAGACTCAAAATCTGCTGCCGGAAACAGCGTAAGGGTTCAAGTCCCTTCGATAGCACCATCCCGGTATGCGGGCGAGGAAGCGCAAAAAGCTAAGTGATTGGCGGCTGGCATCATTGCTAAGTGCTGGGCGGCTGGCAGGAAGGCGTCCGCGACCGGGAGCCGAGCAAAATGCTGACATAGCTCAGTTGGTAGCGTAGCGCATTTGTAATGCGTAGGTCGCCGGGTCAAGTCCGGCTTCCAACTTTATTTGGTCTCTTAGCTCAGTTGGCAGAGCGTCTGACTGTTAATCAGAAAGTCGCTGGTTCGAGTCCAGCAGGGACCGCCACAAGAGATAGGCTTAACAGAATATAGTGGTGAGAACCCACCGGGGCGGTATCCATTCCGTGCCGACAGGGCAGTAAAAGCCGTTTGCCCAGCCATATCTCTTTCCTTCGGTGCCATAGACGAATTGGTAAAGTCATCAGTCTTTCACGCTGAAGAGTGCGAGTTCGAGCCTCGCTGGCATCACCATAGCCTCGCTGAAAACTGCACTGCTCGGATGTGTCCGGCCTGATATCAGTGTGTGACAATCTAAGCGGGGCTATGCCATCCGGGACGGTCCCGGACCAGAGGACCTGGGCGGGTGTTCGATTCCCCAAGCCGTGTGGTTCGACTCCACACGGCAACGGTTGACGGTCCTCTCTTCACCTTAAACCGCTTGTGGTGGGTTCGATTCCCAACCGTCCCTGCCATATATATCGGGGTGCCTGGAGATGGTTCCAGTCCGGCCTCATAAGCCGGTTGACGCGGGTTCGAGTCCCGCCCCCGAAACCAGTTGCCGAGTCGCTCTCGGCTGATGTGAGCGTGTGCAGAAAGCCTCACGAAGAATGACAATGCCCGACAATTCAGGCGCGGAGCCGGTGGGTATACACGGCGGCTTGCGAAAGCGCCCATGACGCGCAAGTAAACGATGCCTCGATTGTCGGGAGCTGCAACAAGCAGCGTTGGTGTTTAACGGTCAGCACTCCGGTCTTCCAAACCGGCGGTGCCGGTTCGAATCCGGTACGTTGCTCCACGTCCAGTGCTCGGACAAAGTACACGTCTGAACGGTCTGCCCACAGATAGAGCACATCAGGGCAGGGGAAACGGGGACTCACGGGGGCTAACCGCAAGCAGCCGCCCCGCAGCGGTGACAGTCCGGAGAGACGGGCAAGCAGCAGCCAGCAAAAGCGGCGTCGCAAACTATCCGTTTTTCGCGGGTTTGTCTTGTGATGCCGCTTATTTTTTGAAATTTTTGCCCGCTGAAAGGAGTTCACACATGGAAAAAATCACGCGAAAAGTGACCGCTACGGTCATCCATTATTCCGAGGCCGTTTTGGAGAACGGTATGCCGGCATTCAAGGAATGTCCGCCCGAACTGGTCGCAGATGCTGTCGATTCCACGCAGGCCCTCGCTTATCTGCGCAAGAAGCACGGAACAGACCGCTCTTTCCTCGTGACCGGTCTGGAGACGTCCACAAAGAAGTATGAGATGGACCTGGCTCTGTTCGTAAAGACCGCCACGCCGGTCATGGAGGTAAATGCTGCACCGGACGCAGAGCCGGAGGCTGAACAAGCTAAGCCTGCAACTCCCACTTCGGAAGCGCCTGCTGCCGCAGTTGAGGTAGCCGCACCCGAACCTGTCCAGGAAGCCGCTCCTGCACCCGTAGTTGCGGAGTTTACTCCCGCACCTGTTACGCCTGTTGCGCCTGTCGCACCGGTTGAGCCTGCTGCACCTGCCACCGAACCCGCTGTGGCCGTTGCCGTTCCCGCAGGCGAAGTTGAAATTTGACCGTCATGCACAGCAGAGCGAAAGAAAGGGCAAAACTTCTGACAGCTATTGCCGGTGGTGCGCTGATAGTTGCGGTGGTTGTCGGAATTGCTATCTCACTAATGACCGGAATGCCGTCGGGAGGCGGCATCTCAGGCCAAGTAACCATTCAGCCCTATACAGAGGATTCCTTTGCGAATATGGATGCAAAAGGAACCTTTTGCAAGTCCGTGCTCTCCACAAAGGTAAACAGGGGACTGGGGAAGAACGGATATTTAATGCTGGACACGAAGAAAGAATACGAAAAGTACCTGAGCAAATACCTTGACATCGTGCAGGTGGAGCCGGAACAGGTTCCGCTCGTCGATGATTGGTATGCCGCCGGATATAAGGCGATTGTTTTCTCTACAGATGCCTACGGAACAGAGGTCAATCTGGTGGCCGCCGAGCAGTATATCGGGGACGAGAGCGTTAAAATCGTCATCGAACCGGCAGAAATCAATCCTGCCTTCCAGTTCAGCCAGGATATCTCTAACTGCAAGCAGACCTCTGTAATTGTCTATATTCAAGCGGAGGTTCTGGATAATGCGGAAAGCATTGAATTTCTGGTGAAAGGAGAGAGTTGAAAAATGGCAAACCGAACGCTGAAAACGCAGCCGGGCGTCGATGCCTGGTGCAGTCTCCCTGACAAGCTGCTGTCCGAACAGGGGAAAGCCCTGGTATCTTCTGACCCTGACCTGAGCGAGCGGACACTTCGCCTACTGAGTGAAATTGAACAACATAAGGACGAGGACATGAAGTGTTCCTTTGAAGATGTGTGTTTCTACGATAAAGGAGGACACTCTAAATCCGTTGGACTGGCCTGCCTGTCCATCTGCATCAAGGCAAACCCGTATGCTTCTCTCGCAGAGGTTGCGGCCAGGTATTCCGCCATGAGAAACAAGAACTTTGCGGCAGTCGCAAGAGCATTGGTAGACCTGAAGCACGAGAAGGGTTCTTTCATCGTTTATTCCAGGAATAGGCATGACGGAACTATTCAGGTAAACGCCTGGATGCCGTTCATCGTCAACGCGGGGCATGAGCTGCCTCCTGTGAAGGGAAGTGCTACCATTGCGTAGAGCCATCTATAAAGGCGTTGTAGTAGGTGTCCTGATTCTTGGCATCGCATATTTTTGGCACGAGCAGGGAGAGCTTTATATGGACGTCCTGCGCCATATCCCTCAAATCCTGTTTGAAGGATACCAACCTGCGGCGTTTGACCCAGAGGTTCAAAAGAAATTTGGAATATGGGTCCTGACGGAATGCCTACTCGCCGTATTTCTGCTTCCTAACGGCAGAAAGCGTAGGAAATGGGAGAAGGATGATGACGAGGACGAGGACTGAGCGAATCACTCTCATATACTCGGCCGTGTGAAACATAAAATTCGCAGTGGAGGTGTTTCAGGTGAAAAAGCCAACACAAGTGGTATTTACCATCGAATGCGGTGCGACTCCTGACGAACTAATGCAGGCCATTCAAGATATCGTGCTTTCAAAGCTGCTTGCCGGCCGAGCGGAGGTAGCATCTTGAACAAGCTGGATGTGCGTGGTATAATCGAACCAGCAGAATTTGGCTGGCATCGAAAGGAGGCCGGCACATGAGAATGTGCGGATACGCACGAGTTAGCACCGACGAGGAACGGCAATTAGATAGCTTAGAGCATCAGATGGAGTTTTTCTCGGATTTTGCAAAGCAGAATGGGCATCATCTGGTCAATGTCTACACGGACGAAGGAATTACAGGCAGACAGCTCAAAAAGCGCGATGCGTTCAACAAAATGCTGAGCGACTCAAAACTTGGGCTATTTGACCTTCTTGTGGTCAAGGATGTCTCACGATTTGCACGAAATACTGTAGACCTACTCACGTCGATTCGACAGCTCAAATCGAGAGGAATCGACGTGATTTTTGTCAATAACAGTCAGAAAGTGCTTGGCGAATCGGAGTTCGTCATCACGCTGCTCGGCGCTGTGGCGCAGGAGGAAAGTTCAAACCTGTCTAAGCGAGTCAAGTTCGGGAAGGATATTACATCAAAGAAAGGAAGAGTACCGCCGCGAATTTTCGGATATGACCGGATTGATAACTTCACTATGGAAATCAACGAGAGGGAAGCGGAGGTCGTCAGAGAAATCTATCATCTCTACATCGACGAGGGACTCGGATGCCGCCTTATCGCCATCACACTTGCCGAAAAGCAGATGAAAACCAAGTTTGGTAATGATTGGAACCAGAGGAACATACGGAGAATACTGGAGAACCCAATTTACAGCGGACATTACATCAATCACCGCTACACCGTTGTGGACTTTCTGGAAGGAACGACGAAGGCGTTGCCGAAGGAACAGTATTACCACCATGACCGCCCGGAATGGGCCATCATAACGCCCGAACGCTTCCAGCAGGCACAGGAAATCTTGGAGCTGAGGAGAAAACAATACGCGACCGAATACACGCATTTCACCGGGCGATACAGCAACAGGCATTTATTCAGCACCCTGATACGCTGCAAGGAATGCGGACGCGCCTTCTCACGAAGAGTGACGCATTATCCAAACTCCGATTACATTTACTGGCGATGTCCAACCAACAACCAGTATACCGCAAAACGATGTTCCAACAACACAATCGTCAGAGAGGATGACCTAATTGAAACACTCTCCACCTACCTGAGAGAGGTAGTCTCTAACAAAGAGTCCATCGCTCAGGAAATCGCACGCAAGTTTAAGGAAGCAAATGCGGTGGAGGGAAGTAAGCCAGACGCTCAAACACTTGAGGCGAAAAAAGTCAAGCTGAAGGCAAAGCTGGAAAAGTATATGGAGATGTACGCCAATGATATCATCACGATGGAAGCGTTGAAAAGTAAGACAGCAGAAATCAACGAATCTATCAATGTGATTGATGACCAGCTTATTCTCCTCGAAGGACGACGCACACAGGAAAGGACCATCGAAAGCATCACGAATGAAGCGATGACGGAAATTGAGCGGTTTCTCAGCCTGCAATCTGCAACCAATATGGACCTCAGAAGAATTATAGATTCTATCATCGTGGACGACAAAAAGAAGGTGAAAATCAATCTAAAAATAACGGGCAATTTGTAAAGAGGAGCTGCTTTGCATACCTACTTGGTGTAGACCATATCTGTCATCGACACCAAATAGGAGTCCACGCCCCACGCACACGCTGCAAAATAACACAGCCAACACGCACATTTGGTGTCAATTACAACTGACAATGATACTAAATAGGCATCCAGCCAAATTCTGCAATTTTAATCTCTGACCCAAAAGGAGCGTTGATAATGGAGCATACAATCACACTTCAGACACGAGAAAATGGGCATTTTGTAAAAAAGACAATCGCGACGGATAAGTATTTCACGGTTTGTCCACATCAGGACGGTGATTCCGACTTTGAGGAAATAGAGGTTCTCTCCATTGCTGATTTGTATGCCGTGTGGCAAGAACTGAAAGCCGGTGACAGAGCCTGCGGGGAAAAGGGTTGGAAGTACCGTTTCTACCGTCACAAAATCGTGGAAGAGCGAGACAGCATCACGGGAAAGCTGCGCCTCGTTGACTATGTAACGCAGGGCAAGGTATACCGCAGAGGAAATAAGGTCTATTTCGCACCTGTGGAGGAGGGGGTATAGTGAACACAAAGAAGTTCGATATTCATTGGACAGCAACCCAGGCCGAAATCCGGCATTGGATGCAGAAAGAATCCGAGCGGATGGGGGACTGGTTTGACACATTTGCGATTTCGTGGGCGTACATCGGCGATGAAGAAATCTATCGGCTTGAACTATGTTCCGAAGCAAGCATGAAATTGGTCAGACGTGCGCAAGCAGAAGGGCGGCTGCGCGATTGCAGGTTTGGCACGATTCTGTGCCTTGCGTATATCCGAGACAACACGGGAGAGTGCCTGCCAGCCATTAAGGCAGAGGGAGACACCCTGTATTATGCACTACGGAAAGATTTCCATATAAAGAGAAATCTGGGCCATACATAAAGAGCGACCATGCGTTTTCCGTATGGCCGCTTTTTTTAATTGTCACACAGATTCAAGTTCACAGAAAAACAGGAGAATGCCCGCAAATAAACACGCAACAAATTGACAATTTAGCAGTAATGTGGTATAATGAGAACCAAAGAACCAGGGTGCTTGTATTCTCAAGAATACAGGCAGAAAGGAGAATTCCGATGATAGGAAAGCAGGCAACCATCTATACAGACGGCTCTTGCATTGGTAATCCCGGTCCAGGCGGCTGGGCTGCAATCGTCCTTTGCGACGGGAAGCAGACAGAATTGTCTGGCGGAACAAGCGATACGACAAATAACCGTATGGAGCTGATGGGGCTTATTCGAGGCTTGAAGGCGCTGGACAAATACACAACCAGCGTGAAGATATACAGCGACTCCCAGTATGTTGTGCGGGCCTTTAATGACGGCTGGCTGAAAAGCTGGAAGAAAAACGGCTGGAAGCGAAAGGAAGGCCCGGTAAAAAACCTGGACCTCTGGAAGGAGCTTGATAAGCTGACAGCACAACGAAAATGCACCTTCATCTGGGTGAAAGGACACAACGGCAATCAGTATAATGAGCTGTGCGACCAAATGGCCTGTGCGGAGAGTGCAAAATATGCGGACGGCTGTGGCGAGGAAGAGGAAAGACCTGATGACTTCTTCTTCAATGCGGATGACATCCTCGTAGCACTCGACGAGGTGCTGAAAGAGGCTCAGAACCGGGAATATGGTGTTGAGATGCCATGCGGTGGGATGGAGCTTTGTGACTACTGTAAGAGCGATGATGGAGAATGCCTCTGTGCGAAGGCGTTCGTCCGCAGAAGGGAATTTTTGAGCAATGGAATGGATTCGGAATAAAACGGCTTATCATTCGGTTGAGGAAGCAATCCTCGCTATGTCGGGCCAAAGCGCAGAAGAACTGCTATCGCCGAGTGAAGTACCCGCAGAGCAAGTCTGCGGCATTAAGCAGGCGGGGGAGACCATTGAGGAATGTATCCGCAAGAATATGCCCGTCGTGATTGTCGGCGACTATGATGCGGACGGCATCACCTCGACCACGATTCTGACGCGGCTCCTGTATAGCATGGGCGTCAAGGTGCGGCCCATCATCCCCCGCAGATTTACGGACGGATACGGCGTATCCGATTCGATTTTGGAAGGCGTCGAAAAAAGCCTTATCATCACGGTAGACAACGGAATCGCGGCCGGCGACGTTCTGGACAAGGCCGCCACGGAGCACGGTAACACGGTCGTAGTGCTGGACCACCATCTCGCAGATGGCCGTGAACCGAAACACGCCGCTGTAATTTGTGACCCACACATGGACGGAGACTCCAGCCCGTACAAGGAATATTGCGGTGCGGGCCTCGCGTTCAAGTTGGCGCAGTATATGCTCCGCGCTGCGGACATCAGCGCCATGCCGGATGATTTACTGGTACTTGCGTGTATCGGAACGATTGCGGACTCCATGCCGCTGACGGGTGATAACCGAGCTATTGTTATGAATGGCCTGCGACGAGTCAACAGCGGGGAAGCGCATCTGCCTGCCGGCATCAATCAGTTGCTCTGGACAGCCTCCTCCGGCGCTCCGATGAATGAAGAGACTATCGCATACACCGTCGCGCCGCTTATCAACGCGCCTGGGCGTATGTATAATGCCGGAGGAACGTCCGTGCTGAAGGCCCTACTGTGTACGGATAACAACAACGCACAGACCTATCTTGGAAAGATGGTTGCCATCAACAACGACCGGAAAGCGACTGTTGAGGAGTGGATGGGCAAAATCCGCGCCGCGATTGACACGCAGGAGAAGCTGTCCGCGCCACTCGTTGCATTCGCAAAGAAAATGCCGGAGGGCATCGTTGGTCTGGTTGCTGGCAAGCTGGCAAATCAGTATCATGTTCCAACCATTGTTCTGGTCGAAACGGAAGATGGCATTGCAAAAGGGTCGGGGCGGTCCTACGGAGATTTTGACATGAAGGCTATGCTGGACACTCTTTCTGACCTGCTTATCACATACGGCGGCCATGTGGGTGCTGCGGGCTTATCTTTGATGCCCAATGAGGTCTCCGAGTTCAGGAAACGTGCAAGGGATTACTGCACCGGTATTGAACAGGCGGGCGAGTATATCCGCTATGACATTGTGCTCCAGCCCCAGGATTTTGGGGCGGCAGTTCAGACGCTCAAGAAGTACCAACCGTTCGGACAGGGTGTCCCAAAACCCGTGTGTATGGTGAGAGGATTTCAGACGCTCGGTATGCTGGAGATGGGCACGAATAAAACGCACATCAAGTTGTCCGGAAGGAATGGAAACGTGGTGGCATTCAACATGGCGGAAGCGTTCCGCAGCATGGGAAGTCCGGAGGTCATCGACGCTGTTGGCAGTCTCGGAGAGAATACCTTCCGTGGGGAAACAACCGTACAGTTTCTGGCAGATGATATCCGGGCGCATATTTGATTTATTTGAAAGGAGGGGGCAAATCGTGAAATTGTCGGCTATCGGTATCACTCCGCAGAAGGAAAAGCAGTTCAACGGAAAAGGTATTTTCTCTGTTGAGGACATGGTACGCTACCTTCCGCGAAAATACAACGATTTCAGCAGAGAGACTGGAATCTTGCCGGAGGACCAAATCTCCTGTCTTATCGTAACGGTCAATAAAGTCTGTACCTACAACAACGGAAAGCCGTTGATGATTGTGTTTTGCGAAACGGAAGACGGAAAGCGTATCTTCGTCAAATGGTTCCATCAAAACTATCTCGCGGCAAAGTACGAAGAGTTCGTTGGACATAAGGTCTATTTGTGCGCAAAACTCGAATATAGCGCAGAATATGACAATTACTCGGCGACCTCGCCGGAAATGTTTGAGCCTCGTATCAGCATCGGAAAGCGTATTATCCCAGTTTACAGCAAAATTCCCGGCATGAGCATGGACTACTTGTCTGCAAAAATGGAAGCAGCAGTCAGTATGCCAGAGGCGCTGGGAGAGACGCTGCCTCCGGACATGGTTGCAAACGAAAAGATGCTGCCCATGCGGGAGGCATTATACTTCGTACATTTCCCGCAGAGCATGACGCAGATAGAGAAGGCTCACGACCGACTTTTGATGGACGATATGGTGTACTTCGCCATGAGCAATGAGTATGCGGCAAGAAGCTCCAGTATTGGCAGCCCCTTCAATATCAAAACGCTTGGCACCATAAAAGAAATCACGGAAAACCTGCCATATCAACTCACGAAAGACCAGAAGGATACCGTGAATTCCATGATTCAGAAGGTGCGGGAAGGGAAGCGCCTGAACGCACTGGTCCAGGGTGATGTCGGCTGCGGCAAAACCATCGTTGCCATCTTAATGATGGCCGCATTTGCGGAGAACGGATATCAGGCCGTCCTGATGGCTCCCACGCAAGTCCTCGCAAAACAGCACTATGCCGACCTATGCGCAATTCTGGAGCCGGTAGGCTTCCACATCGCGTATCTCAGCTCCAACATGAAAGTGAAGGAGAAGAAGACTGTTCTGGCATCCATCGCAAACGGCGCGGCGAACATCATCGTCGGTACGCATTCCGTTATTGGAAAGAGCGTGGAATATAAGAACCTTGGTATCACAGTAACGGACGAGGAACACAAATTTGGCGTCGCACAGCGGGCGGCTCTGGTCGAAAAGGCGGCGGCGGGCGTTCACAGCATCACCATGAGTGCCACCCCCATCCCCCGAACGCTGGCGCAGGTTATTTATGGCTCCGCAATCGACCTCTATACCATCCAGACGATGCCTGCCGGCAGAAAGCCTGTTGTCACCGGTATCGCAACGGACGAGGAGCGCATCATGCGGTTTGTGCTGAGCCAGAAGAAAAAGGGACATCAATGCTATGTAGTATCTCCAATGATTGACAGCAATGAGGACATGAACGATGTCCGCTCTGTGGAAGAGGTCAGCAAGGAATATGAAAAATGGCTGAAACCATACGGTGTTCGTATTGCCACACTAACTGGCAGAGACGGTAAGGAAACGACGGAAGAAACGATTCAAAAATTCAAGGGCGGAGCGATTGACGTCCTTATCGCAACGACAGTCATTGAGGTCGGTGTCAATGTACCGAATGCCACCGCAATGATTATCACAAACGCCGAGCGGTTCGGCCTTTCCTCCCTGCACCAGCTTCGCGGACGTGTCGGCAGAAGCAGCCTGCAATCCTATTGTGTGCTGCAAAGCAATGACCAGTCGGAAAAAGCGATGCAACGGCTTGGCGCAATGGTTCGAACCACCAACGGCTTTGAAATTGCGGAGGAAGACCTGAAAATCCGTGGAGCGGGAGACTTTCTTGGAACCAGGCAAAGCGGCGAAAACAAATACATGGCATTGATGCTGGCATATCCGGATAAGTACAAGTACGCACAGTCACTTGCGAATAGGATTCTGGATGACCGGAAAAAGTGCCCTATCCTCACGAAAGTGCTGGTCGAACAGGAGGACGAAAGTGGTGAATGATGTGTGAGGCAGGATATGGAATATAGTTATAAGTTCCGTTTGTATCCAACCCCGAAACAGGAAAGTCTGATACGCCGCACATTCGGTTGTTGCCGCTTTGTTTTCAACCATTTCCTTGCCGAGAGAATGGAGCAGTACAAGGGGACAGGAAAATCCCAAACACGCTTTCAGCAGGACAAAAGTCTAACTGCGCTGAAAAAGGAATTGGACTGGCTGCGTGAAGTGGACGCAACTGCTCTCCAGGCAACGCTGCAATCGTTGGATAGCGCCTATCAGAACTTCTTCCGTCGGGTCAAGAATGGGGAAAAACCCGGCTATCCCCGCTTCAAGAGCAAGCATAACTGCCGGCAAAGTTATAAAAGCAAATGCGTAGGGGCGAATATCAAGGTTCTGGACAAGGCAGTACAGTTGCCAAAACTGGGCCTTGTGAAATGCCGCATCAGCAAAGAGGTCAAAGGGCGCATCCTGTCTGCTACGGTGTCCAGAAATCCTTCCGGGAAGTATTTTGTCGCCCTGTGCTGCACCGATGTAGAGATAGAACCGCTGCCTTCTACTGGGACGATAGTCGGTCTGGACATGGGATTGAAGTCTTTTGTCATCTCCTCCGATGGAGAGCAATATCCGAACCACAAGTACATTGCCAAGTCTGCCAGAAAACTTGCACGCCTCCAACGGCAACTCTCCCGAAAACAAAAGGGGAGCAAGCGCCGGGAGAAAGCGCGAGTCAAGGTGACCAGACTCCATGAGAAGGTAGCTAACCAGAGGAACGACTCCCTGCACCAACTGTCTACCGAGCTTATCCAGAGATACGACTTGATTGCGATTGAGGACCTGTCCCCCAAGAACATGGTAAAAAACCACAAGTTGGCCCAGTCTATTGCAGACGCAAGTTGGGGCGAATTCCGCAGGCAGTTGCAGTACAAGACAGCATGGTACGGGAAACAGGTGGTCACTGTTGATAGGTTCTTCCCATCTTCCCAACTGTGCTCCGCTTGTGGCGCTCGCTGGGATGGCACAAAAGACTTGGGTGTCCGGGGATGGACTTGCCCCTCTTGCGGCACCGCCCACGATAGGGATGTAAATGCCGCAAAGAACATCCTGAAAGAAGGTCTGCGCCTCTTGGCGTAGACCACGCATACGGTAGGGCGGGACACGCCCGAACCTATACGCTTGGGGAGACCGTGTAAGTCCTCGCATGGCGCAGGCTGTGGTCATCGAACCGAGAATCCCCCGGCTTTAGCCGTGGGGAGTGTCAAGGCTTCACCAGCCCGAAACTACTGCTCATGTACTGCGATGGCATTTACTTCGAGCTGGAGCAGAAAATGTGATGCGGAACAAGGGCAAAAAAGATGCTCCCGGTTGTCCGGGAGCATCTTTGAGGTCAATGGCTCGAAAGCCCTGCAAAAAGACTACCAAGCCAGCGGAGTGCCTGCATGAGCATCACAATCAGGTCAGCATAAAGACCGGGAGCGAAGAAATAGAGAATAAACAGTACGCCAAGGATGCTCACGATGGTGGAGAGCGTATCCTTTAAGAGCTTGACGGCGCAGGACAGCGCCATCACCCCAATAAACAGAGCTACCATCTGGTCTGTACTCAGGCTTGATAAAAAAGTTTTGGCAGCATCAAATAATTCCGTCATGGGAAAACCTCCTTTGCCATTTTCCCAAGTATAGCGTACAAATATCAAAACGCCAAATTTTCATTTTTTGAAAGGAGATGGGATACTCCAACAATGACGGCCTGTTAAAAGTATCCCCACGAAATCATGAGTAGCAAAAAGCATAAAAAGGGCAGTCTTGTGAAGAAAATTGCGTCCTTCCTCACAGCCTTCTTTATCCTGATGTCCGTAGGCTACGGCGTCGGGATTGTCCCGGAGTCATGGATAGACGCTATCGAGTACATCGCGAGTCCACTGGACGGCCCTCAAGGGCTATGGAAGGGCGATAAGAGCACCGGCGATACGCAGACGTCGAGTCAGAACAACGCGGCGGTACAGGGTACACGAACGCAGGTCTCTGGAACACTCAATGTGGAATTCATAGATGTTGGACAGGCGGATGCAATACTCATTTACAACGATGAAAACGCCATGCTCATAGACGCCGGCAACAATCCGGATGGAAAGCCACTGACCAATTACATTGAGAGCCTTGGCATCGACCATCTGGACTATGTGATTGGCACCCACAACCACGAGGACCACATCGGAGGTATGGATAACGTTATTACCGCGTACAGCTCCGAAGTTGATTGCATTATGCTCTCCGAGGAGGAGGGAACGACCGCAACCTACCGCTCTGTAGTGAAGGCCGCAGACAGCAGCTCCGCCGAGCGGCTAACCCCAAAAGCGGGGGCGACCTACACACTGGGGGACGCCACATGGCAGATTCTTTCATGCGATACGGATGTGTCCGACCTAAACGAATCCTCCATCGTCATTAAGCTCACCTACGGCAATACATCATTTCTCTTCACCGGCGATGCGACGATGAACACGGAGCAGGGCCTCGAAATGAGTGGCTACGACCTCAAGAGCGACGTCCTGAAGGTGGGACATCACGGCTCCGCAAGTTCCACGGCAGATTCCTTCCTTGATGCCGTGGCACCAGAAATCGCGGTCATTAGCGTGGATTCCGAAAGCGATATGGGCGAAATGTACCATCATCCGGCAACCTCAACCTTGCAGCGTCTCAGCCAGCACGGTATCAAGGTCTACCGCACGGACGAGCTTGGAACCATCCGCATTACCAGCGACGGCGAAAAGCTCGCTGTTTCGGCATTTGCAACAAGTACAGATGGAACCTGAGAACCCACATTCTTTCACTCTTGAGTTCTTATTGACAATTAAGCTGTTGCGTGGTATAATAACATCATAGGGGAAACCAAGCGAAGTTCGCTGAAACTAATATATGAGAGGAGAAAAACCGATGAAGGTTATCTGCATTGCAAATCAGAAGGGCGGCGTCGCAAAGACAGCGACCACCGCAATCATGGCTTCCGCGCTGACAAAGCGCGGGAACAAAGTTCTTGCGGTCGATATGGACCCGCAGGGCAACCTCAGCAAGCAGGTCGGTGCGGAGGATAACGGCAGGGGCGTCTATAGCGTCCTCAGAGGGGACATCGCCATTCAGGATGCTATCCAGCACTTCGACCGCTTTGATATCTTGCCAACCAATATTCTGCTGGCCGGTCTGGAAGGGGAGCTGGTATCTGAGATAGGTCGTAGCTTCCGCCTGAAAAACGCACTCAAGGACAGCGCTGTGCGGGACGTTTATGACTATGTGCTCATTGACACGCCGCCTTCCCTCGGCATCCTGACAACCAACGCGATTGTGGCTGCCGACTACATTCTGATTCCCACGGACGCCGATTCCGACGCCATCAGCGGTATCGCCCAGCTCGGCAACACGATTCAGCAGGCAAGGCAGTATTGCAACGTGGACCCGAAAATCCTCGGCATCCTGTTCACCAAGTTTGACCCGCGCCAGAACAACAGCAAAGACATGATGAAGGTCGCGATGCAGGCAGCAAGCGCGCTGGGCACTAAGGTGTTCAACACCTACATCCGCTCGGCTGTCATCGTGAAAGAGGCTAAGAGTCGTGAGCTGGACCTGCTGACGGCTGCGCCGGACAGCACGGTGGCTATGGATTATATGGCACTGGCAGACGAAATCGCAAAGGAGGGCATCTGAAATGGCGAAGAAGCTCGGAAGTCTCGATACAAACAAAATGTACGCAAGTCTGTTCGGCGGGCCGCAGGAAGCAGCAGAGCAGGAGCCGGAAAAGGAGTCTGAGAAGAGACCGGAGGCTGAAACGCAGGAAGAGCCGAAGGCAAGTACGAAGTTGCCCGGTGTCGCACAGAAGCCGTCCAAAATCCCTCCTTCTATGGAAGCGATTGGCTTGGAAGAAAAGCCGCGTCGCAAGCTGACCCGTGCTATTTCTCAGCCATACCGATACGACTCCAAAAAGCCGGATGAACTGGTAAAACGCTCGTACTTCATGAGCGGAGACCTGATTCTCGCGCTGGAGGAGCGCGGTATCCGTGAGAAACGCAAGGGCGGCTCCGGCGAACTGTCGGCAATAGTCCGCGAGGCTTTGAGAGAATACCTCGCCGACGAGTTGAAGGACACCGCCGACTTCTGGGAAAACTGAAACGAACACATATAACGCCATTGGCAGCGACTTGCAGCCGGTGGCGTTATTTTTGGCTCTCAGGTTCTCAGGTTCCCAACAGAGAGAATTCCTTATTTTTCATATCTTCTGGTATGCTCAGACCATACAAAGGAAGTATCACAAACATAAAGAATGTTCAGTCAGCGTCCGTTAGGGATGCTGACTTTTATATATAAAAAAATCGACGAAAAGGAGACATTGAAAGAATGAGCACTTATCAGGAAAAAAAGAAAAAGGCGCGTGAGAAAGCTATCGAGTGGCAGGAACGGCTTGTAGAGCAATCCATAAGCTACGGGGAGCTTGTCATCGCGCAGTCCGTCTTTGAACAACTCGGTCGGCGCTATGGTCTGCTGACAGAGTTCAGAGAGAACGGAATCTGCTGAAAGGAGTTCGAAACATGACGAGAGAAGATTTACCGAAAGGTCCGCTCAACATTGTACCCTTGAGCTGGAAGCAGAACAATCATGTCCAGTATGCCTACGAAAAGAATTTCGCGGCTCGGATTTGGCGTTTTCGAAATCTGCCTGGGTATGCTTTCATGCACAGATGGGCACAGAAGCAGATAGATTTGCATTGCGGCGACAGCCTGGATGGTATCTCTGCAAGGGTCTATATGGATACTGTGTTGGAGCAGGAGGGCGCAGAGCTTCAGACGTGGGCAAAGAAGTACATCGCACAGTCCCTTTGGACGGACTACGCCAAGACGCCAAGAGACGCGGCGGGCCGCATCCGCGAAGAGTGGACGGTCTGGTGCGGCACACAGGAGAGTCCTACGGCGGTTCCATTCAAGGCAGGGACGAGCGAGGAAGAAATCAGAAGCTGGTTCGAGGAGACGTTCGGCCTGATACCGGCGTAAAAACTATTTTTGAAAAGGAGAAAAAATGATGAATACCAGAATTCATTACCTGTACCGCGATGCGGACAACTACAAGGTCCAGAACGAATGCGTCATCCTCGGTGAGATGACCGAGGAGCAGGAGCAGCGCATCATCGCCTGCTTGGACGAAAAGGAGTATTTCGTGCCGTCCCGTGTAGGGATGCCGGAGCGAAAATTCGATACGGAAACGGACTCGGACCGTCCGTGGTTCGAGTGGGAGCGCATCGAGGAGACCGGGCAGAAGCCTACACTCGAAATCACCGCCGAAGAGCTGGTCAAGCGCTTCGAAGAGGCGAGTAAGGGCTGGGAGTCTGTGAGAACCGCTCCGGAGAGCGGTAAACTCCCGTATTGCGTGACCGTTCAGGAAACGCTCTCCCGCACCGTTATCGTCTGGGCCGCCGAGCGCATCGACGCCGAAGTGACCGCGCAGGAGCTGTGCAACGCCGGCGACATCGAACTTGGCAATAAGGACTTCGTTGACCGTGAATGCACCTGCGACGGTGTGGCGGAGGTTGGAGATTTCGATACCTTTGAGGAATACGGCGGCACTCAGCAGCCGGATGCGGAAACTCCTGCTCAGGAAGATGCCGCTCGGCCCACAGAAACGCTTGATTCTCTCAACGGTCCGTGGCGCAATGATGCCTGCTTGGGCTATGCCGCTGTCGCTATGGAACGTGCAGACCTGGATACAGAAACGATTCGTAAGGTCATGCACACTCTGGAATCCTGCTTCGACATCATCTCGGTGAGAGAAGCCAGCGACTATTACGCCAAGAAGGCAACTGTGTGCGGCTGGTGACATCTATGCAAAAATGCAGAGACTGTGAGTTTGCCAAGGCCTATGACTTTCCGAGGAAAGGAAATAGTGGGAGTTGGCGCTCTGGACTTTTTGGCCAGAAGGGCTATGTTTGCCATCACAAGGACGGCGAGACTAAGCTGCCAATCATTTTCTACGGTGAAACGGCTCCAAGGAAATGTCCATTACGGAAGTCAAAAAAGTGAACGGAATGCGGGGCCGGATTCTGGCCCCGCCGAAAAAGGAGAACAATATGAGCGATTATGAGAAATTTCAACTGCAATGGATGCTCGACCACGGGCATTCCCTGCGTGAACTGATGGAGGAACTGCAAAGCCTTCAGTACGATGACCCGGAGGACAGCGACCGCATCTCTACCCCCATTCAGGAATTGTTCCAGGAATGGGAGCAGGACAGAGGGTTCGGCTCCGAGATTTGGCCCTGTGAGGCCGAATGGGCCGAGTGCGAAGGCAAAGATAGCGCCGACTAAAAGGAGAAAAATCATGTATCACGAAATTAAAGGCATCATTTACCGCGTCAATTTCCAGTATGGCAGCTGCTTCGTGGAATGCGACGAAGAGAACGCTCAAGAGGAACTGTATCGCTTCTGCGCGAAGAAAGCGGCGTCCGGCAAGGTCATTTCCTCCGTGAATCGCATCTTTGAGGACAGCAGCAGTACGCCCCGTGTGTCGGTGCTCTCTCAGCCGGAATACAAGCAGGCGTACCGTGAGGAGCTTGCCCGCAAGGAACGCGGAGACCTGGAAGCGGGTGACAGAGTATACACCCCTCGCTTCTGTAACGTCACACTGGAGGCGGTATACGGCACAGAGGAGGAGCTTTATGCCGCAGGGTACACCGAATCTACGCACTACCAGAATAACCGCTATGTAATTCGCGGCAAGTCCACCGGCTTCAACCGGATGGTATTCGCTGCGGCGGTCAGATACGCTTAACAAAAAGCGCAGAGGGGAATTTCCTCTCTGCGCTTTTTCCTTTTTCAAAGATTGCGGGTTCTCAGGTTCCTGAAGGGGGAATGAGGCGTCTCCCGTTTCTGTCGGTATGCTGAGAGCATACAAAGGAAGTATCGCAAACACAAGGAAAGTTCAGTCAGCGGTTTCAGGCCGCTGGCTTTTATATATCCCACCAGAAAACATGAAAAGGAGAAATGAAAAATGAGTTATTCCATTATCTACGGGAGGCAGTTTGTAAAAACGACAAAAGGCATCATCCCAATGATTTTGAGCGGTTCAAACAACTGCACAGAATTTATTCAGGGAAGAGAAGTCCTCGAACGGAACTGGTATCCCATGACGCTGAGCAACAAGGATAAGCGCATTGCCATCCCTGCGGAAGAGCTGCTGGAACGGGCGAGAGCTATCTCGACCGGTGACGGCGCGGATTACGAATTTGCGAAGCAGGGCGGAAAGTGGCTGTATTGCAAGGATGTGCTCAAGTGGGTTGAGAGCGGCATCAGAAATGCCATGAACATCGAACGCATCAACTTTTTCCGCCCCAATACGCCTTTGTACGGCAGAATCGTTGTATGGCGTGGGGACAAGCGCGAAACAGTCCACAACTGCTACTGCAAGACAACACAGGAACTTGAGGCGTTTGCCGAGGAAATGGAAAGCGCGTGGAAGGTATATGGAAGCGACAAAACGGTAACGGAATTCTACCCGTATCTGTCCTTTGAGGGCCGTGAACCGCTTTCCATCGAAAAGATGGCATCCCTGAGTGATGACGAACCGGTTGTCGTGAAAGTGGCTCCTTATGGCTACTACACAAAGACGGAGCACAGCTGCCGGAATTACGAACGCAATAGAGCTGCTGCAAAGGTGTTTAAGAACATCGACGACGCCATTGCTGAACTCGGCAGTATCACGTTCCACGCAAGTAAGGTCACATTTGAACGGGCTGGCGCTGACAGTGCGAAAAGTTCCAAGCCTGCGGAGAAGTTGTTTGCTCTGCGTATCACGGAAGGAGACAGGGCTGGAGCCTATATCGTGAAGCTCACGAGAAGCCGCATCTGGACTTCCACTTCTTCTGAGAAGGCCAAAATGTTTCCAAGTGAAAAAGCGGTACTGAAATGGGCAGAAGACCACCATCTCACAAAGCGATTCGGCAACGCTATTCGCGCCATCGAGTCGGTGAAGCTGGAGGTGAAGTCCAATGGATGTTAAGCTGGAGAAAGCTGCAATGAAGGGCTATGAGCTGCCGAAAGGTCTTACACTTGCAGAGCAGGGGTATTACCTGGCACTTCGCACCCTGTACGCGGCATATCAGAAAGGCGTTGTCACGAAGAAGCAGGCTGCCGAAGAAAAAAAGGCTATTCTTGCGGCCTATATGACCGAGCACTCCAAAGAGGAGTTCCTCGACCGTTCAGCTCTTGCCCTGAGTGAGCGCATCTGCAAGGCAGCCGATAATTTCCGCGACAACCAGACGCTGGAGGCGGCAGACGCCTTCTATGCGGCGGTGTTCAATCTGTCTGAAAATTGGCGAAAAGAAATGGAGGAAAAGTAAATGAAAAGATACTGTATTCTCGATGGGGATGAATGTGCCCTCGTAGAAGAAAAACTCGATGAAGCAGGCATTAACTACGATTGGGGTCCTTTAGATAGGTTGATTGTTGAAAACGATGAAGACTGTGATGAAGTGGAAGATATTTTGGATGAGTGCGACATCGCGTATTTCGCTGTCTGATTGTATATGCTTACAACAAAACTGCGGATTGCGCTGAGTCTGGCTCTTCGTCAGCCCCAGCTAATCCCACACAAAATGTCGAATACCCCGAAAAAGGAGGAGAATTGAATCACAACCTTGCGAAAAGGCACCCGAAGGGTGCCTTTTCTTTTTTTGGAAAACGCACATTCCATGCGTTTTTCGTGTGTTTTGCGCACTCTCAAAGGAAACAAAAAGGCTGGAGAACCGGGAAATGGTTCTCCAGCCAGGTCCCGTGGCGCACAACCATTCCGGGACACAATCACTATGTTCAGTATAACAGAGAAGTGAAAAAAGTCAAGAGATTCGCAAATTAGGCATTGGGGAAATTGGGATGCTGGTACGGCGCGGATTCAGGACCGCAGTACAATCCGTAAGCATCGCAAATCCAATACACGCCACCGCCCATATCCACGCGGCACCACTGATGCGTGTACTGGTTCTCATTGACGTGTTCATAGGGAATACCCAACATATTCAGGCACAGACCAGTCGCTCGCGTACAGCCCGCACACGAGGCGACACCGGAAACGAAGAAGCCGTATGGGTCGTTGTAGTGCGGCTCTGAGGTCGTATATGCAACCTTGCCACTATCCACCATGTCACGCAGCGCCGACGCAATGCCCTTCAGCTGCTCGGTACGGTCCTTCTTAGCAAGAGGTTCAATGATTTTTCGCGCCGCGTCATAGGCGGCCTGAAATTCGGAATCGGTCATACTCTTTTTGAGACTCTTGTAGTTGGCAAGCTGACTGATAGGAACCGGCTCAAAGGGCTGCTGGTGGAGCGTGAAGGATTTCCGCAGAGAGGGGTCCGCCATACGGCTAATGATAGCCGCAGCAGCGCCACGGGTAATAGTGGCCTGCGGGCCAAAGGTTCCCTTGGCGTCATTGCCGGTCAGGATGCCGGCGCGATAGAAACGGTAGACAGACTGCGCGTATGCGGCGCTCACGGCAACATCGGGAATAGCCCCATCCTCCACATCGTTGATGGCCTTCAGAGCCTCCTCCGGCATGGCATAGCTGAAAATCGTCACAAAGGTTTCTCTGCGAGCGGGGCTGTTGTAGGCACCGTCCGCCTCCCATACCAGCTTGTGTGCTTTCGCGTAATCCACATAGGGCTGATACCAGACGCTTGCATCGGCGGTGTCGATAGCATTGCCGTAATAGTTGGCGTGGATGCGGCAGGCCATGACAATGGACTGGATAACGGTCAACTCACCGTTCACGCTGAAATAACTGTCGGATACGCCGTTCATAAGGCCATACTCATAGACGGACTGGACGTTAGATGCGCACCAGAGTGTATCGGGGACATCGGTAAACTGTCCGGGCGTGTATTGATTCACTTTCTGGAGCGTTTTCTCGCTTGCAAAGGCAGGGACTGACAAGGAAAATGCCAGACACAAGGAAAGTAAAAGCGATGTGATTTTTTTCATAGTATTCTCCTTTTTGAATGCCAAAGGTAGACATTCTTTTTTCAATTCTATAGTCGGCTTAGAAGCAGTCAAACAAATAGTTCCCTGTGACAAATCCGCCTATCGGCATAGAGGCGTATTCATCAGGCTGAAAGCCGTTCTTTATGCACCAGTTTGACATTCCTTTCGTCACCACGGACTGAATGACAATACGAGGAATACCGTTTCTTTTGCAAAAATTTTTGAGCCAGCCAAATATGGCGGTCATGCTCCCTGCTCTCTTATGGGAAAAACAAACGCGGGATACAGTTACTTGAAAATCTCCCAACGTTAGCAAACGCAATTCGGTTTCTTCGTTAGGTGAGCGGAGCCAAATTCCAGACGGTTCCATGAAAGCATCTACGCATACATGGTCTTTCTCTTTTATTATGGCAACTAACTCCATGGTATCGCTGTTGCTGAATTTTACAGACCTCATGTTAATTTCACCGTTTGCAGCACGGCGGCCACCGGCATCAGGCGTTTGGACTCCTCAAGATGCAGCATACTTACATTGATAAAGTCGGAACTGAGTGTGCCGAACCTCCAGCGGTCCAGTGCATCGGCATCCTTGAGCACCATGTATGCCTCCCAGATGTCATTACGGAGGGCAGGGTCAGCGTGTTCATCCAGATATGCTTTTGCCTCCTCGTCTGAATAGCAATGATATGTCATGAGGAATCGCGCCACATCATCTAAACCATAGCTATTCTCGAACAACTCGGCACTTCTGGCTCCGTGGTCAGGGGATTCAAAATCACTGGTACGTCCTGTGTCATGCCACGCCGCCGCGAACAGAAGGGACTTGCAAATCTCAGCTACATTTTTTCTGCGGCCCAAAGGCGTATCCTTGCCGGTATAGCGGGAAAGCACGCGCACACGGTAGAGGAACATGGCCATAAGCGCCACACGCAGCGCATGGGTATTATCATGGTCACAGCTGTCCGGCAGGTCGCAGTACGCTGAGTGGACCTCGGAGAACAGGTCTGCTGCGGTAACACGGCTGATGCCCGTGTTCCGATACCCGTCCATCGGCTTTTTAATGTTGGAGGCAAATTCGTCCAGCGTATAGCAATCGCAAACTGCAATATCCTGCACCTTGTCAGGAAACACAATGATTTCCGATTCGCTGCGGTCAGCAAGATACTCCAGAACATCTTCCTTCTTCACGAATCCATTCACAACGCGGGAACGTTCTCCGCCAAGGCGGGATGCAAAAAAATAGGCAGTATTGATTTCGGTTGTCCACGAAAAAGCCTTGGTATATGGAGTGCTTTCACTGCCTTCTCCACGATAAACAGGAATCACATCAGGAAATCCCTTCAGCTTCTTCCGTGTGCTTGCTTTCTGCTGGCGGCTCTTACAGCGCATCATCTTTTCCGCAAAATCAGGGGAGTTTGCGAGAACACCTGCACCGCCATCACAGAAGGAATACTCGTGAATGATAGTTGTATACAGCTTTGAGTTTGGTTCGTCTGCATTCAGAAGGTCGAGGAGCAGCTGCATGACGATTTTACCCGTACCTTCGCTGACAACCGGCTGAAGCAAGCGCCGGTAATCCCGGTCAGCATGACACTGCTCCAACTCCGAAATCATGCTGCACGTCCGCCGCTGAAAATCATCGTCCGTATTGGTCTGCGATGCACCGATTGAGGTCATCTTCTGTCTCAATATTGGACAGCCGCACGATATGTTCCAGACTGTTGCTCTGATTGAGCAATCCTAAAATTCTCTGCATTGATTAAACCTCCGCTCCTCAATAATGCTATTATACCACACATTAACTCAAAAGTCAATCTATAGGTGCCGAGGTTCTTAGGTTCCTATAGAAAAAGGTTATTCAGAAGGGAGTGAGATGGTAGTATTGAGGTATATTCAGGAAGTATCCAACACTTATTGCATTTGCCTCGCCGCTGCCGCAAAAAGCACGGATGTAGACCACCCAACACTTATCACACAAAAAGGAGATTTAATCATGGAAGCCAGAAAAGTTGAGCTTTTGGAAAAACGTCCGGGCTATGATACCACATGGAAAATCAGCACGGATATGGGCATCTTCCGCATTCATCGCGACGAGGACGAGACGCTGGAGCATCTTACCGCGCTCATTGCTCAGGCGCAGAATCCGCAGGAAGTGATTGCCCTCGACCAGCACGGAAAGATATATTACGATTGATTTTTTTGAAGGAGGAAATGGAAAAATGAGTACATCAGATTATGCGGCCATGGGACAGCCCTACACCGCCGAAGAAATTGAAAAAATGGAGGGTGCCGATGTAAACCGTCTTGCAGGCGGAGGTGGTGATGAATGAGACAGTGGCTCGTGCAGCTCACAGCCGGTTTTCTTGGCCGTTGTGGGCTTGATTATCACGAGGCAGATGACCTCGTGGACTTCGCCGAACACATGAACCATACCCGCATTACCAAGCGGGTGAGTAGTGACATCGTGAACACAATTATTATTGAGGCACGCAAGGAAGCGAAAGACTCTTGCAATAGTACCGCCCATATCGACGAGCGTGTGGTGGAAAACTTCCGCAGAATCGCAACCCGTGAGCAGGCTTAATGCCTGCTCACTTTTTTTGCCTAAATTTCAAAGACCCATACAAGAGCAGAATTGCCCCAAGACGGGGCAGAACTGCACCCTAACAGGGCAGATTTGCACCCTGATAGGGCAGATTTGCGCTATTTCACCGAGAGGGAAGACCCGTTTTTCTTACAAAGTCACGAGGTTCTTTGGTTCTCAGGTTCCGAGCGGTAGAATGCGCCGTTTTCTGTGCCTGCCGGTATGCTGAAACCATACAAAGGAAGTATCACATACATAAAGAAAATTCAGT
>OGEU01000013.1_pt1 | contig 179249 bp, 163 predicted proteins | sample 1570651 | NCBI WGS metagenome assembly OGEU01 (sample SAMEA2582129, study PRJEB24529) | metagenome | biome: Human gut stool | place: China | collected 2011 | reverse complement strand
AGAAGGTATTTCACTTATTATGGGGTGTAGCAAAAAATATATAATGTATTGGGGGGTTTTTACGTTAATTATAGTATCATGAACGCAAAGTGAAGTGTTCACAATCTTGACGAATTTTGTCGATTTTTTTTGTGCATATTTCACAACCGTTTCCCCACCCTTTGAATACAATCTAATTTTCAAACAACGCCTCAAACTCCTCACGGGTTACTTTTTCTTTTTCCAGAAGCAGCTGTGCGCTCTTTTCAAGCACGTCCATATGCTCCTCAATCATCTTTTTGGCTTTGCCATAGCACTCGTCAATGATGTTCTTTACTTCCATATCAATCTGGGAAGCCACCTCTTCACCATACGGTCTGGTATGTGCCAGATCCCTGCCGATAAAGACTTCATCACTGTCGTTATCATAATTAATCAATCCCAGCTTTGATGAAAAGCCGTATTTTGTAACCATTGACCGGGCAGTTTCCGTGGCCTGTTTAATATCCTGTGATGCTCCGGTGGTAATATCATCAAATACCAGTTCTTCCGCAATACGTCCGCCTAAGCTGACGATAATATTCTGAAGCATTTTTCCGCGTGTGTTAAACATTTCATCTCGTTCCGGCAACGGCATAGTATAACCTGCTGCCCCCATTCCCGTCGGAATAATGGAAATCGTATGCACCGGACCGACATCCGGAAGCAGATGAAATAAAATTGCATGTCCGGATTCGTGGTATGCCGTAATCTTCTTTTCTTTTTCAGAAATAATCTTACTGCGTTTTTCCACACCGATGCCAACCTTTACAAATGCGTAATTCACATCTGCATTGGTAATATATTTTTCTTTTCGCTTGGCTGCGTTAATTGCCGCCTCATTTAACAGATTTTCCAAATCCGCACCGGTAAATCCGGCTGTGGTTCTTGCAAGACTTTCTAAATCCACATCATCACCGAGCGGTTTCTTTGCCGCATGGACATTTAAAATTTCAAGACGTCCCTGTACATCCGGCCGTCCGACAACAACTTTTCTGTCAAAACGTCCCGGTCTTAAAATCGCCGGGTCTAAAATATCAATACGGTTTGTTGCCGCCATCACGATAATACCTTCGTTGATACCAAAACCGTCCATCTCAACAAGCATCTGGTTTAACGTCTGCTCGCGCTCGTCATGTCCGCCGCCCATACCGGTACCACGGCGTCTTGCCACAGCATCGATTTCATCGATAAATACGATACACGGTGCGTTTTTCTTGGCTTCTTCAAATAAGTCACGCACACGGGAAGCACCGACACCGACAAACATTTCCACGAAATCCGAACCGGAAATGCTAAAGAAAGGCACACCCGCTTCTCCTGCTACTGCCTTTGCAAGCAGTGTCTTACCGGTTCCCGGAGGACCTGTTAAAATCACGCCTTTCGGGATTCTTGCGCCCAGTTCTGTATATTTCACCGGATTTTTTAAGAAATCCACAATTTCTTCAAGTTCTTCTTTTTCTTCCTGAAGACCGGCAACGTCTTTAAATGTAACAGGGTTTTGTGTACCGTTCATCAGCTTGGCACGGCTTTTTCCGAAGTTCATCATCTTCGCGCCGCCACCGCCGCCTGCCTGTCTGTTGGTCATCATCATAATTACAATAATAATCACCAGACAGATACCAAACGGAAGAATCGTTGTAATCCATACGCTGTCTCTTGTCACATCTTTTAACGTGTACCGGATATTGTTATCCAGCAGTAACTGTTCAATTTCATGCACATCGGAAACATTTAACAGTTCCTCGCCGTTGTCCGTCTTGGTAATAGAGAGTACACCGGTCGGCACTTCTGAATTCTGCTTGATTAACACGCTGGATACATATCCGTTTTGGACATCCCACAGGAAATTGCTGTAGCTGTATGATGATGACGATGGTGAAAGTCTTGCCAGTGCAAAATAAAGCACGGCAATCACCGCTATAACCACCAGATAGATGCCAACTCCTCCCATTTTATTTCTGTTTGTATTCATCTTTTCCTCCTCTTTCTTCTTTATTCACTTTCGATTACACCGACATATGGCAGATTTCTGTAATGCTGGTCATAATCGAGTCCATATCCGACTACAAATTTATCCGGAATTTCAAATCCGTTATAAGCAACATCTATTTCTACTTCGCGGCGTTCCGGCTTGCTAAGCAGTGTACAGATCCGTAAATCTTTCGGTCCGCGTTCCTGTAACATCGGAACAAGTCTTGACAATGTATTTCCGGAATCAATGATGTCTTCAACAATGATAACATTTTCATCTTTTAACGGCTCGTCCAGGTCTTTTTTAATCTGAACTGTTCCGCTTGATACCGTGCCGCTTCCATAGCTGGATACCTGCATAAAATCAATCATTACCGGCACGGTAATTCTTTTTGCAAGTTCACACGCAAAAAAAGCACTGCCCTTTAAAATGCAGATCAGTTTTACGGTTTCCCCTGCAAAATCACTGCTGATCTGGGCTGCCAGTTCACACACTCTCTTTTCAATTTCTTCCTCTGATATCATCACACTGATATGGTGCTGTTCCATTTCATTTATCCTCCTGCATTACTACGCTTATTTTTAATATCCTTTGGGTCGAATCCGTAACCAGCCCGGCACTGCTTCGTCTGACACCTGCCGCCCACAGTATCTCATCGGATACGGCAAGCAGAAGAACCGCATCTCTTACCTGCCTTGGCACTTTCTTATCAATCAGTTCTTTTTTTAAGGTCTTTTTCGTGCCATTCCTGTCAATCTTTATAAAATCTGCCGTTTTCCGGAAACGAAAAGAAAAATTATCCTTTATTTTATCATAATCAAAGAGTTTCGTATAGTCGTTATTTCCATAAATTTCTGATAAGCTGCCCTGTTCTAAAATGGTCACTGCCTTACGGCATTCGTTTACCCGTGTAAAATACACCGGCTCATTGACAGGAATAGTTATTCTCTTCCCACGCCATATTTTTTCAAGTTCCCGTAAATCCGGCATCTGCACCGCACTGTCAGCCGGATTTTGCGGCAGACTTCCGCATTGCTCTGTACCGCCGTGTATACCGCCACACTGCTTTCTGCTGTCGAGGTGTGCCGTTTTGTCCCGCGCAATCGTAATTTCATCATATCCCCTTACCGCCACCAGCCCATACGGCAGGCTCACACATTTGCCGACAGAATGTTCAAGAAGCTCCTGCACTGCCCCGACATGTACCCTGTAAATATCTTTTGCACCATTGGCTGCCGCTTCTATTGCCCGCCGGATAGCATACTGCTGTAAAACCGGCGGTGCAGAAATCAGCGCCTTTACAGACAACTTTACGGACGGTTTTGACGGATTTTCCTGCGGCTGTAAAATAACCGCCTTTTCATACAGCCCTGCCGCCTGCTGTTCAATATATTCTTCCGCCTGCAAAACGCTGTCTGCCAGTTCCGTCAGCTTCTGTACGGCATTGGGATTCAGATTCTTCTCAAGATACGGAATCAGTTCCCGGCGTATTTTATTTCTTGTATACACCAGTTCTTCATTGGTGCTGTCCGTCACATAAGAAAGTCCTTGCAATGTCAGATATTCCTCAATCTGTGCACGGCTCACACATAAGAGCGGACGGATAATATTGTCCCGCACCGGACGGATTCCACAAATTCCGCGCAGGCTGCTGCCCCGTACCAGATTCATCAGTACGGTTTCAGCCTGGTCATTCTGATGGTGTGCCACGGCGATTTTTACTTTTCTGCCTGTATGCTTTTCCTGCTGCGTGGCAATTTCCTTAAAAATGCGGTAGCGCAGGATTCTTCCCGCCTCTTCCTCTGACAGCTTCTCCTGGTGTGCCACAGACGGCACATCCACCCTGCGGCTTATATATTCCACCGATAACTGTCTGCAAAGCTGCTTCGCAAACTGCTCATCCCGTTCTGCCTCTGTTCCGCGGATTCCGTGATTGACATGCACCGCCAGAAGACGGATATCCAGTTGTTCTTTTTCTATAATTTCTTTTAAAACAGCCACCAGACATACCGAATCCGCACCGCCGGACAAGCCGGCAACAAGGATGCCTGTATTTTCTAACATCCGGTGTTCCTGTATATATTTGTATATTTTCTTTACCATAAAACAATTATATTCTCATTTTTCATAGGTGTCAAACAGTCCCAGCACCAAAACCGTACAGTCATCCGATGCTTTCATATCATTATAGGCAAGCGACTGTTCCAGAAGTTTCTCTGCCATTGCAGACGGTTCCCGTATCGTCAGGGCATGAATCATCTGTGCCATGCGTTCCTCTTTATTCACACACGGAATATTATCCAGTACTCCGTCACTGACCATAACAATATAATCGCCGTCATAGAGTTTCTTTGTCGTGCAGTCATAATCGACCTGTTCTAACACCCCCATCGGCAGTGTCGTTGACTGGATAATCTCCACCCACTTGTCCCGCCTGATAAAGGTGGATACCGCACCCAGCTTCATACAGTGCATATACCCCGACTGGCAGTCTATCACACTCATGTCCATTGTTACCGGATTTCCCGTTCCGCCGCCTGCAATATACGCAGAATTAATCAGATCAATGGATGCTTTTTCATCAAACCCGGCATCAATACAGTTTTCCATCAGTTCAATGACCATACGGCTTTCAATGTAAGCGCGTTTTCCGCTGCCCATGCCGTCTGCAATCGCCGCAATGGCTTTTCCACATTCTAACCGCGAAATCAGAAAGTTATCCCCATTAAAATGACTTTTCCCCTTATTCATTCTTGCCACACCACTGAGCAGTTTAAACCGGTCTTCCTGAATAAAAATGTACTGATGATATTCTTCATTGATAATCCGGCGGTTGGAATCATCCGGATAATATCCGCTCCGCAGCACTTCCGTAAGCACCGGAACAACTTTTTTTGCTGCCACACAGCTTCTGCCCACAGTCCTTGCCTGAAACACAATGGCATTTCTGCCATTTTTTTTTGACAAATGCTGTACGTTTTTTATGCGTATCCCGTTCACGAAACATTTGCGTGTCAGTTCCCTGACAAAATCTTTTTTTCCGTCTTCCGTATGCACATACATGGTCATACATTCTTCCAGTACATCCGCAACTAAAAAAAGCTGTTTGGAAATTCCGGTACCGCTTTTTTGCGGTTCCGAAGCGTTTTCATACGCTTCGCCAAGACGTCTGAATGTCCTGGCAGTTTCCTCCAGCTTTGTTACGGAATAGTCCACTACATAATCCTGCACCCTTTCACTCATACAGCCCCTCCTGCTTCTGGCATTTTTCTGCCTATTATAGACGCTGTTTTGTGCAGTTTTTGTCAGGTAGTGTAACCTGTCACAATATTTTATTAGTTTTCCGGTTTAAATACCAGTTCATCCGGATAAATCATGCCGAATTTATCCTTTGCAACTTCTTCAGCAAATTTTTTGGTCTGGATATACTTTTTATATTCATCAATCTCATCAGACCGGTTCTGCTGTTCTTCCACCTGCTCCTGCAACTGTGCCACGCGTGCCTGATATTCTTTATTCTGCTTTTCCAGTGTCCGCTTGCCGCTCCAGATCACAGCGCCCATAATCATGACAAGGGCAAATGCAAGCACCATGCCTAAAATTGCTGACTGTTTCTGCCGCTTTCTTCTTGTTTCTCTTTCCCTGCGTGTTTCAAACTTCATTGCCCTGCCCCCTTTTCCTTACAGCCGCCGCTTTGATGCAGCCTGTTATTTTATGTACTCCTATTTTAATCAAACAGAGTGCTTTTTTCAATGGCTTTAAACATAAATTTATGAATTTTGTAGTGTATTTTACAAAAAATGTGCCAAATGCATACCGGTATAAAACCGCCCCTGCCAAAAAACCTGTCACCAGAAAACCTCTTAAAATACCGTCATTTACTTCATAGGTCATGCAAAATACGGTAACTGCCGCATATATCCAGTACAAAATATCTTCTGCCGACATCACCCATATATTTTTATGACGGATTACGCGTCTGAAGATACGGATACAGTCATATTCTAATGCCAGCACCATTCCTAAAAAGAGTGCCGACAATAATGTCCTGCCCTCCCACCAGATTAGTTTTGCAATCATCGAAACAGCCTTCCAAGCATGGATTCTCCCTTTTTGGCATAGGAATTTACCTCGGAATAGGCATAGCTTTCAATCGTACCGTCAATATCCAGTTCTCCTTTTTCCACGGACAGCCGGCTGACATGCAGATTTGCACCTTTAATCGTAATCATGCCGCAGTCGGATTCCAGAATAACTTTATTTAAATCAAAAGAAATGACATCGACGATACCCGTCATTTCCAGCTTATTGCGGTTTTCCATGTGCATTTTATGCAGACGCTTCTGTTTTACTTTTTCTTCCATAACGGTCTCCATCCTGATACTTGATTGTATCAGTATATGTCTGCCCGCATGATTTCAGAACCGCCTACAGATATTCAAACATATCTGCTGCTTCTTCTTTTTTGACAGTATCCTTTACATCGGTTACACGGACTTTCACAGACTTATTGCCAAATGCGATTTCAATCACGTCACCGGCTTTTACATCTGCCGATGCCTTTGCCACTTTTCCGTTAATCACAACCCTGCCCGCATCACACGCCTCATTTGCCACGGTACGGCGCTTAATCAGTCTGGATACCTTTAAATATTTATCTAATCTCATCGCTGCTCCTTTTTGCTGTATCCCGGCGGCAGCCCCGCCAGGCGCACATATGAAAAAACTGCCGCACCCGCGATTATACAATCGGCGGCACGGCAGCCTTAGATTCTCTTTTGCCTTAAATTAAGCGTTTACAGCATCCTTTAAAGCCTTACCAGCCTTAAACTTAGGTGCCTTGCAAGCTGCAATCTTAATTTCCTTGCCTGTCTGTGGGTTCTTACCTGTTCTTGCTGCTCTTTCAGTTACTTCAAAAGTACCGAAACCAACTAACTGGATTTTTTCGCCCTTCTTTAATTCTTCGCCTACAACATCGATAAATGCCTTTAATGCCTTTTCGCTGTCTTTTTTAGATAATTCAGTCTTGTCAGCAATTGCTGCAACTAACTCAGTCTTATTCATGTGAATTTCTCTCCTCAATCAGTATATTTCTATTGGATTTCCCCAACAAAATCATTTATAAACTTTTTTACAGCTTTTGTCAATACAAACCGCCTATTTTAGGCATTTTCACGGCATTTCAAGGGTTTTGTAATGAAATCCCGTCAAAAATTTAGTAAAAATGCCAACGCACGCCTACTCTGCGCCTTCCTGTGCCTCTAAAATGCGGCATTTCTCCCGCTGTTTTTCAAGTGCCTTCAAAGGGATTTTCCCCTGTTCATACATCTTTTCGTACTCTTCTAACCGTCCCAGCTTTTCTTCTTTTTTGACGCGTTTCCACACGCTTAATCCTTCACCGGGTGTCCTTGACATTTCTTCATCGCCAAATACATTCGGATGTCTTCTGACCAGTTTCTTTGCCAGCTCGTCAATCACATCATCCAGTGTAAATTCCTGCCGTTCCTGCGCAATTTCCGCATACATCAGCACTTGAAGCATTAAATCGCCGAGTTCTTCCCTCAGATTGATAAAATCCTCGTTGTCTACGGCTTCCACAACCTCTGCGGCTTCATCGGTGACACATTTTTTCATGCTCTCATAGGTCTGCGTGCTGTCCCACGGACAGCCGTCCGGCTGGCGCAGCTTATGCACAATTGCCAGCAGGTCCTTCCATTCATACGTTTCTCTTAAATATTCCTGATTTTTCATGTGTTTTCTGCCTTTCTCTCTCATACGTTTCTGACACGGACAGCCGCAGCTGCTTTTGCATTTTACTTCCTGCTATCTTTAAGATTCCATCTGTCTGCCTAAAAAATCAGCTGCCGCAGCTGCCAGTGCTTTTTCGGTATCCGTAAAATGTATTTTACCGTCTTTTGTCGTAATAATCACCGCTCCGAGTACATCCCCGGCGCAGATAATCGGACTTAATGCCTGTTCCTTGTATTCTTCCTCCAGATTTTCCGCAACCGGCACAAACTCCCTGTCACCGCTTGCCGCAACAAGTGTGCTTCTGTCATCTAAAAGCTGCTCCATTTTTTTAGTGATATTCTTTTTTATCATATCCTTTTTATCCGGACCTGCTGCCGCAATAATCTGGTCGCGGTCCGAAACGCAGACGGTATGCCCTGTTGTCTGTGCAAGCGACTCCGCATACTCTTTTGCAAAAGCCCCCAGTTCTCCGATGGGTGAATATTTTTTTAAGATAATCTCGCCCTCTTTATCGGTAAATATTTCAAGCGGGTCTGTCTCCCGGATGCGAAGCGTTCTTCTGATTTCTTTGGGAATGACAATTCTCCCTAAATCATCAATTCTTCTTACAATGCCTGTCGCTTTCATATTCTGCTTTTCCTCCAATGCTATATTTGGGTCTTTTTGCTATATATTAGCTTTGGAGTTAGTATGTGGAAAATTTCAGAAAATTATTCTTACCTGAATTTTTCCAATGACCCTCTAACTTATTAAATTTCTGGTTTTTTCGCTTTTTTTGTGTATTGTCGTATTCTAAAAAATCCAGTATTTTATCCCAATCACTCATCTTAAAAACTTCTTACACTACTTTTACAACATATGAATTCTTTCCGGCATTTTTGGCTTCATACATCGCTTTGTCTGCAATACGCACTAAATCCGTGTAATCCATACCACCCTCTTTTGCCATTACAATACCAAGGCTTCCTGTAACCGGAATCTGCTCTTTGCTTTCGGGGTTGATGTAATTTTCCTGAAGCAGCTTTAAAATCCTTGCGGCATCGGCTTTCATTTTCTCATCACCGATTGCACCCGCGTAGCAAAAGACAAATTCATCACCGCCGATACGTCCCACTTCTCCGCTGATATTTTCCTGTAATGTCTTTGCAACATAGCAGATGACATCATCCCCTACCTGATGTCCGTAGTTTGTGTTAAAATTTCTGAAATCGTCAATATCCAGAAATCCTATCGCGACCGGTGTTTTATTCTCGTCCGAATATGCCACGGTTTCTTCAACATATTGTTCTATTGCCTTTTTATTTTTCACACCGGTCAACGGGTCGCTTTCCGCCTGCTGCTTTAATTTATCCTGTTCCATTTTTTCATACATTTTTTCCTTTTCGGTATAGGCAAGCAGTTCATTAATGCTTTGTGACAGCTGTCCCATTTCATCTTTCGATTTTACCGGTATACGCAGGGAATAATCCTGTGTTTCTTTAATCTTTGCAAATACGTCCATTGCTGATTCAATCGGCTGTAAAAATTTTCGTGTAGTAAGAATCTGTACTATCACCGTACCCACTGCAAAAAATACAAATAAAATCACCCACAGCAGCTTATAAGACATCATATCTTTTTTCTGTGCTGTCAGATTTTCCGTGACACGGACTGTCCAGTTGGAATTTTCTACATTTGAATAGTATGTAATATATTGTTCTCCATTATATTTGTAATAAATTTCCCCACGCGGGTTGGCTTCCTTGTCAATCGCATTCCATTTTTTCTGAAAATCGCTTCTATCCGCACTTTTGGTTACAAATTCTGTCAGACTGTTTTTCTGTGTCGTTTTTCCTGCCGTAATAATGGAATTGTTGCCGTCTAACAGATAAAACGTGCCGGATGATAATGAATCCATATTCAGGCGCAGTTCATCAAAGTACGTCGTGTCTAACTCCTCTGAAATGTATCCTATCAATTCACTTTTTTCATAAACACCGATATATGCCGGTACAACGCGCTTTAATCCGTCATCCGTCTGCCGCTCATAAACATCACCCATAATAAACGTACCTGCATGAAACTTTGTATCAGCATTCTTTAGCTGGCTGGTTTCACTGGTTGTATACTTTTCACTGGAACCGACTACACTGAAATTTTTATCCAGTACCGAAATACTCGCAACAAATGTACCGTATTTTTTCTGTTCTTCCAAAAGGTTATCCAGATAACGCTCATCTACCGTTTCATCAGACTCTCCCAGACTGTACTTAATCGCTTCCTTTGTCAGATCATAGCTTGCCACCTTTTCCATTTCACTGTTGCGGTTTGCCGCAAACTTCTGGATATTGGTAATCTGGTTTTCACTCACCGCCCTTAAATTACATTCTGTCATGGAATCAATCTTCCGGTTCATTTCATAAATAGAAACAACACCGAAAATACACAGCGGCATCAGCGAAAAAAACATCACAAATCCAAGTGCACTTTTTCTAATATTCACGGCAATCCCTTCTTTCACACTTTTTATACAAAAACCCTCCGCTCACATCTTCTCAGTTTTTATAAAACCAATATCTGTAAACAGAGGGTTATTCTACTTCTCCTGCATCTTATTCGCAGTAATTCTTACTTACATAATCCTTAATTGCTTCGCTGTCTTCCGGCATTCTGCATCCGATAATATATTCTCCATCATTATTAGAACAGCGGATAACACAGCCCTCCAGCGGTTTATCGCCTAAAACATCAAAGCCCTGTACATCCAGTGTAAGATTTTCACCCTTTGTGCTCTCAAAGACGGAATCGTTTACTGAAAATGCAAAACCGTTGGCACTGATATTGACCATCTTGCCATCATAAGCTGTATCCTGTCCGTTGATACGGATTGTACATTTGTTATCCAGCGGCATACGCGGATACTTTCTTCTGTTAAATACCTGTGGATTGGTTTCAACGGTTAACTTATACTGGCCTTTTTCGCCATGTCTGCTGTAATGGACCGCCACATGCTCCCAGCAGTACAATACATTATCCACAACAATATTTAACCGGCAGAACGCATTTCTGTCACGCTTATCAACTGCCTGTCCGCTCTTACTATCCAGTGCAACAAAAATATCTTTATCCATACAGTCTACGACTTCACCCAGATATTCATCTTTCTTACCGCCGGCATCCCCAAATGCAATAGAAATCTTCATACCCGGTTTAATATCCTGAACGCCCATGAAACCGCCAACGCCCAGTTCACGCATCAGCTTGCCGACAACACTTTCAATATCCATCGCACTCTTTGCGCTGGCTTCATATTTACTTAACATCGTCTTTGTCGTCAGTTCTGCACCGCCGATGCTCTGTGTCATGACTTCCATGACCTCACCGACCTGATTCATATTCTCTGTCAGTGTGCGGTTAGAACTTTCCACTTCTTTAACGGCACTATCCACAACCTTAATATTCTCTCCAAGACTGGTAGCGTCCTGTGTAATATTTGTTACACTTACATTGACATTCGATACCTTTTCAATATTAACCTGAATCAGTTCAATGGTTTCAGCAATGGCTTCCAGCATCTTCTGGGAGGTTTCTTCCAAATGGGAAAGTGCTTCCATAATGCTGTTGGAAGATGCCTGGGTACCGCTGCTCAAATTACGGATTTCATTGGCTACAACCGCAAAGCCCTTTCCGGCTTCTCCGGCTCTTGCCGCTTCAATGGAAGCATTTAACGCCAGTAAATTGGTCTTTGAGGTAATGCCCTCAATTGTACTGGTTTCTTCTTTTACATTTTCAAATTCTTTCTTGAAATCTTCCAGAATCTGTTCAACCTGTTTTGAAAGGTCTGCCATCTTATTGGTTGTTTCCACAACCTCTACCAGTTCACCCGCACTCACATTTGCATGTTCAACAGATGCCCCAATCAAATCCACCACCTGTTCCATCAGGTCAGCCACACCTTTGACCTGTGTATCAATGACCTTTGTCATCTCCATGGAAGAAAGGGTCTTTTCATTTAAGACACCGTTGTTGGCATCGAGATTCTGCATATCCTTCATAACATCATTGGCACCCGCTTTATTCTCGTCTGCCAGTTCACGGACAACCGTTACACCGTCTACAACGGCATTACTTGCATCCTTAACCTGTTCTACGGTACGGACAACGCGCTCTAAGTTGCTTTTAATAGACTGCGTAAGCGCCCCATCGGATTCTACCAGATGTTTGATTGCCATATTGGTACAAACATAACAACCAATTACAATGACCAGCTGTAATACACATTCAGGACTTGCCATATAATCCATCATGCCCTTTGCCAGCCCCTTATAAGCATTACTTGAAATCAGTACAAAAAGTGTAATCCACATCATCGTGCGGATAAACTTCGGGTCTTTGTATAAAATCAGAATTGAAATTAACGGCAGGATAAACACATATGAAATCTGGTCGAGTGCTGTCCATGCAATAACTGAATAAAATGCAAGATATCCCAGTCCCACAATCCATTTATACGGTTTAAAATCCATTCCTTTAATAAACAGCAGTGCCTGTCCGACAATATAGACTGCCCAGCCCGCAATCGCAAATGCTGCGTAATAGCCCGGTGTCAGTGTTCCGGTGCCGACTTTGATGCCATAATAAATGCACGCAACGATCAGCAGAAGCACCCATGTTATGCTTGCTCTTTTGTTCGTCTTCGCCCTGAAAAAGGCTTCATTATAATTTTCCATAAACATTTCTCCTTTTAGTAAGTCAGCCATAGTTCTTTATTAAGAAGTATACCATAATTTATCAAAAAAGACTACTACTTCCCGCAGACACCATCAAAAGATATCATTTTCATTATTTTGTTGAAAAGGCCTCAAAAATATCTTAAAATAGTGATATGATGCCATGGTAAAAGCCGCTGGCCATGATAGGAGACTGCTATGAGTGACTTTATGATAAGAAATTTTTATAAACAGCGAAAAGACTTTGAGAAATCATCTGCCGAACGGAATTTAACACTTACTTTTCCGGATACTGTCACGGAGATAAAAAACATCCCTTATATGACAGACGGCTCTGCCGCAAAAGACAACACTTCTTTGAACACGGACTGCCCACCGCAAAGCAGTAAATCACACATCCGCGATTCACACCGTCTGGACTGTTACCGCCCGAAAAAACGGGACGGCGAACTTCTCCCGGTAATTGTAAATGTGCACGGCGGTGGACTTTTACTTGGCAGCAAAGAATTTAACCGGTTATTTTGCATGCGGTTAAGCGAACTTGGTTTTTTAGTCTACAGCGTGGAATACCGTCTGATACCAGACTGTTCATTTTTCGACCAGTGTCAGGATTTAGCCTGTGCCATGGACTTTTTAAAAACGCGGATTTCTTCCGATAACGGTGACCTGTCCCATGTATATGGAGTCGGAGACAGTGGCGGTGCGTGTCTTTTAACCTACACTGCTGCCCTGCAGCATGCCCCTGCCGCAGCGAGAGCTGCCAAAGTCACCCCATCTTCTTTACATATCAATGCGCTGGGACTCATCAGTGGCATGTTTTATACAACAAAAAAGGATAAAATCGGGTTGTTTCTTCCAAAGTATCTTTACGGAAAGAATTACAAAAAGAGTGCCTTTGCGCCGTTTGTAAATCCCGAACACCCTGATATTGTAAAGGCACTTCCGCCGTGTTTTCTGGTAACCAGCCACAACGATTACTTAAAACGCTACACGTTACAATTTGAAAAAGCACTGGCACGTTACCAGGTGCCGCATGATTTACTGAATTTTCCGAAAAATCCGAAGCTTACACACGCTTTCAGCGTATTTGAACCGGAACTTGACGAAAGTTTACAGACAATGAAATCCATGATTGATTTCCTTCAAAAATACTAGAACAGGAGATGACACTTATGAACTATGATGAAAATGTTTTCAAAGAAAAAGCCAACATCAAAGCCCGCAGAATCTGGCTGGTCTTTGCACTTTTACTCACAGCCAACTATGGCTCCGATGCCGCAAACGGCCTGTATCCGTTTTCTAATTACATTATTTTTGTAGTATTATGCTGGGTTCCTTTCTTTATCGGCGATATTCTGCTGCGGCTAAAAGGAAAATCAACTGATTTGTACAAATATGATCTTGTTATCGGATACGGTATCTTTTATACCTTTGTATCCTGCACAACAGCTTCACCAATTGCATTTACCTATGTGCTTCCTGTCACAAGCCTTCTGGTTCTTTACAAGAACCGCAGCTTTATGATTCGTTGCGGCATCGCCAATACGCTTGTCATCATCGGCAGTGCCTTATACCGCGGTGTCGTACTTGGCTGCAACTCTGCGGCTGATATAAAAAATTACCAGTTACAGGTATCCTGCATTGTTTTATGTTATATCTGCTACGTGCTGTCTATCCGCCATTTAAACGAATCTGATGGGGCTTTAACCGACAGTATCAAGGCTGACTTACAGCGTGTCATCTCAACCGTTGAAAAGGTAAAAACTGCCAGCAATACCATTATGAACGGTATTACCGTTGTCCGTGAACTGGCTTCTGAAAACAAACACGGCTCTGACGTTGTTTTACTTAGCATGAATGAATTAACTGACAACAACGGAAAATTACAGCAGCATACCACCTCCTCCACCGATATGACCGGTGATATTAATGCACAGGTGGAACACGTTGTTGCATTAATCAACGAAATGGTTTCCTTAACAGCTGAATCCGTTACACATGCACAGACCAGTTCCGCAGACCTTGACGAACTGGTAAAAACTGCCGGAACGATGTCTGAACTGTCTGGCGAAGTTGAAAATGTTTTACAGGAATTCAAATCAGAATTTGAAAAAGTAAAAGAAGAAACCGGTACGATTGACAGCATTTCAAGCCAGACCAATCTGCTTGCCTTAAATGCTTCGATTGAAGCCGCACGCGCCGGCGAAGCCGGAAAAGGCTTTGCGGTCGTTGCCGAACAGATTCGCACATTAAGTACCGAAACCAAATCTTCATCCGGTCAGATTCAGGATGCCTTAACCCGTCTGGATGAGATTTCAGAAAAAATGACATCTTCTATCGAACAGACCTTGAAACTGATTCAGCTGACCCTTGAAAAAGTAACCTTAACCGGCGAAAATGTCGGTAAAATTACTGCGGATTCTTCACAGCTGGGTGAACATATCCAGGTTATTGACACCGCTATTAAAGAAGTGGAAAATTCCAACCGCCAGCTGGTTTCCAACATGGAAAACGTTACTGATATTGTAAATGTCATGACCAACTGCATTTCCGACTCTGACGAAACGACCAAACGCATGAGCAGTAAATATGAAGAAACGGCTCTGAATATCAACAACATTGAAGATGTTATCCAGGATTTAATGTGCGAACTGGGTATCGGCGGTTTCATGGGCATTGATGATGTAAAGCGCGGCATGAAGATGACCGTAACCGTTCATGATGATGCTTCTTCTAAAGACATTGAATACCACGGTGAATTACTGGAACAGGTTGAAAATACGCTTTTTGCCTCTCTTGAAAAGAAGCTCAGCCTGCCAAAACCGGCAGCATGTACCGTACAGGTTACTGTCGGTAATGTTCTTTACTGCTGGAGCCATGCCAAGATTCAGTCTGACAGCGGTAAAACAGCTGCGGAAGAAACTTACCGTATTCAGATTACCAGCCGTCCGCAGATTATAAACCGCCGGAAATATCCACGCATGGATATTCCCAACACCTGTACGATTACCGTGAAAAATTCCGGTGAAACCTTTAAGGGTCAGTTAGACAATATCAGTGCAAACGGTTTTGCCCTTCTGGTAAAAGACCCGTTCTTTGCCTCTGCCAAGGGCCGTGACATTTCCATTGCCATTGATAACTTTGCACTGACCGCCCATTCCGTACTGGAAGGCCGAATTATCCGTTCTTCTGAAAATGAAGGCACGTATATCGTCGGCTGCCAGATGCCGGAGGACAACTACTATATTATGGAATATATAGAAAGTGCCCTGCGCGAAAATCAGAAACATGTGTAAAATATAAGATAACTACGATAAAACAGCTTGAACCAAACGCCACCGTAACCGAAGGCTTATCCGTTATGCAGAATGAAGTGACCGGTTCCGCTTCTGACATCGCCGCTACTTCAGCCGGTCCGCCATGGTATAGAACTGGTAGTAAATGCCTTTCTTTTCCATAAGTGCTTCGTGGTTTCCTTCTTCGGCAATGCCTTCCTGCGTAAGCACTAAGATTCTGTCCGAATTGCGGATACTGGATAAGCGGTGTGCAATGGTAATCGTTGTTCTGCCCTTTGACAGCTTCTCTAACGACTTAGCAACCTCATACTCGCTTTCATTGTCCAGCGCCGAGGTCGCTTCATCCAGAATCAGTATCGCCGGGTTCTTTAAAAATACCCTTGCGATGCTGATTCTTTGTTTTTGTCCGCCGGAAAGCTTCACACCTCGTTCTCCGATATAGGTCTGATAGCCGTCTTTTAGTTCCCTGATAAATCCATCTGCCCCGGCAAGCTTTGCGGCTTCAATAACCTGTTCCTTTGTCGCATTTAAGCTGCCGTATACAATATTGTCATACACCGTGCCCGAAAACAGATAGACGTCCTGCTGTACAATGCCAATCTGCTGGCGCAGGCTCTTTAACGTAAACGATTTGATATTTTTACCGTCAATGCTGATTTCGCCGGAATCAATATCATAAAAACGCGGAATCAGGTTACAAAGTGTCGTCTTTCCACCGCCTGACGGTCCGACAATGGCAACCTTTTCGCCCGGACGAATCGTCAGATTCAGATTTTCAAAGACCTGATTGTGGTCATCCGGATACTCAAAGCTTACATCTTTAAATGTAATATCTCCTGTTACATCTTTTAATTCGACTGCACCCGGCTCGTCAAAAATGTCGATTTTGGCGTCCATAATCTGTAAAAAGCGCTCAATTCCCGTCATGCCGCGCTGGAACTGCTCGGCAAATTCAATGATTCTGCGGATTGTTGCAATAAATGTCGTTACATACAGCATATACGCAACCAGATCGCCCGGCAGAATCATGCCTCTAACCATAAAAATACCGCCGGCAACCACAACTGCCAGATACATCACACCGTCAAACATTCTGGTTGTGGTCTGGAATGCGCCCATATATTTATACGTTTCTTTTTTAATCCCAAAGAAGCTGTGGTTATCCACATCAAACTTCTGATTTTCCATATCTTCATTTGTGAAAGCCTTCACAACCTTCTGACCCAGCAAGGTATCTTCAATACGCGCATTTAATTCACCAATCTGATACCGCTGTGCCGCAAATGCCTTTTTCATTTTGCGGTTCAGCTTCATACAGGATAGAACCATAACCGGCACAATCACAAAAATAATCAGTGTCAGCCACAGATTAATCATTGCAAGAATTGCAAAGCCTGCAATGCCTTTAATCGCCGCAATAAAGAATTCCTCCGGACAGTGATGCGCAAATTCGGTAACATCAAATAAATCGTTGGTAATCCGCCCCATAATCTGACCGACTTTCGTATTGTTATAATACGTATCAGACAGCTTCTGCAAATGCGCATATGCATCTTTACGCATACCGGTTTCAATCTTTGCACCCATAACATGCCCCGTATATGCCATATAATAATTGGCAATACCATCAATAATACGCAGTACCAGATACAATGCACCCAACATCAGAATGGTCTTTACGGACAACGCCGCAAGATCCCGGATTCCTTCGTTGGTAATATAACGCATAATCAGCGGAAGCACAAGCTCGCAGATTGTTGTCAGCGCCGCACAGAATAAATCCATGCAGAGCGTCCCCATATGCGGCTTATAATACGGTGCAAACCGTGAAAGCAGCTCCTTTGTTTCATACTCTTTCGTATTCACGTTTTGTTTCCTCCCATTTTTCTTCATCTTACTCTCTTTCTTTGTCTGTACACGCATAAATCTATATCTTTACACGCTTCACCCGGCTTCGCCAAACATTTTTCCTAAAGTTTTGTCAAACAATACATTTATTATGTGTCATGTTGCTGCGCCAGCCAGTTCTGTCAACGGTTTTATAGTATAGCCCATTTCTTCCCACTTGGTCAACAATTCGTCTAAAATCTGCGCATTTGTCGAGGACGTGGAATGTAACAGTACGATTGCACCGGGGTGTATTCTTTTAAGCAGCTTGCCAAACGCTTCGTCTTTTGTCGGCTGTTTATCCTGATACCAGTCCACATAAGCAAGACTCCAGAAAAACGTGTGGTAGCCAAGCTCTTGCGCCATTTTTAAGTTTTCAATATTGTATTTGCCCTGCGGCGGACGGTAAAATTTTGTTATCGGTGTCCCTGTAATCTGCTCAAACAGATTTTCAACGTCCTGCGTTTCCTTTTTAAAGGCATCCATGCTTGAAATGGATGACATATCCAGATGATGATAAGTATGATTGCCGACCATATGCCCCTCCGCAATCATCCGTTTGACTATCTCCGGGCTGGTTTCCAGAAAATTTCCGACCACAAAAAAGGTCGCCTTTACATCATGTTTTTTCAACGCATCTAAAATCGGCTCTGTATTGCCGTTTTCATAGCCGCAGTCAAATGTCAGATAAATCGTATTCTGTGTCGTATCCCCGATAAAATACGCATTGTATTTTTTTAATTCCGCTGCACTCGCATTTCCTGTCGGCGGCTTCCCTTCCGTGCCAAAACCCAGTCCCCAGTTTTCACTTTTTTCATGCAGTAATGCCGACACACCGACACTCTCCGCCTTTTTTGCTGTCAGCGCTCCCAGCGCATACATTACTAAAAACAGTACTGTCACAATACTTACTTTCTGTGCCGTTATCCCCGACCACGGTTTCCTGCTTTCCCTAATGTCTTTTTCCTTTTCTTTGCCATCAGCTTTACCGCGCCTGCGTCCCGACCTCCACAGCAGTTTCATACACCTCTCCAATCCACAAATACTAGATTTTTACCGCGCAGATTTGTTTCATAAGAACCAAATTCCAATGCAAAAAATAATTACACCGGCATTTTTTCACGCTATATACTATATTCCCGCCGTTTTGGCACTATTCCTTTTTCATGCTTTTTAATACAAAATGAGCAAAATGAACGACCGTCATACCAACTACGAATGTTTGATACAACGGCCGTTCTAAGACTCTGCGTTATCCAATTTTAAACTCCTTTTTCTTCGATTCTTCATTGATTTTATGAATTTCACTTCATTTTTCAATTTCTTCGATGAAATCTGTTCTGATTGTACAAAGGCAACATCACCTTTTTATTCCCTGCTCGTAAGTTTTCTTTTTGGAATCTTTTCTTTAAAAAATCTTCCTTTTTGTTTTCTTACTTAGAACATTGATACATTTTTTGAATGATACCTGATTCCTTGAAATTGCTTTCATTGAATCTGTTTCATTCGGATAATATGAAGCTTCTTTCTGTCATCTTTCACGGGTTCTGACAGTTTCAAGATATCTGAAATATAGTTTCCTTTTACTTCTGCATCTTCATTGACTTTGTTTCCGTTGATAAGAAGACTTGACAATCTTTTTATCAATTTCAAGAAAAATCTCTTGATTCTTCTTTCAAAATCTTTTACTGGTATCAGAAGTGTTCCAGTCGTATATTTTTGATACCTTTTCAGTATTTGTTTCTTTACACAAATCTGAAATCTTTCATATTATTGTTGTGGTAAATCTTCAATATGAGTGCCAGCCTGTATTACCTTTTCCTTCTTTTCCTATCTCTTTATAGGAATCTTCCATTTGTTATATCGGTAAAGGTATTCTTGCGAGGGAACTGCTATGCCTTACCACTCTCATATTGTAGGTGTATTCCTTCGTTCTGCATCGGAATCAACCTCCTTTTAAGAACTCTTATGTTTTGAAGTTCTTGTTTGTTTGTGATTGTATATTAACACGCAGGTTGTTATTTGTCAATACTTTTTTCGAATAAATTTTAAATATCTTTATTTTTTTCTATAAATTGTATATTTTATTATGAATATTCTGACATTTTATACTGACAGCTGTTCTATCGTTTCATATGCCTGCATCAGCATTTCCTTTGTCACTGCATACGGATAATGGCGGATATCGGACATCTGCGGAATCCTGTCCATGGTTTCAAAGAACTGCTCCTCGGTAATGCCGATATCGGCAATGCGCACCGGAAGTCCCAGCTCTTTATTTAAGGCATAAATTTTTTCAAATTCCTCCTGTTGTCCGTCTACAAGCAGGGCATACAGTACACCGAATCCGACAACCTCGCCGTGCAGATGTTCTTTTTCAATGACCGGATACGCCGTCAGCGCATAAAAGCAGGCATGTGCCAGACCACTGTTGTAATCCGGTGTAAAGTCCCTTGTAAGGAAAATGGATACAATCGCTGTCGTAACCACAATCGCTAAAGCTACCTGCTCCAGTGCTTCGGTTGCAACACCCTTTTTATTATCCTCCAATGCCTGTCTGCCGTATTCAAGCATCGGTGTCAGGCACATTTTGGAAAATCCAACACCGACCTCCGTATAATGCGGCAGTTTTTCACCGCGTGAAGAAATCTCAGCTTCGTAATTTTTCGCATACGTGTCGCCGATACCCGCCCACAGATAACGGTACGGTGCTGCGGCAATAATCTGTGTGTCGATAAATGCGTGAGCTGCCGGATGTGTAAAGAAATGTGGTTTGAAAAATGTGCCGTCTTCATGATACATAATTGAAACAGAAGTACATGCCGCACAGTTGGAAGCGATTGTCGGGAATGTAAACACCGGCTTTTCACACTCGATACACAGACATTTGCAGGTATCAATTGCCTTTCCACCGCCCACGGCAAACACCATATCGGCTTCTTGAAATGACGTCAGTGCGGCAAGACGTTCTACTGCCTCATACGTGCAGTCTGTTCCGTAAATTTCTTTTCCGATAATATCCAGCCCGCCGTCCGCCGCATTTTTACTGATTTTGTCAAATGCCGCAGAAAGCGCCTTTTTACCGCCGATTACAAGCACCTTTGTGCCGTATGGTTTACAGATTTTTCCAATCTGGTTATAGACCTCTTTTCCTACAGAATAACTCGGTAAATGTAATTCATAATTTTCTAATTTCATGATTCTATCCTTTCCGCAGACATTTTCATGCCCGCAAAACACGTATCAGTTTTTTAATTTTCAGCTGCTTCGCTGCCCATGACCGGCTGTTTTTTCACGCAGCCTACAATCATATGGACAATAAACGGTATCACAATCACAATCAGCGTTGCATAACCGATATAAGAATAACCCGTCTTAACCAGCGGAATTAAGCCAAACTGTGTTGTGAATCCGACAAATGCAACACCCATTGCAAGTGATGCGCCTCTGCCTGCGTTTTGTGTCTTTTCCTTCATGGTCTTTCCTCTTTTCTTTTTGTTACAAACCGAAATAAAGCAAAAAAAAGATTTCTGTTCCCTAAAGGAACAGAAATCTTTTCTGCACGCCACCTGTATGGAAATCTCACATACGGTCTTTCTATAGTCCGTCAAAACGGCGATTACTACAGTCAGACGATATGCTCTCATCATAACGGTTAGAGTTTCCGTCAGCTCCTACTATCATTTCAGGCTGCCCTCATAAGTCCATTCACATGAACCGGAAATACTGCTTTCTCACCACATGCAGTTCTCTGTAATCTCTTACGCTCATGCTACTACTCTTATTCAACGGTTTGTCTTTTTTATTTATTGCTGAGTTTAGCACATTGCTGTGTGAAATTCAATCTCTTTTTTACATTTTAAAATAATCAATGCTCTGTACAAGCTGTTCGGCAATCTGACGGAGCTGTTCGGCACTTTCATACACCTGTTTGAAAGTGCCTGCAACTGCTTCTGTTTCATCGTATGTCTTTTTTGTGCCTTCAACATTATTTCCGGCAATTTCTGAAAGTGCGGACACTGCTTCAACAACTTCACTGCGTGAATCGTCCAGCCGCTTTGTACTTGTCTTAATCTGCCCGATACCAGACATTGAACTGCGGATTCCCGACAGGACTTCTTCAACAATATTTTGAGTTGCCTGCATGCTTTCACTCTGATTCTGTAGAATCTGCTGCATCTGCTGCATATTTTCCACGGCTTTTGCAGAATCCTCCATAAGTACCTGCGTAGTTTCACCGATTTCACGGCTCGATTCGTTGGACTGGTCTGCCAGCTTTTTAATCTGATCAGCAACTACGGCAAAGCCCCTGCCGCTTTCTCCTGCCCTTGCCGCCTCAATTGAAGCATTCAGGCTTAACAGATTGGTTTCTTCCGCAATTGATGTAATCAGTGCTGTTGCTTCGTAAATTTTATTGACGGAGTCATTCGTTCTGTTCGTCTGCTCCTGCACTTCTTTAATCGTATGTTCCACTTCTCCGTTAATTTTCATCAGCTTCATCAGCGTTTCTGCGGCTCTGCTGCCGGACTGCTGCATCTGCTGTGCATTTTCATCTAATATGCCGACCTCCTGCGCTGTCTGCGTTATATTTTCACCCATCAGCTTCATCTGCTCAGACGTATTCTTAGAGGTTTCTGCCTGCTGTGTGGAATTGTCCACAATCATTGCCACTGTATCTTTAACCTGTGTCATCGTGCCGTTGGTGGTGTCTGCTGCCATCCCCAGCACATCCGATGCCGTTGACAGATGCTTTGCATTTTCTGAAATTTCACGGATAACAGACTGCATGGCATCTCTGAGCGTAATCGTAACCTTTGACAACGCACCGATTTCGTCCTTTCTTGCAAGCAGCTTTTCATCTACCCATACTTTTAAGTTGCCCTGTGCCAGCTCCTCAACAACCTGGATACTGCTTTGGATATTACTGCTCATAGACAATGCTATTTTCATGGCAAATGCAATACACACAAGCATAATCACAATCACCGCCATAACAATACTGCCGAGAATCTTGTTGATGACCGCATCTTTTTGCGCCTTATTCGTACCGACAAAGACCATGCCGATAATCTCACTGTCCGAACCATTCTGATAAACCGGCATGTAATAGCCATAATTTATATTTCCTTCTAATGATACGTTTTCGCTGAAATATTCTTCGCCGTTTTGCAGAACCTTTGTAATAATCACATTGCCCGCCGGTGAACCTAAAATACGGTTTCCATCCGAGTCCGCAGCCGAAGTCATAATGCGTTCGTTTCCGTAGAAAAATGTCACATCCATATCCGTGTTCTTTTTGATACGGTCTACCAGACTTTCCGACTTGGAAATGTTATAGCTGCCCTTCCAGATATCGCCATTGCTGGTCTGTAGGTAATCGCCCGTATTCTGGTCATATGCCGCCAGTGTCGCCGCCGCCGTGCCTTTTAACGCTTCCTCAATCTGGTTGATTAATGCACCTTTTACCGTGGTAAAGGTTAAAAAAATGGATACAATGCCTAAAAGCAGCACCGGTATAATGGTAATGGATAAAATTTTCTTTTTAATACTCATCTGTAATTCCCCCTATTCGACAACGTGAACGGTTTTAAAGTACCAGTTGATTTTGCCGGTAATCGTTGCGGCATCAAGTGTTTTACCCTGTTCGCCTACGGTTTCTCCCGTATTGGTTTCAATGACACCGTCAAACACACCGTTTTTGCCGGATACAATCTGCTGTTTGGCTTCGTCCACCTTCTGTTTCGTCCCTGCCGCACAAAAATCTGCCAGTTCCGTAATGCTGACCAGATTTTCATTCATGCCGCCGTAATAATTACTGCCGTCCCACGTTCCGTCCAGAACACTCTGTACCGCAGAGGTGTAATAAGCACTCCAGTTCCAGATAACACTACACAAACATGCATTTGGCGCATCTTTACTCATATCCGAATTATAACCGATACTGTATACGCCCCGTTCCTGCGCCAGTGTCTGAGGATAAAGCGTGTCACAGTGCTGTGTAATTACATCACAGTTCATATCAAGCAATGTCGCTGCAGCGGCTTTTTCCGCTTCCGGACTGTACCAGCTGTTTGTTACCTTAACGTAAATCTGTGCATCCGGATTGACAGAATATACACCCAGTGCGAAAGCATCAATACCGCCCGTAACCTCTGAATTGGAAGAATCCATTGCGGCAACATAGCCGATTTTATTAGTTTTGGTGTTCATGCCTGCCACAATTCCGCTTAAGTACCGCGGCTGATAGATTTTTCCGAAATAGTTGTTAAAATTTTTACCGTTGCTTAAATAACCCGTGCCGTGTGAAAAATACACAGACGGATACTGTTCCGCTATTTCTGCGGTTGTCTGCATATAGCCCCAGCTTGTGGAAAATATGATATTACAGCCCGCATCAATACACTCCTGAATCGCAGTGCGTGTCTTTTGTGCATCACTGTCATCGACATTGATTTTGCGTATAATCTGGTCATCTGAAAGTCCGAGGTTTTGCTGCATCCCCTGAATTCCTAAATCATGTGTATAGGTATAGCCGCTTCCCTCTGCCGGATCAGACAAATGAATGACCCCGACTTTGATATTTTCTTTTGTAATGCCTGTGGTATTTTGTACCGATACGGTACTGTTGTCAGAATAACCCTGATTGGTTGCATAATCGTCCGGCTTCTGTGCCTGACACCCTGCCAGCAGCAGACTGCACGCTGCTGCCGCAAAGATTCTGTAAAACGCTTTTGTACGCTTACAATACACTTTCTTATTCATATGAATCTCCCCTTTGTCACTACAATACACCTGTGGTTGCATATATATACTATAATTTATCATAAAAATAAGAATTTGTAACGCTTTATTTCGGATTTTTTTAGACTTTTTATATTTTTTTAATACGCACAAATAAGCGGACAAAAATAATTTTCTGCCCGCTTTGCTTTGTGTTTTAAATGGCATCTGCCGTCAATGCCGCATTCTGCGTATTAATAATGCTTAATATTTCCTCACGGATATGCATATATTCCTGTGTATATTTTGCACTTTCCTGATTTGTACCTACAATGTCGTAGGTAAAATCCGTATGAAATTCTTTGACAATCCGTCCCGGTCTTGAAGACATGACGATTACTCTTGTTGCCAGTGCCAGCGCTTCATCAACATCGTGTGTAATCAGGAAAATCGTATTGCCGGTCTTATTCCAGATTTCACGGATTAACGTCTGCATGTTCTGTCTGGTTAAGGCATCAAGCGCGCCAAACGGCTCATCCATGAGAATCATCTTCGGCTGGTTGACAAGCACCCTTGCAAGAGAGGCTCTCTGCTTCATGCCGCCGGATAATTCATACGGCTTCTGCTTTGCAAAATCCTTTAAGCCGACCAGCTCCAGATACTTTTTAACACCAGCTTCGCGCTCATCTTTTGGAACTTTACGCATTTTCGGTCCGTATTCCACATTTTGATAAATATTTAACCATGGATACAATGTCGGTGTCTGGAAAACAACCCCGCGGTCTGCAGACGGTCCTGTAATCGGCGTATCACCCATCATTGCCGTTCCTTCTGTCGGCTGATGAAATCCTGCTATGATTTTAAGCAGTGTACTCTTGCCACAGCCGGACGGGCCTAATACACAGATAAACTCACCCTTTTCAATTTCCAGATTGACATTTTCAAGTGCTGTCACACTTCCCTTTTCACTGGCGTATCTTAAATACGCATCTTTTATGGAAACGACCGTTTCCCTTTTGATTTCACTTGCCATAACCTTCACCTCTCTCTGTCTGACATTACTTACCCAATGCGGTTTCAATGTACTTCGGATTCACTGCCTTTTCAAATACGGACTTGTCCGGTACTTTTGTAATACTGCCCTGTGTCTTTAAAAATTCTGCCGTGTCGTAAAGGTTCTGTACAACAGCACCCTTTGCACTGCTTGTTCCAAGATACGTTGAGGAAATCTGTTCACTGCCTGTCAGCCATGTCGAACCGCTCATCTGGAATTTTGCATTGTCTTCTGTCAGTTCCATTGCTTCTGCAATCGTCTTGATTGCGGTGCTTTCATCGTTCTTATACATGGATACGGATTTATCAAGTGCCTTTACATAAGCGGCTACAATATCCGGGTGTGCTTCTGCAAACTTTGTACGGACCACTTCAACATTGGAGGTCATATATCCGGCTTTTGCAAGTTCACCGCTTGTTATTACAGTTTTCTTATTGGATAACTGGGATAATGTCGGCTCCCAGATATAAGCCGCGTCAATATCGCCACTGTTCCATGAAGCATAGATTTTATCCGGCTGCATATCCAGCACCGTTACATCTGATGCGCTGAGTCCTGCATTTTCCATTGCCTTTAAAAGTGAAAAATGGGCTGTTGATGCAAACGGAACTGCCACTTTTTTACCCTTTAAATCCGCTACACTGTTAATACCGGAGGTATTTGTTGCAACAAGGGATTCCACATCACCTAAAACTTCATGAATCCAGATTAATTCCACGCCTAAATCCTGTGCGATTGCAAGCGAAGCCGGACAAGAACCCTCCAGTCCAAAGTCAATGCTTCCTGCCGCCAGGGCGGTGTTTACGTCTTTGCCGGAACTAAATTCCACGATTTCCACGCTGACGCTGTCACCCATTTCCTCCTGGAAATAATTCATTGCCTTTGCAATGCCTTCATCGTTTGGCATCTGCTGTGTACCGATTTTTACAATGGTTTTACCATCCGATGTCGTTGCTTCCTTTTTACTGCCGCAGCCCGTTAATGCAACAGACGCCGCAAGCATACCTGCCAGTGCCAGACTTACCAATCTCTTTACTCTCATAATGTTTTCTCCCTTCTTTAATCCCTGTTTTTTGCTTCTGTCATCTATTTTTATCAGTCCTTGCCACTCCACGGAACCAGCTTCTTTTCAAGGAATTTTAAAAGCCAGTCAATGAAAAGGCCCGTAAAGCCCATAACGAAAATACCGACAAAGATAATGTCATTTCTAAACCAGTTGCCCGCATCAACAACCATCCAGCCGATACCGGAAGATGCGGCTACCATTTCGGCGGCTACCAGTGTGGAATATGCTACGCCGATAGCAGTTCTTAATCCCACAAAGATTTCGGCTGCACAGGAAGGTAAAATCACACTCCAGAACACCTGCATCCGGGTTGCGCCGACCGTATAGGCGGCATTGATATAATCTTCCTTAATTCTTGCGACTGCCGAAACACAGGCTACATAAATCGGTGCAAAGCAGGCTAAGAATAACAGTGCAATCTTTGAACTGTTACCAATGCCGAGTGCCAGTGTCAACAGCGTGTAGTATGCCAGCGGCGGCAGTGGTCTGTAAAATTCAATAAACGGTTCAACAAATGCCTTGATTTTGGAACTGAAACCGCTTAAAAGTCCAAGCGGTACGGCTGTGACAACGGAAAGCAGGAAGGCTTTTAAAAGTCGTTCCATACTGGTTCCTAAATGCTGTAATAAGGTGTGTCCCTTATATCCTTGTGTTAAAACTTCTACAAATGAATCCCATGTAGCTTTCGGTGTCGGAATCAGCTTCGGGTCAACCAGTTCCAGCGCCGTTACCAGATACCATGCTGCAAAAAATAAAATGACTGCACAGACGGAAATAATCCGCTCTGTTGAAATTTTTTTCTTTTTCTTCATAATCCTTTCCCTTCCTTTTATAATGCTGTATAGACCAAAAGGAGCCTGACGGATTTATTCCTGTCAAGCCCCTTTGCTTCCTTTATTCATGTATTAAATTGTCATGACCTTTCCTTCTCTTACGCTGTAAGAGCTTTGCAAATCTACCGTGAAGATTCTGCCATCGCCATGTTCACCGGTACAGTTGACTTCCATCAATTTATGAACAATCAGCTGTTCGTCCTGATTTTCTGCTTCTATAATAAACATTCTTTTATTGTTTAATCCTGTTGTAATGACCGAACCGTCCATAAAGGTCCGTACCACTGCCTGTTTTCCTCTGCCGCTGACTCTCACGCATGTGAATCCCGGCTTTCCGATGTCAAGCAGTGCCTGTTTGGTTTCTGCCGTTTTGTTCGGCCGCACAATTGCGATAATTTCTACCATAACATTCCCTGCCTTTCTACAGTCCTTCTGTCTTTGAACTGATTGTATAGGCTTTGTTAATCGGTGTTACAAAAATTCGTCCGTCACCGAAATTGCCTTCGCCGGTTCTTGCCGTTCCGATAATCAAAGAACAAACCTTTTCTTCTACTTCATCGTCCACGACAATCATCAGCATTTCCTTCGGAAGCTCATCATAGAATACGGAGCCGACCTGTAAGCCCTTTTGCTTGCCTCGTCCATATACTTCGATTTTGGTTACTGCCGGATATCCTGCATCTGCCAGTGTCTTTAAGGTTTCGTCTACTTTCTCCGGTCTGATAATCGCCCGAATCATTACCATAATGCCCCTCCTTTTCTACCGCTTCCTGCGGTGCTGTGCTTTTGTTTGTTTGAATCTGATTGAAAGTTTAGCACCTCCTGTATCCATTCACAATGTCTTGAAAAACAAAGTTTTTTGTGCTGGCGCACAGGTCTTTGCTTTTTTTATAAAAATGTGGTAGTGTCTAGGAAAAAGTGTATGCATTAAAATACCTGCGGAAAGGAGTATCAATTATGAAGCTTCCCGGTTATTATACGTCCGGTCAGTTTGCCCATATGGCAGAAGTATCAGTACGGACAATCCGCTATTACGACCAGCAGAATATTTTAAAACCTTCCTATATAAATGAAGCCGGTGCGCGTTTTTATACTGATGAGGACTTTGTGCGGCTTCAGCAGATTCTGCTGTTAAAATATCTGGGTTTTTCTCTGGAAGATATCCGTGAAATGACAATTAACGATACCGATTATCACCTGATGCAGAATGCCTTAAATCTTCAATTAAAACTGATTGACGATAAAATTGAGCAGATGCAGCTTGTCAAACAGGCAATTCAGGATACTTCCCATGCAATTGAGCAGAACCACACGGTCAACTGGAGTCAGATGCTGCACCTGATTCACCTGACCGGCATGGAAAAAAGTTTAAAAACACAATATCAGAATGCCAGTAATATCTCGGCACGGATTCGTCTGCATGAAATGTATTCCAAAAACCAGACGGGGTGGTTTCCATGGATTTACCACAACTGTAAAATCACAGACGGCATACGCATTTTAGAAATCGGCTGCGGGGACGGAACGCTTTGGAGTGAAAATATGGCAAAACTCCCGCAAAATATTTCCGTTGTCTTATCCGATATTTCGGAAGGCATGCTGCGTGATGTCAGAAGGCGCATTGGCAATGATTCCCGCTTTGCTTTTCAGGCATTTGACTGCCACCGGATTCCATTTGCCTCAGACAGCTTTGACCTTGTGATTGCCAATCATGTACTGTTTTACTGTAAGGATATTTCAAAAGTCTGTCGTGAGGTATCCCGCGTATTAATTCCCGGCGGGACGTTTCTTTGCAGTACCTACGGTGCTTCCCATATGCAGGAAATCACGGCACTCGTCCAGGAGTTTGACAGCCGTATCCAGTTATCCGGTGATGCCCTGTATGCAAGGTTTGGGCTTGAAAACGGCGCAGAACTCCTTGCACCGTATTTTTCAGAAATTTCAACACAGCTCTATGACGATGCCTTATATGTCACAGATGCGGCACCGCTGATTGAATATATTCTTTCCTGCCACGGCAACCAGAACCAGTACTTATTGGAACGTTATCAGGATTTCCGCCGCTTTGTAGAAAAGAAAACCTGCAAAGGCTTTCATATTACAAAATCGGCAGGGCTTTTTATCTGCCGGAATAAAATATAGAAATTCTTTCATAAAATTTTCCGGAAAAAGCTTGAAGGTGACGTAACGTCATCTTTTATACTGGGTATATTGACAAAATTTATTTACCTGATTTTAGAACAAAGCATTTACTGTTTCTACAAAAGACTGGAGGTTTTATGAAAGGAATTATTTTAGCAGGCGGTTCAGGCACACGTCTTTATCCGCTGACAATGGTCACTTCAAAACAGCTGCTGCCGGTTTACGATAAGCCGATGATTTACTATCCGCTGTCCGTACTCATGAATGCTGGCATCCGCGACATTTTAATTATTTCAACGCCACAGGATTTACCGCGTTTTCAGGAACTGCTGCGCGACGGCAGCCAGTTTGGTGTCCGCTTATCTTACAAAGAACAGCCAAGCCCGGACGGACTGGCACAGGCATTTATTATCGGTGAAGAATTTATCGGTGATGACAGTGTTGCCATGGTACTCGGCGATAACATTTTTGCCGGACACGGTTTAAAGAAACGTTTAAAAGCCGCGATTGAAAATGCCGAAAGCGGCAGAGGTGCCACCGTTTTTGGCTACTACGTAGACGACCCGGAGCGGTTCGGTATTGTAGAATTTGACAAAAATGGCAAAGCCGTATCCATTGAAGAAAAACCGGCAAAGCCAAAGAGCAATTACTGTGTTACCGGCCTGTATTTTTATGACAACCGCGTTGTTAAATACGCTAAAAATTTAAAGCCAAGTGCGCGCGGCGAACTTGAAATTACTGATTTAAACCGCATTTATCTGGAGGAAAACCAGTTAAATGTCGAGCTTTTAGGACAGGGTTTTACATGGCTGGATACCGGAACACACGAAAGCCTTGTCGAAGCTACCAATTTTGTAAAAACAATTGAACAGCACCAGCACAGAAAGATTGCCTGCCTTGAAGAAATCGCTTATTTAAACGGCTGGATTTCAAAGGAAGATGTTTTAAAGGTTTATGAACTGTTAAAGAAAAACCAGTACGGACAGTATTTAAAAGATGTCTTAGACGGCAAATATATGGATGTACTGCACTAAAGGAGGATTTATGACTATTATTGTAACCGGCGGTGCCGGATTTATCGGAAGCAACTTTATTTTTCATATGTTAAACAAATACCCGGATTACAGGATTGTCTGCTTAGACTGCCTAACCTATGCCGGAAATTTATCAACGTTAGAGCCTGTTATGGACAACCCGAATTTCCGTTTTGTAAAGGAAAGCATTACGGACCGTGAGGCCGTTTACCGTCTTTTTGAAGAAGAAAAGCCGGATATCGTTGTCAACTTCGCCGCTGAAAGCCATGTTGACCGCTCTATTGAAAACCCGGAAATCTTTCTGGATACGAACATCAAAGGTACTGCCGTTTTAATGGACGCCTGCCGCAAATACGGCATTACACGTTATCATCAGGTTTCTACCGATGAAGTATATGGCGACCTGCCGCTTGACAGACCGGATTTATTCTTCACGGAAGAAACGCCGATTCACACCAGCAGTCCTTACAGTTCCTCAAAGGCCGGTGCGGATTTACTGGTGCTTGCCTACCACAGAACTTACGGCCTGCCGGTAACAATCAGCCGCTGTTCCAACAACTACGGTCCATATCATTTTCCGGAAAAGCTGATTCCGTTAATGATTGCAAATGCCTTAAATGACAAGCCGCTTCCGGTTTACGGAAAAGGTGAAAATGTGCGTGACTGGCTCTATGTAGAGGACCACTGCAAGGCGATTGATTTAATTATTCACAAGGGACGTGTCGGTGAGGTTTATAATATCGGCGGCCATAACGAAATGAAAAATATAGATATCGTAAAGATTATCTGCAAGGAGCTTGGCAAACCGGAAAGCCTGATTACTTATGTAACCGATCGCAAGGGACACGATATGCGTTATGCCATTGACCCGACAAAGATTCACAATGAACTGGGCTGGCTTCCTGAAACAAAGTTTGCAGACGGCATTAAGAAAACCATCCGGTGGTATCTGGACAATCAGGACTGGTGGAAAACCATTATTTCCGGCGAATATCAGGATTACTATGAAAAAATGTATAAAAACCGCTAATAGAAAGGACATAAATTTATGAAAGTGCTTGTTACCGGTGTCAAAGGACAGCTCGGACATGACGTTGTAAATGAACTTGAAAAACGCGGACACACTGCTGTCGGTGTTGATATTGAAGAAATGGACATTACGAACTTTGCCAGTGTTGAAAAGACACTGACAGCGGTTTCTCCGGAAGCGGTCATTCACTGTGCCGCATGGACGGCTGTCGATGCCGCAGAAGATGCCGAAAATCAGGAAAAAGTCCATCTTGTCAACGCTGTCGGTACGGAAAATATCGCTAAAATGTGTAAACATCTGGATATTGCCTGCATGTATATTTCAACCGACTATGTATTTAACGGTCAGGGAACTGACAGCTGGAAACCGGACTGTAAGGACTATGCACCGTTAAATGTGTACGGACAGAGCAAATTAGACGGTGAACTCGCTGTTTCCGGTCTGCTTTCCAAGTATTTTATCGTCCGTATTGCATGGGTATTCGGTCTAAACGGCAATAACTTTATCAAAACGATGTTAAAGGTCGGCGCAAACCACGATAAACTGACGGTTGTCAATGACCAGATTGGCACACCGACTTATACGTTTGATTTAGCACGCCTGCTTGTCGATATGATTGAAACCGACAAATACGGTTACTACCACGCAACCAACGAAGGCGGCTTTATCAGCTGGTATGATTTCGCGACGGCTATTTTTGCCGAAGCTGTGGCTTTAGGACACAGTGAATATGACAGCGGACATTTAACGGTTGCTCCTGTTACCACGGCGGAATACGGCATTTCCAAAGCCGCAAGACCGTTTAACAGCCGTCTGGATAAGCACAAGCTTGTTGAAAACGGATTTACTCCGCTTCCGACATGGCAGGATGCACTGAAACGATATTTGAAAGAAATTTTGTAATAACAAGGGCATGAAAATGCCCGTGGAATGGAGAAGTGTAAACAAAAACAAATCGTTATGATAGCAGATGAGAAATCGCCTGCGCGAATTTCTCATCGCATCTACGCAACAAGTTGCTCAGAAAAGGAGATAATATGGGACAGATTCAGGTTGAAAAAAATGCAGGCGGAATTGAAGGCCTGTGCGTGATTACACCAACCGTTCACGGCGATTCACGCGGATATTTTATGGAAACTTACAATCAAAAGGATATGGAGGAAGCCGGACTTACAATGCAGTTCGTACAGGACAACCAGTCTGCTTCTTCAAAGGGTGTTCTGCGCGGTTTACATTTTCAGAAGCAGTACCCACAGGGCAAACTGGTACGTGTCATCAAAGGCTGCGTTTTTGATGTTGCCGTGGATTTACGTGAAAACAGCCAGACATACGGCAAGTGGTTCGGTGTGGAGCTTTCTGAAGAAAATAAAAAACAGTTTTATATCCCGGAAGGCTTTGCACACGGATTTTTAGTATTAAGCGATACCGCAGAATTCTGCTATAAATGTACGGACTTCTACCACCCGAATGACGAGGGCGGTCTCGCATGGAATGACCCGGAAATCGGAATTGTATGGCCCAAGCTTACCGGCTCCTATAACGGCACCCCGTCCGGAGACGGCTACAGCCTTGATGACGGCACGAAGCTGTTACTCAGCGATAAGGATCAGCTGTGGAAGGGATTGAAGGATACGTTTCATTTCGCATAAAGTGTAAAAATAAGAAAGCAGGGAAGAACCCAAAACGCCTCAACGTGTTACTTGACTTCGGCTTATTTGGGTTCTTCCCTGCTTTTATTTACGCTTTTGCTCCATGAGGGGAGAGCGTGGCAGTCGGAACATTATAGGCAAAAATTTACCGTGTTACTTGACTTCGGCTTATTTAGGTTCTTCCCTGCTTTTATTTACGCTTTGGCTCCATCATTTACAGTTAAGCGAATTTTCTGCCTGTTAATAATTCAAATGCTTCTTTATATTTTGCAATTGTCTTATCGATTACATCATCTGGGAGAAGGTAGTCGCTGTCTGGATTTGCTTTTAACCAGTCTCTTACGAACTGCTTGTCATATGACGGCTGTGACTTTCCTGCTTCGTATCCTTCTAACGGCCAGAATCTTGAGCTGTCCGGTGTGAGCATTTCATCACCGATAACAACGTTGCCGTTCTCATCCAGACCAAATTCAAACTTTGTATCTGCAATGATAATTCCCTTGCTTAATGCGTATTCTGCGCACTTCTTGTAAAGCTTGATTGTACAGTCCTTAATCTGTGTTGCATAATCTCTGCCCTTGCCCGGATAAAGCTTTTCTAACACTTCTACACTCTGCTCGAAAGAGATATTTTCATCATGGTCGCCTAATTCAGCCTTTGTACTTGGAGTATAAATCGGTTCAGGCAGTTTTTCTGATTCCTTTAAACCTTCTGGAAGGCTGATGCCACAAACAGTACCGTTCTTCTTGTAACTTTCCCAGCCGCTGCCCGTAATATATCCACGCACGATACATTCAATTGGGAGCATTTCCAGCTTCTTGCACAACATGCTGTTTCCGTCGTATTTTTCTGACCGGAAAAATTCCGGCATATCTTTTACATCTACAGAAACCATATGATTCTTTACAATATCCTTTGTGTAATCAAACCAGAACTTTGACATCTGTGTTAAGATTGCACCCTTATCTGTAATCTTATTCTTTAAAATGTGGTCGAATGCTGATATTCTGTCTGTTGCCACAAGAATAAGATTCTCTCCGATATCGTAAACTTCTCTTACTTTTCCTTCTTTGAATGGTTTAAATTCCTGCATTTTCTTTATATCCTCCATTTTTTACAATTTACTTTAGTATACAATATTCGACACCGGTACTCAAGCCGTATTTTATGAAAATATGCCAAGCGCAGGCAATTTCTCATCTGCCATCACCGACTTCAAAACTGCTGTGTTCCCCGCTGATAAATTTCATTGCTCCGATAATCGAATTTTCTGCCATATTGGATACGGCTTCATCCGTGTAAAATGCGGTATGCGGTGTTACAACGACATTGGAATAGGAACGCAGGATTGCTAGCTTTGGATTGCCAAGCGGTTCACCCATACGGTTAAAATAATACAGTCCGCTCTCATGTTCCACAACATCTAACCCCGCAAAACCAACTTTTCCATTTTCAATGCCTTCAATTAAAGCATCCGTGTCAATCAGCGCACCTCTCGCACAATTGATTATAATGACACCGTCCTTCATTTTCTGAATTGCCTGCGTATCAATCATGTGATAATTATCATCTGTTGCCGGTGCGTGCAGTGTAATAATATCACTTTCCCGAATCAGTCTGTCAAGGCTTACGTATTCTGCCTTTTCCCTTACTGCTTCCTGCTCGTAAATATCATAAGCAAGCATTTTACAGCCAAAACCGCCAAGATGGTCAATCACCGTTTTTCCAATGCGTCCCGTACCAATTACACCAACCGTACAGTCGCTGAACTCCCTGCCGATTTTTCCTTTGAGCGTATAATCCTGAATCGCGGCACGTTCCATAATGTGCTTTGCCTTACGGCACCCCATCAGCATTAACATAATGGTATAATCCGCCACACTCGCCGGATTGTAAGTTACATGAGTCACCCCCATGCCCAGCGTATGGGCATATTCCGTATCTATATGGTCATACCCAATCGTTCTTGATGAAATACAGCGGATTCCCGCCGCATGAAACGCATCAATCATCGGCTTATCCATAATTGTCGTGATAATATCCACAACATCATAGCCCTTTGCAAGCTCTACATTTTCAAGGCACGGTGTCTGTGTCGTATACCCGAATTCCACACCGTATTCCCCACAGAACTTCTCAAAAAAGGCCAGTTCATCATATTCTCTCATACTGTATACAAAAAGCTTCATTATACTACTCCTATTCTGAGCGATTTCTCATCTGCCATTAGGCAATTTGTTTTCACTCGGAAACAAATTGCTGTGTGAAAAATCTTTCATTTATGGATTTTTCACACTAGTCGGCATACTCTGACGTAATTCCTAAATATTCTTCCAGTGAAAGTCCACTGTTATACACCTTTGTTGCCATGTCAATGCCTAAGTAACGCAGGTGCCACGGCTCATACTGATAGCCGGTCTGTGCATCTTTTCCCTTTGGAAAACGGATAATAAATCCGTACTCCTGTGCATGCTGTTCCAGCCATGCACTTTCCTTCGTATTGCCAAAGGAATCATCAATCGTATTTAAATCAAAGCAGAGTCCCGTCTGGTGTTCCGAATATCCCGGTCTTGACGAATACGTATCTGCCAGTGCCTTTCCATCACTCTTTACATAATTGTTATACAGTGTCTGCTGACGGCTGTATGAGCGGTAACCTGAAGAAATGTAAATATTTAAGCCCTGTGCGGCAGCGGCTTTCTGCATGACTGCAAAGGCTTCTTTGACTTCCGGCAGCAAATCACCCGGTGCATAGCTTTCCGGCAGGGAATAAGACTTATTGGCAATCATCACGCCGCCGATATACGTCACACCGTCTACCACCTGAATGGCATAGCCCTTTGCCGTCACACTCTGTACCTGTGTGCCTGCAAGTGTTTCTCCGGCTGCTTCTGTCTGAGATGTCTGCTGACCCTGCACAGTATCTGTACCGTTTTCTGTCTGTGATACCGTCTGTGCAGAAGTATCATTCTGCACCGTCTGTGTCTTTTTATGATGTCTTATAATGCCAGCCACTACAAGCACTGCCACAAGCACAAGCGCTGCTGCAAGCACTGCCGCCCGCGCCGCGGCAGTCTGTCTGCGCCTGCGTGCCTTTTGACGTTTTCTGTTATCTATTCTTACCGGTTTTGTACCCATAATTCCTCCGATTCATATTAGGATAGCTTCTGTAAAAATGCTTTTGTTCTTTCATTATCCGGATTATCAATGACATCTTCCGGCTTTCCCTGCTCGACAATCACACCGCTGTCCATAAAAATAACACGGTCTGCCACTTTCCTTGCAAATGCGATTTCATGCGTTACAATCACCATCGTCATTTTTTCTTGTGCCAGCTCACGCAGTACCTTTAAGATACCGGCTGTAATTTCCGGATCCAGTGCCGAAGTCGGCTCATCAAAAAAGAGCATTTTCGGATTCATGGCAAGCGCTCTGGCAATCGCCACACGCTGCTGCTGTCCACCGGATAACTGTCCCGGATAGCTGTTTTCTTTTTCTGCAAGTCCTACTTTTCTAAGCAGCTCCCTTGCCTCTTTATAGACTTCATCCCTGTCACGCTTCTGCACATGTATCGGCGCATCCGTCACATTTTTTAAAACCGAATAATGCGGGAACAGATTAAAATTCTGGAAAACCAGTCCAAAATTATTCTTTAACTGTGCCAGCTGTTGTCTGGATACGTAATGGGTGGCTTCTCCCTCCGCATTATCCGTTGCCGCTTCCCCACAGTATTTCAAAACACCCTTATCCATCGTTTCAAGCAGGGTTGCACAGCGAAGCAGGGTTGATTTTCCGGAGCCGGATGGTCCGATAATTGCTACAACCTCGCCTTCTTCCACTTCCATTGATATATCTTTTAATACTTCAAGCTCGCCAAAACTTTTGCCGACATGCTTCATCTCTAATAATTTCATCTTAATTCCTCATTTCCGCAGACGCTTCCTGCCGCCTGCCTTTTTGGCAATCCGCAGATACGTTATCTATAATTTATCTGTAATACTGCATGCTCTTTTCAATCTGTTCCATAATCCATGCAACTAAGAAGTTGAAAATGTAGTAAAATACACCGGCTACAAACAGCGGCATAATGCTTGCATTCGTTGCCGCAACCTGTTTTGCGAGCGTAAACATTTCTGTGTATGCCAGTGCAAAGGCAAGCGATGTATCCTTTACCAGGGTAATCACTTCATTGGTTACAGGCGGCAGCACCCGCTTTACCATCTGCGGGAATATAATACGCACAAAGGTCTGTGTCTTTGAATATCCCAACACCTCGGCGGCTTCATACTGTCCTGCCGGAACAGCTTCGATACCCGCGCGGTAAATTTCTGCAAAATATGCCGCATAATTTAATGCAAAACCAATAATAACTGCATAAAAACGATAAGAGTATGACAGTGAAATGCCAAACAGGTAATATGGTCCGAAAAATACAACCAGAAGCTGCAACATCAACGGCGTACCACGCATAATTGAAATATAAATCTTCGCAATCCACTGTAAAAGCTTTACTTTACTCATACGGATAAACGTAATCACAAGTCCGAGCGGCAGTGAGAACACCAGTGTGAGAATAAAAATACCAAGTGTGGCAAACATGCCGTTTTTTAACTGCACAATAATTTCTCCCAGCTGTGCAACAGAATTTTTTTTCTGTGTCTGTCCGTTTTCGGCAAGCATCACTTCATCTGCACCGCTCTGTCCCAGACATACGCTTTCTTCCAGCTTCCACTTCTGTGCGATTTCGTTAAATGTACCATCTGCCAGCATTTCATTTAACGCTTCCTGTACCTGATTTCTTAATCCGGTATTGCCCTTTTTAAAACCGATGGCATACTGCTCGGAAGATATGTGTTCATTTAACATCACATATTTGCTGCCTCGGGCTTCTAATTCGTACTTTGCGACACCGATATCCATGCAGACCGCATCAACCGAACCGGATTCCAGATTCATAAATGCACTGTTATAATCAGACACCTGCTGTAAGGACTGAAAGCTTGCCGCAAGCGCACGGTTTGCTTCTTCTGCATCTTCTCCCGTAAATGCTGCCAATGCAGAGGAATCCGCCTGTACAACAACAACTTTTCCCGCAAGGTCGGAAAGCTTTGTAATGCCAGAGTCGGCTCTTACAACAACTACCTGTGAATTATCCACATAGGCAGAAGACCATGTATATTCATCTTCCCTGCCGTCCATTGTAAATCCATTCCAGATACAGCTGATAGTTCCCGAATTTAACTCCATGTCCTTTGAATCCCAGTCAATCGGCTGCTTTACAAGTGTCCAGCCGTTGCGGTTACAGACTTCCTGTGCAAGGTCTAAGTCAAAACCGACATATTCGCCGCTTTCATCTTTGTAACCATACGGCGGAAATTCCGCATCAAAGCCAACCGTAAAGGTTCCGTCTGACACCTGCGCTTTTTCCTTTTTGCCACAGGCTGCCATGCCGCCTGCCAATGCCGATATTATCAGCAATACTGTAAGTGCTTTTAAAATCTGCCTTTTCATTTTGTTTCTCCAATCCCTTTTTGTCTTTATCTTCACAGCAGGCATGCCCGGCTGCTAAATCGGCTCTTGTACCGCATTTTACCTTACGGAATTCTTTTCCAATAATCAAAATGCGGCAGTTTTTAAAAGGTTATCCTCTTTCAAAACTGCCGCACATCATTGTACTACAAACTACTTTGTTGTCTGGATTCCCAGTGCCTGCTTTGCCCTTTCGATGGAATCTGAATGAATGTATATATCACACTTGGAATTTTTACGGCTGCTGATTACATGAAACAGCCCTGTGTGAAATTTCCACTTTTCAAAATAAGAAATATTATTCTTGCGCAACACTTTTTCTATTTTTTTGCATTCTTCCAACGTCACATCTGAACGAAGCAGACGTTCATTGGTATGAATCTCAGCGGTACTAAACTCACTCATGCCCTATCACCATTCCTTCCATTTCTTTGGCTATCATAGCACACTCTTCACAAAAAATCCAACATTTTCTAATCGTCATTTCCTCACGGTATTATAAAACATCAGCTAACCTTTGATGATGCTTGCGACATGGAATTTATGTGCGTTTTCTTCCATGCTGTCTGCAATGTCAACCAGCTGCTGGGTCTTTGTGTTACAGTCGTTGACAATTTCACCGAGTTCCATCATAGAAGCAGATGTTTCTTCGGTGCTTGCCGCATTTTCCTGGGCAATCGCTGCCAGACTTTCTGCACTGCCGAGTACCTCTCCCTTTAATTTATCTAAGGATTCCACTTCCGTAGAAATACTTTCAATGGCTGTTACTACATTGTTGACCTCTTCATTCAACTGCTCAAATATGTCTTTTGTCGTATTTAACTTTTCATACTGTCCTGTCATTTCCTGTCGGACAACCCCCATGGTTTCCACACTGGTATTGGAATTTTCAATCAGCTCTGCAACAATTTCACCAATTTCTTTTGCTGTATTGGCAGACTGATCGGCAAGCTGCCTAATCTGATCGGCAACAACTGCAAATCCTTTTCCATACTCTCCGGCTCTTGCAGCTTCAATGCTCGCATTTAATGAAAGCAGATTGGTCTGACCAGCAATATCCGTAATCATATCTACAGCATTACCAATGTGCATAACAGACTGATTGGTTTCATTGGTCTGATTATAAACTGCAGCTAAAGATTCTTTATTTCTGTCACTGATTGCCATCAGTTCCTGAATGGTTGTATCCAGCTGTTCATTATGTTCCTTCATCTGTTCCGTACTCTGTGTCAGTGAATCAACATTCTGTGAGGTCTTTGTAATGGCATCACCCATATCATTAATCTGGCTGTTTACTTTCTGCGTTTCATCCGCCTGGCTTGTTGCTCCGTTTGCAATTTCATCCACAGCCACATTTACATTTGAAATCGAATTATTAATCGTTTCAAATTTTTGCTGGAAATCATCTTTAAATTCAGCCAGTTCTCCTGTTGAGTGATGGATATTTACGACAATAGAAGCCAGCCCTCCTATCAGGGTATGGACTGAACGCGCAATATTACCAATTTCATCACTTCTTTGTAAAAGCTTTTCACTGATTTTAAAATCCAGTTCCCCATCTGCCACTTCATCCAGATGTCCGATTACCTTTGTAATTGCTTTCACAATAAATGTTATAACCATAGCAAGCAGTGCACAGGCCATCAGCGCAATTATAATCATAAATACCGTTGTATTAACCAGACGTTTTTTATAGATTGCTTTTACATCACTTGAAGGCATTCCTGTAAAAATAATTGCCTGACTGCTGCCGTCTGCATTTTTTAGAGCCTCATAATAACCGTAATACTCTGTACCTTCAATATCCACATTATCGGAGAAATACTTTCCATCCTGCATTACTTTATCATAAACACTGTCCGAAATGGCAGTCCCTGTAACACGCTTCCCATCTTTGTCAATAACACTGGTTACCATACGTGTCTTTTTCCAAAATACGGTTACATCCACATTGGTCTTCTTCTTAAAGTCATCAATTGTCTGATTATTTGCGGTCAGATTATAGTTCCCTCTATAAAGATTTGTACCATCACTGCGGTAATCACCGCCGCCTAAGCTGTCGAGTGTCATCTCCAATGCATAGGATGCTGTCTGCAATTCATGCTTTACCAGTTTTCTGGCAACCACTGAACCGACCGAATGAATTGACACACCTGCAATCACTACAATCAAAATCAGCGGTATTAATGCCGTAATAAGAATCTTTGTCATCAGATTCAGTCCCTTTTTCTTCTCCAATACCTTGTCGTCCATCTCAAATTCCTCCTTCGTTTATCCTGACTATTAATATTTATATTTTATTACAATCTGGATTGAAAAACAAGTAACAGAAGCTTTTTTTCGGACTATTTTCCTACGCCAATGCCTTCCTCTGAAGCCATTTTCCGCTTAAAAACCGCCAGCCAAACAGTACTGACCTTGCACCCCAGTCTACAAACATGCCAATCCATATACCGAGCACACCCATCTGCAGTACGATGCCAAAGAAATACGAACTGCCGACACGGAATATCCACATCGAAGCGATGCTTACAATCATGGTAAAGGTTGCATCTCCCGCTGCTCTCAGCGCATTTGACAGGGTAAAGGACAGCGGCCAGATAAACAGGGATGTAACGGCAAAGCAGTGTAATATCTGCTCAGCAATCCGCACGGCTTCCGGTGATAAGTGAAAACACTTTGCAATCGTTCCCGCCAGTAAAAACAACACAATATTGCATATCCAGTCACCCAGATATGCCAGCCCGACGAGTTTTTTCGTATACTGCTTTGCCTGCTTTTTTTCACCGGCACCAATACACTGTCCGACAACCGTAATCAGTGCCAGTCCCATTGCATTTCCCGGAATATTGGCAAAATCAATCACCGTATAGCCTACGGAATTGGCGGCAATTGAGGCTGTGCCAAATGTTGCAACCATGCTGGTTACAGCAAGTTTTCCGATCTGGAACATTCCGTTTTCAACACCGCTTGGAATACCGATTGCAAGAATTTTCTTAATAATACTGCCATCCGGTTTTAATTCCGACCATTTGTCAATGCGGATTGGATTGGTCTTTCCGCAGACAAGCATGGTAATCACTATACCTGCCACAATCCGGCTAAGCAGCGTTGCCAGTGCCACACCAAATACCGCCCAGTGAAAACCAAATACAAATATGGCATTTCCCACAATATTAATCACATTCATCAGCAGACTGATTTGCATGCTGATTTTACTGTTGCCGATGCTTCTAAATATCGCAGCCCCCGCATTGTAAATGCCTAAAAACGGGAACGACAGCGATGTTACCGTAAAATAAAGCACTGCACTGTCCATAACATCTTCTGACACATTTCCGAAAACCGCATGCAGCAGTCCTCTCGTTCCGATTAAAGAAAGCAGTGTCATACAGACAGAAAAAACGAGCAGCACAGTTTCTAACTGTGCGCCCGATTTCTTCGCGCCTTCTTCTTTTCCTTTTCCGACAAACTGACTGCATACAACAGCACCACCTGTTGCCAGTGCTGCCATGACCTGAATAATCAGTCTGTTAATATTATCCACCAGTGCCACGCCTGAAATCGCAGCTTCTCCTGCCTGGCTGACCATTAATGTATCCACCATGCCGACACTGACTGCAAGCAGCTGTTCAAACATCAGTGGAATGATGAGCTTTTGTAAATCTTTTTTACTGAATAACATTTGTAATTCCTCCCGCAAAACGCTATGAAAGCAGCGAAAATTTTCCTTTGGAACTGATTTCAATATCTACCTTACAGTCTGATACCTGTTCGTAATTTAACTCCAGCGCATAATCAATACTGATTGTCAGCTTATCCTCTGTGCGCTGCATATCAACGCTTCTCGAAAAAATGCCAAGATAGATATTACCATACGGTGTTTCGTAAAAGGTCATCGTTTTTTCGCCCGGCACAAAAGACAGGTGTGCGGTTACAGGACCTTTTTTTGTAACCTCAACCGAATTTCCCGCAATTTTAATGGTACTTGTACATTTTTTTGTCGTTCCTTCTAAGACCTCGTCGTATTTTATGTATTCTTTGCCATTGATAATCCGGTAACGGCCGACATTAATCACTTCAACCGGGTCATCCTCATCCTCTTCATAATCGCGCGGTACATTCTGCGCAGCAAGCTGCAGTCCCTTGATATTGATATATACTTTTTCTTTCATGGTTTCTCCTAATACTGTTCGATGTTAATCTGCTGTGTCATGGTAATGTCAAACGGCAGAATTGCATTGGCAAATGCCTTAAACTTATCTGCTGCATCACTGACATAAAAACGATACATTGAAGACGGACTGTCTACCTCACAAATATTGGCAAGGCTTTCCCGTTCTAACACATTTTTTAATTCAATCGCCGTTTCATATGCCGGATTAACCAAATTAACATGCTCACCCATTGTCTTCTGAATCGTGGAACGTAACAGCGGATAGTGGGTGCAGCCCATAATCAGCGTGTCAATATCCTGCTGTTTTAAGCCTTCCAGGTACCGCTGTGCCATCTGATCCGTAATTGTATCATGCCACATGCCTTCCTCAACCAGCGGTACAAACAGCGGACATGCTTTTCCGATAACTTCTACATCCGGTTTGAAGGATTTGATAAATTCCGCATAAACGCCGCTGCGGATTGTGCCTTCCGTCCCAATCAGACCGACTTTACCGTTTTTTGTGGTCTGTGCCGCCATTTTTGCCCCCGGCTTTACTACCCCGATAATCGGTAGGTCAAACTCCTTCTGCATGGTATCCAGCGCAAATGCACTGGCTGTATTACACGCAATGACAATTGCTTTTACATTTTCTGTCTGCAAAAACCGTATAATCTGTCTGGAATACTTTGTCACGGTTTCTTTTGATTTACTGCCGTAAGGAACTCTTGCCGTATCGCCGAAATATACAATCCGTTCATTCGGAATCTGACGCATGATTTCCCGCGCCACGGTAAGTCCGCCTACTCCTGAGTCAAATACGCCGATTGGCTCCTGTCTTCCCATAGGATTTCTTCTCCATTCTGCCGCACAGGGCGGCTTTTCTCTATCTTTATTTTACTTTTCATTCATAATTTCAAATAATCCGCCTCGCAGCCGTAAAACCATATGAACGTTTTCACTTTTCCTCCGCAAACAGGCGGTTTAAAAAGGTTAAATACTTACACCGGTACTCAACCCGGGTATTAGTTATAGCATTATATTCATCTTCTGTCAAAATATTCTTTAAAGTATCTTTTGAGGTGTCCGGAAGCACGCCGTAAGAGGTATCCACAAAGCAGAGCGGCGGGTATAACACGCACCACCAGTTTTTTCCGTCGTGATCTCCAATGTCAATACGGAATGCCTCGTATTCTCCGGGCGGAAATGTCACATCGCCGTATGACTTCATCGGAAAATAACTGTTTTCAAAATAAACTGCCACATCGTAATCACTGCCCGCTTCCCGCAGGGTATCTAACGCAAGGGTACGGATATTTTCCGTCTGTTCCTCTAAAATCTGTCTGGACTGTTCAATATTCTGTGATTCCCTTAACAGCGGCTCCATATATGTAACGACACGGTCTTTCACCTGAAGCTTTAACTGCTGGTCTGCTTCCGAATCACTGTTTGCCCGCACATGAAACCGGATAATCTCTGTAGCAATCCCCTGTGCAATGCCCGCACTGTCCTGCTGCCATGCCGCATATCCTTCTGCCGTGCGTATTCCTGCCATTCCAACCGTTAAAATTAAAATCACCATTATAAATACAGATAGTCTGCGTTTTTTCTTTCTCATAATACTCCCCCATTCCACAAGCACTTTAATGCCGAAGAAACCGCGAACTGAATTTATTTAAGTTCTGCGATAAGCGCAGCTTTGTGGCGCCTGCGGCACAAAGCTGCCAACGTCAGGTTACATTTGACGTGTGAAAAATCTTTTATTCCGGCGTTTTCGTTCTAAATGGAGTATTACCGTAAAAACACAGACTATACATTTATTTTTAATTTTTAATGATTCAGCAGCCTGCTGATTCCCTTTTCCTGATTGCTGATATGCTGATGAATCACGGTCTTTGCAACCGGTACATTCTTATCACGGATCTGCTTGATAATATCATTATGTTCACTGATAATAATAGAATGTGTTCTCGCATCTTTTACATATTCCAGACGGTAACGATACATCTGTTCCCGCAGATTGTTGATAATCTGTATCAGGCGTGCATTGTTTGTCATGGAATACAAAATATCATGGAACTTCACATCCGCTTCTACAATATTCACGGCATCCTTTGATACGATTGCAGATTCAAAGACCTTATTGGCACACTTTAATTCTTCAATCTTTTCATCGGTTACATTTTTAATGGCAAGTTCTACGACCAGTTCCTCTAATGTAGAGCGCACTTCCAGCACATCCTTCATATCCTTTTCCGTGATGTGGGCAACCTCAGCACCCTTTCGCGGAATCATGATAACCAGTCCTTCCAGTTCAAGCTTGCGGATGGCTTCACGGATCGGTGTTCTGCTGACCCCCAGCTTTTGTGCCAGCTGAATTTCCATAAGACGTTCTCCCGGCTCCATTTCACCTCGTAAAATCGCCTGTCTTAATGTATTAAAGACAACATCTCTTAAAGGAAGATAATCGTTGACATCCATCTTTAATTCGCCTTTCATCTGTCTGATCCTCCGTTCTTTATATAATGATTAATTAAAGTTCTCTGTAATATATACCTGTCTGGCATCGCCTTTTTCCTTTAAAAATGCCTGGCACGCAAGCGTGGTCTGCTCATCCGGGAAAATGCCAAATACAGTCGGTCCGCTTCCGCTCATCATTGCGTTAATTGCCCCGTGGGAGAGCATGTCCTGCTTAATTGTTTCAATCACCGGATATAACGGCACGGTTACATTTTCAAGGACATTGCCCATAGACTGCGCAATCCGCACAACGTCCTGTGCTTCAATTGCCCGGATAATTCCGTCAATATCAGGGTGCTTTTGTATACCGCCCATATCGAGCTGTTCATAAACCAGCCTGGTGGATACATTAATCTGCGGTTTTGCAATTAAAATCCACATATGCGGTACGGGTGTGATTCGTGTAAGCTTTTCTCCGATGCCTTCTGCCAGTGCCGTTCCCCTCATGACACAATACGGAACATCTGCGCCTAAGCGCACCCCCAGTTCCATCATCTTTCCCATAGAAAGATTCAGTCCAAACAGCCTGTTCACACCAAACATCGTCGATGCCGCATCCGTACTGCCGCCCGCCATGCCTGCCGCAACCGGAATAAACTTATTCAAATCCACGGAAACGCCACCCGGAAAGTGGTATTCATCTTTTAATAATTTGATTGCTTTATAAATCAAGTTATTTTCGTTGACCGGCAAAAATGCAAGATTGGACGTGATACGGATTTCCTCTTCGGGAATCTTTGTCAGAATCAGCCTGTCGTAAATGCCAATCGTCTGCATGACCATGCGCACTTCATGATAACCGTCTTCGCGTTTTCCCAAAACATCCAGCCCTAAGTTAATCTTTGCTCTTGCCTTCAATCTAATACTATCCATGATTTTCTCCAAATTGTTTCTTGTATGTTGTATACACAGTTTTATTATATAAAATCAACTTTTTAAATGCAAGTAATATTTATCAGATTGCTTCTTTGTTTCTGCGGTATTTATTAGGTGCTATGCCCTTAATTCTGCGGAACGCATCCCCGAAATAATTGCTGTCGTTAAAACCGCACTCAAATGCAATATCCGTAATAGAATGATTGGTTTCAAGTAACAGACGGCACGCATTTTTAATACGGACATTCACAAGATATTCTTTAAACCCAAAGCCGGTTGCCTGCTTAAATTTCTTTGACAGATAGGAACGGCTGATATGAAACCGCTCTGCCATATCATCAAGCGTTATTTTCTTATCGTAATGCTCATAAATATAGGTGGCAATCTCCTGCATCAGCTGATTATCCACATCAATTTCCTTATAGACATTATTCTCGTACTGCTGACAACGTATCATAAACAGCAAAAGCTCGAGCAGTCCCGCCTGGATAAATGCAGGCGATAAAATATCCTGTCCTTCATTTTCAAAAAGCAGCTTATTTAAGAGGGTTTCAATGTAATCACGCCGCTTGCTTGGAATTGAAATCACACCGGTTTTTAAACTCTTTGACACAATCTCATCGCCAATAAGACTTCGTATCCAGTTTAATTCCTCCTCGCGGAAGCTTAACACAAAACGTTCCACCGGTATCTTTCCATGAAAAGTGCTGCGATGGATATCCCCCGGCGGAATAATAATCAAATCGCCCCTTGAAAGCTTATAAATACTGTGATTTACAAAACAGGTACACTCCCCGCTGATCAGATAGGTAATATCATAAAACGGATGTACATGCGAGGTTTTCATCTGAGATCCTGCTTCTCTTGTAATTCTGTCAATTTTAAAATCAGTCGGCATGTCATTTAAAATACTAAAATCCACCGGAATGTTCTCTGATTTGTTTTTTTTCATACAATCCGCTCCTTTAAAACAAATTTTCTGTATTTATTGTATTTTTAAACGATATTTTTGTAGAAATTACTGTTTTTTATGTTACTATTTATATAGTCACAAATTATCTTTGCGTTGTCAAGATGATTTTTATGTTTTTAGGACAAAGGAGGGGCTTATGTCAAAACCTTTAAGCGCGGACAGGCGCAATATGATTCTGAGCGGAAATCTGATACAGGCAATTTTAATGCTTGCCATTCCGGTCATGATAAACAGCTTTATCCAGTCAATGTATAACTTAACGGATACGTTCTGGCTTGGAAGAATCGGAACAGAATCACAGGCAGCAATCACGCTTGTCTCCCCGATTCAGAATATTTTAATAAATTTTGGTACCGGGCTTACAACCGCAGGTGCAATTTTAATTTCACAGTATCTCGGTGCAAAAGAAGACCGTCAGGCAAACAGCATGGCAAACCACGTATGCTTGTGTTCCCTGCTGTTTTCACTGGTCTGCGCCGCCGTCTGCTGGTGTATTACACCGGGTATTGTCGGCTGGTTAGGTGCCGAAGGAAATATTTTTTTGTACGGAATTTCATATTTACGCATTGTAGTACTTGACTTACCATTCCTTTTTATGATAAATATATATACAGCGGTTAAACAATCGCAGGGTGACACGGTTCATCCAATGCTTTTAAATGTACTGGGTGTATCCGTAAATTTGATACTGGATCCGTTATTTCTGATGAAATTCGGCTGGGGAATCAGTGGTGCAGCACTGGCTACACTGCTTGCAAAGATTCCGAGTGCTGTTCTGGCACTGTATGTATTAACCCGCAAGGGTCAGCTGATTCAGATTAATTTTAAAGGATTCCGTTTTGAAAAGACAAAAATGCTTTCGATTCTGAAAATCGGTCTTCCAACGGCAATCGGTGGAAGTACAATGCAGTTTGGTTTTCTGCTGATGACAAAAAATGTCAATGCATACGGAACAACCGCTACAACTGCTTATGGAATCGGCAATAAAATAAACAGCATTATTACCATGCCTGCCAACGGTATCGGCTCAGCCATATCGACCATTGTCGGGCAGAATTTCGGAGCCGGTAATATTAAACGTACCGATAAATCTTATCACATCGCATTACGGATTGGAGCCGTTTTCTTATTTGTATGCGGCATGATTTTATCCAGACGTTTCATTGCCGAGCCAATCGTCCGCTTCTTTACTTCGGACGATGCAGTTGTCCCGCTTGCCACGGATTTCTTATCTATCATGGCACTCTGCTGCTGGACAAACGCATTTTATAACGTAACCCAGGGATTATTTCAGGGTTGCGGGCATACGATGATAACAATGATGGTTGATGCGTCCCGTATCTGGGTATTTCGTTTTCTTACCCTGTGGGTGTGTGCAACACTCCTGCATATGGGCGTTGAAAGTATCTGGTATGCCGTAGTAGTAAGTAATGCGACTTCCGCATTGATACTCTACATTTTATATTGGACAGGTATTTGGAAACACCGCACTGTAAAGATTGAAAAAAGTGCAGAACCGGACCCGTCTACAACTTAATTAGCCAGTTTCCCCTATTTCGATATATCCCCGTCAGCGCATCCCCCCTCAGCGCCGGCGGGGATTCTTTTTGTACTTATATATCCCAAAATAGACCTGTACCACAAATAGAAAACACAGGAGGCAGCCCATAGGGCGTACCTCCTGCATCATAGTGAGTAACCATATTATATCTCTCCGCCGCCATGGTGCAGGTGCAGTCCGCAGGACGCACCACCTGCTCCCCTACCGGGCTGCCACACCCTCACAGATATTTTTGTATCCGTGGACCGAAGTCAAGTAGCACGTTGAGGGACACGGATACAAAAATATCCCTTACCGTATATAATTCGTCTTCACCTTCGCCTCTGCCTCCGGCACTGCCACACCATTGTTCTTTCCGGCTTCGATACATTTTAACATCCATGCCATATTCCGACCTAAAATACGCATGGTCTGCAAACCTTCTTTATCCTGACAGACTTCTTCCGGTGTATTGCCATGAACCATATTCCAGTAATTCGATGAAACAACCGGCATCTGTGCAATTGTAAAATACTTATTTAACTGGTCAAGCGCTGCCGTTGCGCCACCTCGTCTGCAGCTGACAACTGCCGCACCCGGCTTATGTGCCATCGGATAACCGGCGTAAAACAATCTGTCAAGAAATGATGTGATTGCGCCTGATGCCGCTGCATAATGTACCGGCGAACCAAATACAAAGCCATCTGCATCTTTTGCCTTTAAAATAGCTTCGTTTACCGTATCATCATTGTATACACACTGGTGATTTCCTGTCTTTGCGCAGTAACCACAGCCCATGCAGCCCTTTACCGGTGCGGTTCCGATATGGAAAATCTCTGCTTCCACACCGTTTCTTTCAAGTTCATCTGCTACCTCTTTTAAAGCCGTATATGTACACCCTTCTTTCTTCGGACTTCCGTTGATTAATAAAACCTTCATAATTCCTCCATTTCTGCCGTTCTGACATCTTTGATTTTGTAAATTTGTAAACAACTGTATTTTACCAATACTATGCGGGAAAGTAAACGGATTATGACAAACATCAAATTACATATTGAATAAATCCGTATGTGAACCAGTATCAACCAAAGTCAGAGTAAGAACATCATTATCCTTTAAATATATCAGTAACCAATCCGGCTGAATATGACACTCTCTAAATCCTTGATATTTTCCTTTTAGTTCATGGTCACGATATTTTTCCTGCAATGGGATATTATTCTGCAGCATTGTAACCACTTGATCTAATAAGTCTAAGTTTAAACCTCTTCTCTTTGCAAGTTTAAGGCTTTTCTTAAATTTACTGGTAAGTATTAATTCATATCGCATTAATCAATATCCTCCAAAGCCTCTGAAAAACTGCTGTATCTTTTTGTATCAGGGTCTTTGCTAATTTTCTTTGCTTCTTCCATTGCTTCTAACACTTCTGCCTTGTACTGGGGAAGTTCGACGCTAAAAGGAAGCCCGCCTCTTAATACACACTGTCTTAAAAAGATATTCATTGCCCCAGACATATCCATTCCCAACTGTGCAAAAAGTTCACTTGCCTGTTTCTTTAAATTCTCATCAATTCTTACTTGTGTCGGTACTGTTGCCATAAAACCACCTCCATTTTTAAATAACATTATTATATGCTGTTTTTATAATTATATTATACGTTTTTGATTTACATTGTCAATCATTTGTATCATCTTTAGTGTACGTGTTTGCATTTTATCTTTTTTAACATTTTTATAACCTTAACTTTCCGCTTGATTTTTTTCCTGTCCTGTCCGATATATTAAATAGAAGCAAAAATACTGCAAATGCGTCGCCACGGATGGCAGTAAAATTTATACCACGCACACCCGGTATGAATTTGAGCAGCGAAAAGGTGTGCAGAAATGAGGTTTATAATGAGTTTAAATGGAATTAATGCAGGTTATGCAGCTACTGCTGCAACAGCGATTGAAAAGGTTCAGAAAGCAGATAAGGCAACAGCTTCTTCTAAAGAATCCGCTTACAAATCCGAAGCCGGTGCTACCTACGAAACAACCGTCAGTGCTTCTTCTAAACAGACAAAAAATGCCGCACTGGTTGCCCAGTTAAAAGCTGATTCAGAAAAACGTTCTGCACAGATGCAGTCCCTTGTTACACAGATGTTTAAAAAACAGGGTATTGCTATTGGTACAGCCGATGATATGTGGAAAGTCCTTGCAAGCGGCAAATTTACTGCCGATGCTGATACGATTGCCCAGGCAAAGGAAGACATTTCCGAAGACGGCTACTGGGGTGTTAATCAGACTTCAGACCGTATTTTCTCTTTCGCCCTTGCTCTTTCTAACGGCGATGAAAAGCAGATGGAAAAAATGGTAAAGGCTGTGGAAAAAGGATTCTCCCTTGCTACCAAATCATGGGGTCAGGAGCTGCCTTCTATTTCAAGCGATACACACAGCGCTATTATGGATAAATTTGACAATTGGTTTAAGGAAAACGGCTCTACTGCCACAACTGCCGATTTGCTCAAATAAATCACACTTTCAGGCTATGTTTTACGGCAATGCCGCTTCGCATTAAAGATTACCGGCAGCATTTTCAGATATATCTTTTTTCATAATTCATTGTTGAAAATATATCTGTGATGCTGCCGGAATTTTTTTATTGTTTTTGCTATCACTGTAAAGTCTGCTTCAATTTTCCTAAAAACATCAGTACTGTAATCATGATTAAAATAATCTTGATGTATAAACACACGCCATAAAAGACACCGGAAATATCCATTACAAGAAATGCCATAATAAATGCCGAATAAATAAGAATACTTTTCCATTTATACCGTTGCATTTCTTCACCGGTCAAAGGCTTATTCTTATTTTCAACCGGCGCAATGGCTGCCATGGCAATATATGCCCCAAGCAGTATCAGCCAGACAGCTACTTTTACATCTCGCTGTCTGCAAAATGTCCATATACCAACAGACAGCAGATAAGTCAGCAAAAATGCCATATTACACCGCACATATGTATCTGCATGATAGCCGCCTGTATACTGGCGCACCAATATAAATACCGCAAGAAACACCACTCCACTCCATACTTTTCCAAGTCCTATACTTAGTCCCAGAACCAGTACAATACCTATCAGACTTGAAATCAAAAGTTCTATCCCATATACATAAATTTCCTTCTTCTCTTTATCAGCCACATTTTGTATACAAAAAATATCTGCTGTTTTCTGCGCAATTTTATGTATCATTCTCCCTCTCCTTCTTTATTCTATTAATATAAATTTTATACTTTATAATTCTACATTTTCCTTAATCAGCACAGTTTTGCATACAAACAAGGAATCCCCTTCACTCCGGTATTCGATTGTGCCATGATATTTTTTTACTATTTCCCGTACATTTTCAATGCCGTACCCATGCACTGCCTTTTCTGTTTTGGTCGTCTTTAACTGCGGATTGGTCTGCATGACATTTTCTTTGGTGGAATTGTAAAATTCAAAATACAGACAGGTATCGTTTCCGCAGATTGTAATGCTGATATACGGATTTTCCGCCTGACATGCCGCTTCCACCGCATTTTCAAATAAATTACCTGCCAGGATATAAACGTCCCTGTCCGGTATGCCGTCAATACTGCCTGTAACCATACATTTGACATCAATTCCTTTTTCTTTACACCTGCTGATATTCCGGTTTAACATATAATTTAATACCGAATTTTTTGTATACAGTATCTGTTCTGACATGATATGCTCCTCTACATTTAGTTCCGATAAATAGGAAAGCGCCTTTTCCTGCTCACCGTTTTGCAAATAGTCCTGTATCAGATTGAGTACCCTTTTCATTTCATGACGGTTTTTCTGTGTCATCCGGTAACGCTGGTTAATTTCTTCAATATCTGCCTTCTGCTGTTCATAACTTCTTATCAGCAATTCACTTTTCAATCTTTCACGATACTGCTTATTTTCATATTTCATCATGATAAACACAATCAGATTCACCACAATCATTCCACCGGTGATTAGTCCCGCCTGTAAAATGTCGCGCCGCCCTGTAACCGGCTGGCTGAGTATTGCCGTAACAACCACAATGGAAATTAATGGGACACTCAATACACCCAGTGTAAATTTTAAATCGTAAGTATCTATCAAAATATCCTGAAACCGGATAAATGTCCCTATAAAAATGCCTAAAAGCAGCTGGGTGAAAAGCATTGCCGCCATTTTCTGTGCCGAAGCACCCTCTACGAGTTCTACATATCCCACATTCCATATCAGTCCTGCGATGCTTCCGCTGATAATCGCCGCAGCCACTGAAAACATCAGAATGACCACATTGCAGATACACTTTTCAATCCAACCTTTTTCACAAAATACGAAGCTGAGTACCCCTGTTACCAGCAGCGTTAATAACACTCCGTAATTTTCAAATGATGTGAAAAATGTCTGTATTTCAAGATATACGAAAAATACCGTCACAAAAACGAGAATTGCTGCTTTTTTCTGGAATTTTCTCTTAATTCCGAGGCAGTGTATCAGAAATGCCGTTATCATTCCACTTTGCAGTAAATTAATAAATGAATCAAAGACTGTCATAATTTTCCCTTCTAATGCAGCATTTTGTATGCAAGCCACCGGCTTTTGAGCATACTGATTTTGTCTGCACTTACTGCAAATTCGTAGTTCTCATGCAGCCGTACCGTTTTCCCCTCAATCGCTGTAACATATTTTAAATGCACCATTCTTCCTCGGCTTATTTTTACAAAATCATGTGCTTCCAGCTCATCTTCAACCCGCATTAGCTTATCCCGCACGCGGATATTTTCGTCATCCAACAGTATCACCATATCATGTCCGTAGATTTCCACCGCATAAACTTTATACAGCGGAACTTCCACAACTGCCATCCCGCCGCCAAACACAAACCGGCTGTATTTCTGCCCGATGAAGCGCCGGATTTCCTGCCCTGCAATTTGCAAATCGTCCTCTGCATGGCTTTTTCTGATAAACCCCAGCGGTCTGCATACAAAGGCTTCTGTGATATAATGCTCATAATTGGTCATGTATACAACCGCCAGTTGTGAATCCTGCATACTTAACCGTCGTGCCACCTGAAATCCTATGGTATCGCCAAACTCAATATCCATAAAAACAATATCAATTTTATCTTCACGATAACATTTTAAAATCTGTTCCTGATTCAGATAAATGACACACTCAACCGGCTGCGGCAGATGAAAGGTCTGTAATATCAATGCTTTCATTTTTTCCGCATACACTTTATCATCATCACATATTGCAAATCTTACCGCTGTTTCCTGCATTTTTAATTTCCCCGTTTATTATTTTTTTGATATCTATAACCACTATCGTAATTTTGTATTTATGCTCCATTTTTTTATAATACCATAAGCTGCAAATCCTCCGATAAAAAATGCCCACAAATATACCGCATAAATTATTTTCTTTGGGTAAATTCTCCACATTTGCCACGTATTCATTGGTATGATTACAGAAAAATATTGAAAAAATTTAAAATTCAACAGGTAAAGCACATGCGGTACTAAAATAAGCAGCGATACCAGTAATGCCGCCTGCTCCCGTAAAACCAGCGATATAAATGTAATCACCATTGTTCCTGTCCACATAAACAAAATCTTCCATAATACACCCCAAATTAAATACTGCCTTATTGTAATATCAATGGGAAAATCTTTCATCATTTCCAGACACAAAATACTGTTGTCAATGCCAGTCAGATGATACACACATAATACTTTATAATAAAAATATCCATATACGCCAGCTCCTATTAATATCGTAAGCACACTTTCAATCAACAGTTTTCTTACAGCGAAAAAAGTCCGTCCCTTTGCACCGCTTCGTATGACCATTGTCATATTATCCTTTTTTTCATAAGCAAATGCTCCGTTCATAAGCAGAATTAATGTCACAAAAACATACAGACTCACTATATTCATACTGTAATCCAAACGTCCTCCAAGCATATTTTCATAAATGTAAGGTGCTATAATAACCGGATTTACTCTCCGTGTTTCTTTCATATTTTCAAGATATTCCGTCTGATGCTCCATATACTCCACTGCTGTTGACAATACGGTTATATCCTTTATCAGCTCATCCAGCACCGCTCCGTCTGCTTCTTTTTCTTCTTTAGCCGCCAACTTTAATTCTGCATACTGCTCCTGCATCCTTTCAAGCCTGTCACGATAGCTGCTAATTTCCACATTTACCGCTGCCCCAGTCGTCATTCCCTGTGTCTTTTCATAATATTCCCGCAAAATGATTCTTTCTTCGTCATACGAAACTCCTCCATAAATTTTTACATTTGACATCAAAACGATAAGTATTAATAAAATAATAAATCCTTTTTGTATTACAAGCAGTTTATAGACTTCCAGACCAGACGGCGGCAGTTTTGCTATTAAGCTGTGATATTTTTCACTAATTCTGTCCGCTGTCTTTTTCATTTTAGAGAAATTATGTATTGGATAATTTGTCTGTGCCGCCCGGATTGATAAAAATGCCCCCGCTAAAAACAATGCCAATACCAGACCTGCAATAAGCTCTATTCTGCCAAATAGCAGTGTTCCGATTTCACAGTTTGCATATTCAACCACGCTGTTCATTGGTACAAATAATTGAAAGATGTTAAAGTATTTCAATACTGCGAGCGCATTTCTTTGGGAACTTACTGTATAAAAAATGTATTCCGGTACAAACACACACAACAGCACAGCCATATACCCCGTCTGGCTTTTACATACGGAAATAATTCCCCACACAATAACTGCGACAGTCATTGCGGCACATGCACACAATAGAATATTTAATCCTATATACTGAATTTTATTTATATGCAGTAATACATCCGAAAAAATACAACTGCTTTGAACCGGCACAGTTAAGCTCTGACCTCCATGGTATAAAAATAAGCTTTCCCCCCAGATTGTTCCATATAATACTACTGCAGATATAACCGCAGATACAGCAATTATCATGAGCCTTTTTGCCGCCAGTTTCCACCTGCCGCCCGTTGATAAAAATATAATGCTCCACAAGCCTTTTTTTCTTTCAGATAAAAAACTAAAAACAATTATCATCATAAAAGCAATATGAAAATAACCGATGATTTTATACTGGTAAACACTTTCCCACGCACGCATTCCACTCAGTTCTGTTTTTATTTGTGCATTCTGGGATAAATCATAACTTGTCTTTAATATATTTTTGTATGAAAAAGAATTTTTATCAGAAAATGCCCCGATACGTACCATTGCTTTCGCATTTTCATACATTCCGGCAATTCTTTGAGCATACCCTTCAACATAAACTGCTTTATTATAAAATAGTTCTTTTGTTACCATAAAGACATCTCTTTTAGGAGAATTTTTTCCGATATATGTAACATAATACCAATTTATAAATGCTTTGATATCATCTGTCTGTCCATCCTGTGTTTCTTTCCACTTCCCGGTATTGTATTGACTTATCATATCCAGTTCCATTTGATTTACATCAAAAATACTGTAACTGTTCTGATTATAGCCTTCATCATACCTTATAATTTCATTTGTTCCATTTTGAATCTGCTCATTATAAAACAAAATCACACTTACCGCTGCCAGACAAAGTAAAGTAATGATTACTTTGATATTCCAGACTCTTTTAAATTCCATCATATCCTTTTTCCCCCTTTGTCCGGCAGTACATTTGCTATCTTATGCTGTCCCCTCAAGTATCACTTTGCTTTCCCCTGTTGCCATATCATAGAGCAGATACTCAACCATGATATTCTTTCCTTCACTGTTGACCCTTTGCTCTGAGCTGACTCTTTTCTTCATAAAGATATCATTTTTTCCGCTTGGATAACTATTCGCCGCCGTCTGACAGTCTATTTGTTTTATATAATTTCCGGATAAATCTATCACCGTAATTTTATACTGTTTATCAAATGACCCGGTATCTTTCTGATTCAGATATAGACAGTCTCCGGCACATTCTATAATCCCATATCCGTCATCCTGATAAATCTGCACATTTTCTCCCGTATCTATATTACATTTCAAAACTTTCCCAGTAATGGACTGATAGACATACATATTTCCGTCATCATCGAATGCAATATTTCTTAAATCCACTGCCCCATATCCTTCACCGGTTACACCTATAATATGCTCTCCGCTTTCATCATATTGATAGGCATAGTCTAACTCCGCCTGTTCTGTCATTTTCCGGGAAAATCCTCCATTTTCAAGTCTGTACTCATATAATTCCATATAATGCTGCGCAGTATCTTTAACAGAATAATCTACTGTAATATAAACACGATTCTGATTATTCCGCACCGCTATGGTTTGATTCTTCACTTCAATCTCCGGCTTTTCTACTATTCCAATCTGTTCTTTTTCTCCTGAACCGTCAATTTTCAATCTATATACGGTCGTTTCCTCCTGCATATCAGTTTCATAGCAATAATAAATATATCCTTTGTGAAGTATCATATTTTTCTCATAATCGGATACTTTGTTTATTACAACATTTTCACCATTCCACAATACTCCGGCACTCTTTTCATTGCTTCCGTCCTTATCAAAATATATCAGCTTCATATCCCCTGTCTTTGTATCATATTCAAGCCGGAATAAATGACCGTTCTGATACCAGATATACCCGTTATAGCACTGGTCTGCTGTATAATAAGCATCACAATCTTCCCCTTTATGACTGCAATTCACCTTACTGCATAAAGGCACTGCCTGCTCACAGCCAGCATCATAATAGTAAATTCTGTAATATTTCCCCTTCGTTCCGTCTGTAAAATAATATCCATATCCATCATCTGCCACCTTATTATTGACGTAACATGACTGTGCATCTGTAATATTTTGTACCGTTCCCTGCTCCCAGTCCGTATCATCTGCTTCCTGCATATATTTCTTTCCACAGCCTGCACTGACTATCACTATCACCAGACAAATGAGTATTCCAACATATACTTTTTTCATAATAGCCCCCATTTCTGAACAATTTAATCACGAAGCAGCGATGAGAAATCCCTCCCTGGTGATTTCTCATCCGCCATTCCGGCTGACTGTTTTCGCTCAAAAACAATTCGTCCGGTATTATACTTCGTCTGCTGTCTTTGAATAATGATTAGTAGATATAATCACTAATATTTCCATATTCGTCTAATGATGTAATTACAGAAATACTTTCATCAAAGCGTCCGTCTTGATAAATGTCGTACTCTGCATGTCCGCTTGCATTAGAATGCCATTCATTCGTGTTTTGAATGATATGATATCCCCATGACTCAAATAGCCATAATGCCATTCACTTGCAAACGTTGGTATACTTGTCCCCATTACCGTAGCTATCATTAAACCGGCAGCTATTGCCTTTTTAATCAAACTATTTTTTATCCTTAGCATACACTTTCCTTCTATAAAATTCCTTCAATTTTAGTTTACTTGCTCTTTTTCAGTGTCTTCGGCTCTTTCGGCTGATACATTCCATAAATGGAAGCTGAATTACCGGCTTTTTTAGCAGTTGCATATGCTGCCTTTGCTGCTAATTTTAAAACTGTCTTTTTCATGACTTTCTCCTTCCTGCCCCCTCTTTGCCTGCTGTCATTCTTCCCCCGCTTTATCTGAACATCAAGACGGCTGTTTATTTTATATAAAGGCTGTTTACAGCCTGTTATATCTTTGCTTTGTATACACCTTTGTGTATTTCTTGATTTCAGTATAACTGCATTTTTTACCAATTAGAACCCCTTTGGCATGAAACGCCGTTTTTTGACGTGAATGGCCGGTTTTTGTCAAATTTTATTATTTTTTTACTATTTTGCTATATTCATTGTGCATTACACGATCCGCCCGAAAACCATTATTCCCCAAAACTGTTAAGATACGTTTGCATAAAAGCCGCTATCTGCATACACTGCCGGCCTATTTCCTTATAGTTTTCTACCGTCATTGGTACACTGGTCTGCTGGAAAGCAGTCAAGGCATACTGTCTGCATATCTTTGGATTCGTGGAAACTTTCGGCAGATGCTGATACGCCTGCAAGTATTCAAACCCCAGCTGATAATCTTCCAATGCCTGCTTTAACGCTGCTTTTCTATCTTTAAATATAACCATTCCCTTTGAATTAACCCCAATATCATATGCCTCGCCCTTACTTCGCCAGCGGTCAGTTAGTTCCTGATTACTACACTCTCCAACAACACTGTCATACAATACTTTTCGCCTTACCTGAACCGCACATACTGTCATTATAACTACCAGAATCACTGAAAACAGGGCTAAAATAATTCTCTTTTTAGCTGTTTTATTATTAAGCATTACTTTTCTCTCTTTTTATCAATTAAAATCCTCTTGGTACAGGTCGTATTATTTAAGCTGTACCCATTCCCCATTTAAAATATCTTCTTTCTTTATATAACAGATTGCATCCAGTTGTTTTATAAAAAGATACTTTTCATCTCCAAAATAAACTCCCGTACAGTCCTTTCCACAGTCTATTTCCCTGATTAAATTAAAACTCCTGTCATACACATAGATTACTCTTTCTATTCGGCTTGCTGCATCTGTCAGACTTCCCATTCCGGCATTATCTAAATAAAAATACTGACCGTCATAAGAAATACCAGCAACAAGTATATTTTTATCTGCCTGTACTTCTAAAGTTTCTTTTTGTGTTTTAAAATCATAAACATACAATCCCGTACCACTTTCAAAATAAACCAATGTATCTCCCAACACAAAATAATCCGATACCTGCTTGTCAATTACTTTTTCCGCTATGCCATTTCCGTAATTATATCTGTATAACCGTTCATCGGCATAATGCGTTTTACTATCCATATCCAGCCGATATTCCATTACAATAAAATACAGATAACCGCCAAAATCTCTTGCTCCTGTAATCGCCGCACCAACTCCACTGTATTCATAGACTGTTGACACTGCATAATCCCCTATTGATATTTTCTTTATTTCCTGAACATGATTTTCACTTCCTCCGGCATTTCCCACGCTGTCATACGCATAAATATCATTTTCATGAAAAACCAATGAAACAGACGAAAATTTGTCCATTGCAAATAAAGCGCATACATCTTCCCTTCCGCTTCCGTCTGAATCTATTTTACACAAATAGCCCATCCCCTCTTTATTATGGATTACATATAAAAAATCTTTATAGTAATATACCGTTCCAAATTGATATGCCTCTCCTGAAAGTACCGCTCTGCACTCGTCCGTTTTATGGGTACATTCCGGCAATGCACATAATACAACTCCATTTTCATTTTCTACCTGTGTATAATACAATCTTATCTTTCCGTCTGCATCATATTGTGTATAATAATATCCTCCATTTCCAGCCGCAATGTGATGTATATCTGTATTCCAGCTGCTTTGCATGTCCGTCACACCGTCTTTAATTTCCGGTGCTGAATGATTGTTTTTAAATACATATACATATGTGGCAATTCCCCCTAAAATTACTACCGCCGCCACAATGGCTGCTATAACCGCTATTTTTTTCTTTTTCATATTTTTTATTCCAGCTCTTTCCACTCCTGCGCCGAAAATATCAGCTTTAACATCAATCCGTCACCCGCAAAATCTCTCCGCCGTCAATTTCATACACAATTTTACAGCACGCTTCCACCTGCTGTTCTATATGGCTGGTCATCAGCAGTGTTCCGCCGTTTTCAACAAATGCTTTTAAAATGTCTTCGACCCTTTTTACTGACTTTTTATCCAGTCCGTTCATCGGCTCATCTAAAATCAACACCTGCGGCTTTTCCATCACTGCCTGCGCAAGTCTTAACTTCTGCTTCATTCCGACAGAATATTTTCCAACCTTTTTATTTCTGTCTTCATATAAATCAAATTGTTTTAAAACCTCTATAATCTCCGGTTCTGAAATTTTCTTTTGAATTTCCGCAAGAATTTTTAAATTTTCAAGACCGGACAGGCTGTTTATAAACTCCGGTTCTTCGATGACAATTCCTGCATCATCAATAAAATCCTGCTCTTTTCCGATAATTTTTCCCCGGTAAATGACCTGTCCTTCTGTCAAAAGGGAGTATCCGCATAAAGTCTTAAAAAAGACACTTTTTCCACAGCCGTTTGGTCCTACAAATCCATAACTATTGCCCTTTTCAAACTCCATGCTTACATTTTGAAATATCAGCTCATTTTTAAATTTCTTTGTTCCATTTTCTATCTTTAAAATCACTTCGCCCATATATACCCTCATTTCTGTCTTAGCACAAATCCATTGTTTTTATCTTTTTTCTCACAACAAGTTCTGTTACCGTATTCAACACAATTAATATTAAAATACCGCACAGGCTTTCCACCGCACCTGTATACGTTAAAAAATGTATTTTTTGTGTATACACCTCTGCCGCCAGATGTACAAATAAAACCACAAGCATAAAAAATGCCGCAAAATCGCTGTTTTTCCTTAATATTTGATATACCGTAATTTTTCCGTATAAAACCATGCACAAAAATATCTTTGCAAGCAGCAGCGCCGCCACTATCATGTCTTCATTGCCTGTCCGGATAACCGCTCCTGTAATGTGTCCGAACAAAACAATCCCCGCCAGCCCCGCAGCAACAAGCAGTACCGCATACAGACTGCCATGCAGGACTTTGCTTTCACAGTGCTTCAGATATCCCATTTTTCCATACCGATGCAGTTTCATTGAACGGTATTTTCCGGATTCATGCTGTAGAAATAAAAATACGACAAAATAAACTGCCATATAAAATACAAACACACTGATGAACCAGAACTGCCGCGTAAAAAAGTCATGTGCGTAATTTTCACTGTCCAAAATACATTGTAATAATGTACTGTCTGCTGCCGGACCGGATTTTTCCAGTGACACTCCAAGCAGAAATACATTCCAAAGCGCAGCCCACACCGCACACAGACTTCCTATGTATTTAATATATTTTTTTGATAAATATTTTTTCATCACCGAATCTTCCTATCCTGTCTATATGGCAGATATGACAGTCCTATGACAATAAGAACGCACAATCCGTAATTTATCACGGTTCTTGGCGCTGCAATCCATTTCCACCTATAGTATGCCGTATCCAGTATAAATGGCTGGATAAACGGTCTGCCTGCCATAAATTTTAATACACAGATAAACAAATACAGCACTAATGCCCCTGCTGCGCCTTTTTTCCCCAGCAAAATTCTTAAAACCAGCTGCAAAAATCCGATGATAAGCAGATTCACATAACTGATAATCAGAAATTTTATCATTGCACCGCATGATACAAAAAATCCACGGTCAAATACCGCTGAGGCAGCACCTGTAATCATCCCCGCCGCAAAAAATACTGCCAGATAGACACATGCTGACATCATTTGATTTTTCATATATTGAATATATAAATTCTTAACAGAATGATACCTGTAAATCGACATTGCCGTTAATTCATTCATTTTATCTGCCATTAAAAATATATAGCACCCATACAGAACCAGCGGAGAATACAGTCCATCTGTAAATGCCATTCCGCCAAAGTCATAAACGGCATATGCTATAAAAATAAACAGTACAATGAAATATTTTTTGTTACGCATTTATTTTTTCCTCTTTCCTAAAGAAAATAATCAGCAGAACGCAGGATAACAAAACCGGTAAAATAAGTGAATCCATTGTCTGTAATGCTGTTCTTATCGTTGGATTATGATATACATAGCCGTAAAATCCGTACAGAAATGTCGGTTCAAATTTTCCGATAAACCATGCAAGTCCTGCCTGCTGTTTTAAAAATGTGCACCGGAAAAATTCCAATAGAATCTGCGTACCCCAAAAATATCCCAGCATCCAAAGCAGTGCCTGATAGCTTTTCTTACAATACAGTGCAATCACACAGCCAAATAACGTATAAACAAAAGTTCCCACTAATATAGAAGGAATCCCCTGAACCATATAATACAAATACGGACTTGCCGCACTAAAACCCTCACCAAAAATGCCGTCAAATGTATTTCTCGGTATATATTCCATGCGGTTTCCCATAATGCAGTACCCGATACTCAGATAGATGATATAAATAATGTAATACCACAACGCATTTATCCACGAATACTGAAAAATCGTTGAAAGAATTACCTTCTTTTGGCTTTCTCCCCGGACATAACGAAACGTAAATAATCCGTTCTTTTCCTGATAAAACAAAATCAGCACAGCAAGCATCAGAATGAACATAATCGTTGTTGTATATCCCTGTATATTCATATATTCGCTCAGATACATACTGCTCTCCAACATATCGTGACGTACCTGTTCTGCCTTTTGGGCATTATAATCAATGGAACTTTCATTATAATTAAACAAAATTTCAAATATTCCTGATGAAAATCCCCAATATATGAGCATACTCAATAACGAAACCGCCATTTGTATAACCCGGAATTTCCCAAATGCCCTGTATTTTGTCAGCTGCACCGCTTTCCCCTCCTCTTATGTATTTCCTGATTTTCACCTTAATTTAAATACATTAATTTACAATAACATAGCCTGCGATAACAATTACCTGATTATTTTTGATGATATATGCTATATTTCTATTACAAATCAACAAGTCTTGAACTGCACCTTTTTTATATTCATCTAATATTGAATCATTAGGTATTCCTATATATACTACAATATCAGTATCTGGAACTTTGTACATATCTTGCTTTTTGTCTAATGCCTGTAGCAATATTTTTTCTATGTATTCAAGATTCATTTGTTTGCTTGATATATAACCAAAAATATCAGTTATCTTATTCATTTATATACCACCTTTGTGTGTTTTTTTATTCCAGTTCTTTCCACTCCTGCGCTGTCAGAATGTCAGCTTTGGAAATATAAAACACCTTGTCGCCGCTTTCTGCAAATAGATAATCCGCATCACCGTAGTACAGCTTCATATTGCTCTGCATATTGATTTTGTTGCATACATTTCCGTCGGTATCCAATACATAAACTACTCTGTCTATTGCACTTTTGGCATCTGTGGCACTGCCGATGCCGCCATTTCCCATATACAGATACCTGCCGTCAAATGACAATGAAGCAACGGCAATCGTGGCATCTGCCTTATATATCAGTTTCTGCTCTGATGAATCCAGCCTGCACTGATACAGCCCCTCTCCGATAACATAGTAATATAAAATGTTATTCTGCAAATCCACATAGTAATCCGATATGTTTTTGCCCTCTGCTACTGTCTGTACCGTTCCTGTGTCATAATCATACGCATACAGTTGATACTGAAACGACTGCTTCAACGTATCTTTGTTAATTTCATATGTTCTGACTTTAAAAAATAATTTATTGCCAAAGCTTCTTGCCCCGGAAATTGCACTTCCCGTACCGCGGTAAGTGTATATATCTTCACTTTTCTTTGTGTCAAGTTCAACTTTTTTAATCGTTTCATCCTGTTCCTGCTCACTGCCTGCATGTCCCGTATGGTCATACACATATGCCGCATTATCATGAAAAACCATACTGACAGATGTCACATTTGCATTTGGAAACAGTTCACAGATTTCCTCTCTTTCATTGCCGTCCGGCTGGATTTTTGTCAGCACACCCATTCCGTTTTTTACTTTTATCATATAAATATTTCCTTGATAATAATGAACCGGCGATGACAGATATTCTGATGTCAGAAAAAAGGCATTACACTGCACATTGTCATGATTACACTCTGCCTTACTGCACACCGGAATGGACCTTTGTACGCTCTCATCATAAAAATATAAGCACATTCCTTTTGATTTCATCTGTAGATAGTAATATCCACCGTCTGCTCTGGCAATACCATGTACATCTGTATTCCAGCTGCTCTCATCATTCTCACCAGTTGACACTATATCTGTCCGGATATCCACCGTTACCACGTCATTTTTAACTTTATTCCGGCTCAGAAACCATATTCCTGCCATCGCAACGCAGACTGCTACACAAATGCCTCCGATGATATAGCTTATTTTTCTTTTTGACATAAAATCAGCCCCTTTACATTTAACAGTAAAATTTTTGCACCTAACCACTATATGTATACTTGTCTTCTGCCGGGATTCAATCCGGTTATACCGGCTGTATTTCATAAAAGATAAGATACCCCACACTGTACGCACTTGACGACTTTATCTTTGCATACTTTGTAACCGTTGTACCGTCTTCATATGTAATATCCGCACGTAAAATCACCTTTTCCAAGTCTTCTATCAACGACTGCTGTTCTTCCGATGCACTCTGATTTTTTGCTTCTGAGTATAAACGTAAATATAAAGTTTCCGTACTTTCCGGCAGAAGCTTTACCGCAGTATTTTCATCATAAATAATTTCACGATATGACGTTGGCAGTTTTTCGTCCTCACCTTTTGCATACAAAGCCCCCGGTATATTTTCAACCGTATATGAAATCTCTTTTACATTTTCGTCTTCCATAAAAAGCTTCTGAATATCCAGATATGTCACCTGATATTTCTTCTCACCAAATGAATTTGCAATGGAATACACAGTTGTCTGCATACTTTTTCCGTCATAAAGCACCTTTTCGTCTTGAAACTGTCTATTGTTACAGATTTCTTTCACCTCATATCCTTCGGTTTTAATATAATGATACTGATTCCCATTTTCATCATATAAATATTCCTGTGACTGCTCTATACGATTTTCTGCCGCCGTTTCAGTTATATTTACATAGGACTGTTCTTTTGTTTTCTGCGTACAGCCTCCTGCCAGCCCCGCTGTTACCCCTAAAATCAGCATTAATTCAACAATTTTTTTATTTTTCATACACTTCTCCGTTCCGCAGACATTTTGCAGGCATTTTACTCTAATACCTGCCACTGTCCCTGCGCAAATTCTGTCTTCTTCATATATGTCAGCTTCATTGCCTGCTGTTGTTCATCTGCCACAATCTGTTCGGCAAAAATATAATCCCCATTTCCAAACAGCATATATCCCGCTTTGTTAATCGGAAGTTCATATAATACATTTCCGTCTGTTGCAAGAACAACACATTTCCGTGCAATCTCTGTTTTTTCATTCGATTTTGCATAGGATACCCATTCGCCGTTATACAGATACAAATATTTTCCGTCATAAGACATTTCTGCAATACCCATTTCTTTTCCTGCATCATAGAGTTTCCGGGTCTGCTCTGTTTTTATATCATACACATACAAGCCGTCTGCATATGCGAAATAATAAATTTGCTCCTGTTCTTCATCGACCGCATATGACGTAATCTCTGCATCTATTATTTTTCCGGATTGTCCGGTCTGATGATTGTACGCATACAGTCCCTGATAGGTATAGGTCCATTCCTGCCCCGACTCATTTTTATTAATTGTCAGACCGGATAATAAAAAGAACATCGTATTTCCGTAATTTTTTACACTGTGAATTGCACCGCTTACACTATTCCACTCTACAACACGCTCCTGCGATTTACCGTCTAATGTATATCTTGTGATTGTTTCGGTATGTTCTTCACTGCTCCCCTGATTTCCCGCACTGTTATATACATAAACGGCATTTTCATAAAATACCAGCTTTGTATTGGACGTTCCGTCATAATCATAGACTTTGGTGATTTTTTTTCGTTCACTTCCGTCCGGGCTGACCTGAATCAGATTTCCTTCTGTCCCCAGCAGATAAAGGAAACCATTATAATAATAAATCTGAAATCCCGAAGCGTATTCTGCCGCCTGCGCCGTTCTGTCATAATAACGCACATCTCCGAAATACGCATTACACGCCGCATTATCATGGTTACAGTCTGCTTTTGCACACAGCTTTATGCTCTCCTGCGTGTCATCGTCCCAATACATCAAATACAACGGTTCTTCCGGTGTCAGATAATAATATCCGTGTTCTCCTCTTGTAATACACTGTATCTTTGTTCCCCAATATGCCTGATAATCCGTTTCGTCATCTTTTAATGCCTCTAACCGCATCGACTGTTCTAATGCCGTATTCCCTGCCGTAGTAATATTGGCTGTTGTATTTTGTTGGTTCTTTGTCCCACAGCCTGCTAATACCATACTGCATAAAAGAATTGCCATGCCTGTTTTAAATATTGTCTGAAAATGCTGTTTTTTCATTTAAACACCCTCTCTAAATTGTGCTTTTTCCCTCTAATAAAAGGCTGTGTAACAATATTATATATCATTATTACACAACCTTTTAGTGAATTTACAAAAAATTATCTCCAACAAGAAAAGTCTTCTGAATTACTATCATCATCCGACCATACCTGAACAGTTGCTGTTACCCCGTCAAAATCAATCGGACAATGTGAACCTGCTAACAATCCATATGTTTGGTCTGCATAATCAGAAAAACTATGACTTCCATGTACACAATATCCTCTTCCATTTATTTTAATGTCCACCACATTAGAAGAATCTACTGCCGTAAAACAGTATTCTGGATTTCCATCATACTCTGTACCACACCTAACCTTAATTTTACACCCACCTGCATACATGTATGATGTTGATTCTGCCGCATAAGCAAAAACACTTCCTGCAACCACCATGACTGTTGACAGACCTATCACTACTGCTTTTTTTACTGTTCTTTTCATACTATACCTAATTCTTCTGTTTATTAATTCTACCTACTCTTTTCAGTTCCTTTGTTTCTTACAACTATCCTTTGTACCCCTCCTTTCTGCCCCCTATCCGTATGATGCCTTTTCTCCCCTGCTTCTTCTAACGTCAAAATGGCTTTTTGTTTTTATATAAAGACCATTTTATGGTCTATCATATCCATATCCTATAATTTACATACAGTTCCTTTATCTCATGGTTTATATATTTTTACCCTTAATAAATTATAATACTAGTCATTACACAATATATTTCGAGCTGCCTGTATTAACTGAAGTATTGCTGTCGTTACTACCCCAAAACCTATGCAATAAAAATATCTAATTTCCTTAGTAGCTAATAGTGTACTTTCTACAACGATGCAGATAAAAATTAATATCACTACAACCCTATGAAAATCTTGCTTTTCTATTTCATTCAAACGGTAATTTTCGGAATCTACAGGACTAAATACAAATATGCTGATTAATGATAACGTTATACCTACTACCATTATTGATAAATCTATCATCATACATATCATATAAACTGATATTGCTATCATTATTACCGACAACATTAAACAACTCTGTATATGTTTAGCATGATATCCGCCACAAAATTTTCTAAATACCATAAACGTAATAATAAATACAATACTTTCCACGACATGTCCCATTATTCCGCCTATAATTATCGAAACTCCTAATGTAAAAATCAGAATATATACCGTAAACACCGCATACTCATATAATTCCGCATCTTCTTTCAGAATTACTCCATATTCAACCAGCCATTGAATTATTTTTTTACTTATATTCTTCACTCATTATTTTCTTTCTCTTATACTCACAAACATCATTAAATGTAATTAACTACTACCAGAAATTTATTTTTGCCTTTTAATTGCAAACTTCTTAATTTTAACCGGTGCAATCGGTTGATATAATATGTAACTTGAAGTTGTATTAGCCTCTACCTTAAGAGCCGTTTCCAGTACACGCTTTGTAAAATTTGCAAGATTCATTTTTGTCATTTATTTTTCCTCCATTTATATTAATTTATTATCATTTTATCTTTTATTTTTTCTATATTCCATATTTTTTCCTGAAATGTTATTTTTTTGTAATGAAATGTAGTAATTTTCTTGAAATTCACTTCTTTGCCTTTTATAATAACAGTATTATTATGAACTGATGGGATTTTCTTATGAATATATTTTTATGTGATGATGATTGTTTAGTCACTAAACAATTATCCGAATACCTAAATGAATATTTTTCCGATAGAAAAATGGATACTATTAAAATTTTTACCTTTAATACTGCATTTTCCTTGCTTTCATCGTCTGTTATTCCTGATATTGTATTTTTAGATATTGAAATGCCTGAAATAAACGGAATTGAAATAGCAAAAAAATTATGCTCTCTATATCCTGACTGCATAATCATGATAGTTACTTCGTATTCCGAATATCTTGATGCCGCTATGGATATTCATGTATTTCGCTATTTAGATAAGCCAATTAACAAAAAAAGACTATATTCCGGTCTTGATTATGCAATTAAACGCCTTACTGACATCTCCGGAAAAATTACATTTGAAATTCATTCAAAATTTATAACATTATCCAAAAAAGATATTATTTGTGCAGAAGCACAGCTACGCAATGTTAATATTTACACCCCTACGGAAATGTATACTTCCAAAAAAAATATGATTTTCTGGAAAGAACAGCTTAAAAACCCTTGCTTTTTCCAACCACATCGCAGTTATATTGTTAATATGAATCATATTATTTCTTTTGACAAAACGACGCTTTACACCGATAATACAGCTTTGGCTATACCTATTTCACGCAATACATATCAAAGTTTTAAGACAACTTATCTGCTATTTATGGAAAATACACGATAACTTATCATAGAAGTGAGGTTACATATGAAATTATACCACATAATAATACTTTCTCTTATTACATACTTATGTGAGGGCTACATTTTATGGCGATACTGTTCTCTTTTATTTGTACGTAAATATTCCGTTAAAAAATGCTGTGTTATTTACTTTGTGTTATATTCCATTTCTGTTATTTTCTCTGTATTAAGCATTCCTGCTATAAACAGTATTTTATTCTTTTTAAATACTATGCTTATTATAAAATTAACATACAAAGTCACATGGGGAAAAAGTCTTTTTCATGCTATAATTGCCACATTTATGATGATTATAACCGAAATGCTTATATTGTTGCTTGTGCCAAATTACAGTCATATGGTTTATAATTTTATTTACAATTTTCAACTTCAGATTTTAATTTATTTTATTAGTAAGATTTTCTATTTTATTGCCATGACCGCTATCGCATATTTACTTTCACGCAGCAGTAAAAAATACAACCAAATTCGTAATACTAAAATTATTATTCCTTTTTTTATTTCTTTAATTACAGCGTTCACTTTGATAACAATTCTTGAAATATGCCTTTCTATCTCTTTGCCTTTTTATATAAACGTAATGATTATTATAAGTTCCGTTGCATTACTGCTGATTAATGTACTTATTATCGTGTTATATAATTTTATAGAAAAGCAAAACGAACAGACAACCTCGCTTCAACTTCAATTACAAAGTGAATCTCTTACTATTGAGCACTATAAGACAATCATCGAACATGAGGAAGATAAAAATATTCTTCTTCATGATATACGAAAACATCTGCAATCTATTCAGGTTTTGAATACCGAAAATAATAACGAGCAAATTGAAGCTTATATTTCAAATTTAATCAATTCATCTAAGCTTTCTACTCCAAAAAAAGTATGCGATAATCCATTGTTAAACGCTATTATTGGACGGTATATACATTTGTGTAATGATTATAAAATTGATTTTAAATCGGATATCCGTCATCATTCCACTGATTTTTTATCAAATGATGATTGCACTTCATTATTCTGCAATCTATTGGATAATGCATTTGAAGCCACTAAAAATACACCCGATTCATTTATCGAATTAAATATCGGTTATAATACAACTCACTCCATAATTGTTATAACACTCATTAATTCCTGTTTAAATAATCCTTTTGACAATAACGGGCAACTAAAACGTACTACAAAAACCGATTCCCGTCATCATGGTTATGGAATTAAAAGCATACAGAATACTATTGATAAATATAACGGTGACTATAATATTTATTATAACCATTCTACTTCCACATTTCACACTGTTATTATTTTTCAAAAAAATACACACAATTTATCAAATCAATAAAAACACTATCAACCAGTCGACAGCCTTATTACAAAAGCTGAAAAGAACGAAAAAGAACCGGTTATCCCATTATTTTTTCAATATGAAACGCAAAAGGGGGGTGGTACTGCCCCTTTTATATCTCATTCAACAAAATAAAAACTTTTTTCCCACCTAATTATTTATTTGTACAAATTCAATACCCTTGATAAAACTACCACCGTTGGAATCATCATTGTCATAAAATCTTTCATCCCACTGCACATGATTAATACAAAAATGCTGTATACTACAATCATACCTCCCATAAATCGTGCTAAATTTTTATCCCTATCAGGAATTTTTGCCTTTTCTTTCCTTATTTTTATAATCTGTACAGTGATTAAAATACACGATATGCCCCAAAAAATCAGCAGTATAATGTCCCGGACTGTCATTATTTATTTCCCCCTGTTCTGTCTTCTGCAACTTTTCCGTCTTTAATTTTTAATATTCTTGCCGTCTGCGGCAAAATGCCGTAATCGTGCGTTGCACAGACAATGGTTGTATTTTCCTGTAATTCCGAAAATATTGTCATAATTTCCTGCGCCGTATGGTGATCCAGTGATGCTGTCGGTTCATCTGCAAATAAAACCCGCGGCTTTTTTACAACTGCCCTTGCAATCGCAACACGCTGACGCTCCCCACCGGACAATTTATACGGCTTCTGATTCATTAAATCTTTTAAGCCGAGCCGTTCCAATAAATCTTTTGCCTGCTTTTCAACATTTTTTTCGTAACTCGCCGTACAGACATTTTCAAGCACCGTAAGATGTGGAATCAGAAAATGATGCTGAAAAACAAATCCAAAATTTTCATATCGGATTTCATTTTTATTTTTTGCCCCGGAAATCATTACATCATCTAAATATATTTCTCCCGCTGTCGGTGTCTTTAATAATGAAACGATATATAATAATGAACTTTTCCCCGACCCGGATGGTCCGAGTAAAGATACAAACTCCCCACTATGTATGTCAAAGGACACATTTGAAAAAATAGTTCTTTTGGTTCTTCCGTCGATATATTCTAAATCAATATTTTTTACACGCAGCATCTTCTTACCTCATTTCTATAATGGCTATTAAATCTTTTTTTGCAAATTTTAATATTGTTACAAGAATAGTTACAACCACAAAAACTACCATTACAATGATTGTATAAAGCAGTGATTGAATTGAAACAATCGACAACATCTGTCCCATTGGTTCAAAAACAGATTTTGCAACCAGTGACAAAACTCCATAAGAAAGTATCAGCCCCAATATCCATGAAATAAATACCAAAACCACAATCTCTGCAATAATATTTCTAAACAGCCAGCTCTTTTTATAGCCAATGGCATATAAAATTCCAAATTCCTCCATTCTGTCATTATATGTAGTTTCAAGAACAATACAGACCGCAGCAGAAATGCTCACAGCTATTACAATCACAATGACAGCCATTAAAAATTTGATACTGCTTACATTGTCTTTGAGCGTCTTTTGGGCATACGACAAAGTCATCGCTGCTGCCTCATCGTGACTCATCGTATCCAGCATGGTATTCATTGCATCTAAATCCGTTTTGGGTGTAACAAGCAGTCCAAATGTGGTATTTTTAAAATCCAGTCCCAATTCTTCCAATTCCTTCTGCTTGTAGCTTTTTGTTCCAAAAGCCATATAACTATTCCCTGAAAATGCTCCTGTAATCGTATAGGTTCCTTCAATCGGTTCACCATCATCAACCGCACTGCCAAATGTATCTCCTACGGATAATCCTTTATTTTTCAGCATATCCTCATGCATAATCAGTTCATAACTATTTTCCTGCGGCAGTCTGCCTTCTGTTACCGTCAACGAATAATCATTGAATATTTCTTTGATATCTGCTGCCTCCATAAATGCAGCATAACCGCTCGTTGTCCCGAAAATATTATTAATAACCGTATACTCCAGTAATATAGGATATGCCTTTTTTACACTGTCATCTTTTTGGATTTTCTCTACAGTTTCATCTGAAAGAAATGATGAGCCGCCTACCGGATACACAAATGAAAAGTCATTCAGACAGGCAATATTGGAATATTCAACAGTTGAAAAAATAGACTGCACCAGCGATGTCACAAAATAGATTGAAAACACCGTAAGTGCCATAACAAAGATTAAAGAAATCCCCCGCCGTTTATTGGATAAGTAGTACTTAAACATATTCTTCATTTGAATTTTCTCCCTCATAACTTTTTTACTATTTTCGTCTTCTCATCAATTTTAGCCTTCAAACAGATAAAATCCTGTGCCACCATACGGTCATAGCCAATAACTTTTTCGTCTTTCATCAATTTACATACGACAACAAGTGCTTTTGAAGTATATACTTCATCTTCAACTTCAATATGATTTATTTCAGAATAACAAATCTTAAATCCACCGGAATAGTAATAATCTTCATCAAACATAAATAGCATTATAAAATATGACATATGACCAACAGTTAATGCGCCCCATATGAGCAATGCAACATTATAGTCAAGCTCATAAAACAAACTGAATATGATAAAAAATACATTTTTGACCATATTCATTTACTATTGCATTGTCTTGAAGCCGAATAATATCAATAACCTCAAAAATATAATACCACGAACCTATGAATTCCATGAGTGATGCATAAAATCCCCTATTCTCATGTATCGCAATAATAAAATGCATCTTATATACAATAACAAGTGTCAGCAAAGCCAATATTCCACATATAAGCAGGTCCCGTTTATTTTTCTTATAATATCCATAATACTTTTTATAATGATTCTTTTTCATGATTTATATCCATTTATCCGCTCCTGCAACATTACCTTAAATAACACTCCATATATCAAAAATTTTCAAATCAGCAATTATCCGCTTTCAAAATACCGCTGTACCCAAATATTAAAGCAATTATCATAATAACCAAATTGATAATCAATGCACCATTTTGAACGTCCTCTTTCAATACAAATTTTAAAATAATCAGCACAATATTGGCAGCCACGATTAAATTTCCCCTGCTTCTTTCATTTTATTTCATCAACTATCCACATAAGCTTTATTTTTTATTCATCCCACCTACAATCCCCTTCAAATTATTTCTAATACAACAATATGTATCACAAAAACAGCCTGTTTTTCAAGACACATGACGTACTTTGTCGATATTCCGACGTACTTTGCATATTTTCACATATTTTACGACTTGTAGCTTTTCAATTTTATATATGAAGATATACCTATCAATATAAAGGTCAGTAATATAATTGCTATTTTAATTCTGATAAAAACTATATTATAACTTTTTATCTCAATTAAGATTGATGAAATAATTATCATTAACGTAGTCCCTGCATATATCCTTTTATTCATCTTATTCACACTTTCTATCTTCTCTCATGCCTAACAATAAAAATCCTACTGCCGTATCTACATATAAATCTTTTAAATCATGACAGAATAATTGATAGAAATTCAAATAATCTACCGTAAATCCCCACAAAGCAGAATCTATCACTGATGCTGTCATTGCTGTTAAAAACATTATATACGCATAGGCATAGTATTGATTTTTTTGTTTCCATTTTATATAAACAACGGTGACAGCACCAAATATCAATATTTTCTGTATAATTATCCCAGCCGTCTGCATATGGATATTAAAAAAACTATATAACGCCGACTGCTCCCGATTTAATACCATTTGTATACGCAGTGCTTTTCCGATAAGATTTATGTCCAGCTGATACTGGTATATTATTACCTTTATAAGCTGGTCTGCCAATACCGCAAACACTACATATGCAATTAATCTTTTCTTCTTTTTCAGCAGATTCTGCTTCATCACCGTTTTAAATATCCCAATACTAATGCCTCCGCTGACCGCAATATATGCCAGACTGCTGATAATCTGCCACACCCCGCCAAACCGATATGCCCGCCATAGTACAAATATCACGGGAAATATTAAAAAGTACCACATCACTATCTTCCTCACATTATTTTTACAGGTTCAGATACTTATTCAAAGAAAAGATTTATCCCAAGTCCCACTCCAATTAGAAATCCCAAACCAAAAAGGACAAGGCAGATAATACTAATTACTACATCTTTCTTTTCCATAGATACATTCATCCTTTTTTAATAAAACATGAAAACAGTATGTGATACAACACACCAAATCCTATTGCACCATAAGCAACCCATAACAATCCCGATAAATTCCATAAGCCATTATTATATACTTCATTTCCAAATACAATCATTCCAAAAAGAACACTTCCAACAATAAGTCTTTTATAATATTTTGTTCCCCGCATTTTATAACCCTTTCTACTTATAAAATTTTATTCATTATTATAATGCGATTTCCCCGATAATTAACTTATTCAAATAAATTTCATCATCATAATAGTTGTTTATATTTGATAATAAAGAATCCAAAGAGGATATCTTAATATTTTCTTTTTCCTTTAATTCTTCAATATTTTCCCCACAGAGGCACAACTCAACTTGTTTACTGTTATATTTTCCAACATTTGTACTTGGCATTTTATCTTTATAATTCTCCCATAACTCAAGTGCTTCTTCTGATTTTCCGTTGTAATGCATGCAAATGACAGCATGGGAGAAAGTTTGAAAATATGCTTCAAATTGTAGTCTGTTTAAAATATTATGTATATTTCTTTTCCATAAGTCTGTGTCGAAATTTATTATTTCTGTATTATCTCTATTTCTTCGCATAAGACTTTCATACAATACCGCATTTATTAGCAAAACATTGATTGAATTATCCTCTTTATCCAAAGATAAATTATTTCCTGTTTCATATAGCTTTTCTATGAAATATCTCTGGTTCTCTCTCATTTCAAATTTCTTTTCATTTTCCTGAAGAAGAAAATAGTTATAAATCTGTAATAATGCGTAGCCGTTATTGTCTTTTATTTTTTTTACGGCGGAATAATCCCCTACGATGCTGCCTAAATCAAGCATAGAGATCAAGTTAATATATACAGACCATAAAAATACCGCTGAGAAAAACAAAAAATAATACGAGCAAAAATCGTTGCCTATATACTTTGTCGTACACAACACTAATATCAATGAAATCAATCCAATAAATGCCGAACATAGCGGTGCAGACACTAAAGACACCCTCATTTTACCCTGAAATGATTCATATTCTGTTTGGTTGCTAATTGTTGGTATCTCCGGTATGACAATTCCTCCAAATCCAATCTCCATACTTATAGCTATATGAAACTTTAAACCTTCTTTTTCTCTTATTAAACATATTGGAAATATAGCAATCATACGAATATCTATTCTCTGTAATTTAAAAGCAATCGCATGCGCCAGCTCATGGAAACATACTGTAACCAGCAATGCCATGAAAAATATAATTATTCCTTTAAATATTCCTGCCGAAAGATACTCCGGATGCTTCTGTTCAATAGTAACTAGAACCATACCCAGTAATATTCCTATCACTGAAATAAAAACTACTATCAAACTGAATACAAAATAAAATTTAACTTTCTTCATACCAAACCTTTTTGCCTCTTAACATGCCTTATTTCCTAATCAATCAAATCAATCTTATCCAGCACATATCTTAATACACTCTGCTCATCTGTAATAATTTTGGCCTGATTAGAACCAAAAAAACTTAAAATTCTCTTTTCTTTACGCTGCAAATCAATGATATAATCTGTATCAGAATTCCAAATGCTATTATTATACGAAATGCTGTTACAGATAACACTTCAAATGAATTACCTACTAAAGCGATACACAATATTAATGTGCCTATTATACTAATCGTCCGTGCTAAACTAATTTTATTTTCCATAACAATCCTTTCTAAACAATCCATCACGAACGGCAACGAGAAAACTGCATATACAGCTTCCCCCTCTACCTATCTTATGTCTATACTATACCCATTTCCTTTCTCTGTTTCCATTTGTTTTCGTTGGTGATTTTTCGTTGGTTTTTGTTGCTTTTCGTTGGTTTATATACTATAATTATATTAAATATTGAGTTATAAACGAGGGGGACAATTACAGATGACAGAGCATACACTTCGTGTTCTTTTAGTGGAAGATGATGCCACTTCATGTATGGAAATAAACGATTATATCAGCCGGTTAGACGATGTTACACTGGTTGCATCTACTAATAATGCTTCAACTGCTATTGAGTATATGAAGGATTTTCTTCCCGATGCCGTTATATTAGACCTTGAACTGCATCAGGGCAGCGGTGACGGACTTTTTTTCTTAGCACAGCTTCAGCAGCTTGAACTTTCCAAACACCCATATATCCTTGTAACCACCAATAATTCAAGCAATATTACCTATGAATCCGCAAGACAGCTGGGGGCAGATTTTATTCTTGCAAAGTATCAGGAAAATTATTCTGCACAGTATGTTGTGGAATTTCTGCGCATTATGAAAAAAGTGATTTTTTCTGAAAAAGGCAAAACAGCTTCTAAAATAACAGCTGTTAAACCGTCTGAATCAAAAGACAAAAGGCTGATTCAAAAAATCCAGCATGAGTTGAATTTAATTGGTATCAGCCCGAAAGTTATTGGTTACCGCTATCTTACCGATGCAATCCTTGCCACCATTAACGAACCGAAAACACGCATTTTTAAAGTGCTGGGTGAAAAATATAAAAAAACAGATGCCAGTATTGAACGTGCCATGCAGAATGCTATCAACCGTGCATGGCGGACTTCCGATATTGATGATCTGCTGACTTACTACACCGCAAGAATCCATTCACAAAAAGGTGTTCCGACTATTATGGAATTCATATTTTATTATGCGAATAAGATACAGAACCAATTATAAATTTAAGTATCAACTTATTAATAATTTTTAAAAATAAGTCCCCATATTTTCCAATAAAGACTGCTCATTTTTACCTCCTGGTTTTAATGTTCAAGCTAAGCTTATAGCATCTGCCAGAAATAAAAAATTAGTTTTTATTGTTGTTTTTTCGTTGCTTTTTGTTGTTTTATGTAACTATAGGTGATTATATGTACACTGCTATTATTATTTCACACTTTTTTATATTAATGTGCTGCTTTTACTGCTATTGTAAAATATTAAATCTAAACGACTTATTTTTTCGTTTGCGGATTTTATTTACTTTTTCTGCATTAGCTCTTGCTTGTGCGTTGTGTTTTATACATTTCATCGTATATCCTATTGCTATGTTTTTTATACTCCTAACTTTTTATATTTTTATAACACTATTTACAAAAACTAACTGGCACACATCTTTAAATGCTGCAATCATTTCCATTGCAATGAGTTTAGTTTCTTTTACAATTTCCAGTTTTATTTTCTCTACACTTGTTTTTTTGATGTATTCATATATTGACATCAATAATCTTGTAGTAATTAAATTATTGAATGGATTTTTACAATATTTTATGATACATATTCCATTTCAATTTAAACGCATGAAAAAAGGTATGCCATTTTTATATGACCTTCAATTAAACAATATCGGAACTTGTATCAGTCTGCTCATATTAATATGTTATATTGCTGCAAGCATTTCTAATACTAGTGATAATAATTACCTGCCGTTTATCATTCCTTTATTCCTCATCTTCCCCTGCGCCCTCCTCCTGATTTCATGGTGGCGCGCTATTATAACGAGGAATTACCGCAGAAAGCTCCAGCAATTTGAAATGCAGAAACTAAAAAATGAACTTGTCCAAAAAGAACAGGAAATCACCCGGCTTTTAAAAAATAATAAAGCACTGGCACAGATTATCCACCGGGATAATAAGCTTATTCCCGCCATGGAACTTGCCGTAAATACATTTCTGCAAAACCGGAATACTTTATCCCCACAACAGCTTAAAGAGCAGGGACTTGCCCTTGCCGCGCATTTACAGACAATATCACAGGAACGAAAATTTAATTTGACCGAATACCAAACAAACGGACAGCCGCTTGCCTCTACCGGTATCTGTGCTGTTGATGCCGTTCTTCAATTAATGTATCAGCGCGCCCTACAGGAACAGATTGGTTATACCCTCCGCATTACCGAAAACATCAAAACCACTGCCATGCAGTCCCTTTCGGAAGAAGATTTTTCCCATTTGCTGGCGGATTTGATTGAAAATGCATTTATTGCAATGTCCGATGTACCGGATAAAAAAATTCTTATCAACCTTGGGCGAATAGGAAATCACCTGTCTGTCGAAATTTCCGATAACGGACAGCCATTTTTACCGGAAATTTTTCAGGATTTTGGCTTAAAGCCCCACACAACTCACGCTGAAAATGGCGGAAGCGGCATTGGGCTTATGGACATCTGGAAACTCAAGAAAAAATACCGCACCTCACTGGTTATTACAGAATATGCGCCCGGTACGTATTCCTATACAAAGCAGATTTCACTGATATTTGATGCCAAAAAACATTATATTATCCAGACTTACCGCAAGCGGGAGCTTGGACAAATCCGCTTCCGTGATGACTTATACATATTTCCGTGCTAATCATCATTTCTGATGTTGCGTTTTCACACTAACACCTTTTATCCGGGCAGTTTTCTTACTCTAAAACGTTCTGCCCGGATTTATGCCCTGTCCTTTATTTTGCTTATTACCCTGCTTATTATCTCACTTATGACCTTGCTTTATTCCCCTGCTGTTACCTTGCCGCCTTTACTAACAGCAGCTTATCCCCGCGTTTGACACGCTCGCTGGCGCGGTCTGCAAGAACGTGGTTGCCGTTTTTAATCGAATCAACCGTAGTGTGATATTTCTTTGCAATATCCCAGAGCGTTTCCTCACCAGTTGCGATATACCCGATGATACTTGGGAATTTTAAGAACTCATTTTCCTCATACTCCTCTACTTCACACTCCATGACCGACTCGGTTTCACACGGCGCAAAACAGATTGCATCAAGTCCCACGCTTCCCTTAATCTCCATTTCATTACTGCCCGTCATGGCAGCGCTTAACTGCTCTACTCCTGCATTTACGACATACTCCATATTAGTAATCTCCTCGTCAGACTTTACCTGTATTTTATTGGAAAACGGAACGGCGGCACGGATACTGCCCATTGGTGCCGCATCATTGGCTGTTACATAAAACACATTTGCAATAATTGCACCGTCAACCAGCAGACCGTCTTCTTCAACGGTAATGTCGTCAATCTGCGCCACCCCGGTACAGTTGCAAATCTGCAAAATGTTCGTGTACTCCCCAGTATTCATGCGGTCCGAAGCACGGCAGCGCGAATTGTTACGCACCAACAGCTTATGAAAGACTGATGTCTGCGTGGTGTTGATGACATTTTTAACCGGCGAATAGACATCTGTAAGAATGGTCTTTTCCTTTTCTTCATATACCTTGACGTCCAGCGCCAGCACAAGTTCTACCTGCACCTCTTTATTTTCGCCGTCATAATCCGGCTTTACTTCAACATTGGAATTGACCGGATAGTATTTGACGTAGCTGATCATATCCGGCGTACAGCCTGCGACATCTAATTTCCCGCTGAAATTCTGTGTCGTTTCATACCACTGTGCCATGCTATTTTCTTCTGTGGACGAATACATTACAAATACATTCATTTCCCCCGCAATTTCCATGCCGTCATCGGTCAGCCTTGTCGTGAAGCTGCGTACATCGACATCTTCCCACAGCAGTTCCGCTACCTCCGACTTTCCCGCAGGAATCAGAAAGCTTTCACGGATACGCAGGTTATCCCGCATTGTCACGGCAAGCTGCGAATACTCCACATCGGTCGTTTTAAGCTGTAATTTGTCCTCGTCCTGCATTTCCAAAAGTCCGCAGCCAATCGGCGTATCGTGAATTTCTTCACATACAACGGTCAGTGAAATGATTGCCTTTACGCTTAATTTTCTGGAGTGAATCATTTTCACCGTAATATCTTCTAATTTTGCCTGACAGGAAACATATGTATTCTCGCAGTCCCCGGATAAGTTCACAACTTCCCCGATATTCATTGTCCCCGTCATTTTAACCGGAATCACGGATTTTTCACCGCTTTCACTGCCCGCATACAGCACCGCAAAATCCATTCCGCCTGTGACTTCTGCCCGGTCGCCCACCGCTTTGACCGTATCAATATGGACACTGCCACGTTCTTTTACAATGGTTTCAATGTCTGCCTTGCTGTCCGGGACGTTAAAATCATCATCCAGTGTAATCTGCATGGTGTTACTGCATACAATTTTATTTTCATGAATTTCTTCTCTGTCGATTCTCAAATCAAATCTCCCTTCCCAACTATTTTCTATATTTTTATTTTATGTATGCCCGTTCCCTTTTATGCACTTTTTAATTACCGTTAAACAGCTTTTATACAATCCTGCTGCCGCATCAGGCTGATGGCTGTTTTTTCATTACATACAAAACACCACCGACTCCTCCCGCTTTTCAATTTTTAACACAATATACGGCGTGGTCGGCAGTTCCGTTATGTCCTCTCCTGCCTCCGGCCCTAATAAATCGACATCGGCATAAACCGCATTTGTTCCCAGATACAGATCATTGACACGGATACTGTAGCCGCTGGTCGGCTGTGTGCCGTAGCCTGCCACGATATATGTTGCATCCTTTGTGGCATAGGTCATGCGCAATGTGTTCGCTTTTTTGGCTTCTATCAGTTTTTTTAATTCCACAGGGATTTCCTCCTCTTTCACTACGGTATATTCCAGCCCCATGACCTTACTGCTGTCCTTTTTTATCATACTGCACCCGCTAAGTGACACCGCCCCAAACACACCCGTCACAATCAGCACCGATACAAGCAGACACAACCCGCAATCATAAACCGCAAGCCATCTTGCCGGAACATTCCCGGATATTTTACTTTTCTGCTTCATACAATTCCCCATTCCGCAGGCATTTTTATGCCGGAAAAATCAGCACATCAGTGTGATTTTTCATACAAAAACTCCGCAATAAGACTTGTTACATCTTATTGCGGAGTTTCCTGCTTTATTCTTTTTATCTGTTAATGTCTATTCAATCACATACCCTTTGTTGCGGATAACGTCAATTACTGCATCAACGTATTTTTCACAGGTTTCGACATTACCTGCTTCTACCATGACACGCACCAGCGGCTCTGTTCCGCTTTCACGGACTAAGATTCTGCCGTCTGTGCCCAGTTCCTTGGCTGCGCGCTCTACCATTGCGCGTACATCGGCATCATTTTGTGCCTGTGTCTTATCAGTTACACGCACATTTTTTAATACCTGCGGATAAATGGCAAGCGGTTCGGCAAGCTGGCTTAACGGCTTTTTCTTTGCCAGCATGACCTCCATCATCTTTAACGCCGTGATAATGCCGTCACCGGTCGTTGCATATTTGCTGAAAATAATATGTCCGGACTGCTCGCCGCCCAGACGGTAGCCGTTCTTTGACATACATTCATAAACATACTTATCACCGACCTTGGTCTTTTCATAGTCAATGCCAACTGCATCAAATGCCTTGTACAGCCCGAAATTGGACATGACCGTTGTAACGACTTTATTATCGACAAGCTTTCCTCTTTCTTTCATATAACAGCCATAGATATATAAAATGTGGTCGCCTGTAATCACATTTCCCTTTTCATCGACACACAGACAACGGTCTGCATCTCCATCAAAGGCAAATCCGGCATCTAAGTGTTCCCGAAGCACCAGTTCCTGTAAGCTTTCAATATGTGTAGAACCACAGTTGTTGTTGATATTCGTTCCGTCCGGTTCTGCATGAATGACATATGTCTTTGCACCCAGTGCATCAAAAATGCCCTTGGCAAGTGTCCATGCACTTCCGTTGGCAGCATCCAGACCGATACGCGTTCCTTTAAAAGAGTAAATTGCAAGGCTCATCAGATACCCCATATAGCGGTTTCTGCCTGCCGTATAATCCACAGTACAGCCGATTTTTTCCTTTGTCGCAAAAGGAAGTTCCGCCATATCGCCATCTAAATACTTTTCAATCTCATCAATGACATCTTCGCGCATTTTTTCGCCCTTGTCATTAATCAGCTTAATGCCGTTGTCGTAAAATGGGTTGTGGCTTGCGGAAATCATAATACCGCAGTCAAAATCTTCTGTCCGCACCACATATGATACGCTCGGTGTCGTTGTTACATGTAAAAGATACGCATCTGCACCGGATGCCGTAAGTCCTGCAACCAGTGAATATTCAAACATATAGCTGCTTCTTCTGGTATCTTTTCCGATAACAACCTTTGCTTTTCCATCCTCGTGGTTCTTTCCATAATACCAGCCTAAAAATCTGCCGACTTTATAGGCATGTTCTACTGTAAGATTGACATTGGCTTCCCCGCGGAAACCGTCTGTGCCAAAATATTTGCCCATTTTAACTGCTCTCCATTCTTTGAAATTTAAACATCTTCGATTTAAGGATTTTACGCTTCGTAGCCGTTTGGATTGTTCTTCTGCCAGTTCCATGAATCAGCGCACATCTTCTTTAAATCACGCTCTGCCTTCCAGCCCATTTCCTTATATGCCTTGCTCGCATCGCAGTAGCAGGTTGCAATATCACCTGCACGGCGCGGCTTGATTTCGTAAGGAATATGCACACCGGAAGCGGCTTCAAAGTTCTTGACAATATCCAGTACGGAATAACCGTGTCCCGTACCGAGGTTGTAAATCTTTAAACCCGGATTTTCCTGTAATTTTTCAATTGCTTTAACATGTCCGAGGGCAAGGTCTACAACGTGGATATAATCTCTTACGCCTGTTCCGTCTGGTGTATCGTAATCGTTGCCAAAAACACCGAGGCACTTTAACTTGCCGACAGCAACCTGTGTAATATACGGCATCAGATTGTTTGGAATACCGTTCGGATTTTCACCGATTGTTCCGCTCTCATGCGCACCAATCGGGTTGAAATAACGCAGTAAAATGACATTCCATTCCGGGTCTGCCTTCTGGATATCCGTTAAAATCTGCTCTAACATGCCCTTTGTCTGACCGTATGGATTGGTAATCTGTCCCTTCGGGCATTCTTCTGTAATCGGTACAAATGCCGGATCGCCGTATACAGTTGCTGAAGATGAGAAAATGATATTTTTTACGCCGTGATTTCTCATGACATCAAACAGCACCAGTGAACCTGAAATGTTATTCATATAATATTCAAGAGGCTTGGCTACTGACTCACCAACTGCCTTTAAACCGGCAAAATGAATGCAGGATTCAATTTTTTCCTGTGCAAAAATCTTTTCCAATGCTTCTTTATCATTAATGTCTGCTTCGTAAAATGTTACCGGCTTTCCCGTAATCTTTTCTACTCTCTTTAACGCTTCCCTGCTGGAATTGACAAGGTTATCCACAACAACAACCTCATATCCTGCGTTCTGTAATTCTACAACTGTATGGCTTCCGATGTAACCTGCTCCACCTGTTACTAAAATTGACATAAATCCTCCATTCTGCCCGTTTCGGCATTCTGATGTAAATTTTTCACCTTCCGGTTTTATTCATAAGGCACTACGTCCTTGTAAATCTCTTTTAAGTCTTCTCCAAAGTAATCTGACTTTTTAAGACTGCCGACCAAAGCTTTTTTAAGAACTTCGGCGTAAACTTTCGTAAAACGTTTCGCCGTATCTCCGTACATATGTCCCTCTCTGTCCCAGAAATCTCCTTCTTCCCTGTCAAAAGCCTCAAAAGTAAGGTAATTAAAATTATAATACTCCACATTTAATTTCTGTGCAAGGTTTCTGATATAAGAATCCGCCTGTGCAAATTTTTCTGCATACTGCGCAACGGTTCTGGGGTCCTGCGTGACCGTCGTAAAAACAATCTGAATATCATTTTTTCTGCACAGCTCTACCATTTTTTCAATATACTGACATTCGCTCTGTGCAACAAGGCTTTCGTCCCAGCCAAGTACCGTTGTCTTTGCTTTAGACGCATTTTTTGACCTATTAATAAAGCCCTTTCCTTCATAGACATCATTTTTATCCATGCTGACAACATCGGGCGAATATTCCTTATAGTCATCAGACAGCTTCTTTGCCACCGTCTTATCAATCATGTAATAACACTGCCAGTAATTCGTCCATTTTAAAAATGCACCGCGGTATTCCTCTTTTGCGATTCTGCTAAAGAAATAGGAAACCTTTAACAGACTGTCGGGATAGCCGTTATACACCTGATGAAACAAAATACTCTCATCGTGGCGGTTAATCAGATACTGGTAATCAATATCCAGCACGACGACCTTAGGACTGCTTATTTTTATGGCATACTGTAACGTGTAATAGGCATCAATCATATACTCACCGCCGATGCACATATTCATGGCACCGGCATCAAGCCCGCTCTCCAGTTCATCGGTTGCAATCCCATAACTGCCGTGCGATGTTCCTAACACCAGACAGTCCGGATTCATTGTTTCAAGTTCATGAAACATAACCCGTGTCAGTCCCGGCTGTACGAGCATAAAATTCAGCAGATTATTTAAAACCACTACCAAAGCCACAAAGACTGCCGTCAACGTAAAACTTTTCTTTTTTTTCATGATTTTTCCGTTCCTTTTAAATCATTTCTAAAACTGTGCATACATAAATTCCGTTGAACTGCTTACATAGCCAAACGGTGCTGTTGCAAATATCAGTATCAGATAAACTGCCCAGCGCACAACAAGCGGACGTTCCGCCACGAAATCGCGCAGCGACATCCCTTTTTCCTTCATCACACTGCTTATAAACAAAATGATTGTCGCCACAATCAGAATCGTCCAGTCTCTTTTTACCAGTCCCAGCTTATAAAGACTTCCGTCTGTTAAAATGCTGATTTTAAAATTGATAAATACGGCGTGCATTGCATAAAAGGCAGTTGTCGCCGTTGCACACGCATCAAAGAGCCAGCCAATATTGACTAAAATAAACGTTCTGAATATCTGAAATGTCTTCCAGCCCCGGCTTTCCGTATTCACATGACAGACTGCTGCCCATTTTGCATAATATGGCTTTAACAGGTTACTTGCCGCAATAATCAGTCCGTTGTACAATCCGTAAATAATATACTTCCATGCCGCACCGTGCCATACGCCGACTACAAAGAAAATCAGCAGATTGGCGGCACAAATCGGCAGAATCTTACCGGTCTTTTTACCAAAAATTTTCTTAGCTTTCTTACCGAATGCCAGCATTTTTTTAGAAATGGAAAACGGATAAAAAATGTAATCCTTCATCCACGTTCCCAGTGTAATATGCCATCTGCGCCAGAACTCGCCAATCGATTTTGAAAAATACGGCTGGCGGAAATTCTCGTCCAGACGGATGCCAAACAGTTCGGAAACACCAATAACCACATCAATACCGCCGGAAAAATCGCAGTATTCATAAATGGAGAATGTGAGCAGTGCCACAATCACATACATGCCCGAATATGTATTCAAGTCGGCAAATACGGCTTTTGAAAAGACGTATGCGCGGTCTGCTAAAATCAGCTTTTTTGCCAGTCCCCATGCAATCCGCTGTGCGCCGTACTCAATATTTCTCAGATTAAAATCGTGCGGCTCAAACAGCTGCGGTGCAAGGCGGTCATAACGTCCAATCGGTCCCTGTAAAAGCTGCGGCAGATATGCCGTAAACAGCGCCAGCCGGAAAATATTGGTTTCCGGTTCATATTTTTTCTGATAAACATCTATCACGTAACTCATTGTCTGGAATGTATAAAAAGAAATTCCAAGCGGCATCACAATTGAAAGCTTTCCAAGCGGAAATGCCTGATGAAATACCGAAAACAATGAAGTCAGATTCAGTATTGTAAAATTGACATACTTTAAAAAGACAAGAATTCCGAAATTGGAAACCAGCCCGAATATCAGCCATCTGCGCCGCATAAGCTTTTCTTTCTGTGCAGCCATCAGCCTTGTAATACAGTAGCTTGTAATAATCGTAAACAAAATATAGCCCATATAGCGGATTCCGTAAGTGGCATAAAAGCCGAAGCTGACAAAAAGCAGCAGCTCCCACTGATATTTTTTCGGAATCAGATAATACAGGCACGCCGTCAGCGCCATAACCATAAAAAATCCTGCTGAAATAAACGACATTTTTTCTTCTCCGTTTTTATTAAATTCCTTTTACTAAAAAACATTCCCCGCTTTGCTGATTTTAGCACATTTACAAGCATTGCACAACGGATTAATGGGAAAAAGCCGCTTGACTATTTAAATTTTCACGTTTAATATGGTAGAGTATCACATACAGCAAAAATGCGGCATAAAATGCCTGCGGAATGGAGATTACATGAAAAAATTATTCGAGCAGATTGTAAAGTTCGGAATTGTCGGTGCAATCGCTTTTGTCATTGACTATGCCGTGCTTTTTGTGCTGGTTCAGTTCTTACATATGGATTCAATCATTGCGGCAACGATTTCCTTTACGGTATCCGTTATTTTTAACTATCTTGCCAGCATGAAATATGTATTTGTAGGCAGAGCTGACCAGTCCAAACAGACCCAGTTTATTATTTTTATCGTATTAAGCGTTATCGGTCTTGGTATTAACGATGGTATCATGTGGATTTTAAACGGTATCTTATCTCCGTTTATCCCGACCTACTACTACCTGGTTTCAAAAATCGTGGCAACGGCGATTGTTATGGTATGGAACTTTGTTTCAAGAAAGATTTTCCTTGAAGAAAAGAATCATGGAAATGAAAATGTGGCATAAAGGCACAAAAAATCCGGGCACACCATTGAACGTGTGTCCGGATTTTTTATGCTTAATCATGCTGTGCAACAAATGTCATAGCCTTTCCCCAAAAGCTTGGAGAATAAGAGATTTCAAGTTCCTGCCAGTCTGCCGGAACTTCATATGCAATCACACCGTTCATTTTCTTTCCTGCGGCTACGGAACCGTCCAGCTGATTTTTTCCGCTCTGTGTAAACTCTGTTAATCCTGTAATGCTCTGATTTACGGAATAACTGTCACAATAAGCTTCAAAGCTCATAACAGAACTTACGTCAATGTCCTTATCAGACTCATTTGAAATTTCAAATTCACATCCAACTAAAACATTTCCATCCGCCGGTTTTGTAAACATAGAACCTTCTGATTCTGTCACACTGACCAATGTTACCTTTACGGATTTTAATTCGGCTGTATCACCTACTGCAAACTTCTGGCTCTGTGTTTCCGTACTTTCCGTCTTTCCTGTTTCCTGTACCTGTCCATCCGATGAAACTTTTTTCGGTTCATCATCTTTTCCCCCTGCTACTGCTGCAATCACAATGATCACAATAATCGCAGCAACAATCATGGGCCACTTTTTCTTTTTCATACTTTTATCCTCCATTTAACTTATTCAATAAGTCATATCAATAAGTATTTTAGCATACTATTGTGTGTAGTGCAATATTTTACTAAAACTTAAAAGGATTATTGTTATGTATCAGAGATTTTCAACCAAAAGCCCTTGCGGAACCAATAATTTGTGCGGAACCAATATTAAAAAATACAGGCTTTCCAAAAACGGAACATACTCGCAGCGCATGCTTGCAGAAGAAATGCAGCGCCACGGTGCCGACCTTGATAAAAATATGATTCAGCGTATTGAATCCGGTCAACGCTATGTTACCGATATTGAATTAAAACTTTTTTCAGAAGTTCTTGGTATCCCTATCGAAGATTTAATCAAACAATAAGCTTTCTGCACACCTGCACTGATATGCCTTTTCAGATAAAAGGTTAGCACATTTCTTTTTCCGTATGGTATGCTGTCAGCATCATTGTATTTTACGAACCGAAAACAACAAGCAGAAGAACAAAAAAGAGAAATGCCGCCCAGAATAACAGAAATCCCTCTATAATTCCGGCAATAACACGGACTTCTTTTCTTTCCGACTTTTGAAACGGAAAATACTCCCTCATTTTCCTGTAATTTGTGGCAAATGCCACCACTATAAGACAGCCTGAAGCCACCGCTGCTTTTTCAAATGCCAATTCTATTCCGGTTATGACTGTCCCATCACTGCTTTTGATCTCCAGTCCCATGCACAATAGACCAATCAGACCGTATCCGGTTACCGCAATCAGCATATGAGCATAGTTTCCCGAACGAAATCCCGGAAGCCAGTTTTCGTGATACATTTTTTCCCTTTGTACCGCTGGCGGTTCTTTAAACGTTTTCTGTCCTGCCTGAAGCACATTTTTTAAAGCCCTGACCGAATCATAACGCTGTACCGGGGACAGATTGATGCAGTTTGAAACTATCGCTCCCATTCTGCCTTCCGCTTTTCTTTCTCTTGGCAGCTTTCCCGTCAGCAGAACATTTAACAAAACACCCAATGCATAAATATCTGTGCGGGAATCCGACTGTCCGAATCCAAACTGCTCCGGCGCGGCATACGCTTTTGTTCCCAATAACATCGTGTCTTCCTGCCGATTTTCATGGTAAATTTTCGCCGTATTTAAATCAATAATTTTTACATTTCCCTCATTGCTTATCATGATATTGGACGGCTTGATATCCCTGTGGATAAACGGCGGGCAATGTGCGTGCAGCGGTTCTAGCGCATTGCAAAGTTCGCAGATAATAAATGCAGCTTCTTTTTCGGAAAATATGCCTTTTTCTTTTTGCAGTTCCTCTAATGTTTTTCCGTTGATATATTCTTCAATCAGTGCTAAATGGTCCTGCTCGTCCACACACTCATAAATCTGTGGAAAATATTTACTGTTTATCTGCCTGATAAATTCATAAATTTTCCGATTGTATACATACAAATTCTTTTTTACATATATTTTGTGATTTTCCTTATGCTGTACATAAAAGACCTCATGCGCTTTATTAAGCACACCGATTGTATGATAATAAGATAATTCACATTCCTGTCTGATTTTATCGTCCACTTGTACCCTCATTCCGTTCTCCCACTGCAGCTTATGCAGATGTCCTATGCCGTCAGATTGGGATTGCATACTGATTTTTATTTTATTATACTATACTTAAATGGTTTTGGGAGGGACATCGTGAAAAATAATGCTGATAAAACATCTGAATTACTGGCTTCTTTATCGACAATCCACAGCAAAGAGGATTTTGAAGCCTACCTGAATACACATACGCAGACGGAGTTTTCTTTTTCACAGTACTATAATTCAATTTTGCACTGTAAAAATATTTCTCTTGCGGAAGCTGTAAAAAACAGTACATTGGAACGGCACTATGCCTATCAGATTGTAAACGGCACAAAAGCAAATCCGGGACGGGATAAAATTCTCTGTCTTTGTATTGCCGCCCGCATGGATATTAACGAAATCCGCCGCGCATTGGAAATTTCCAATTGTGCAATCCTTTACGCCAGAAACACGCGCGATGCCATTATCATTAAGCACATTAACACGGAAGATTTTTCTGTTGCAAATATTAATGATGACCTTTACACGCACGACATCTCGCCACTGCTGTCATGATATTGTATTATATATAAACCGGAGGTATCTATGTGTACTGATAAAAAAATTGAAACTGCCGATGAGCTGGAATTTGCCGTATTCTGCATAGAAAATGTTGCCGCCAGACTGCATGTTCACGCAGAAGCTATATACAAAGCCTTCACTGGACAAAGTGACATTCTGCACGGCTATATTATTCCTGAATATGAAATACTTCATACGCAGAGTAAAGATTATATTGTAAATGATATTCTTGAACTTATGGAAGAAAGGGGCGTGAAAATATGATTCTTTACCACGGTTCTTATCTTGAAATACCAAATCCTGATTTAAAACATTCCCGTGCAAATGTTGACTTTGGACTTGGATTTTATACAACACCTCTGTACGAACAGGCTGAAAAGTGGTGTAATAAATTTAAACGCCGAAATAAAAACGGATTTATCTCCTGCTATTCCTTTGACGAAACTACTTACAATCATCTAAACGTATTGCGTTTTGACGCATACTCTGAAGAATGGCTCGACTTTATTTTAAACTGCCGTTCCGAATGGGATACCACTGATTATGATATTGTTATCGGCGGTGTCGCAAATGATAAAGTATTTAACACGGTTGAACTGTTTTTTGACGGTCTGATTGATAAAAAAGAAGCCATTAACCGTCTGCGCTACGAACAGCCCAATTTGCAAATTTGTTTTCGTACCGAAAAAGCACTTGCATATCTGACTTTTGAAAGGAGTATCAAAGTATGAATGCCAACCCGATTTTACTTCAGAAAAAATATACCCGTGTCATCGCCTGCTTTGCAAAAAAAGCACAACTGCCACTGGACACCGCTCTTGATTTCTTTTATCGCTCCGAACTCTATCCTTTGCTACGCGACGGTGTATCCGATATGCACTGCATGAGTGATGACTACCTCGCCGATGAACTTCTATCCGAATACCGCCCATTAAAATAAGGCGGCAGAAAACCAATCTTCTGCCGCCAAATCTATACTATATATACTGTATATCACAGCCCCACATCTCACCTAGAACTTCTCTGAACATAAAGCCGGCATATTCCGCGCACCCACACTTTCTTGAACACGCCCCCAAACATCCCGCACACCACATTCACACAGCCTTGAACATGCCCCTACCGAAGTCAAGTAACACGTTGAGGTAGGGGCATGTTCAAGGCTGCCGTTAAGTAACACGGTGAAATGGTGTCATGTCCAAGGAAGCTTTTATTCTGCCATCATCTTTTCCGTAGACCAGATTTCTACTTCATAATGATTTGCCTTATTGTAACGCTTTCTTAAATTCTTTAACTGCTTTAAGTATTCCATCGTTACTTTACCGGATAACTTGGATTCACCTTCGGTTCTCTGCTGGAACTTGTACGGAATCTCTACAACCTTCTTGTATGTACCCATTGCAAGAACTTCCACCATAATCTTCCATCCAATTGGCTGTAAGTCGGCTTTTTCAATAACCTCACGGCGGAACATGAACAGACCGCTTGTCGGGTCTGAAATCTTTCGCAGGCACGGTAACATAAACTGACCGATTTTACGGGCTGTACCGGATACAAACTTTCTGTACCAGTTGAGTCCGCCGTCATCACCGCCCGGAATCAGACGGCTCGGAATACAGAAGTCTGCACCACTTTCCATTGCCTTATACATATATTTTAAAACGATTGGCGGATGCTGTAAATCCGCATCCATGCATGCCATATATTCGCCCTTTGCAAGGGAAAATCCTTTTAATACGGCAGTTGCCAGTCCTGTTTCACCGGTTCTGTGTTCCATGCGTACAGCCGGAAAATCCTTTGCAACTTCCATAATAACCTGTGGTGTATCATCTTTACTGTCGTCTACAAAAACGATTTCATAAGGAATTCCTTTTAATGCATCATCAATCTGTGTTACAAGATTTCTGATATTCTTTCCTTCATTAAACGTTGGTACCACTACTGATAACATAATTTTCTCCTTCAAATCTATCCTGATGTGTTTTTATTTTTCGATGTTTCGACTTGTGTATTATAATACCTTTATTACAATCTGACAAGTTTTTCACATAAATTTCTTATTTTATTGTCCGCCCCAGTATCCGAGTTCGACACCTTTTTCATAAATTCCCTTTGCTTTGGCATAGTAGCCATACGCATTAAAATGTGTCCAGTCTGCCCTGAGCTGTTGTGAAATCTCACCTCTTGTAAAGCCGTCAAGATCTTCATCGGTTGCTTCCAGTCCGCAGTCACTTAATCCATTCTGAATCATATAGAGCCGCATGTTGATAAAATGATCCCCGTATGCCTTGGATAATGCCTGCTCCCACGGTGTTTCGCCCATGCCGATATAAATTTTATTCATATCCACGGACAGTTCCGGGTCATCGGTATCACCGACAATAATATAATATTTACAGCCTGTATTTTCCAAAATGGAATCATACTGGGCGATTAATTCATCATAGTCATTATACCAGCCTGCGTTGCTTCCAATTTCCAGCACAAGAATGTCATCTTTACGCTCCACCGCCGCCAGTGTATAAACCGGTGTACCTTCTTTAATATTCACATCTGTGCCGTATAAAATCTGGCTTTCACCGTCATAAGAATTGGTTACATAATATTTTTCGCCGTTAATCACACAGATATTGGTCTGGTCTGACTGAAAATTATAACCGCTGTAATCTTCCATATAGACATTATCCCCGTCATATAAGGACTGCAGCTTAAATTCAGCAATGCCTGTCCCGTCAATGACAATATCACGGTCAACCACCATGGTAAGACCGCCTGCACGGGTTGCAATTTCTTTTGACGTTTCTCCGTTGACACCAAGGTTATACGTTGTCAGCCCCGTAAACTGTGAAAGCATATCCGGTGTCGTGGCATAGCTGATATTTGTTGTAATACCGTCCAGCGTAATAAATCCCGGCGTTGTCGCACAGCCGTACATCATACTGTCGCCCCAGCAGGAAATGCTTCTCTTTACACCATCATACGGTACAGTTTCCGCTGTGATGGTTCTTTTTCTGGTTTCATGTGGTTTCTGATTCTCCGTCTGCATTGACGAACCGCCTGCAATTTCATTATCATTTTCCACAATGTCCCAGATATTACTGGATATCTTTTGTAAACGTTTTGGGGTCGTCTGCACAGTCTGTCCATGTACCAGTATTTCTGATGCAACCAGCAATACCGCAAAAACTGTGACTGAAAAGCAGACAACAATTTTCTTTTTTAGTCTCACAAATATCCCTCTTTCCCATGTATACAATATACATTTACATTAACCAGCAATCTGAATTATACCACATAAACAGTAGCCATATCTGCGCAAATGCAAAAAATATCAAAATAGCTGTCCGTATTTTTGGATGCACACTCTTTAAAATCTCATAAACACCCATATATACGACAAAGCTTCCCACCGTAAACCGGCAGGTACTCATTACGTGCGATGTCAGCGGCACTAACAGCGAAATGATTCCAAAGACCGCCATGGAATAGTATCTGCGATAAAGCATATATCCATACACGATAAAAATACCGATGCAGAACCAGCCCATATACGTATAACGCGGCTCAATCTGTCCGGTGCAGGCTTTCCACAATACACCCACAATCGGAAAATACGTATCCTCACGCCATGCAATCTGTACATTTTTATAAGCCCATACATCACCGCAGAAAAAGCGCAGGAAGGTCATATAGCAGAATGCACCAAAAGGACACAGCATAACCGCAAAAATGCGTTCCGGCATTTTTAACATCTGCACGATGAAGCTTTTGATTTTTGCCCATGTAATGAGTTTTCCACCGTCTTGTGTCAAATCCAGATACATTTCCACAATCAGCGCAAATACAAGCAGGCAGCCTACAATTCTTGTCGCACTTGCAAATGCAGCGGCAAGCCCTGCCCACAAGTACTTCTTTTTAGCTGCCGCATAGAAAAACAGCGCAATAAACAGCACAAACATCGCTTCTGTATACACAGAACCAAAGTAAAAAGAATAGGGACCTGCAAACATCAGCAGCGGAATCAAAAGATAGTCTTCACTCCTGCCGCCACGCACCAGACTCATATATTTAACTGCTGTAAATGCAGCGATAAAAATACATACCGTTGACACCGTCATGCCAACCCAGTACGTATCCATTACACCGAAGGTCAGCATTTTCACAAACCGGCAGACCATCACATACATCGGAAAAAATGCCCAGTTTGCCTGTGGGTCGGTATCCAGCGGAAATGTATATCCGTTATCAATCATAAACTGATACCTTTTGGCGTCCCACTGGTTCATCAGAAACGCAATAGAACGGTCTGTCCCCATATATACATTATAAACCACCATCAGCACCAGCATCACAAGGCGGGACATCAGCAGTATAAAAAGCAGTTTTAAAAACAGCCGGAAATTTTCATTTTCTTTATATAGTTTAGTCAGTTTTTCCATATCCACCTCTATTCCGCAGGCATTTTAATGCCGGAAGAACCGCGAGTCAAATCTTATTTGGCTCTGCGATAAAAAGATATTTGTGCTGCCTGCGGCACAAATATCTGTGTGAACAAGCTTCGATTTAAGGCTTGTTCACACTAACCTCTATTCCGCAGACAAAAGGGGCGTGCTATCACTTACACGATGCCGCCCCTTTTCCTTATAAAATCTGCATAATTTTTAATATAATCTGGTACAGAAGCGCTGGAACTGCAACAATCACCGGTATTAAAAACATTGCAACGGCTACTGCATTGAGCAGCTGAAGCCATACAAATACCGCACAATACTGAATCCATGCCGGAACATTGATTTTCTTAAAGTGGTCAATGACAAGGCATACAACCAGTATTAAAAGTGTAGCAAGCGTAATCAGCAGTCCTTCTTTTCTGCCCTGTGGTTCAAATTCCATGGTAATTGTATTTTCACCGGAGTGAATCTTTACCCCTGTAAAAAGTCCTGCGATTTCTTTTGCCTGCACCTGCTGCCCGTTGACGCTGACTTTCCAGTTTTTGCTGTAAACCACCGGTATCAACGCATAATTTTTCGTTGCCGAACCGTCAAGCTTAACAGTCAGTGAATCATTGGTATAAGATACATCGCATTTTGTATTTTCATACGCTCTGCACAACTTCTCCATCTTATCCATATCCAGCTGTGCAAAGCTGACTTCGCTGACTTTTAAATACCAAGGATCATCGTATTCAATACGGATATCGATACTCTCATTGTCAAAACAGCCCAGATACAGCAGATTGTTGTTATAATCCGTAAAGTACGCTGTATTTTCCACATCACCCAGTGTCGGCACCTGCACTTCTTTGTCATTGACATAGACATGCATGGAACTAATCAGCCATGATGCATTGGCATCACTGTTGCGGTTATTGATATCCACAATCTTTAAATAGACTGCCGCATTGCCGCTTGTCTGTGTATTGTATTCCAATACTGTATCACTCTTTTTCACGGAATACGACATACCCTTTACCAGCGGTTCCTTATCTCCCGAAAGTGCCGTATAGAATTTATTATGTAAGTCAACCCAGTCGCCGCCCAAGTCTTCTGATGCAAAGGATGATGCTACGGTCATTGCAAACGGAAGCCGGTAATTGGCAGAATATAATTTATATCCTTCCTGTGGTGCCTCTTTACTGTCTATGCCGTAATCTGCATAACTTTTTTCCAGTGTATACAGCGCCGGGTCCAGATCATTCTGATTGACGGCCTCCGTTACATGAAACAGTGCGTTCGTAAACACGGTTCCGCCGGAATCTAGCAGCCACAGGAAATATTTGGAATATCCCCAGTTTTTTGCAAAAGTCTGTGTGTCACTCTCTAATGCCGCCGTAAAGCTTGACAGCGCACCACGGCGCAGTATCAGCGGATAGTTGGCATTCAGGCTGATGTCCGGATTGACAATACGGTCTGTTGCCGATTCATCAATATCAAGTGCTTCATAGGCTTCATTGGCATACTGCACATAATCACCGACCTGGTACGCTTCATAGGTATAAAACTTCGGCGGACCAATCAGTGCAAATGCCCCTAAGAAAACTTCCACCGCAATCACGGCAAGTACGGATTTGACGTTAAATTCGTCCTTTTCTTCTTTGAGCTTTCTTAAATAAACGATAAACATCGTGATAAAGACTGCCACAAAAAAGATTGTCGCAAGAATCTCGTTATTCTGCGGAATCAACAGATAACCGGCTGCATATACCAGACACATTACCAATGCAATCACAATCTGACGTTTAATATACTTCTTTTCAAGCGGCATATCCGCAAACATTTTCTGTGCATAATACGCGCCCGTGCTAAGCAGTGTAAATGCAATCAGGAAACCATTTCTTAATGTATAGCCATTGTAAGACCCAAAGTGCCACATTAAATTGATGCCTTCCACAAACATCGGAAGCAGGGCAATTCCAAGCAGGCACGCCATCACACGGTACATTTTTTTATCTTCTTTATACTTCTTTAAACCGATAAGAATCACGGCAAGCACAAAGCTTAATCCGTACAGCATCATATAACGCTGGAATGCCGCCATAGAGCCGTCTGTAACAATCGCGCCCTTAATCCAGCCAAGGTACTGCGATACAATACTGCCGCCCGCATTTCCTCTCTGTGAGCCGGATAACTGCATAAATACCGGAATTAATACAAAGCAGGACAGCCCCATGCCCGCTGCCGTACCAATTCCTAAATTCCATGCGTGCTTTTTCCATTCTTTGCGCTCACACAGCAGTAAAATATAGACGCCGCTGACTAAAAATACGTAAATAAGTGCCATTGCGCTTAAATAATAGTTGATGATAAAGCTTAATGCCACCATAAAGATGTAAAACAGCTTCTTTCCCGTTGTCAGCAGTCTGTCGAGTGCCAGCATCAGCAGCGGGAACAGCGCGACAATGTCCATCCACGGTGTAAAGCAGGAACCGTATAAAATGACGTATCCACAGAGCGAATACATCACAGCAAACGCTGTCTTTACCGGATAGAGCAGCTTCGGAAATTTGTGATTGAGCAGTGCATACATCGCTACCGACATAAATACCATTTTTACCGCTGTCAGTATGGAAATGCTCTCTAAAATGAGGTTTCTCGGTACTAAATATAACAGCAGATTAAACGGGCTTAACATTGAAAAGGCTGAGATACTCATGGATACATTCGTTCCAAGTCCCGTATACCAGTCAAACCACAGCGATGCCTTTCCGTGCATGAAATCCCACAGATGTGCATACAGCGGCGCAACCTGCTGCATATTGTCAAAATAATCAATCCGGTTTCCGCCAAACGGCCAGATTCCTTTTAAAATCAGCGTAATTAATACAACTGCCAGGGTAATCGCCCCCGGGATACTGTATGGCTTTAATTTCTTTGCCAAAACGTTCACTTTCTCTTTCATATAACTCCTTTATTTTAAAGAATGGCACTGCTCCACAGACAGAATGTCACATTATCTGCCACAAAATGAATCGTGTCACATTCCTTTTCCTCAAGTTTTCCGATTTCAAATGTAAATGTTCCTGTACCCTGTATTTCTCCAATTTTTCTGTCGTTGCAGTAAACTTCGACCCTGCCGTTTCCCGCAAACTCCGTGACTTCACACTGATAGGAGGCATTCTCTGCCGTGCGGTTTAACACGTAGTAAAGATATGCGTCCTTTCCGCTGTTTGTACTGCCCTCGTACTGGTCTTCCTTCCAGCCTTTTCCCTTGCGGCGGCATACATTGATACTGCGCTCATTTCCGTCTTTATCTTTGAGTGTCGTACAATATTCTGTCGTTCCCGGTTCATAGGACAGTTTTCCGTAGCCCGGCCAGTCAGAAAGCTCATGGGTCAGATAATACATTCTGTATTCCAGTCCTACGTCCGGATTTTTACCCCACCACAATACCAGCAGGTAAAAACAGGCAAGTATTACCGCCCCTGCATAAAATGCTGCTTTTACGCTCTTTTTTTTCATCATTTTTAACACCTGTGTGCTTTTGCTTTTATAGTTTTCATTTTAAACATGCGTAACGATACAGGTTCCTGTTCCCTTTATTACAACCGAACGCTTGCCAGCGCTGATAAAGAAGCTTTCGCCTGCCTTGTACGGCATCGTCTTATTGCCGTCATCCGTTTCAATGGTTCCCTCACCGGAAATAAATAAAACAGACAGGAAAGATGTTTCATCCATGCCGATTTTGACTTCTGAATAAATGTCATATTTCAGGCATTCAAAATACTTGCACTGTACCAGACGTTCCAGTGTATAGGCATCGTTTTTCTCCAGAATCACTTCGCAGTTTTCATCCTTGACATAGGCTTTGGTATCAACAACGTCCAGTGCCTTTGCAACATGAAGTTCTCTCGGATTGCCGAACTTATCCCTTCTGTCGTAATCGTACATGCGGTATGTACTGTTGGAATTCTGCTGGATTTCACAGATTAAAATGCCCGCACCGATGGCGTGAATCGTTCCTGCTTTTACCATAACGACATCGCCCGGCTTTACATCTATGCGGTTTAACACCTCTGTAATCGTATTGTTCGCAATGCGTTCTTCAATCTCCTCTTTGGATACGTCTTTTGAAAGTCCGCAGTAAAGATATGCCCCAGGCTCACAGTCGATGACATACCACATCTCATTCTTTCCGTATTCGCCTTCATTTTCCAATGCATATTCATCGTCCGGGTGAATCTGGATTGATAATGCCTGCTTTGCATCAATAAATTTAATCAGTACCGGAAAACGATCCTGTGCCTGACACTTCCAGCCAAGCGCCTCTTTTCCGATAATGGACAGATAGTCATTAAAGAGCATGCCCTTATATCTGCCGTCTGCAATCCGGCTCTGTCCGTCCGGGTGTGCGGAAAGCTCCCAGCTTTCGCCGATAACGTCATAATCACACTTTTTACCGAATACCGTGCGCAGCTTTGTGCCGCCCCACAGATTATCCTTAAACGCCGGATCCAACTTGACAACCGGCTCGTTAGCAGCTTTGACATAATTGTCCTCTGCCGTTCCGTCACTTTCCTGGCTGTATATCTTTACCATATCGCTTTCGGATAAGATTTCACCGATACCGACTTCGATAATGACCACATTTTTATCGGTTTTGTTGGCAACCTTATGCTTCATGCCAATCGGAACAAAAACACTTTCATACTTATGATAATCTTTTGTTTCCGTTCCTAATGTAATCGTTGCCGTTCCTTCTACAACAGACCAATGCTCACTGCGCATTTCATGCTGATGCAGATTCATGCTCATGCCCGGAAATACCGTTACCTTTTTGACCTTGTAACCGTCTGAGGCATTAAGCAATTCATGGATTCCCCATTCTCTGTAAGAAATCCGGTTATAATCAAAGTAATTTTCATACTTTTCTTTATTCTCGGAAATAATATTTTTAATGTCATCAACGCGTTCCTTGGAAGATACGTAAACGGCATCTTCGGTATTTACAACAACAACATCCTGAATATCATTTGTCACCACAAGCTGTCTGTCTGCACTGTTAATAACCATTACATCTTCACAGTGGTTTTTTAAGACATTTTCGCTGTGGGATACACTTGAATTTTCATCTAAGTCGCAGACATTCCCGACATCTTTCCAACGGAATGCCGTTTCCACAACCTTCATATTCTTTAACTTTTCAAAAATCAGGCGCTCAATACTGCCTTGTGGAATGTCTTTCATGACCTTCTGCGAAAAACGCACGGTACGGCGGATTGCTGCAACCTTCCGCTTTGCCATCCGGCAGGTATCATAAAGTTCCGGACAGATTGCCCTCGCCGCATTGATTAAATCCCCTGCACGGTATAAAAACATACCGCTGTTCCATAGAAATCCATCGTCATAGCCAAAGCTTTCATCATCGTCCAGACGGATTTTTTCAATAAATTTCAGGACATTTTCCTCATCTCTTAACAAATATCCGAAATTGGAATTTTTCTTTGCCGGCTTTACACCAAGTGCAACAATACTGCCCTGTTTTGCAAGCTCCTTTGCCCGAAGAATTGCATCCTTATATTCCTGCCCCTCAATCAGGTTGTCAGCCGTCACAACAAACACCAGTTCGGACTGGTTGCAGAACTGGCTGCCAAGCATAATTGCCGCAGCGGTTCCCTTTGGACTGCCTTCAAGTACAACACGGTACTTGAGGCTCTGGAATGCTTTCATCTGACCGTTTACAATATTGCGGTAGCTTTCCTTTGTCACAATAATAAATTCATCGCAAAACGGCATATTTCTGACAACCGTTTCCTGCAATAAAGATCGTCCCTCTTTAATATTCATAAACTGCTTCGGATAATTTTTTCTTGAGAGCGGCCAAAGGCTGTCACCACTGCCTCCGGCAAGTATTACACACTTCATACAATCTCCAATCTGCTCAAAGCATTATTCCTGTTCCGGCTTCTCCGGTTTAAAATTGAGTCGTTCTTCTTCCACTACCAGCGGTCTGTTCATCAGACGCTTATTCATGCTTAAAATATATTCCCCAAGCAGTCCGATAAAGAACAGCTGAAGTGAACTGGTCAGGCTGACTAAAATAATCAGTGGGACCATACCTGCCTGGAATCTGTTCCAGTATATTAATTTCAGAATAAAATAAATAATTGCTACAATGACACTGAGCCCTGCGCAGGCAGCGCCTAAAAAGGTCGCAATACGCAGCCCGATTTTCGTATAAGACGTAAAGCTTAACATTGCCGCATCATACAGCGTATAAAAATTGTTATGGGTCTTGCCGGCGCGTCTTTGTGCCTGTGTATATTCAATCTCCGTGCGCTTAAATCCCAGCTCGCCGACAATGCCACGGATAAACGGAATCGGGTCCTTTAAATCCCTAAGAACCTGTACAAAGCTTTTATCATACAGTCCAAAGCCCGTAAAATGCTCAATCTGGTCTACGGAAGACATTTTCTTAATCATCTTGTAGTAGCAGGAACGCAGGAAATACATCACCGGATTTTCCTTACTGCTGGTCTTTACTGCACAGACAATTTTATATCCTTTTTCCCACTCTGCGACAAGCCGCGGAATAACATCAATCGGATCCTGGAAATCTGCGCAGACCGGAATCGTACAGTCACCCTCGGTCTGTAAAATGCCGTAATACGGTGAATTAAACTGACCGAAATTCTTTGCATTAAAAATCGCTTTAATCTTTTTGTTATTCTCACAGAGTGCTCTTAACTTCACCCTTGTTGTATCTCTTGAATCGTTATCAATAAACAAAATTTCATAATCATACTGCGGGAGGTCTTTTTCAAACATCGCAATCAATGCCTCGCTTAACGGAACCACATTTTCTTCCTCATTATAGCATGGCACCATAATACTAATCTTTTTCATCGCTTCTATTCCTTTATACGTAATTCTTCCTGCACCAGTCTACGGTTTTTTCAATTCCCTCCGCAAACGTTACACGCGGCGCAAAGCCTGTGTCTTTTTCCAGATCGGAAATATCTGCGCACAGATACATCACCTGCTTTTCCTGATAAGGAATTTCTCCAAATCCAATCTCTGCCCCCGGTGCTGCCGCATCACGGATTGCTTCAATGTATTCCCGAAGCGGTCTTGCCGTTCCACCGCCGATACAGTAAGTCTTACCGGACACGCCTTTCTCTCCGAGAAGATACATGGCATATCCTGCATCCGCGCTGTAAAGGTAATCCCACATCTGTTCTCCTGCGGTACACTGCGGCCGCCCGCCTTTCAGGAGGCTGACAATCGTACTCATAACCATTGTCTTTGCCCCATCAAACGGTCCGTAAATGCTGAGGATCCTTGTCCAGATATGGCGGATTCCCTTCTGTTCACAAAGGATTTTTGTCATCTGACCTGTACAGAGCTTTGCAATCCCGTAGCCGTTTTCGGGAAATGCCGGTGTAGACGCATTTAAGCTGCCTTCCACCCGTCCGTATTCTGCCTGTGAGCCGGCGCCGACAAATGTCGTACAGCCCAGTGCAGCGGCAGCTTCTACGGCATCTAACGCATAACGGACATTTTCAAGCTGTCCGTAAGCGTTGTTACGGCTGTTGCCAAACGTCCCGTCCCAGCCAAAGTGGTAAAATACGTCTGCGTGTTCTATCTTTTCATGCAATGTTTTTAATTCTTTTAAATCACACGGCACAATGTGTACCAGCGGTGACTTTGGAATATTGTCTGTTCTTCTGGAATCCGGTCTTACAACTGCTTCCACTTCAATTCCGTGGCTTATCAGTTCTGCAATCAGTGCTGTTCCAATCGCACCGGTCGGTCCCGTAATAACTGCTCGTTTCAATTTCTTCTCCCTTATGAAATCGGCTTTATAATCATATTACTGTAAAATTCATCCCTGTCAAGGAACGGTGCTAAGTCTTCCAGCGGCGGCGATACGAGTGTACCGTCTTCTAACCGCTTTGTCGCTGACTTCGGTTCAAATTTCTGTTCGGTAGACACCATAATCTCACAGATTGCCGGTCCTTTAACTGCCAGCACCTTTGAAATGGTTTCATCAAGCTGTGCATTGGTTTCACATCTAAAGAACGGATAACCGTAAGCCGGCGCTAATTTGCCCATATCCGGAAAGCTTAAATCGCCGCTTTCCGGTCCGATACCGACAAAATGCTTCTCAAACAGATTCGTCTGTGTCTGACGGATTGAATGATACCCCTGATTATTGATTACAAATATCTTTACCGGCATCTGATGATGGATAATCGTCTGTAATTCCTGAATATTCATCTGGATACTGCCGTCCCCTGTGACTAAAATCACATCTTTAATATCGTCATGCTTTAACGCTTCTCTGTTTAATGCAAGATTGCCGTGTTCTGCAACTACCGCACCGATTGCTGCCGGAAGGTCATATCCCATGGAAGCAATCGCAGAGTTGATAATAAAGCGCTGTCCTTTTTTAATGACATAAGCGTGGCTTCCGACTACACATGCTGAGCCGTTGCCGACAACCGTCACCTGTCCTTCTGACAGACGGCTGCTTAATTCTTTAATAAATGCATACACATTGGTATGCTTCGTGTCTTCATAATGTTTTTTCTGTACAACCGGATACTTTGCCTTCCATTCCTGACATCTTTCTACCCAGCTGCTCTCTTTAAATAACGGTGTATTTCCGGCTGCCTGTTCTGCCTCAAGGCGTGAAACCATTTTTGCAAGCAGTTCCTTTGCATCGCCCCATACCGGTAAATCCACATGCAGGGTCGGCTTCTTTAACTCAGCTTCATCCACATCATTGACAATGACATAGGCTTCTCTTGCCCATGTCTTCCAGTTATAGCCCACCTGACGGATACTTAAACGGTTGCCGCACGCAAAGACTAAGTCCGCGTTCTGTACGGCAAAGTTACCGGCGCGGTCGCCCATAATGCCGCCGCGTCCCACATACAGCGGGTGTTCGTCTTCAATGGCATCAATGCTGTCCCAGCCTGTCGCTACCGGAATGCCAAGCAGTTCCACAACTTTGCGGAAATCTTCATATCCGCCGGAAATGCGGATACCGTTTCCCGCATAAAATACCGGACGCTTTGCACTGCGGATTTTATCGAGAATAAGGTCAACCGTTTCATCTGGAATTGCCGGTGCCTGCTCCGCTTCATATTCTGCCGGGTCAAACCCTTCCAGTTCTTCCGTTTCGATATAGCTTCCCTGAAAATTCACCGGAATATCAATCCAGCACGGACCCGGTCTGCCTGTCGTTGCAATATAATATGCCTTTTCAAGACAGTAACGGATACGCTTCGGATCTGTCACCATTTCGGCATATTTTGTCATCGCTGCCGCTGACTTTGTAATATCAAATTCCTGATCTCCCATTGCACGAAGCGGAAGTCCTGTACTTCTGGCTGTCGTGTCGAAACGTACCTGTCCGGAAATGACAAGCATCGGAATCGAATCCAGAAAGCCTCCGACAACACCTGTCATGGCATTTGTACCGCCCGGTCCCGTTGTAACACAAAGTGCTGCAATCTTATTGTGGATTCTTGCATAGCTTTCTGCCGCAATTGCACATGCCTGTTCATGATGATTGTATACACAGGTCAGTCCTTCCTGATGTCCCAGACTGTCATTTAAGTGCATTGCACCACCGCCTGTAACGGTAAAGGCATGGGTAATGCCGTGATTTACAAGAAACTGTGAAACATATGACGATAATTTTACTTTCATACTTACTCCTTTTGGCGGTATGCCCAGAATTTATTCATTACAAAATTCACCGGTATCGTGACAAACATATTCAGCACCGGTCCCAGATATCCTGAAAGTTCCCTGTCCGTCAGCACAATGCCAATTCCCATAAGCCCGTTGGCAATTCCTGTACAGAATCTCGAAATGTCAATGACGTCCACCCACAGCCACAGCAAAAGGTTGTTGAGCAGCAGCCCGGTAAATGCGTATGCTGCATACGTCTTTAAAAGAACCTTCCACCAGACTCTCTTTTGTGCATTTTTATCTTCTTTAAATACAAATACATTCTGCCAGAAGTAAGCGTGCAGAACACTTAACAGCCAGCTTAACACATTTGCAAGAAAATAATTATCTGTCAGTGCAAACGCTACGGCATAAATAACATAGGATACAATCGTATTGGATATGCCGACCAGCCCAAAACGGATGATCTGGTTTATCAGTGCCTTGTTTTTTTCACTCATTGTTTACTGGTTTACAGCCTCCGTAATGGTCTTTGCCATATAGTCAATCATTTCGTCTGTCATGCCCGGATATACACCTACCCAGAACGTATCGTTCATAATACGGTCTGTGTTGTCTAATCCGCCGACTACACGGAAACCTTCTCCTGTTGCACGCATTTCGTCAAAGCATGGGTGCTTGATTAAGTTGCCCGCAAACAGATTTCTTGTCTGTACACCGTGGTTTTCAATGTATTCAACAACTTTCTTTCTGTCAATGCCTTCTTTTACCGTAATTAAGAAACCAAACCAGCTTGGACGTGAACCTTCACACGGTACCGGTAAGATTACCTTATCCTGAATACCTTCGAGTGCGGCTCTTAAACGGTCAAAGTTATGTCTTCTTCTTTCTACGAAAGAAGGGAATTTTTCAAGCTGTGCACAGCCGACTGCTGCCTGCATATCGGTTGCCTTTAAGTTATATCCGAAATGAGAATATACATACTTGTGGTCATATCCTAACGGAAGTTCACCGTACTGCTTGTCAAAACGGTGTCCGCACAGGTTGTCCCTGCCGGACGGGCAGACACAGTCACGTCCCCAGTCACGGAATGAACGGATACACTTATTCAGAAGCGGATTGTTTGTATAAACAGCACCGCCTTCGCCCATTGTCATGTGATGTGGCGGATAGAAGCTGGATGTTCCGATGTCACCGACTGTACCTGTGAACTTTTCTTCGCCCTTGTAGTTGTACTTAGAGCCCAGTGCATCACAGTTATCTTCAACAAGCCATAAGTTGTGCTTATCGCAGAAATCCTTTACGGCAGTTAAATCAAACGGATTACCGAGTGTATGCGCAATCATGACAGCCTTTGTCTTTTCGCTGTATGCTTCTTCTAACTTTGTAACATCAATATTGTACTGAGGAATCGTTACATCTACAAATACCGGTACTGCACCGTACTGGATTGCCGGTGTTACGGTTGTCGGGAAACCTGCTGCAACCGTGATAACCTCGTCCCCTCTTTTAATTCTTCTGTCACCTAACAGCGGAGAAGTCAGTGCCATAAATGCGTTTAAGTTGGCAGATGAACCTGAGTTTACAACCGATACATACTTTACATTTAAGTATTCACCGAATTTCTTTTCAAATTCATCTGTGTAATGACCTGCTGTCAGCCAGAATTCCAGTGCGGAATTCACAAGATTCTTCATTTCTGCACTGTCATACACACGGCTTGCGTAGGAAATTCTGTCACCTTCGTGATATTCTTTTTTTGCATGATACTTTTTACAGTATTCATCTACAAAGGATAAAATCTCTTCTCTTGCTTCTAATTCATTCTTATTTTCAAACATTCTATAATTCCTTTCTGTTGTTCATCGGATTTGTCTTTATTTATCAAAAAATTCCGCAATCTGCGCATCCATACATGCAGGAATATCTCCGCCTGCTGCATATACCTTAGACCACGCCACGCTCTTTTCAATCGCTGTATCAAAATTCCATACCGGCTTCCAGCCAAAGGTTGTCTTTAACTTTGAGCAGTCCAGCTTTAAGAAGTTGGCCTCGTGAGGACCTCCGTCATACTTGTTGACCCACTTTAAGCCTTCGCCCCATTTTGCACAGAATGTATCCACAAGATTGCCTGTGGTAATACAGTCACTCTCATCCGGTCCTACATTATAAAATCCCGCATAAGACTTGTCTTCGTACTGCTTCATCGCGATTAAAAGGTATGCTGCCAGTGGTTCTAAGACATGCTGGTACGGCCTTGTGGAATGTGGATTTCTTACAATAATATCTTCTTTCTTTAATGCCGCACGGACACAGTCCGGTACGATTCTGTCATTGGCAAAATCGCCGCCGCCGATAACATTTCCAGCTCTTGCGGTCGATACGGCTACCGGCATATCATTAAAGAAGGAGTTGATATAGCTGTGTGTAACCAGTTCTGAGCAGGACTTACTGTTAGAATATGGGTCATATCCGTCCAGCGGCTCATTTTCACGATAACCCCATGCCCATTCCTTATTTTCGTAAACCTTGTCCGTTGTGACATTTAAAAAGGACTTTACACACGGATTGATACGTACACATTCGCAGATATTGACCGTTCCCATAACATTGGTTTCATAGGTATATACCGGGTCTTTATAGGAATCACGTACAATCGGCTGTGCTGCAAGGTGCAGTACGATTTCCGGCTGGACCTTTTCAAAGACTTCTTTTAAATGTGCTAAATCACGGATATCTCCGATGACAGATTCCATTTTATCTTCGACATCTGCCATTGAAAAAAGATTCGGCTCGGTCGGCGGTGTCAGGGAATAGCCTGTCACCTGTGCGCCTGCGCCTACAAGGATTCTGCAAAGCCAGCTTCCTTTAAATCCTGTGTGTCCTGTAATCAGGACTTTTTTGCCTTTATAAAAACTCAAATCCATTGTCGTTCTCCTTATTCCCATGACTTCCAAGGTGCTTTGCCGGACTGCCAGAGTTCTTCTAATTTTTCCATTTCTCTCTTGGTATCCATGCACTGCCAGAAACCGTTGTAGTTGTATGCCTTTAATTCTCCGAGTTCGGCACATTTTTCAAGCGGTGCCTTTTCAAATACTGTGGAATCGCCTTCAATAAAATCAAAAATCTTCGGTTCTAATACCATGTATCCCGCATTAATACGGCTTCCGTCAGAATCCTGCTTTTCGCGGAATGCACGGATGGTATTGTTCTCATCAATATCAAGTACGCCGAAACGCTGTCCGACACTGACAGATGTCATCGTTGCAATCTTGCCATGGGACTGATGGAACTTCACCAGTTCATTAATATTCACATCACAGACACCATCGCCGTAAGTGAGCATAAAGGTTTCATCTCCGACATACGGCTGGATTCTCTTTACACGTCCGCCTGTCATAGTATTTAAACCGGTATCAACGAGTGTAACCTTCCATGGTTCTGAAAAGTTATTGTGAACTGTCATCTTACCGCCCTGTGTAAAGTCAAATGTCACATCTGAATTGTGAAGCGCATAATCTGCAAACCACTCCTTGATCACATACTGCTTATAACCGCAGCAGATGATAAAGTCATTATACCCATAATGGGAATATTCTTTCATAATGTGCCATAAAATCGGCTTTCCTCCGATTTCAATCATCGGCTTTGGTTTCAGATGGCTCTCCTCACTAATTCTTGTTCCAAATCCACCTGCAAGTAATACTACTTTCATCACAACCTCCGTATATTAAAAAATTTAACTGATTTTACTGTATCGATGTCCACATATTTCCCCACGCTAAAATCATATATTGGTAAATATAGCACAGTTTTTCTATTTATGCAATAATGAACAAAAATGGGAAGCAGCGGATAACAGCTTCCCATTTTTACATTCCATTTACTGGATTTTTTTAATTGTTGCTTTTGTATTATTCTGTGTTGTGCCCTCTGTTGCTTCCGGTGTTGTTTTTTCTTCTGTCGGACGCTGTGTTTCCGGTTCTTTTGTCTTTTCCTCTGTGGCTGGCTCTGTATCTTTCTGTGTATTGTTATCTCCGGAATCATCCGTTTTTTCCGGACTTTCAGTGCTGTCCTGTTTTTGTGTCCGCTGTGTTGTCGTGCTGCTCTTTGTTGATGCCTGCGTCTTTTTTGTCGTCTGTTCTGCCGTTTGATGTGCTGTCGTCCGTTCCGTCTGCTCCGTCTGTTCCTGTGTTTCTAACCGGGCTGTCTGTGCCTGTGAAGACGACTGTGTCTGTGTACTTACAGTTGTTGTTTCTGTCTGTTTTGCCGTGGTTGACATACTGTGATTCACCGATACCGGCTGTTTCTTTTTTCCGCCTGCTAACAGTACCACAACCACGATAACTGCTATCACACACGGAATGGCAGCGATGAGTATTTTTTTTACATTGCTGCGGTCACTCCAGAAACTGCTGATATCTGACGGTTCTTCCTCAAATTCATCTCCATCATCCTCGCCCCCGTCACTTTCCAGCGAAAATCCTTCGATATCTTCCGTTTCATCATCTTCCATCGGAAGTTCTTCTGATTCCTGAGCTATCTGTCCTGCCGGATTTTCATCGGATTTCCGCTCTACCGGCTGTGTTATTTCTATCTGCAATTCCTGCGTGTCCTGCAAGTCCTGTTCTTTGGGCTGTTCCGGTTCAAAAAAAGACTGTACTTCTTCCGGCAGTTCCACCTGTTCCTCCGGCTGGTCATCCTGCAATTTCGCAAAGGCCGCCATCGCCGCCGCAATCAGTTCATCCTGTTCCTGTTCTTCTGTCCGGGCGCTTTTTTGTAAACTTTCTTCATTCTTTACCGTTTCCTGCTCCGGCCGCGCTTCTCTTTTTTTTGCTGCTGCCGTTTCCCTTGGATAATTCTTTTCCAGAACGTCCAGCGCAAACCGCTCCATCCATTCCTGAATCTGGTTCATATCCGCCATTTCAATCTTCTGATACATCCGCACCAAAATCTGCTTCACTGCCTTTTTATACAAGGTTTCATTTTTCGGAAACACTTTTTTTACAACCGGCTGTACCACTTCAGATGCCAGTGTACAAAACTCCTCAAATCCGCCGCCTTTTCCTTCTATTTCATTATTTATCAGCTGAATCAGCTGTTCGTCCAGTTTCCCCATCTCTAATCTCCATTTTTTCTATTTTATGATGCCGGGACATCCCCTGCTATGATACCTGCGGATTGTTACGTGCTGCGCACTCACACACCCCTGATATCATATTAATTTTAAAAATCGTGCATAACGTGCCGCTATCTGCCTGTAATCATACTGCTGTGCCGACTTTTTGGTCTCTATCTGCATTTTATTATAGATTTCCTCATCTTTCAAGAGCCTGTCTATCTGTTCTGCCATGCCGCTGACATCTTTTTCTTCAACAAGGAAGCCGTTGACACCGTCTTTTACAATATCCGTAATGCCCCCGGAGCGGCTTGCCACAATCGGAAGCCCCGAAGCAAACGCCTCCAGTATCACCAGCCCGAAGCCTTCTTTATCTCCGTCTTTTGCCGTAATGCTTGGCATTACAAATAAATCTGCCGAAGCATAAATTTTTTTTAATTCCTCATGTGTTTTTGCCCCCAGAAAGACAATTTTTTTACCGGTTTCCCGCATGACTTTGTCAGCCTGTCTTTGCAGTTCTTCCCTTAACGGTCCGTCACCGGCAATCACAAGCATTGCATTTTCTACATTTCTCATTGCTTCAATGGCATAGCACACACCCTTTTTTTCTGCCAGACGTCCGACAAATAAAAGTACCTTTTGATTTCCCTGTCCAAAATAATTTTCTTCACGATACTGCCGTCCGAAAAGTGAAGTATCGCACCCCATGGAAATTACCGCCTGGTTTTCATTCTTATAAATGCCATCCAATACATCCATCAAAGGCTGGGATACCGCAGTGACGCCCCATGCATTTTTTAAGCATCTTCTTTTTAATTTTTTTAACAATCCATGATTCAGTGAAGTCACATCTGCGCCATGTCCGGTCACAATATACGGCATTTTTAAGAATGACTGGACAATTCCCTGTGGAATCAGCCAGTTTGCCTGAACAATGTCATAGGACTTTCTCATTTTAAAAAGATGCACCCATAATGACACAAAAAGCCAGGGAACCAGAAGGCCCCTGACTTTCTTTTCTCTGATTCTGGGTACGATTGCTCCTGGATAACATAATGTTTCTAATGAATGAACCGGAAAGTAGTGATACCGTATCACGGACACGCCCTCCAGCACCTCTGTATCTGCTGCTTTGGGCGCTGCCGGTACCAATACCGTCACCTCTGCGTATTCTTTCATATATTTTGCCAAATCCAGTATAAACCTCGGTTCGGTGTCATTTTCATAGCGTGGAAAGGTCGAACCTGTTATAAGCAGTCTTTTTTTCATTCTGATAACCCTGACTCATTTTTTACTAAATCGGAAGATTTTTCATCTTCACATTCCTGTCTGCTGTAATCCATTTTCCTTACATGATACTGTACATCCTGTAAAATCTTACGGTTTGCGGAAATCACATCGCCGAGCAGCCCGACCACAATTGTCTGAAAACCGACAATCAGAAGAGTACTGGCTAAAATCAGCGACTGCAGATGTCCACCACCTTCACCGGAACAGAAAAATACAAAATACCGTACAAAAAAGCCAACGCCTACCAGCGCAAGAATACTTCCCAGCATAAAAAAGAAGTACAGCGGGCGGTACATCAGATAGGTTCTCACAATTGTCAGCATGGATTTTTTAATATATCCCCACATGCTGTGAAACAGCCGGGATTCACGCAATTCGGGATTGGTCCGGATTGGCACTGACATCACTGCCATTTTCTCACGGCCCGACTGTACAATTGTTTCCAGTGTATAGGTATAATCGTTAATTACATTAATTCTCATCGCAGCTTCTCTGGAATACGCCCGGAATCCACTTGGTGCATCCGGAATTGTCGTCTTACTTGCCTTGCGCACAACCCAGCTGCCAAAATGCTGAAGCTTTTTCTTTAACGGTGTAAAATGCTCCGTATCATCAATCGGTCGCTCTCCGATTACAATATGCGCTTTTTTGTCAAGAATCGGTCTGACCAGTGTTTCAATATCCGCACCGCAGTACTGGTTGTCCGCATCGGTATTGACAATAATATCTGCCCCGTTCTTTAAGCAGGCATCCAGCCCCGCCATAAATCCTTTGGCAAGACCTTTGTTCCTGCGAAAGCGTACAACATAGTGCACCCCCCATTTCTTTGCAACTTCTGCTGTATTGTCATGGCTTCCGTCATCAATAATCAAATACTCTATTTCATCAATTCCATCGATGTGTTTCGGCAAATCATTTAATGTAACCTCTAAGGTTTCTGCCTCATTAAAACAAGGTATCTGTATAATCAGTTTCATAATCTATCCTCAATTCAATATATAGCACCCTGTAAGATGCAATCAATTAATGATACACTAATTTTCCTGTTGTTTCAATACATTTAATGAAAAAGCAGAAAATAGACAGCTATAACAACAACCGAAGCTGCTATATCAATTGCTGTTCTTGCTCCTTTTCCCAGATTCGGCAGAAGGTAGTCGACCAGTCCTTTTTCATCGTGTTCATCACCCGGATGTGTTTTCCCATGCTTTTTACGCATCTGCACATTCCCCTCGGACTGTTTTTCTCTCACTGCCGTGCTCTTTCCTATTTTGAGCATACATTCCTTTAACCGTGCAATTTCATTTTTCACAATGCTTTCATCAATTTTTAAGGTTCTGCTGATTTCATTGACAGTACATTTTTCATACATATATAAAGCAGCCATTATCATCTTTTCTGCCTTTAAATTCTGAAATGCTTCCGGCTTGCCTTTATAGGCATGTACGCTCTCAAACGCATCTGCGTAAGTATCTGCAATTTTTTCAAATTCTGAATCATCTGCAATGACTGCATATTCATATTCTTTCATATTTTCAGCTGTTGTATATAATGCCCCGTTCTTTTTACCCAGTGCCTGATAAATCCGCACAATTGCATAGACCTGAACATTTTTATGGACATCCAGAATTTTTCTGTCCGAAAGATTTGCAACATACTTTTCCAAAATGGTCCGCACTACTTTCTGTGTCTTTTCTTTATCCTTGTAAATCGTATAAACTAACGTATAGACCTCATCAAAAAGCAGTTCCTCAATCTCTTTTTCTTCTCCCTGCATTCCCATCTGCGCCCGCTCAATCATATGCTGCAAATGCAGTTCCGTCTGTTCACTATGCATATTTCTCTACCTCTGTTTCTCTTTTAAAAATTTCTTTCCATCACGGATTCCCCGCTTATAGATGGATACTTCTTCTTTCCAATCCTCATGATGCAGATGAACCAGTGCAAATATTCTGTTACGCATACCGCTGCCCGTCCACAAAAGCAGCCGCAAAACCACATAGTCCCACAAATTTCCATGGGTACGCACCATGTGCATGCGGTTTCTGATTCCATAGTAATCTTTCCATGTATAATGCCTTGGCCAGTCCATCGGTTTAAACACCGTTTTGTGATTTAATACTGCTGCAGGAATCACCATAATCTGAGAGATTTCACGGATTCTTACACAGTATTCTGTATCATCATACCATATAAAATACTCTTTTTGCGGATATCCGATCCGCTCAATCACCTCATCACGGATCATCAAGCCACAAAAGGAGGCCGTATCACAGTAAAAAGACTCCTTTTGATATTCCTCCAGTGGGATTTTTTCCATTCTGAATCCCGGTCTTTTCATCCGCTGACGGTGATCCCGGACAATACAGCCATCCGTCTTTACAACCCCTGCAAATGCAAGTATCTCTGGATTTTTCCGTGCTTTGTCCAGCAGCTGTTCTGCAAAATCTTTAGAAAGCATTGCATCATCATCTATTATAATGTGTGCTTCATCTCCCAGTTCATGCGCCTTTTTGAGTCCTTCATAAAAGCCGCCGGCCCCGCCTGCATTATGATCCAGCCGGTAATGTACAAGCTGCGGTATTGAAAGGCTGTTTAAATACCTGTCGGTATCATCTGTGCATGCATTGTCAATTACGACAATATGCGTTGCAGCAATTGTCTGCTGCAACGCACATGTAATACACTCTTTTAATAAATCGCAACGATTATATGTAACGATTACAATTGAATACTTCATAGCATCTCCACGCCTGCTATGCAAGCTTTTTTCTTAATTTCTTAATCTGAAGTTCTTCCTCTTCTATCTTATTCTTTTCATACTGCACACGTTCTTCGTTTCCGGCCTGTTGTGCCTCTTCGAGCTTACATCTGTGATGATACTGACGCATCAGTAAATCATCAATCTCATCCCCAATCTGCTCTCTTTTCTTCCGTGTCATAAACAACGCCATGTTATTCCTCCTGAATATTTTCTATCTTTTCAACGTCCATGTAAATGTTGCGATATGCCCTGACCACTGAACTGAAAGACTCAGTTCACGATATGAAATCTCCAGTCTGCCAGAATCTGTAAATGTACCCAGCCATTCACTGTCAATTTCCTGATCCGTACTTTCTACCATTGCCGTAATTGTAACATTCCCTGATGTTTCTGATGCCTTTTCACTGATATAAGCATAATAATCATCTATCTCTGCATCTGTAAAATAATTTTCTTGCATTCCAAGATAATAATACTTTGTTCCATCTGCCGTAATATCACTTGTATAGGTATGATCCTGCTTCATTTTTTCATCTGTAATGTTAAAATACCCATACAGCACCTGTCCCGGCGTATCCGGTACCGGATCATCCCATGTTACATCTACCATATACCACTCATCATCAAGCATTACCGCATTCCATGCATGTCCGATACCACCTGCTGTTCCGGTAATCGTTTCACATGGAATTCCTAAAATATCCATGCACAGCTTAAACGCACCGGCATATCCGTCACATACCGCTGTCTTATAGACAAATATGCCTTCTGCCGTATGTGATACCTCCGGTACGGTTCCGTTCTGATAACTTTCATAATCATATGCTGAATTTAACACCATGTAATCGTGTACTGCTTTTTCCTGTTCAAACAGGGTATTATACTCAAATGCAGCATCCAGACAAGCGGACAAGCCTTCAAAAAACGCTTCCTGTTCATCTGTTTTAATAACGGATGTATCGCCTGTTCTGTACGCGTATTCATAATTGTAATACGGATCATTCGGATCAAGGTTACAGTGTACCTCTGAAATCTCTGTAACATGACCATTCTGAATGATGTAAATCTGTAAACCGTCTGTGATGCTTCCCGTATAATCAAAATCAATCCGTCCGTCTTCATACAGCCATAAGCCGTACTCATTTTCACCTAAGCCGTAATACTCTAAATCCAGTATACCATCTGTAAAATACCACCAGCCGTATTCATTGCATGCCATGCCTGTATACGACAAATCCAGCACACCATTGTCAAAGTACCACCAGCCGTATTCATTGCGTGCCATTCCCGTATATGACAAATCAAGGAACCCTTTGTCAAAATACCACCAGCCATATTCGTTTAACGCCATTCCGGTATACGATAAATCCAGTACACCATTGTTAAAGTACCACCAGCCATATTCGTTTAATGCCATTCCGGTGTAGTTAAAATCCACTGTGCCACCGGTTACGTACCACCAGCCGTAGTCATTTAACGCCATTCCGGTATAATCCCAGTCAATTGTACCGTCCGATACATACCACCAACCATATTCATTTAACGCAAGTCCCTGATACGCTGTATCGACTTCGTCATTCTGATAGTAGTACCACTGGTTATCATCTGCTAAACGCAGTGCATAATCGTCTGCTGCCTGCACCGGCTGTACCTGACCAAACAAACATGCAGCAGCCAGCACAGCGGCTCCAGCAATGATATTTTTCAGCATTTTTGTCATAAAAAGATGCCCCCTTTGTAATCTCTGTGTATAGTTCTCTTTTAACATAACACAGATATGCAAATTGGTCAAAGTTTTTTACTGTTTCTTTTTTAACGCTTCTTCCAGTGTATGCCAGCCAAGCACCGCACATTTTACACGGGCAGGCATATGGGCGATATCTTTTAACGCAGAAGCCTCCTCAAGCTGTTCAATTTCTCCATCATCTGCTTCGCCCTGAATCATGCGCAGAAACAGCTTTCCAAGCTTTAACGCTTCTTCCTCGGATTTTCCGATAATCATGCCGAGCATAATATCTGCCGATGCCTGTGAAATGGCACAGCCGTTCCCGACAAACGCACCATCTTCAATCACACCGTTTTCTACCTTTAATTTCAGCCAGATATCATCGCCGCAGTTCGGATTAACCCCTTCCAGTACAATATTGGCATCCGGCAGGTCGTGTTTAAATTCCGGGCGCATATTGTGTTCCGTCAGAATTTCATTATAAAAGCTTCTATTCTCCATATCCCATTCTCCTTCTGATTTGCGCCGTGCTTTCTACAAATGCATCCACTTCCTCCGGCGTATTATAAAACATAAAGCTTGCGCGCGTTGCGTTGTGTACCCCCAGATACTCCAAAAGCGGCTGTGCGCAGTGATGTCCCGCACGCACATCAATTCCGTCTGATGAAAGGATTTCGCTGACATCATGCGGGTGTACGCCTTCTATTGTAAATGCAACAATTCCCGTATGATTTTCAGGGGATTCATCGCCTAAAATATGCAGATGCGGCACTTTCTTTAATCCCTCCATTGCACGCTTAGTAAGCGCTTCTTCCTTTGCCATAATGGTATCAAATCCGATTTTTTCAACATAGCGGATTGCCGCCGCAAGTCCGGCAGCCCCTGCCGCATTGACTGTTCCTGCTTCAAATTTATGCGGCAGTTCGGCATACGTTGCACCCTCTCTTGTCACGGAAGAAATCATCTCTCCGCCTGTTAAAAATGGCGGCATTTTCTCTAACAGTTCTTCCTTTCCGTATAAAACGCCGATTCCCATCGGTCCCATAAGCTTGTGACCCGAAAATGCGAGAAAATCGACATCCAGTGCCGTTACGTCCACCGGCATGTGTGGTGCACTCTGTGCGGCATCGACAACCACAACCGCACCTTTTTCATGCGCCAGTTTTACGATTTTTTCAACCGGATTGACACAGCCTAAGACATTGGATACCTGTGCAACTGCCACAAGCTTTGTCTTTTCCGTAATCGCAGCTTCAAGCACCTCGTCAGGAAGCGTTCCTTCCTGTGTACATTCCAGAAATTTTAATACTGCGCCGGTCTGTCTTGCCACCATCTGCCACGGAAGCAGGTTGCTGTGGTGTTCCATGATACTAACCACAATTTCATCTCCCTCACACAGGTTAGAAAGACCGTAGCTGTATGCCACCAGATTTAAGCTTTCTGTCGTATTTCTTGTAAAAATAATCTCTTTGGAAGATTTCGCATGAATAAATTTCTGCACGGTCTTTCTTGCTTCTTCGTACTGCTCGGTCGCCGCAAGGCTCAACGGATAAAATCCGCGCAGGGGATTTGCATTTGCCGTTTCGTAAAACCGCTTTTCTGCTTCCAGTACGCAGTCCGGCCGCTGTGCCGTTGCCGCATTATCAATATAAACCGTTTTATTTTCCCGTAACAGCGGAAAATCTTGTCTGTAATCATAAACTGTCATCTGCCAATACCTCACTTAACTGCTCTGCCGCAAATTCCTTTGTTTCTTCATCGTCAATCTTATGGGTTAAAAGTTCAAGCTTTGCCCGTGTCATAATGTCTTCGGCATGTTTTTTATCAATGCCCCTTGCCGCAAAATATAACAGCGTTTCTTCATCAAGTTCGCCGATTGCCGCACCGTGATTGCCTTCTACATCTTCCTCTGCACAAAGAATCAGCGGAATGGTCTGATTGATGACATCATCGCCCAGCAGCAGCACCTGTTCACTTTCCGTTCCCTTTGCACCGGAAGCGCCGCGTTTAAAATCAATCGAACCGCGGAATACTTTGTGTGCGGCATCTTTTAACGTGCCATCTGCCGTCACATTGCTGGTTGTCTTCTTGCCGATGTGATTTACAATATAATTCATATCCAAAAGCTGGGTATTCTGCACAAGGTAGCCTGTCTGCGCCTGAAAATCCGCACGCTCGCCCTTTAAATCTGTACGCACACCGTTGTATACATGACCCTTGCCGATAAATAACTGCAACAGCTCGACCTGCGCATTTTCATCGCAGACACAGCCTGTATCGGATAAAAGGGTCTGCTCCTCGCCGAGGGCTATGACCTGCACCAGGCGGATTTTACTGTTTTTTGCTGCAATCATGCGTGTACGGAATGCCAGATTCTTTTCTTCCGGACTCTTTTTTGTAAAACGCTCCACAACCGTAATCCGGCTGTTTTCCTCTGCATAAATGTCTAACATACCGGCAGATGCCGTATCTGTGCCGCTGATTTCATATACCACAGGATTTGCCTGTTCTCTGCCTGCTGCCGCCGTTATTCTTTCCGGCGCCACTGCCTTAAACACACAGTCTGCCTGACGTCCCGCTCCGGTTTCCACCGCTTCGAAAGCTTTAATGTCCGCCAATGCTTCTGCTGTTTCTTTACCGCCCGATAATGCTTCGTTTTCTGTGCTTTCTTTTTTTACAATTGTACAGCCCTGTGCTTCATCGGTCCATGCAAAATTCGTTTCATTTAATTTCAGCCAGTGCCATGTCTTAGACGGTAACTGATTTATTTTTATATTCACTGTTTCTTTCATATTAATCTCCATTCCGCATTTCTAGCCAATACTGCCCTTCATCTCCAACCGAATCAGATTGTTCATTTCAACCGCATATTCCAGTGGCAGCTCCTTTGATACATTGTCTGCAAATCCGCTGACAATGCAGGCTCTCGCATCTTCCTCGCTCATGCCGCGGGACATCAGATAAAATACGGCCTCATCACTGATACTGCCAATCTGTGCTTCATGTCCGACATTGGCATCCTTTGTGCGGATATCCATCGCCGGAATCGTATCCGAGCGGGATATAGCATCTAACATCAGGGACTGGCAGGATACGGAAGACTTTGCGTTCTTCGCATTCTTTGCCACTACAACGGAAGATCGGAATGTCGAAATACCGCCGTCCTTTGAAATCGACTTTGTATTAATATAAGAGCTAGTATCCGGCGCACTGTGTACAACCTTGGCTCCGGTATCCAGATTTTGTCCTTTTCCTGCAAATGTAATGCCTGTAAATTCCATTTTTGCGCCCTTGCCCTTTAAAATGCTCATCGGATACAGGTAAGAAACGTGCGAACCAAATGAACCTGAAACCCATTCAATCGTGCCGCCTTCTTCAACGAGCGCGCGCTTTGTATTTAAGTTGTACATATTCTTGGACCAGTTTTCAATCGTAGAATACCGCAGTCTTGCATTTTTGCCGACAAACAGCTCCACACAGCCTGCATGCAGGTTTGCCACGTTGTATTTCGGTGCGGAACAGCCTTCGATAAAATGCAGGTCTGCGCCCTCATCCACAATAATCAGCGTATGCTCAAACTGCCCTGCTCCCGGCGCATTTAACCGGAAATACGACTGTAACGGAATTTCTACCGATACCCCCTTTGGCACATACACAAATGAACCGCCGGACCATACTGCACCGTGCAGTGCCGCAAATTTGTGGTCGTTCGGCTTTACCAGCTTCATAAAATGCTTCTGTACCATGTCGGCATATTCGCCTTTTAAGGCACTCTCCATATCCGTGTATACAACTCCCTGTGCCGCAACCTCCTCGCGCACATTGTGGTATACCAGTTCAGAGTCGTACTGCGCCCCGACACCGGCAAGGGATTTCCGCTCTGCCTGTGGGATACCGAGCCGCTCAAATGTATTTTTAATGTCTTCCGGCACGTCTGACCACTTTGCCTTCATATTCGTATTTGGACGGACATAGGTCACGATATTTGCCATATCCAGTCCTTCAATCGACGGTCCCCAGTCCGGTACGGGCATTTCATTGTAAATCTGTAATGCCTGTAAACGGAAGTTCTGCATCCACACCGGGTCATTTTTTTCTTTTGATAATTTTTCTACAATCTCCGGTGTCAGACCCGCCTGCAATTTATACGCATCTTTTTCATCATCTTTGAAATCATAAACGCTTCTGTCGATGTCTTCCACATAGCTTTTTTCTTTCATCGCCTGTTACTCCCTTTCCGCTGTTTGCTGTATGCTTGATTCTCTGCTCTCCTACCTGTGCTCCTCTGCCTCGTAGCCTGCAAAACCGCTTTCATTAATCTCATCAACAAGCCCTGCACCGCCTGTCTTAATGATTTTTCCTTCAACCATAACATGTGTATAATCTACCGGAAGGGATTCCAAAATCTTCGTGCTGTGTGTGATAACCAGCAGACTGCCTTCGCTGTTTTTCTGATATTCACGGATACCGGCTGATACAGTGCGCACGGCATCAACGTCCAGGCCTGAGTCGGTTTCATCAAGAATCGCCAGCTTTGGCTTTAACATTAAGAGCTGTAAAATCTCGGCTTTCTTTTTTTCGCCACCGGAAAATCCGACATTCAAATCACGCTCTGCGTAGGATTTATCCATATCAAGCAGTTCCATTGCCGCTTCCAGCTGCTTTTTAAACTCCCACAGACGGATTCGTTTACCGGTCTTTTGTTCTACCGCATTTCTGATAAAGGAGCTGAGTGTCACCCCCGGCACTTCCAGCGGATTCTGGAAAGATAAAAAGATGCCTGCCTTTGCACGCTCATTAACCGGTTCTGCGGTGATATTTTTTCCGTCAAACCAGATTTCCCCCTGCTTTACCGTGTAGCGTGGATTGCCAAGCAGTGTATAACCCAGAGTAGATTTACCGGTTCCGTTCGGTCCCATCAGTACGTGGGTTTCTCCCGGACGAATCGTAAGGTTGACCCCGTGTAAAATTTCCTTTTCCTCTACATCTACAACTAAATCTTTTACATTCAGTAATTCTTTTTCTGACATGATTGTTCCTCCTGATTTTTATATCACCCTAATTGCAAGCTGTTTTATGTGTATTTTTGTTGTGACACAAACCTGCCTGTTTGTATCCGGCAGGGTAATATTGTATCAACTTTTTTCATTTGATCTCTGATTTTGTATCATCTGCTGTCTGGCATTCTCTGCGACTTCTTTCAGTGTCATGCTGTCAAAATATTTATCCACAAGCTCCGCCAGCCCTTTCCAAATTGGCAGTGTACAGCAGTCACCTGCCCTGTCGCAGGGCACTGCATCGTCCTTTAAGCAGGATACCGGTGCAAGTGTTCCTTCCGTCAATCTCAATATTTCACTAATCCGGTAGTCTTCCGGTTTTCTTGCCAGCCGGTAACCTCCGCCGTGTCCGCTGATGCCTTCTATTAAATGTTCTTTGGACAACATTCTTGCAATGCTCTCCAGATACTTCTGTGAAATCTGCTCTTTTTCCGATATTTCTTTTAGCGGTACATATTCATCTGAGTTATGCTCCGCAAGAAATACCATAACCCGCAGGGCATACCTGCCCTTTGAAGAAATCATCATACGCCTGTTCTCCAATCCTTTGTTTTATCAAAATAATATTCCTATCTACCTACTATGTCAATAGGTGAATGTATTAAAAAAATATAACGCAGGAAAAGAGGACACGTGCTGTGGCTCTTTTGCTGCGTTATATGACAAATATTCCTATCAATTCCGGTTATACTAAAATATTCAATATCAGAAAACTAATTTGTAAATCTTCTAATCGTTATAATCGACATCATATGCATATTGGAAATTTTAACCACTTCTCCCTCCTGTGGTGAATGAATAACCTGTCCATTTCCTACATAAATTGCAACATGTCCACTATAGCACACTAGATCGCCCAGCATAATATCATCCTCATCCACAGCTTCTCCCTGTCTTCTCTGTGCTGATGATGTCCTGTCTAAATCTATTCCGAAATTACTGTATACGTACTGTGTAAATCCTGAACAGTCAAATCCGGTATCTGGTGATGTACCTCCCCACGTATAAGGTGTACCCAAAAATTTTTCTGCATATCTTACAATCTGTTCACCAAGTCCCAGCATTGCTCCGGTTTCATCATCATAATAGTAGTATCTTCCATCACGTTCAACTTCTCCGGTAACCATTGCTCCGGTATCTGTATCAAAATAGTACTCGTCCCCATCAATTGTCTGTTCTCCGTACTGCATAATTCCGGTTGCTGTGTCATAATAGTAATATGCGCCGTCACGGTAATATTTTCCATGTGCCATTTTTCCGGTGGCTGTATCAAAGTAATACCGGTTACCGTCAATATACTGCTCTCCATACTGCATTCTTCCTGTGATTGGATCATAATATACCCATTTGCCGCCGGCATCATCATTATCCGGAATATTAGTAATTCCATGCGCCATCTTTCCGGTGGCTGTATCAAAATAATACCAGTATCCATCAATATACTGCTCTCCATACTGCATTCTTCCTGTGATTGGATCATAGTATACCCACTTGCCATTCGGATCATCTGACTGTGGAAGATTGACAAAACCCTTTGCCATAGCCCCTGTCGTTAAATCAAAATAATACCATGCACCGTTTTTATAGCTTTCTCCTTTTACCATTCTGCCGTCGCTGTCGTAACGTGTCCACTTTCCTGTTCCGTCTGCATTTAATACAATAAAGACATCCTTATCCCTTGCCATTGTTCCATCTGCTTCAAACCAATACCATGCATCTGTCTGTGGATCATAAACTTCTTTTGACCGTGCCAGCACACCGTTATCATACCAATATGCCTGTCCGTTTTCATAATACCAGCCATTATAATTATCCTTCTGAAGTTCGGCGGCATAGGTCTGCTGATTTGGCCACAGCAATATGCAGCCTGCCAGTACAAGCATACAAGCTGCCAGTTTGAACACACTGAATTTCGTATTTTTCATCTTTATTTCCTCCTAATTGTAATTTTATTTATTGTATATGCGATAATTTATTGCAATCATAGGTCTAAATCCCATAAATTTCAAGACAATTTTCCCCAATGACAGTTTTTTATACCTCAATGCCCTGTTTCTTTTTGACATCTTTATAATAAGACCTTAAAATACTTATGTATTTTACACTATATATTTAATTACTCAGAAACGGGGATTCGTATGAATATATTACTTTTAGAAGACAATTGTACAGAATTACAAATTTTATATAACATTCTCAAAAAACACTGGCCGGAATTTCATTATACCTGCTGTCAAAATTATAATGATGCCCAAAAATCCATTTTATCAGTTCAGTATGATATTTTTATTCTTGACATACAGCTCTCATCCGCTTCCGATGCCTTTAACGGCATCACTTTTGCCCGGTATATCCGAAGCCTTCCTGCTTATCGGACAACCCCTGTGCTTTTTAGCACCGGCACCTCTGATACTATCCAAAAATGTGTTAATGAAGTCCACTGCTACCATTACCTTGAAAAGCCCTATAATGAAGCCGTACTGGTTCATGCCATGAAAGAGCTGCTTGTCACATTATCCAATACGACTGATAACAACTACCTGACCATTAAATTATTAAATGATGTTACGACTCACGTGTGTTTATCAAATATTTTACTCATAAAAGCAAACGGGCATTATCTGACTTTCACTTGTCCCGACGGCGGCTTTACAAGTAATACCTATTCTTTATCTTCCATTGCTAAAATACTTCCATCGTATTTCACCCGCTGCCACAGAAAATATATTATTAATACAAATTTTATTACATCCTATGACAAGACCAACCTTTATCTGCATATTCATAATCATATTATTCCTGTTGGACGAACATTTAAAAAGGAGTTAGAAAATCATCTGCTTTATTAGCAGGTGATTTCCCAACTCCTTTGATTTCCATTATTCTACACCGTCCGCTTCCCAAACATTAACAGATATTCCTGCGCCTTCTGCAATGAAATACTCAGCTTCTTCTGTAACCGCTCCAGTATATCCTGTTCTGACAGTCCGAATTCATAGCCTGTTTCAATGATTTCCTCGGCTCGGCCTTCCGCTATTCCAACTTCTTTTATTCCCTGACTCAGATTGCACATAATATCCACCTCCTGCTCTATTGTCTGTTCTATCGGTATATCATATTCTTCTTTTATGATATTCAGTCTTTCCCCGGCTGTCAATCCCTCAGCAAACAGTGCTCCCAGCAGGCGGTGCAGTTCATACTGCTCTCCCTGCTCCGGCAGTTTCTTTGCCAGTCCTATCATCACAATATTAAATAAATCCATTTTCCCTCTCCAGTCATGATATCCAACCAAATCATCTTTTACCAAATGGATATGGCTTAGGCTGTTCTCCTCCATGTTCATACACACCCAGATGGAGTATACTCTCTTGATATCATCATACTCCGTGTTTTCAAAATCCCGTTCCTTCTGTGATGAAATCAGGCGGCTTACGTAAAATACCGCCCTGTTTAATATTCCATACCTCTGCGGCTCATCTTTCTGTGCTTCAACATTAATAATAATCTGGGAAAGCCCGTCTTTCATACGCACATAAAATACTATATCAAACCGCACCAACCCCTCGGCATGTTCCTGATTCTCTGTATTTAATCCTGTGATTCGCTGACCGGATTTTACCCGAATCACTTCCTGATTTGTCAGCCCCGGCTCTAATGGTATCCTGCTGATATACGGCTCTCCCTCTATTAAAGTTTCCACATATCTTGGATTCATTCCCTTAAATTCATCTACCGTTCTTACCAGTATCTGTGACAGTATGCTTTTCTGTCCCAACAGTCTTTTAGCACTTTCATCATACTGCGTTCCCTGATCTGCTGCCGTTACTGCATTATGTACCTCTGTATGCATTGCACCCCTCCTTTGCAAATGTATTAAGTTTTATATGCCAGTATATATTCACCATATCATAGTTTGTATATTTTTGCAATAATAATTCTATTATTTTTATCATTTATATTATAAAAAAATAACGCAGCAAATATCTTTTTGATATCTTCTGCGTTTTTTTATTTCACCTTATTTCTATCGAACTAAAAAGAATGCAAAATTTTCAGACGCTTCATCATACTCCTTTACATAGAGTCTGTATGATGCCAACTCCGATGAATATTCATAACAGAGCGTATTGCCTGTTGCCACATTTGTAAATAAATAATTTTGTGTCGTACCGATTCTTGAAATGTTCCATTTATTATATTCATTTTCTGAATCATAGCCCTGTATTACAACTGTTTCCTTATCAGAAGCAACCGCAATACATAACTCCTCATTTCCATATCCAATCTTGTACTGGTCATCTCCCACATATTGAATATGAAATGCCTGATTTGCTCCATCAACATCTCTCATCAGCTGCACCTGCGTTCCCGCTATATTCGTAGCTCCCTGAACGTCCATTCTGTATGTTGCCATATCATTTGGCCGGATAATACAATACGAATCCCGTACAAGAATACCGTCCGTATGTAAATCCACCATGCCCAATACGATCAGAAGAATCACAACCGCCGTTGCCGCACATCCTGCAAGCTTTATCCAATACTTTTTCATCAGTTCTGCCCCCTTTCGGTTTTCCTCTGCATCTTCATGCTGCTAAAAAGCATAAACCAAATCGGACAAAATGCAATATCTATCAGATGATGCTCTGAAATACCAAACAACAGCATAATAAGCAATGCCACAATCATCGCATCTTTCTTACAATCAACCGCTTTATTAAAGCACAGATAATAAATATATGTAATCACGGATAAAAATACCCATCCGTACTTAATCGCAATTCGGATAAATGAATTATCCAGGAAAAAATAATATCCAAGCGTTGCCTGATTTTCTTCGACAAATGAGCCGAAAGCGGTAATTCCATATTGAGCTAAGCCCTGATAACCCAAAGAAAAACGCTGAGAAAAAATTGCATCAAGCTTCTGATATAAAGCACTTGACGGGTCATAAAATGTAACTGCCATCACACAGCCCACAACAGCTACCAGCATTAAAATACTGCCCGCCTTTAAAACTTTGTACTTTGATAACTGAATATTACACAGCCCCAGTACTTTTACAACAAGTAACAGCAGACACATCACCATGGCACAGATAAAGTCATTTCTTGCAAATGTCTTTCCATATACCCAGTAACTTACTACACCCATCAGCGTAATCTCAAAAAAGGTGAGCTTCTTTTCCCGCAGGGCAGCATATACCAGCATGATAAAGAGCATGTGTGCTGCCATATCTGTCGGATAATTAATTCCCAGTGAATGTCTGATTCCTCTATCTGACTGTAAGGCAATATCTGCAATGATTCCGGTTGTTGCCGCATAGTATGCAATTCCCTGAATAACTACCGCTACACACAGATAGACATAGGCTATTCTTTTCCACGGTACATTTTTAGCTCCGACTAAAAGCAGTGCAAAATCAAATACACCATAATCTTTGACAACATACGTTACAACACCGGCGCTCACAAGTATCAGCACCATAAAAACAGGTTCTAATACGGTACTATACCGCTTCTGCCATATCGCAAATGCAATACTTACCAGTACATATGCCATCAATGCATACCTTAAACCTAAATACAGCACATTAGGATAATTAAATTCTAATACTGTTGTAAACAAATAATACCGTATTGTTAAACCAGCAAATAAAGCTAAGTAAATATAACTCATATATTTACGAATTTCATCTGCTACAGATTGATTACTTTTCATCTCATATTCTCCAAGTTTCATTATAAGTTTCTTATTCTACCGTTACACTTTTCGCCAGGTTTCGCGGCTTATCCACATCAAGCCCCTTTGCCACAGACACATAATATCCGAGCATCTGCAATGGGACAACTGCCAGACTTGCCATAAAATGTACATCTGTCTTTGGCACATATACCGTAAATTCCGCCGTGTCTTCAACTGTATAATTGCCATATGTGGTAAGTCCCATAAGATATGCCCCACGGCTCTTACATTCAACCATATTACTGATAGTTTTTTCATACAATTCATCCTGTGTAAGCACACCAATCACTAATGTACCATCCTCAATCAGACTAATTGTACCATGCTTTAATTCCCCGGCGGCATATGCCTCTGAATGAATATAGCTGATTTCCTTTAATTTTAGGCTTCCTTCCAGGCTTACAGCATAATCAATACCACGTCCGATAAAAAATACATCTTTTGCCGCGGCCTGTTTGGCTGCAAATTTCTGTATTTCCTCCTGGTTATCAATCACTTCCTGAATTTTATCCGGTAATGTATCCAACTCTTTTATTAATTTTTCATATTCCGACATTTCGATTTCATTGCGTTCTTTTGCAAACTGCAATGCCAGCGTATATACAGCAATCAACTGGGCACTGTACGCCTTTGTTGTTGCCACTGATATTTCCGGTCCTGCCAATGTATAAAATACATTGTCCGCTTCCCTTGCAATAGAAGAACCTACTACATTTACTATTGCAAGTGTCTTTACCTGTCTGTTTTTTGCCTCTCTTAAAGCTGCCAGCGTATCTGCGGTTTCTCCGGACTGACTGATTAAAATAACCAGTCCATTCTTGTCTAATAATGGTTTTCTGTAGCGGAATTCGGATGCCAGTTCTACTCTCACCGGAATCTTTGCCAAATCTTCAATGACATACTGCGCAACCATTCCAACATGCCATGCCGAACCACATGCTACAATATAAATCTGACTAATTGACTGAATATCCTCTTTTGTCAAACCAACTGCTGACAAATCAATACTGCCATCTTTAACAACTGAACGTAATGTATCCGCCACTGCCTTTGGCTGCTCATGGATTTCTTTCATCATAAAATGTTCAAATCCGCCTTTTTCTGCGGCTTTTGCATCCCATTTTATCTCCACCAGTTCCTTTTCAATTTCTTCACCGTCAAGATTATAAAATGTCACTTTACCCTTTTCAAGTTTGCCGATCTCCATATTACCAATATAATAAACATGACGTGTATATTTTAAAATTGCAGGAACATCGGATGCAAGATAAGCTGCATGATCCTGCACCCCGATAATCATCGGACTGTCTTTTCTTGCCACATAAATTTCTTCCGGATAATCTTTAAACATTACTGCCAGTGCATATGATCCCCTGATACGCACCATTGCATGATTAATAGCATCTACCGGTGTTCCAAGATACTTTTTATAATAATAATCAATTAGTTTTACGGCTACTTCTGTATCTGTGGAAGAATAAAAGGTATATCCTTTTTTTAACAGTTTTTCTTTCAGTTCCTGATAATTCTCAATAATACCATTATGTACTGCCACCACATTCATATCTTCCGTACAATGCGGGTGCGCATTTGTTTCTGACGGTTCTCCATGTGTTGCCCAACGGGTATGTCCGATTCCACAGTCACCTTTTAAGGCATGTCCGTTATCCGTTTTTTCTTCCAGATTTTTCAATCTGCCTTTTGCTTTTACAATCTCGGTTATATTTTCACCATTACGAATTGCCAATCCTGCGGAATCGTATCCTCTGTATTCCAGTTTAGATAATCCATCCAACAAAATTGGAGCTGCCTGTTCATTACCTATGTATCCTACTATTCCACACATATAATCTCCATTCTAAAGTGTTTAATAATGGAGCAAATATTTCATTTGCTCATGAATACCACCATGTATTCTCTTCTCCAATTAGATGTCGCATTGTAAAACAAACGCTAATTTATCTTTAATAACATAGAACACAATACTATCCGTACATATCTTAAATCTAAATAGTGTCTGCTGATTAACCAGCTATCTGCAACATCCAACTCCTACATCTATTCCAGTCATACTAGAAATGGAACAAATACAAAACGCACAAAGTATTCATTTCTGAATCCTGAACAGATTCGTCACGAATACAGATAATGCAATAGAAATCAGCTGAGCTTCTTCCAACTTTGTGGTAATACAACTCATTCCATAGCAGCGTTTGCTCAGGCTGAAAGTGCGCTTCACTTCGATTCTATCGGTAGTATCCTGATTCTCCTGTTTTTTTTAACTTTTGCTGTTACACTTGGTCTGCCTGGCTTTGTCCCGTATAACCGAATTCCATACTTCTTGCAATAACTTTGGTTTTCTCTTGTCCGGCATATCTGGTCTGCCAGACCCCGGTCTGGATAATCAGAACTCCTAACGCCATACGAAGAAGCTTAGCAACATTACCTATATCACTCGGAAACAACTTGCCATATTTGTTTCAAATTCATCCCATGGGATACGGTCAGCCATTTTAATCCAGCGATTATCAGGATTCATATGCAGTCCCAAAAGCTGGTTGAAATCAAAGAATGAATGCTGTAGTTTGTCAATTGGTTTATACATTGTTATAGCCCCTTTATACTCAAAATTTGTAGCAAAACTGCAAGAATAACGAATGTTTTTATCCAAGCCCTTGCAATTATTATACCAGAAAACGTGGCAAAAGTCAGTAAAAACAAGCGTTTTCAGCTTATTCAGCAGACACTATATAATTTCTTAACATATCCCTAATTTACGAATTTAACTCCTAGCTTTTCATATTGTGTTTTTTTTATTTGCATACCAAAATTTATATTATCAATATATTCTTTACTAGAAATCAATTCTAAATCATTGGAAGAATAATTATCTGCAGCATTATACGTATATCCATCCATTCCGAAAACCATTATATTTCTACATTTTAATATGTTTAAAAGTTTTAACAGCATAAGTCCTGAATTATCCCTTACATAATCCTGATCATTTAACAATAAAGAATAATTTATACGTGCAAACACATTCGTTTCAGGTATATTAGACGTTGATATTACAATATTTTTATAGTCATCTCCTAACTGAGCCATTCTTCTTATATTACCAACAAATATAAAATCTACTATATCTTTATCGTACATATAATTAACTGAAACTATTAACCACCCTCTATTCTTTAATTCCTTAATTTGTTCTCTATTCCTAATAGATGACTTTCCTGGTGCAACTACTACTATGTCCCTTTTATTTAAAATTTTACAAAGTTTATTTAAATCATCATCTTCTACCTTATTATTTAGGTAAGACTCATAAATAGCCTCAACATATTCCTTATCAAACACCATTTTCTTATCAACATCCAACATGGAAAAAATATTATTCATCGCACTTAAAGACAAATTGTTTTTTTCACTTAAATATTTTGCATAAGACGGATGCGCACTATAACTTGCAGATAAATAATTAGGTAATGAATATCCCCACGGAGTCCTATTATATATTTTATTTAAAACCAAATCCATAGTTTCAAGAATTGGTTCTAATAAATAATCAGACTTATAATTTTCATTAGTATACTGCATTAAAAGTTCGGTATTTAAAGTTCCAGCACCACTTCCCATTCCATATATAGCAGAATCAATGATAATTTTACGAGTACTAATGTCTAATAATGTAATTACATTAGAAAATGATAACTGCATATTATTGTACGAATGAAACCCCGGATATATATTATCATCTAAAAGACGTTCTAACATTTTATAATAATGAATAAGTTCTTTTCTTTTCATTGTTCCAAAACTATCAACAATATACACTGAATATGGTTTCATTTCATTGCATTTACCAATTAAATACTCAAATTCATTATCAGAATAACACGATGTAACCATCGGTTGAACAAAAACTCTGTAGCCCAACATCTTTAAATTCTTACAATATTCTAATGCTTTTATCATATCTTTCTTATAAAAAGCCACCTTAATACAATTTACACCATATCCACAATATTCCGGAATAAACTGTATATCATATGTTCCAAAATTAACCATTACACAATAGTAATTTTTTCCCTTTTTCCCAATAATCTTATTGGCTGATGCAATTGACCGATATTTTGTACGACCTGTCACATCTTCTTCCAAGCATAAAGAACCACATTCTATATACTCCACTTTCGATTTTTCAAGGGAATTAATAATTATTTTAATATTCTTTTGTCCAAATTTCCAATCATTTACATACCCTCCATCTTGTAATGTACAATCTAAAATCATAGATTTATCATGTTTTTGCCCGCATGAAACCAGTCTATTATATATATCCCTCGAATAGTCATAAAAAATTCCTGAATCAGTAGAATAACTAATATACTGAACTCCTAAATTTTTCCACTTATCTACCATTTCAAAATCATCAGTAAATGTCCCAACTACAATATTTTTTGCCTTGGCTTTTTCTACAATATTAACCATTGCATTTAAAACCCTAGGATTTTTAACATCTCCCGGAACCCCTAACGACTGCGATAAATCATATGGTCCAATAAATATAATATCAATTCCTGCAACTTCTAGTATTTCGTCAATATTATCTATTGCTTTTTGTCCCTCTAACTGTAATATTACAAGTACATCTTTTGATTCTGCAAAATAAAGATTCCGATCCTTTGCAGAGTAATCGGCTGCACGTACAAAACGACAAACTCCACGTTCTCCATAGGGATAAAATCTGGAATATTTTACAGCTAATTCCGCTTGATATGCGCTTTCTATCTGTGGAATCTGAACTCCTAGCGCTCCTGCATCTAATACACTCCCTATTGCATTCTCGGTCAATTCATTCACCCGGACAATCGGGAGCATATTTCTTAATAAAGCAGCTCTAATATTATTTTGTTCTGTAGCAATATCTTCTAATCCATGCTCCATATCTAATATAGCATAATCAAAATGAGCAATTCCTTCTATCTCAATAAACATTGGATCTCCAGTTTTATTAAAAATACCATAGACAAATTGCCCATTAATTAATTTATCTCTAAATTTCTTCAAAATATCGTTCATATTAACTCCCAAATTCCCACCCAATAGATAACATTAACTATTTAGTCATTATTTCTTATAATATGATTATAAACTGCATCTGCAATCATAAAATCTTCTGCTTCATCAATATCAATACTTTCAACCTCTCCAACTTCAACTATATAAGGTTTTAATCCTATACGTCGATTTAATTCAGTAATAACAGAATTCCTATATATATAAAACCCACTAGTTTCTTCATACAATATCGGCAAATCCTGCGTACGCGGTATGCAATCCAACTGATAATTAAACGGTTGATTGTCTTTCCACAAAAAATCCTGTAACTTTTTAGCCGCAAATGCCGAATCATATTCTGTTGAAATAACTTCTGTAAGTCCCTTCTCTATGCTTTTTTCAGATATAAATGGTGCCGTTGTATGTGTCATTACGTAAATATCTGCTGATACATCTTTTGCAAATTCAAACAATACTTCATTCATTTTAGTACTATCTTGATCTAAGGATTCTGATCTTGTCAAATATTTTACCCCTTCCGGTAAATACTTTTGAATATCCGGATTACTACAATAAACATATACTTCATCTATTTTCTTTATTTTTAAAAGTGTATTTAAAATATACGTACATAATGGTTTCCCATTTGTAAAACATTTTGTGTTTTTTTGTGGAAGTCTCCTGTTATTTAATTTCATCGGAACAACGGCTACTACTTTCATTTTTTTACCTCTCTTTTCTAATATAATCTAATATACATTGAGATAAGTAATCCATATCCTCAATATTATATCTTTGATCTATTGGCAATGGCAATAAATATTGACTAAGTTCTTTTTCAATCTGATTTGTCTGTTTATGTTCTATACAAAATTTCCACCATTGGGAAACATATATATGATTTTCAATTAAATACTTTCTTAACCTATCATCATAAATAACCAACGGATATATCATCGGACAATACTCATAATCTAATGGAATTGAAAATGTATTTTCTCCTGCTAATTTTTTGTGTAAATAATTAAAATTATTTATTCTTTTTTGTCTAATATACTCATAGTCTATTCCATCCAAAATAGACTTTGTTAAATCTGACATTTCAAGTATTTCATTTGAAGCAATATTATCTTCACTTTCTAAAAAATGCTGATATGCCACATTAGTTCCTTTTTCCAAACTTTCTAAAAGATACTCACCCCTATAACATGAATAATCCTTTGGAAATTTATATTTTTTTATTCCGTTTTTTATCAAGTAAGCTCCATCACTTACGCCAAAAAACTTTCTACACGAATATACATTATACGCACCACTTATTGGCTTCATATAAAAGGCCTGTGTATTATCAATAATTATATTTTTATACTGCCGTTTTATAGCGTACAATCTCTTTTCATTCATAAATCCAAAATAATTAACAATTAAAATACATTCATCAGCAGTAATTTCAACACTATCCGGTTCTAAATTCGAATTAATATTATAATACTCAAATATAATACCATTTTTCTTTAAAGTATCTGCTACTGATGGACATAAATATAATGGAATATATACTTTTTTATATTTTCCATCCAATACTGATAATACAATTGCATTTCTTGCTGAATTCAATCTAATTGCATCATCATCATAAAACTCTTTTGCTTTTCGCAATTCAATCGGCAAAAAGCCTCCCATGGATTTCTTCGCCATTTTATCTCCTCAATTTTGTTAAAACAAACTCTTTTGCTTTTTTATAATTATTAGTATTTCTATATATTATAACATATACCACATTGGTTACAACAATGCATATAACTAATCTAATTAAAAAATTCAAAATCCCTTTTATGCCTAATGCCATCGGCACTTTTGCGAAAATAGGATAACACAATATTATTAGTGCAGCTGTAACGGCAAAATATGTAAACAATTGCAAATAATATTTAATCAGCCCATGTTCAAAGTATCCCTTAAATGTTACAATTGCTGCCCATGGTGTTAAAATAAACAACTGAGCTACTATTGTTGAACCTACAATGCCTATTAATGCATAATATTCACCATATGATCTTAATAAGAAAACTGCCCCAATATTTAGTATTAAATTTACAATTCCTGCCAATATACAACGATATCTATCTTCCCACCATATACCTAACGCTGCTTTATATGTACCTAAAATAGCATCATTAATACTAAAATAAAAATTTAGACATATAAATACTAATACTATATTAGGAAGAATCCCCTCCGGTCCAATCCACAACTGCATAAAAGGTTGAAAAAGATACATAAAACATATTGTGCATATTCCTATAATCCAATTAAACATAAACGTAAACATACACATATTTTGATAATTTTTTTCTTTGCTATCTAATATAATACTGTTTCCTATTCCCGCCTGCATAGATGTGTAAATTACTACAAGAAAGCCCTGTATTGCAGTAATAATATATGAATAGTTGGAATAATATGCCAACACAGTTAATCCTAAAAAAGCAGATGCCACCACATTATCCAATGAAACGCTTAAAACGCCTCCTAATTTAGCCATAAACGTTCCTCTGACTAATTTAATCAATTCTTTTTTTTCTTCATGCGATATCTCTCCCTTAGGTTTAATGTTCGGAAATAATTTTCTAGATTGATACACTGTTAAAAGATTTGTTATAATTGTAAATATTGGCAATGAAATTATATAATAGTAATAATTATTCATCTGTAATATGATTAATTGTATCAAAAAAGAAACAATAGATACTACGCTACTAATATTACTAATAATATCACATCGCTGATATGCGTTAATAATACTATTACAATATCCTCCAAAATAATAGCTGGATATTGTGTTTGCCAGAAATACCATATATATTATATATATATTCATGTCTGCAGGTACACTATTAATATCTTTTATTAAATATTTTAAAAACGGTATACATATACAGCCAACAATTAAAACAACTGTCCCTACTACATAATATACTTTTTTTAAAAACAGCAGCAAAGCGCTTAACTGTTGTTCATTATTTTCAGCAACACCTTTATACATAATAAATACAACAGCTGAGTCAAATCCCATTTCCGCAAGTGACAGCATACTAAGCACGGAGGTAAATAAACTATTTAAGCCTAAATACTGTACTCCAAATTTTTTAATTATAATTGTCCTAATAATAAAAGGGCAAATAATCTTTAAAAACTTATTTATCCAGCCCCAAATGATGTTGCGCTTTGTATTATTTGTTCTTTCTAATATCATACTATTTCTCTTTTCATTTTTTTAGCAATACATCTTCTAATTCCACCCTGTCAAATACCTTTACATTTCCACCTCTTGTAGCATTATACACTCTTACCCCTTGCTTTTTTGCAATTTCAGATACATAAGCATATCCCATATCATTAGCCCGCTGCATTTTATATGCTTGCTCTGTTTCAATATTGAATTCGCCATCAACTTTTTCAAAATGCTGATTTTTTCCCAGATAATTATTATCTGCCCCCAACAAATATATTTCTTTAAAGCCCATATAAATCGCATATATAATACATTCTTGCGTTACTGAATAATAATCATATACCCCCCACGATAAATCGGGATTATACTTAAACCTAGAACTTTTCCCATAATGGTATACATGATCTAACCAGCAACAATTAACCTGTATTGCTTTTTCGCTTTTGATTATTTTCCTGTTTAATGCATTAACAATACAGGCCTCTTTTGCAAATTTATCCAAATCAATAACGTTTTTGTCATATAAACTTTTATAAAGATTCGGGTCTGTCATAACATAATATGTTGGCATCCAATTTAATTTTTGAAACATTTTAAATATAGTATTAATTCCAATTGTATATTCATTTTCTAATAATTGCACATCATCAATACATAGACTTGGTCCAGTGGCTAAAATAAAACATCGTTTTCCTTGATGCTTGTTTTTTAATGATATTATTTTCTCATTATTTTTGTTCATTCCAAACAATTTATGGCTACGAAAGAAACCTTGAATTGGGAAAATAATATAATTTCTTATATAACCATATGGAGTCATCTCTATCCTTATCCTATCTAATAATGCTTTTATTTTCATAATAACACATCTTTCCACTATATTTTATTAATAGTTTATATTTTTTTATAATATATTCTACTGATAGAATGTTTACTTCCAAAAGCCTCTTTGCTTTTTGTCAATCCAAAATTCAGTTCTTTCCCCAAATGCTCAGACGTTATTCCAAAAGACAATTTATCATAGTTTTTTTCTTTCATTTCTTTTATCATACTATAATACATGAACGTCATCGGACTTAATTTATCGTATTCATGCAAAGCACATAGATATTGAGTATGTGCTACATTTACATTATTAAAATAGAACATCATAGAGCCGGCAATCATTTTGTCATCTAAAAAAGCCCCATAAAATCCTATTTCATCACATAAACGATTCTCCTTAAAATCAATTAACTCCTCAAGTGTATGTACAGGCTTTCTATCGTATTTTTCCAATGTATGACACAATATTCTATAAAATTCAGCAATTTCTCCTTTATGTGCTAATTCCTTAACTTTTACTCCTGCCTTTAAACAATTATTAACATTTGTTCTTTTCCCCTGCTCAAAATTTCCCAAAATATTTTCTTTATATCTGCTAAAATCAATATATGAATTTAATTCTTCATATGAAGGATAACCACAATAATATAAAGCATATTCTAATAAATCACTATCTTCCCTTGAAAAAATATCTGATGTTATTTTATATTGAACCTCCTCATATCCAAGCTCCTTCAACTTACTTTCAAGACATTGAATAATCTCTATGACTTTATAAGCTTTATAATGTTTCATTCCTATAACAATTCCGCCAAAGGTGCTTCCTTGATGAGAAGCTAATTGAAAGCCCTCTTTTGTTTTTATATGATTTGCAGGAACCACTGCTGCAATATGACCTTTTTTATCATATATTATAAAAGAGGCATCTTGAAAACGATTTTGTGGATGATAATTCAAGAATCTTCTTGTTTGCAAAAATGTTCCATTTACCGAATTTTGTAGGACAAATTCATCCCATTCTTTTGACTTTTCCTCACTATACCGTTCAATTGAATAATTCCATTCTTCCATCATCATTAATCCTCTATATTCCTTTGAATTAAAAATTATTAATACATTTTATTACATAATTAATCTGTTCATCTGTCATCCCATAAAACATCGGTAGACTTAACACCGTATTGCTAATTTCCTCTGCTATTGGGAAGCTTCCTTCTGAATATCCTAAATCTTTATATGCCTCTTGCATATGTATTGGAATTGGATAATGCTTGACCGTTCCAATCCCACATTCCTTAAGATATTCTTCTAATTCATTTCTTTTTGAACTTCTAACCACAAAAACATGATAAATATGTTTATATTCTTCATCATATTTTAAAGGCAATATAATATCTTTGTTATTAATTCCATCAAAATACTTATCAGCAATTTCTCTCCGTGCATTATTCCATAAATCCAAATAATTCAATTTAACTCTTAAAAAAGCAGCCTGCATTTCATCTAACCTACTATTAGTTCCTTGATAAATATGATGATATTTATAATCTGATCCATAATTACCAAGCGCTCTAATTTTATTGGCAAGTTCTAAATCATTTGTAACAACAGCACCGCCATCTCCTAAAGCTCCTAAATTCTTTCCCGGATAGAAACTAAAACCTGCCGCATCCCCCAATGAACCAACTTTTCTTCCTTTATATGTTGCGCCATGTGCCTGTGCTGCATCTTCTATTAACTTCAAGTTATATTTATCTGTTATTTTCTTTATTGAATCAATATCTGCTGGTCTTCCCTGTAAATGAACCGCAATAACGGCTTTTGTTTTGCTAGTTATTTTACTTTCCAATTTACGATAATCCATATTATATGTATTAATCTCCGGTTCGACAAACACTGGTGTTGCTCCAGTATATGAAACTGCTAATGCTGTAGCAATAAAAGTATTAGATGGAACAATAACCTCATCTCCTTTTTTTATATCATACGCTTTCAAAATTAAATATAATGAATCCAGACCCGTAGCAACGCCTACACAATACTTACAATTACAATACTCTGCAAATTCCTGTTCAAATCTAGTACAATTTTCCCCTTGAATAAACATATTATTATCTATAACTTCCCGATACGCATCGTCTAATTCTTTTCTTATCATATTATGCATTGGTTCGAATGATACAAATGGTACATTAATCTTCATTTTTCTTCTCCTTTACAAATTTTAAAAAATCATCATAATCTCTAATATAATCATTTTCATCATATAATTGCGATGCCAAAACCATTAAAACTGCATCGCTTGAAAAATCATACATCTCTCTCCACATATCATTAGCAATGTACAACCCCTCATATGGCTTTTCTAATGGTATTATTTTTTTTTCCGTCCCATTATCTAACAAAATCTTACAGCTTCCATGAATACATATAAGAATTTGTTCTAAAGATTTATGTGCATGATAGCCTCTCCTAACTCCGTCTTTTGTATCATACATATAATACACTCTCTTTATTTTAAACGGTATATCCTTAAGCTCTTCCAATGCGACTAATTGTCCTCTTTCATCACCATGAGGTTGAAAAACATATTTAATTACTTGCATTTTTCCTCCTTGTTAAATCAATACACTTTTTTCTTATTTTTATTAAAAAAGCTTTTGGAAAATCCAATATCAATCCAATAAACTTTTTCTGTGCAATATACTCCCATGCCTGTTCATTTGTATAATTTTCAGCATATGTTTGTATAAATACATCTGTATTAATCTCTGTAAAATCTATTACATAATTTGTTTTTTTCGCTTCTATTAACTGTTTTACAGCATCTTGAAATTCTTTTTCCGTAACTACAGAGCTCTTTAACCATTCATCATTCTGTTCTATTTCTCCACTCAATATTTTACTTATTTCACTTACCAAATCATCCACTTTATTAAAATAAATATTTAATTTTGAATCATTTAATAAAATCCCACTTGTATCATATAGATTATCATATAACGTCATTGGTTTCAATCCAGCCATTGCAGCATACTGCATCATTAATCCGCCACCTTGTGGATATGTATTTAAAAATGCATCACAATTTTTCAGTAATGCGCACAAATCTTTTCTTTCAGATGTATAATAACATCTTTGAGGATATTTTTTTTGAAGCCTTTCCAATTTTGAAGCATCTCCAAAACCAACATACCAAAATATTACATTTTCATTTTTCATCAGAATCTTGTCCACTAATTTATAATACCCATCTCCCTCTCCAAAAGTTTTATACAACGCTCCTCCTGAAAACAGAACCTTTTGCTTCTTTTTCTCAAATGGAAAACCCATGAACTTTTGTGAATCATCTACAATTGGATAAAATGGAATCATAACTACTTTATCTTTTAATATTTTACGTTTATTTACAGCTATACTTGCACCTGCACTTCTAAATTCAATACACTTATCAAATGCATTTACTCCTAACCAATATGCGTGATCTGTTAAATCTATCTGATATCTTGTAACATGATTTTCAACTAGCATAAATGCTAAAATGCCACACGTATCTTGTGGTATTGTATATAAAAATGCATCTTTTACGCCACTACTCAATATAATATTATATAATGCTTTAACTGTCTGCACATTACATTTATCATCTATAAAAATACATTCATATGAACCCTCATTTAATTCTTCCAATAATCCTGCCATTGTATTTCTACAATTACTTCTAGTTACATATATAACATGATAACCATTCTGAATTAAAGCACGTAAATATATTCTAGCAAGTCCACGATAATCCATTCCAAATTCATCATAAAACAATATTCTATTTTCTTTCTGCTCCACATTGCATTGCTCTTTAAATTCTCCCTGCATTCTCACCTTGAGCATCTTCATATAATCTTCTAAATCTTTATCACAATATGTCTGATTCCACACATATAATATATTGGAACAAGCTGATAACAGTTGTAATGCTCTATTATAATTTCCACATTCGATACTTTTTTTTATTTTAATTTTGTTTTTATTTATATATAGTTCTATATTATTCATCATATTTTCATTGTAATAATTAAAAATATTATATATCCTCGTATTATATAGTAGTAGTTTTTTAGACCCTCTCCAAGGTCTTCATAACTATTAAATCAAAGTCTTTTCATTACCTCTTCTGTAAGTTCGGCTATAATATATACGATGCTATTGATTGATTTTTTCTGTTACATAATAGTTTATGAAAGACTCCAACCACAATTTCTTTGTTCAATTGTTAATCAATTAGATACCACATGACGTTTTATAATATGTTTCTGCTTCTTTTAGAAATCTTTCTACTCGTTCCATATAGTTATCCTCCTCTCAGACACATTTTAACACAATAAAAAATTAAAGTCATCAATTCGTTATCATTTTGATATGGTAAAAGAACGTGCAGAGTTGAAAACTTCCATTTCCAGACTTGTATGTATCTTATTCTTTGAATTAGAAAAGCCTATGCCATCACCTCATATAACTTCTGTTTATGCGTTGCCTTCTGAATTTCCTAATGCTAAATATGTGGTCAGCGCACACCTTACCAGCGTTGTAAATTTTCAAATAGTCAATATGGTAAAGATACCGCCATTACTTTCAGAAAAGCAGCAATAACTTCTATCGACTCAAATATGCTATTCAAATCTCTTGAACTAAAACACACCATTAAGTTGATTCATGTAACTTATCATATTGAATAAGCAAAGCAACAATACATCAAAGCAGCTTAATTAATTTCTAATTCAATACTCCTTTTAAGTACTTACCACAATACTCTTTTTGTCATGCAGTTTTCAAGGTTCAAAGAACTCTATCTGAGTTCAAAATATATCTAAAATACATTTCTGTATTTTATTCAGAAAGTATCATTTTAAAGCTTGACTTTGAATAGTTAGTTTCTCATAATAATATAAATCACTTTTTTCGGCTTTAATATTCATTAACTTATTTTTCTAAAATATCTCCTGTATATTTACACTGTATCACTTTATTCTCACTATTTAAAACATTAACTTTAATTTCACCATCACTGTAGAAATACAGATTAATATATGCACCCTTTAAATCATTTGCACTTAATGAATATAGTTTACTATAAGAATTCAATTCTTGCCCTATAAAATCAGCTATTTCCGGATAATAATCTGATATATAATTATTTTTAATACTATCTGCCCTTGACAATACAAGATGATACGGATTAGATATTTGTGTTTTTTCTTCAATGATTGCACGAAATTTCTCATTTTCATCTAACTTATACTGGACAGTATTCTTTATAGAATCAAGAATTTGCAAATCATTTGTTTCATTTTTACATTCTTTTTCCTTTATTGCCATTCCAGAATAAATGCTACTTAAACATATCAAAGCCACTATTACACCAATTACACCTAGTTCTTTTAATTTCTTCACTGTATACCTCACAATCTATGTTTAAATACATTACCTATTTCTTAGGAAACCACTCCAAATCATAACTTCCATTTACAGTACTATATATATTATTTATGTTTTGCTCAATAATACTTCTATCTAATTTCGAATAATCCAACTCAGCAAGTTTTTTTACAATCTCCTTATCAAATCTATATTTAATAATCTTTGCTGGAACACCTCCGACAATTGCATAAGCTGGAACATCTTTGGTTACTACTGAACCGGCTGCAATAACCGCTCCCTGTCCAATAGTCACACCTGATAATACTGTAGTGCCATAACCAATCCAAACATCATCTTGTACCACTATATTTCCTTTTGAAACACCTTCTAATTTTTCTCCCAAAACCTTAACCTTAAAAGGAAATGTAGAAATATGATCAACATAATGATCTGCTGATAAAATAAATGTTACATTTGAAGCAATAGAACAATAATTTCCTATTTTTAATTTAGCTTCATCATTATATGTAAGTACATTTACTCCTCCATATGTATATATGCCAACTTCTACTTTTGTCATATCGAACACATTTACAGCATATGTACCATTATGCTGATTTTTCTTTTTCCATTTTCTCTTAAATAAATAATGCTTCACTCGTCCAATACCTAACATAATCACACCTGTTTAACCAATTTAGCTTTTTTATACAATAAAGCTAGAATCATCATATATAATGCTCCTAATATACTTGTCAGGCCTCCCTGACCAATTCCCATTACCAGTACTGAAATTAACCCTAACAATAATGGATATCTCATTTGACTTCTGCTGTCCACATTATTAAACTGACTAAATAATGTACCTATTACAATTATATATATAATCGTACCAATAATTCCCAATTCACCAATTACCATTGCATAATATGTATCATACAAAAAGTTCACATCGCCTTTGCCCGTCATTCCCCAATGTGTATTAAATCCATATTTAATATACAATTTAGAATATGCCGCTCCAGCAACCGTCCCTCCATAAGTTGAAAATCCTGCACCAAAAGGAAAGAACTGCATTGCTGCTATAATCGAATAGCGAAACATAATACTTCTAGCTGCTGTTGGATTTAATATATATTCTTTTATTTCATTTAATCCAACTAGAGACCCAATAATTACCAAAAAACATATATGATACCACTTTATTTTCCTTGTATGTTTTACAAATCGAAAAGCAAATACTAAAAATATTATTATAAATGCAGTACCCGATTGCGTAAATAGCAAATTAATACAATCCAATATGATATATATCCAATTATTATTCTTTTTATCTGCTATCAATATCACAACAAGAATACCAATACACATTGCCAAAAATGCTGGATACTTAGCATAAAATGTATAATACTTTATACTAGGTATTGGAACCCATTCACTATAACCTCCTAATATAAGATTATCTGAAAATTCAAAATAAATTAAATAAGCCGTTAAAATTATCGTAAAAATTCTTGCTAATGAACCTAGTAAATAAATAGCATTATCCGTATCATTTTCTTTCTCAAAAAACAAGTATATCGCGATAAATATTAAAAAGGGTTTAAAAAATAAAAACATATCTTCTATGACATACCAGTAGCCATACTGCATTTTAAAAATTATATTAGATAAAACTCCTATACTTGTCATTGCTATCATAGCCTTCACCATTTTATTAATATAATCTTTTTTTCTAACCGAACGAGAAAAATATTTATATATTATATAAGCAAAACTTATGATTCCTAATAATTCATCAATGTACTGTACACCACTTGTTTGAATTTGAAATATAGCAACAATGTACATTAATAAAAAGCAAATAGACAAAACCAAACTTTTTTTTGTAATTCTTAATTTATACAACTTTTAACCTCCGTACTTAAAAGCAATGTTTAGTTTTTACTATATTTAGTCCATAACTTCTGCTTTCAATACATCTAAGTATTCATTTTTAAACTTGATATCTGGTTCCATATACGCTCCCTCTCCCCATTCATTCCACGAATCAAGAAAGAGTATTTTTCTTTCATATGGCTTTTTCTCCAATTTCTCCAGTGCTAATCTTAAGCCAATTCTAAATTTTTCAGGTGTACTATCTCTATATAGCCATGCATTTTTACCTGACCGCGGAGTTCTGTCTTTCCGTGGACAAACTGTTGGAAAAACATTCTCCCATTCATCTTCTTTCATATACAGATTTTCTACAATTTTCAAATAATCATAATCCATCATACTACTCTTGGTTATGATTAACCGAAGTTTTCTCCACGCTCTATTCCAAATTCCATTGCTTAATACTTCTGCTCTTCTAAATGAAAATGAATTTACCGCATCATATCCCATCTTCATATAATTTTTATATCTTTTTTCAGCTCTCGCATTTAAAAAATTTTCTTCATTATGTATACCAAATTGTCCGATTGGATCAGCTCTGCAGACGAAATAAATTCCTGGAAATCCATTTTCGACAGCTTTTTTATTAAATGTATCTATAAAGACTGTTGTATCAGGAATTGCATCTGGATCAAAGACATAAAATAACGGCTTGCCTTCAACTGTTATATATCTATCATCTTTAAACATCGGCAATAAATACTCAAAATACAATTCATAATCTTGAACTCCAAGATATTTTTGTTTTAAAAACACAACATCTTTCTGGAATCCACTCGATTTTATCCATGTTTTATTAGACCAATCATGGTTTGCCCAACCAATACAAAAAGGAAAATCTGGTTGTGCTGTTTCAATTACTTTTTCTATTGGCATTTCTAGAATTTTCTCGCCATTTCCAAACCAATAGTTCCAATAACAAAATCCCTCTACACCAGCATTTCTCGCCATTTCTGCCTGTGCCTCCCTCACCTCTGGCACCCTCAAATCATAAAATCCCAAATCCGCTGGTATTTGCGGCTGATAATGTCCTTTATATAACGGCTTTGCTTTTGCAACGTTTGTCCACTCGGTAAAGCCTTTTCCCCAGTATTTATCATTAATTTCTGTTGGGTGAAACTGTGGCAAATAAAACGCTATAACTCTTGCTTTGTTACTCATTATAATCTCTCCTCTATTACGTACTATGTATTTATATAATACTGCTAACTAATTTTTCAAGTTTTTGGACCTCATATCCATTGTCGTCCAATAACTGAATATTATCTTTCCTATCCATCTTTGCCAATTGAATAATTGCATTATACCATTCTTGTATACTTGCATTCAATGATAAAAATTGAATACAACCACTAACATTTACCTCTTCTGTAATGCAATCAGACACTACACATGGCAATCCCGCAGCCTGCGCTTCAATTAAACTGATTGGAAAGCCTTCTGCCAGTGACGGCATCACAATACAATCCAAACCATTCATAACTTCTTCTGGTCGTTCTGTTCTTCCCCAAAATGTTACATAATCTATCAAATCATTTTGTTCCACAATTCGATGTAATTTTTCATAATCCTTTCCATCCCCCACAAGCACCAGTCTTACACTTTTTTTCTGTTGTTTAAATTCTTTCACCAATTCCAATAAAAATTCTTGATTTTTTACTTTAGTCAATCTTCCTATATTACCCAAAACAATTGTACTCTTATCTATGTTCAATTGCTTTCTAATTTCGCTACGTTTCTGCGTGTCATATCTAAATCTATGCAAATCAATTGCATTCGGAATAATTTGTACATTTTCATATTGATTTCCAAACATCCAATTTGCCGCTGGTGATGAGCAAGCAAGCTTAACAGATACTTTATTTTTGATAATGCTATAATTTACTCTATGCACTATTTTTTTTATAATACCCGCAGTTTTTCTAGCATCTGAATGCGAGTGCAGTACTATTTTATAATTATACTTAATCGCATATAAATATGGTATTATATAGCCCAACGCACTTGTATTAAAATATATACAATCATATTCCCTTCTTAGGCTTTTAAATAGCTTTCGTGTTTTTATAATACTATTAATTAGTTGTCTTTTCTTGGGTAAAAAAAAGCATTTACATCCCAATTTTTCAATTTCATCCTGATAAGGCGTTGATTCACCTAAAACAACATATCCATATATATTCTCACTTTGCTTATAACGAATTAAATTTAAAACATATTCTTCTACGCCGCCAATGTTTTCTGTTAATGCGTATACTAAAATTCTTTCCAACTTCTCTCCTCCGCCGCATTATCATTTTGATTAATGTGTGCAAATTCCTGTCGAACTCTTATATATATTTGTATAGGAGTTCTCCCTAAAATTTCTCTAATTTTTTTTCTTCTATAGTTCTTACTTTCTTGCTCCATTATATCAGTTCCTAAAAATGGATTCTTTTTATATAAATCATCTACTGAAGGCTTTCCATAATATTCCTTTTTTTCATATCCATTTGGTTTTATCCAAAAAGTGTCATTAATTGCACCCAAAATTCGAATCTTCCTTTTTTGCAGATGAATATACGCTACATTCTGATACAGTATTCTGTCTTTATCAATCTTGCACCTATACAATTCACCTTTTTCCCAGTAAAAGCACTGGTTTTCAGGATTAATATTATCACATCTTGATACAATCTGCTTATATTTAATTTCTGCTTCTATGTAGGGCAAATGATATATCGCTTTTATATTATTGCTTTTTGCAATTCTCTGAATCCCCGTCACCTCATCAAAAGCAAATATGCCATCATAATGTGACACTGTATTATAGTTAAACAGTGCCCCTCTTTTTTTATATAACTCATTTAGTTTATTTTCATTTTTTATCAACGTAAAATGCCCACCATTAAATATAGCTTCGTAACTTTCAAGCATTTCTCGAGTAATAAACTGGTTTAACTTGCCAAAAATAACATCTACATCGCAGTATCCCCAAAATTGATACATTTTTAATTGTTCTACAAATATTTCCCCAAACATTGGTCTGAAATCACAAACTCTATAAGGTTTCTGTAGACTCGGTCTATGTATACCAATATTTTCTATTGCCTGTTTTAATTCCTCAAAGTGATATGGAATATATTTTACATTATGAGGAAGTTCTATTCTAATTTCACAATCCGTAAAAAGCAAAAAATCAAAATCATCGTTTGATGCACATGTTTTTAAAAAAACAGGAAAATATTCTGGCAAATTTCCAAACCAACATATTATAAGCGCACATTTATTTTCTTTCATTTTATAACCCTCTTGCTATTGTCTGCTTCAAAAGTTTTTTCGTAAGATATATAATAAATTTATATTTTATTATAAAATTCAATATACTTTTGCTTCATCACCTTAGTATTATAAATTTTTAACACATCATCGTATGCTTTCTGTGGTAATTCCTGTGGAAATTGTTTCATTGCCTCTTTTATATGATGTGCATATTCTTCTGGTCGTGTACAAACATACCCATTAATACCATTTTTTATAACGCTCTTATTTCCCATGGTATTACTAACTAGAACTAATTTTTTAATATACATATTTTCTATTAAACTCATAGCAATAGCTTCGCCTAAAGAACACAAAATAAATGCATCTGCTCCCTTTGCCATAGCTAGTGCTTCTTTTCTTGATTTCCAACCCGTCACCTCTATATTAGGCGCTGTCAATTTATTTTCTAATTCTCCATTGCCTATCCACAAAAAATCTGCCTCAGGGACTAATTCGGCAATTTTATTAAAAATATCCGGTTGTTTCTGCACGCACGCCCTGCCTAGCGTAAATACAGTAAATTTTTGATTTTTTACAGGTTCTATTCCGTCTAACGAATTTGACAAATCTTCCAAATTGACACCCGTTTCAATATATGCTGTTCTTTTACTAAATTTTTTTGCTTCCTCATCTTCACTTTCACAACAAGTAAGTGTAATTGCATTACGTTTACCTAAAATTTTTTCCATCGTAAAATACAATTTGCTTTTCTTTCCCTGTCCCATCAAAACATGTGCATACCCATGTGGTGTATAAACAACCGTATTATGTTTTCCCGAATATGCCAGTCTCCCCATTCCTCCTGCAATAGATGAATGTAAATGAATTATATCCGGCTGCACCTCTTTTTCTATTTTTCTCAGTTCCTTAATAATTTTTAAATCATTAAAAACATTTCCTAACCCTTTACCAAAACTCTTGATTTGTATCAAATGCACTTTTTCATCTAAAAAATCACGATAGTTAGAAGGGGTTTGCGGTCTAATGGAATATGCCAAATAAACGTCGAAATCATTACACATATCATTGCATAACTGTGAAACATATGTAAACACACCACCTCCAAACGCTTCACATACCATTAATATTTTTTTCATTTTCACTTTCTCCTCATTTTACAATATACTACATCATCCCCCCTGGAACACTGCCACAACCGTCCTGCAAAGTATCTTCATATCCAGTCCGAGGCTCCAGTGGTCGATGTAATCCAAATCCATTTTTACAATTTGTTCAAAATCTTTTACCGTACTTCTGCCATATGCCTGCCACATGCCGGTAATGCCCGGTTTCATGGACAGTCTGCGCTTGTGGTGTCCCTGATACTGCTTAAATTCATTCACCGTTGGCGGACGTGTACCCACAAGGCTCATATCGCCTTTTAATACATTAATAAACTGCGGCAGTTCATCAATACTGGTCTTTCTGATAAACTTTCCGACCTTTGTAATACGCGGGTCGTCCTTCATCTTGAACATCAGTCCCTGCATTTCATTCTGTGCCATCAGTTCTTTTTTACGTTCTTCTGCGTCCATATACATGGAGCGGAACTTGTATACATAAAAATACCGTCCGTTCTTTCCGACACGTTTCTGCTTAAAAAATACCGGTCCCTTGGATTCCAGCTTGATTGCCGGAACAACAAAAATCATGGCAACTGCCATAATGCAGAGTCCAACGAGCGAACCGACAATATCAATCGCCCGTTTAAATGCCAGTTCCTTATAATCATAGAAACGGTTGGCAAATGTCGCAACCGGAATATTGCCGAGCTTTCCAAGGCTCATATCAAAGTCCTTATAATTTTCAAGCGTATTTAAGTGCAGATGAACCACCACACCCATTTCTTCCAGTTCCATGACCAGTGATGTAATCTTTTCCATGCGTGCCGTATTCAGGTCTATATAGACCTCATCAACAATGCCGCCTTTTATGTATGCAATCATATCATGTACATCTGCTACGACCGGTATGCCGTTTATTTCCGTTCCACGCATATCCCGGTCAACGATGATAATCCCTGAAATCTGCTTTGTTGTATTCCATTTTTCAATTTCTTTTAATCCATCCACACGATCACTTGTCGTAATTGCTACCACCCGGTTTACGGACTTGCCAAGCTTTGCATGGCTTAAAATGGATTTTCTCACGATTCTTCTAATAATAAACGCCAGTACAATATTAAACACAACCACCAGCACGTAAACTCCCCTCGGAAACTGCTGGTTTGTTCTTTTTAACAGTTCATAAATGGCAATAATGCATGCCATTATAACGTTCAGATGTACTACTGCTTTTAGTTCTTCAAATTTTCCCCTCTGTAAAAAGTCATTATTCTTTGAATAGAATAAAAACGCAAGCATATAGGATACCACTACTGATACCAGACTGTCCCCCATCTGTGAAAAATAGACCGGTATTGATACATTTTTCCACAACGCCAACCAAAGATACCCGGCGATATAATAACTTGCAATTAATCCGATGAGATCTGTGATAAACAGAAGGGCGTTTTGAACTTTTTCTTCTCCCTGATTCATCTTTTATCCTCAACTAATTTTTTATAATCTGTAGGTATTATTCCTATCTTTTCTATATTATCCCAACTCTTTATTCTTGTCAATTGTGGAAACTGCCCTGTTTCTGCACCATTCGTCAAAAAAAAAGGCAGTTTTCCCTGTAATCCCGCATAACACAAGGGGCGAACAGATTTCTGCCCACCCCTTGTGTTATTTTGTGTACAATTTAACAAGAGCTTTGTATCATTTACACGTCGTACCTCTGGAGAGATAATCATAAAAATCCCTAAATGTCTTTAAATGATTTGTTGTATCTATCCTTTCAACAATCCCATTAAAATATTCATTTGCCCATTCTGGCACTATCATTTTTTCCGGATCACACATTTCAATATTATAATGATTATAATATGGATAAAAATATGAATTTTCTTCAACTGGTGTCTTTGGATATAATCCCTTACAACCCAATAACCATGTTTCAAAGCAACGGTTACACACTAAAATAACAATTTCAAAGTCTAGCTGCCGACCTTGATAATGATTTTTAATCTGTTCATTCACCTCTTTTTTCCGTTGCTCAATTTCCAATTCCTCCGCATTCAAAATAATCACCAGCTTATCAATTTTCCCGGGGTTCATCAAAATTGTATCAATTGTATCAAACAGTACTTTTGTAATTAATTGAGTGACCCCCTGTCCACTTTGCAGTACATAGGTATTTTCTTTTACTCCCTGTATATCAGCAACTCGCTCATATCCAACCCCCATATGCTCAAGCCAGCTTGGTAGTACTTTCAAAAAAGACTTTTCATCTTCTAATAAAAAGTAATAATTCATTATATCTTCCCTTCAAACTCCCATCGGTTAATCAGATTAAAGTATGCATCGTGTTGGCTATTCCCTATTCCATAACTTAAACTACTGCTGTTTTTTACTATAGAGCCTTCCCTGTCAATAATTCTCCATTTATCTTTGTCGATTGCATTAATAATTTTTGGATGATGACTGGTAATAATAAATTGAAGGTCATTTCTTTCTGATAACATCAACTCTGAAAGTATATCAATACAATTTACACCAAGACCATTTTCAAACTCATCAATCAGTACCAATGAATCCTCAGACATCGTAAATAGCTCTACAATATAATATATTGTTTTTAACATTCCATTAGAAATATCCTGCTGAAACAATTTTTTTCCATAAACTTTAATTGTCACTAAATATATTTCTCTCTCTCTATCTTCTTCGGCGTCCAAATCTTCAATTTCCATAAATAATTCTTTAACTGCATCAAATATCTTAACATATATATCAACATAATAATTTTTCACAATATAAAGTTTCATTGCCACCGGAAGATGACTAAACATTCTAAAATCTGTTGATTCTTTACTTTCATTTAAGGCATCCGTTACTTTTGATTTTAAACGGATGAAACTCTCGCTTCTAATCCCACCTCGAACTGCTAATTCAATTTCTACAGAATATAATTTACGTATTCCCATAATTAATTTCTCAAATTTTTTATCATCTGAGTACTGTAAAATTAAACTCTCATTTCTTTTAGGTTGTGGAACCTTATCATAGCCAAGCACCTTGACATCCATATTTTTTCGTTCAAAAATAACTTCATTATTTCGTATTAATTTTTCATAAGAAAACTCATATTTATTTTCTTCTTCAATTATAAGTTCATCATCATTCGATTTATCAATCTGATAAAACCATTCATACTCTTCACCTTCGATTAATAATCCCATGCCAACTTTATACGGTCGTAATTGTACAATTTTGTCTTTATCTTTATCTAATGCTAAATTTAATGAATACTCTATTGCATTAAGAATTTGAGTTTTACCAACTCCTGATAGTCCTACCAATAACGTTACATCTTTATTAAAATAAACTCTCTCAATTTTTAAACCCGTTTTTAAATTTTCAAATTCAATCCACTGAATTTTCACGTATTTCACCCTTTCGTTCATATACCTTTCCCTCCATTATTATATGTATATCCGAATAATGAAAGAAAATACTATTTGTTTTTAATATTATTGTGATAGTTTACACAAAAAAGTCAAGTAATATAAATATCTTTTTCCCCTACCAAAACCCCTTCCGGCGGAATAGCCACAGCAGTAATACCAGCACAAGTGTGCTGATTCCTGCTGCCATCGGATAGCCATATTTCCACGACAGTTCCGGCATATAAGAAAAATTCATGCCATACCAGCCCGCAATCAGATTCAGCGGCAGACACACTGTTGTTACCGCTGTAAGAATTTTCATAATGTGATTCTGTCGGATTCCCAGTTCCGACTGATAAACCTCCTGTACCTGCACCGCATACTCCCTAAGCACCTGTGTTTCTGCGGCAAGCCTCTGTGCTTTTTCTTTGATTCTTGAAAAATAAGCCGTATGTTGTGCATCCAGAACGGCATTTTCATTTTCTTCCAGTACAGATGCAATCTCTATAAAACGACTATAATACTGGTAAAACTGAAAAATCTTCTTTTTTACCTGTAACATACTGTTATTAAAATCCATTCCACCGGTATAAAACACTTCTTCTTCCAATACCGCCAATGTTCTCTCCAGCTTTTCCATATATTGCAAATCGTCAGCAGTCATTGCGCTGAACAATCCATACAAAAAACGTTCTTTTGTATAATCCTCTGCCTGCTCTTTTACGAATTTATAGTCACATGCACTTATAAGCTTCTGCACTTTCCCCTGTGTCGTTTCATATTGTATACATATAATTTTAGATGACTTCACAAATATAGTATACCGCCATGATCCGTTCTTTTTTGTTTTCTCCGGCACCTGCCACTCTATAAGTATATAGTCTTCTCCCCGCACAATTCTGCTGCCCCGGACATATGCACATTCTGTACAGCTGCTGCAAAACTGTCCGAATGTCTGACTGTTTTTCAATTTATCTGCATCAATAACTGCAATTGTATCACTCTGTTCCCAGAATTCATCTTCACTAACCGTTTTCAGACCAGACGAGGTAATCTGATAAAACTCGCTATCCCCCATATTCATCTCCATTCATGAACAGCTTTGCCACAAAGCGGCAATGAAATTTTTCGCAAACGATTTCTTATCTGATATAATATCTATTAATTTTTTCTCTCAAACAAACCTTTTATGTCTTCACCTTCTACAGTATCCCCCCTTCCCCGTCAGTTTATACACAAAAAGGCGGCAGATACCATTTATCTGTGCATGGTACTGCCGCCTGTCTTTTTTGTGATTGTAATTTAAGCTATAACTAATCCGTTCTGTACAGTATATATCTTTCCGCTATACGTATCCTCTACAGTTCCTGAATAACCATATGCAATTGTTCCGTTTCTGTAATACCAGCTGCCATACTCATTGGATGCAATGCCTGTATAATTCATATCCAGATACCCGTTATTAAAATACCACCAGCCGTATTCGTTTAATGCCATTCCCGTATAGTTCATATCCAGATACCCGTTGCTAAAGTACCACCAGCCGTATTCATTCACTGCCATTCCTGTATAATTCATATCCAGATAGCCATTGTTAAAATACCACCAGCCATATTCATTCACTGCCATTCCTGTGTAATCCAAATCAAGCAGTCCATTGTTAAAATACCACCAGCCATACTCATTCACTGCCATTCCCGTATAACTTTCATCCAGAACACCATCATTAAAATACCACCAGCCATACTCATTTAACGCCATTCCTGTGTAATCTGCCTGAATGACATCATCTTCTACGACAATCCAGCCGTCAGAAGTAACATCTCCACCATTCGCAAACCAGTATCCCAGCTCTATGCCTTTTTCATATACGGCATGCGCCTGCGCCCGGTATCCATATCCATTCAGATGGGTATTATCAATCCAGTAATTTCTTAACTGCAGCGAAATCAGTCCCTTTTCGGCACGTTCCCTGTCCTCGTCTGTTTCATCCAGTCCGTTAATTGAAAGCCCATTTTCAATCAAATACTTTCTTGCCGTAACAACATGTTCCCCGAATGCATCTTTTAGTGCTGCCTCATACCATGCATCCCGCATACCCGGTTCATAACCGCTTTCTCCCCATATCTGGTCAGTATCGTTGGGATCATCTGTTGAACTGATGATGATATAATTAGAACAGTCTGCCTCATCAAGCATATTCTGATACTGCTTAATTAAATCATCCATATTTCTCCACGTTCCGTTGTCCCCCATCTCGATAATCATGATATCACCGGACTGATCTCCGTATTCTGCACTGCGGTCTACGATTTCATAAGTCGTTTCCCCGCTGACACCGAAATTATTGACCGGAAATCCCGTCAGTTCTTTTAAAACCCGCGGATAGGTCACACCGTTTCCACCCTGTCCTGCTGTCATCGAGTCACCCCAGCAGTTAATCAAAAAGCGGTGATAAAAAGTCATGCCGGAAAATCCCGCTGCATATGTCTGCTGCGGGCGGTAAAAAAACGCTCCGGCTGCTCCCAGTAATGCCACAATTAGAATCATTATTTTGTTTTTCTGAAACATATCGTCCCCTCTTTCTTAAGCATAAAAAAGCATCTCTATATCAAATTTATAAAGATTTCTCCCATTCATTTAATAAAGAGATGCTGCTGTTTACCGAATTACCTTGTGTAATTCCATTTCAAAATCCTGTCTGTTTTTAAATGCAATTTTTTCAAGCACAACTCCGGTAAATAAGGAGTTAATTGCAACAATAAGCACAAATCCACATACAATAAGCGTTGGGAATCTTCTTACCAGACCTGTTGCAAAGTATTCTGTAAAGACCGGAATTGCAAATCCTACCGATAAGACGGCAAGAATGGCTGCAATGATTCCAAAAAATCTCAACGGCTTATAGGTTGAAAATAAATTTAAAATCGTACCCAGTACCTTAAATCCATCTGAGTATGTATTTAATTTGCTGACAGAGCCTTCCGGTCTGTCTTTATAATCTACAATTACATTTTCCATCAGCAGATTTTTATCTGCTGCATGAATGGACATTTCCGTTTCAATTTCAAATCCTTTGGATAAAACAGGAAATGTTTTTACGAACTGATATGAAAAGGCTCTGTATCCTGTCATAATATCTTTAATATTTGTACCAAAGAGTGTATTAATCGTACTTCTTACCAGTGAATTACCGAAATTATGGAACGGACGCTTATTCTCTGTAAAATAGGTTGAAGACAATCTGTCACCTATAACCATATCAACATGTCTTTCCAGTACCGGTTCAATCATTGCCGGGGCTGCCGATGCCGGATAGGTATCATCGCCATCTGCCATTATATAAACCTCTGCATCAATTTCCCGGAACATCCGGCGGATTACATTTCCCTTGCCCTGTGCATATTCATGACGGACAACGGCACCTGCTTTTTCGGCAATTTCTGCCGTACCATCGGAAGAATTGTTATCGTACACATAGATAACAGCATCCGGTAATGCACTTTTAAAATCCTGAATCACCTTTTCAATTGTAGCTGATTCATTATAACACGGAACTAAAACCGCAATTTTATCCATATCATTTCTCCTCGTAAAATTAATTCGTAATTAGTAAAATGGTAACATTGTTTTAACCGTATAATAAAAATGCGGATTTGTAATAAACATTGTAAACCATCTGGTGTTAATAAAAATATTCCATATATTTAATACCACACAGCACAGCACGCCCCAGCATAATACCCGTTTATACCACAAAGATACCAGCAAATGCGTCTGTTCACTCACGGTTTCCATACTCAATAAAAACATTGCCGTACTAATTGCAAACAGCCATGAAAAATCACTCATATACCGGTGCACAACACCTGCACCCTGTATATCTACAACCATAATGATAAATCCCAATGCCACCATTGCCATGGATAACATTGTATACTTTATATCTTTCAGTCTTTTTCCCATTGCAATATTCAATGGAATTAAAATCATCAATGCATTGTATGCAAGCAGTCCGCCAAAGAACGGTTCTCTGTTGTACTGTCCGATATAATCATCTGCCAAACTGACTGCTTCCATAAACGGAAACGCTCCTGACACGGTAATCGGCTGAAATACATACTCAAAAATTCCCAGTGGAATTCTTTCCAATACAAAACCTCGTCTTGTCATATCATTAGATGTCAGATTATACGTTGCACCAAAATCAAACGGTGAGCCGAAACGGATTGCATTGTAATACATGGTTGCAAACCCGATGATTAAAAACGGTACGATAACCAGTACTGTATTGAGCAGTCCCTTTTTTGAAAAAAACAGCCGGTCTTTCACCAGTTCATCCCAGAAAATCGGGATTGCCAGTACAAATATCAGGATAAATGCTGGCCGGCACTGCAGTGTAAATGCAATAAACAGTGAACCAAGCACCAGTTTATAGCGGCATACCGTATGACTGCCTTTTGCATCAATCCAGAATGTGAGTCCCAATATGCTAAACAGCAGACTACAAATAATCGGTACGGAATAAATGGTTCCATAGTACACAAGATACACAATGGAACTTGCAAATGTCACAAACAGCCCGCTTAAAAAATAAACTGCCATCGATACTTTTTCAAAATATTTTTTACAAAATACATACACAAACCAGTAAATTGCCAAAACCGTTAACACCGTTAATACCGGCATCAAATTCCATGTCATTAAATCATGTCCCGTAATCAGCTTGTACGGAATGTAAAATAAAATTGCCGGAAGTACACCAAAATAACAGTAATACTTTCCTTCATAATATGCATAATCCATACATTCCTGCTCACCGGCTGCCGATAATGCTGCATTTCTAAGAACCGGGTCATATGGATTTTCAAGTGATATAACCGTATCTGTCGGCTGTCTGTCTAAATAGGCATGCCCTTCCATTAATGCATCTGCCAGTTCATTATAAATACCATGCACGTAGACCCCGTTGTCGATTTCTGCCTGCATATTCTGACCCGGCCGGACAATATATCCAATCAGATAAAGCAGTACACATTGAAACAGAATTGCACCTGCTATAGCTGCAGCCTGCTTTTTATTTGTCTTCCATTCCGTTACCGGCACTTTATACAGACTGCTTTTTGCTCCAAATAACACAAAAAACACCCATATAACAACCATCAGCACAATTCTTAAAAATGAAATCTGAAAAGGAATTGTACGGTTAAACTGAATTCCTCTGATTGTCGTCCCCGGTGTTACATTCTGAAAATAAATCTTCATATAATCAGACTGCCCTGACAAGTGTGTCCGTAAATATTTTGTCAATTTTACCGTGCTGCAGACTGTCGTTGTCTGTAAATCAAACCCCGCCAGATTTGCCTCATCATTTGCATACACACCAACTGTCAGTGTCGAATCTTCTCCGTCTGGAACATCTAAAAAAATTGTGTTTAACGACATATTCATATTTTCAAATGTAATCCATGTATCATTGGAATCGTTTAATATAAAACTCCCATCATCAGATACGGTCACGGAATATCCGTGACCGGTAACATAAGACTGGGCATCGGCAGCGGTATAACCTGCCGTTGCCCAATGCCTAAAATTAAATACAAAGATTTCCAAAAATGCAATTACGATGACTCCCAGCAGTACGCTTTTTACCAGCCTATTGCTTTTTATAAACGCCATGCGTCTTAAACCTCCTGCATTTTACTTAAGCGTATTTTCACTTTCCTCCATTCTGTTGAAGCTGCCGGATGAAAAATCGACCAGATACTTATAAGAGCAGTCACTGATTGTATTAAACTTTACAACATTATCAACAGATGTTCCTGTCAGTGAATCTTCCGCAATATATACACCAACACTGTGTCCGTAAATCGTATTATTCATGATGATATTACCATCACTTCCAAATCCGTCTAAGCGGTCACCGTCATCTGCGCCCACCTCTAACGGTTCGATATCAACACCGCTGGATACTTTTGAACCTGCAAGGTTCTTATTATTGTTATAAACCGTATTATTGACAATCAGTGTTGCATCGCCTGTACGCACTAACTTAATACCATCACAGGTATTGTCATAAATTTTATTGTTATCAACAAAATTATACAGCGCATTATCAATAGAAAGTCCCGGAAGACCTCCCAGTTTACCCGTTTCTGAAATATCGTTGCCATAGAACCATGTTCCGATGCATCCGTAATCCAGGCATACACCCTCCAGATAGCAGTCTGAAATCTTATTGTTTAATACATAAGCCTTATATGTACCAATACAATATATACCTTCACCGACTGTCAGTCCTGAAACAGTGTTGTTCTGACAGATGACCTCATGAGGGCCTGTTACTTCCTGATCTACACGGATTGGCACACCTTCATTTAAGCAGCTGATCATGATACCTGCTCTGCCGGCACAATTGCTGATTGTATTGCCTGTGACATTGATATAGGACTCATCATCATATACGGCAATACCGTCACCGCCGCAGTTTAAAATTGTATTACCGGCAATCTTTACATACTGTGAAGTATCACCGTTGTTATTCTTTACAACAATGCTGTTGCCTGTTGAATTTGCAAAATTACAGTTCTCAACAAGTACTTTATCTGCTCCCCAGAGATTTACATCGACCTGATAAGCAACTGCCGTATTCAGATTACGAAGACCTGCATTACTTGAAATATGCTGATTTACGTATTCTGTAAAGTAATAAAATGAAACCGCAATATCCGGTGTTGTTCCGCCTGCTTTCTGGTAAATGGTATGTCCATTACCGTCTAAAACTGTATTTGATGGAATCATAATAGTGTCATACTGTCCGTCTACATACAAATCCTGATTTAATACGACAATCTTGCCCTGATTTGCAAGAAGGAAATCATTTAAACCTCCTGAAGCAAGGATTCCGACTGTTGTACCGTTGTAATAAACTTTTTCTGTCGGCAGTGACGATAACGCACTGTCAATTGCTGATTCTGCCGCATTTTTTGCAACGGAAGGATTCGTCAATTCTGACAGATTTAATCCAATCTTCTGTAAACGTGAATATACCTGTGTCTGGGAAACCATTGCTGTATTAAATGCTGACAAATCATACTTCTCGGCATAATCTGTACTTGCAGTATCTCTGATGGAACTGTCATAGTTTTCCGAATGGAATATCAGCGTTGCTGCACCATTCGTTACCTGATAGGTCTTCTTCTGGTAATTTGCTTTTCCTGAATAGCCAAAGTCAATTCTGCCGTTTCTGTAATACCAGTAACCGTACTCATTCTCACCGATTCCGTTAAAATACATATCAAGGTATCCGTCAGTGAAATACCACCAGCCATATTCATTACATGCCATTCCGGTATAATCCCATACAATGTGTCCGTTTCTGTAATAGAACCAGCCATTTTCATTACATGCCATTCCGGTATAGCCCCAATCCAGCCAGCCATTGGTAAAATACCACCAGTCATACTGATTGACTGCCATTCCGGTATAATTCCAGTCTAACACACCATTGGTAATATACCACCAGCCGTAGTCATTACTTGCCATTCCGGTGTAACCCCAGTTTAACGCACCGTTTGTAAAATAGAACCAGCCGTTTTCATTCGCTGCCATTCCATTATAACCCCAGTCTAACACACCGTTGCTAAAATAAAACCAGCCGTTTTCGTTGCTTGCCATTCCGGTGTAATTCCAGTCCAATGCACCGTTGCTAAAATAAAACCAGCCGTTTTCATTGCTTGCCATTCCGGTATAACTAAAATCGATAGAGCCGTTTGTCACATACCACCAGCCATATTCGTTCCATGCCATTCCGGTATAGCCCCAGTCTACACTTCCGTCCGTGTAGTAGTGCCACTGACCGTCATCACCGACTGCCAGCCCGCTCCACTCAGCGGCATCCGCTTTTGCTGACAGTCCCATGGTCATGACAAGAACCACTGCCGCTGCCAGTAAAATCTTTGAAAGTCTTTTCATTCACATTTCCTCCTTATAGTCTAATAGTACTTATATTGTAGCATAGTTTTTCCACAAAGAAAATACTAAAAGCATAAATTCCCTATCTGATATAAAAATGCTGTGGTTTCCGAATTTCCTCAAAACCACAGCATTTTATTAAAATGTCTGAATTTTTTTCACACCGCGTACAATTCCATTGATAATTAAAACACCGATTGTAATAAACAGCGTCCTAAGCACAATTGTTGTAAGCCTTGTATCTGCCAGTCCGAGCCACTGTGCGAAATAACCCCATGGTATAATCATCATTTCAAACAAATGCACACACAGGATTTTCATGCTGTTACGTCCATACCATATCAGTATTTTTGCACACTTCTTCCAATGCTCCATATACGTGGAAAGCTTTATCAGAAGCAGGCTTCCTGCCAGCGCTCCCGGTATGGCAGCGTAATTGGGCACATACCGTATTACCATATTAATCCCGCCTATATGCGCCGCACATACATACACAACAGCTGCGAGCAGCCAGCAGACAACAGGCAGTTTTTTCTTTTCCCAAATCTGTACTTTTGAAAAAAGATATCCGGCATAAACAAACAAAATAGCAAAACCGCCGATATCTGCATTTGTCGGTATCCACAGGTATTGACCGAAAATGTAGGACAGTGTTGAAACCGTTATAACCAGTATGGCGCGCTGCCACTCCTGCCACTGTTTTGTTGCATGAAATACCAGCTGCATAAACAGGGTACTCCAAAAAAACGCCAGCAGAAACCAGATTGCACCAATCCGCCATACCGGAAAAAACCACCGTACCTCATCTACGCCAAATCCGAATAACGAACCAATGGCTGTGTTAATACACAGGCTTTTTATAATTTCCGGTGTCCAGTGCTGTATATATGCACTGGCTGCCCTTCCTATAATAACAAACACCGCAGTTATGCCATACGGAATAAGCAGTTTTTGCGCATTCTTTTTAATTACTGCCGGTATGCTTTTTGGTCTGAATAAAATACCTGATGTAATAAAAAATACCGGCATGTGAAATGCAAAAATATAATCATTGATTTTCAGGCCAACAAGTGAATGACCCAGAATCACAAGTAAGATTGCAATTCCCTTTGTAACGTCAATCCAGCCTATTCTCTGCTTCGTCTTTTCCATACTTAAAATCCATACCAGAAGTTCATATCAACATTGCCTTCAATACCGTTTACGCTTCCTTTACTTGTATACTGCCACATAATCCAGTCACCTTCCGGAACACTTGATGTATCATCTTTATACCATGCAAGCCACTTATAAGCCTGAATCTCGCTCTGGATTAATACATTCTGGAAATAATCCCAGTTAGCATACACACCGGCAGTATAACCTGCGCGGCTGACTCTGTCCATAACAATGACTGCCAGATGGGTAATCAGTTCCCTGCCCTCTGAGCTGTACGGATCAATATTATATTCGTTATAATATTCCGTATCTTCGATATCAATATACACACCCAATACCGGATTAAATCCCTGTAACATTCTTAAAATATGATTTGCTTCGCTGTTTGCCTCATCTTCATTGACTGCATACGAATACAGATATACACCATACGGAATACCTACGCGTTCGCATTCCTGCATATTGCGCACTGCCCATACATCATCCTGATCTGTATCATCATTACCGTAACCGACACGGATAATGGCAAATTTAATCCCGTCTGCTTTTACGGCATCCCAGTCAATTTCTCCATTGTGCTTTGATACATCAATTCCGACGGATGACTTCTGAAGTGGCGTTGCCAGACCATTTTTAACAATATATGTAATTCCTACATAGGTATATTCACCGTCATAATTATAATTAATTGTACCGTTTTCAAAATACCATGAACCATAGCTGTTTGAAGCAACACCCGTAAAAGTGCCATCGACTCCGCCGCTGCTTACATACCACCAGCCATACTCATTTGCTGCCATTCCATTATATGTAAAGTCAATTGTTCCGTTCGAAATATACCACCAGCCATACTCGTTATCTGCAAGGCCTTCATAGCTTCTGTCCAGATAACCGTCAATTAAATAATACCATCCGCCCGCATACACTGCCATTCCGGTAAAATCTCTATCCAGTGCGCCGTTTGTAACATACCACCAGTCATAGTTTAACGGTGCCATCCCGGTATAAGAAAGATCAACTGCACCATTATTTACATACCACCAGCCATATTCATTCAATCCAAGTCCTGTATAGGAAAGATCAATCTCTCCGGCATTGATATACCACCAGCCATATTCATTTAATGCAAGTCCTGTAAAATTCGTATCTACTTTGCTCCGGAACAGATACCACCAGCTTCCATTGGCTGCAACCATACCGTCTTCATTAAAATCAATTGTACCGTTGACTACATACCACGGCTCACCGTTTACATCAGCGATTCCGGTATAAGATAAATCCAGTGCACCATTGTGCATATACCACCAGCCGTATTCATTACATGCCATTCCGGTAAAATCCCAGTCAATTTCACCATCTGTCAGATACCACCAGCCATATTCATTAACCGCCATCCCGGTATAAGAATCATCCCGCTGTCCATCGGTATAACATACCCAGTCATCATTTTCCAGCTGAAGCGTATGTTCTGCCGCCTGCGCGCTTACCGGGTGCAAACTAAAGCAAAACATAAACAACAGTGCTGCCACTGCGCCTACGAATGTCTTTTTCATCTTACCTCTTTTCCGCATGAAACATCCCAATTTCCATGCCTGTCAAACACAATCTACATTTTCCCTTTATATCATCAGCCTGCGTACAAGTTGAGGACCTCCTGATCCATCGTATTGTTCGGCATGCTGTTAAACATGGTACTGTGACACTCAATGGCAAACCACTCACTGCCAAGAATCGTATTATCAAACACATCATTACAGTAAGAACCTTCTGCCAGAAATACACCTGCATAATTGCTTCCTGTCACAATATTTCTACAAACAATATTTTCATATGAGGCTGTAAAATCCAGTCCTTTTACCGGCTCGTCCGGCGTGCTGGCATGCCCCACTTCTATACCAAAGAAATGAAAAGATTCACTTTTTCCTTTATTGTTATCAGAAACTGTATTTTCCATAATAATATTGCGGTATGCGGAACGTACCATCTTAACGCCGCTTCCGTAATTCTGTGTTACGTTGTTATTCACAATCGTATTGTATGCGGAATTATCAATGGAAATACCCGGAAGCTTTGCCGGTGACGAACCGTCTGACAGACGTCCAAACGCCGTTACAAAGTCCGCTTCTAAATCTTCATCGGACTGTCTTAGACGTCCGCCGTTTTCTTTGACAATATTGTTGCTGACATACGCACCGAATGTACCGTAATCCAGACACATACCCTCTTTATCATTCTGATAAATAATATTTTCAACAATATAAATCTGATATGCCCCATCGGAATAAATACCTGATGAATTATTATGTTTTACATTATTCTGATATAACACAATATCATGCGGCGTATCTAACAGGTTATATAAATGTTCATCTTTAAATTCGTTGTATGCCGTGTAGTAATCGTCAATTTCCATGGAAGTCATTACAATCCCGGCTGTGAGGTTTCTTGTGCCGTAATTATCAACTACATCATTGCCGGTAATAATACCGTTGCTGATATTACCGTTTAAGAAGACTGCACCATTGCCGTTATAAGAAACGGTGTTGTTCTTTAACACAAAATCATGATTTTCGCCCATCATGACCAGCCCCTTATAAAGAGAATTGGAAATCGTACAATTTTCAATGGTAAATGTATTACTTCTGATAATATAGACGCCATATTGATAAGCGCCGGAAACAAGTTTTACATTATATAGCGCAAAATTTGTACATTCTTCTGCAATTACGGCCTGTGCAGTCCTTTGTTCCTGACTGCCTGTAAACGCAACACCCTCTGCATTAATCGCAATATTGGATTTTAACCGGATAGGTTCATCCAAATACACAGAATCACTGCTGATGGTTATATACGTATTATCACTCTGTTGAATCAGCGCATTTAACTCAGAAGCTGTCGTTCCTGTAAATTCCGCTCTGCCCGTAAATACATTTCCGGTCTGCATTGTCTGGGAAACTTTATTGTATAAATTTTTCCAGTTCAGTTCCGGTGTTTCAAAGGACGCCGTATCAATCCCCAGTTTTTCTATCTTTTGTAACACCTGAAGATTACTCATATATTTTTCCGAATCTTCTGCTGCCATTCTCGATAATGCCGGAAGTTTATTCGCTGTCATAATACTGTAACAGTCTGACGGATTCAGTTTCATCACTGCATTATTAACATCGTAATCCAGCGACTGTATCGCTTTATCATAAGCCTCCTGCTCTGCTTCATCCTGTGCATCAATCACTGCTTTTTTGCGGTTGTACGCTTCCTCTGCAGCTTTATTATCCACTACAGGAGAGACCGGCTGTGTTACCTCTCGTACATAGATTGTTCCTATGACAAGAAAATACACTATCACCGCCGCAATGATTATCCTCTTTTTATTCCTTCGCTTCTTCAATGTTGCTCCTCCATACCACAGACATTTTACTGCTTATCCAGTCCGAGGTATTTACTCCAGAACTGAATGTTTTTGATCTCATTTCCACGCTTTAAGAAATCTTTTTTCGCTTTATTGTATTTAAAGTCAATCTGAATGGTAAGTCCCAGTACCTGGAAGAACTTCGCAACCGCCTGTGCCCAGCTTCTTTCACATTCAAATGCTTTATTGGCTGTTACATCGTAAAATACAATCTTTTTTGCTCTCCATACTGCCGGGAATGTTACCTGTGCCATGGATACAATACGGATATGCTTCGCCGGAAGCAGATAACCGTTTAAGGTCAGCTTACGCACAATATTATGAATCTTGCTTAATTTGGTTGCTCTGGATGCCTCATAAGTCTTATAGTGGAACGGCACGCTGATCTGATCCATCGGCACTGCCTTATAGCCTGCTGCCATAATTTCCTTGTGAAGCTTTTCACCATCTGTATTTAAGAAGAAATCCACACCCTTTAAGAAATCCTTTACACCTCTTGTATGTAAATCCACATTCTTATAACGGTAGAACTTACACTCTCTGCGCCACTGTCCCCAGACTGCCTTCTTTAACTGTGCCTTGCCCCAGTTCGGGAAGTGGAATGTATTGTCCACCAGTCTGTTACGAATAATGTAGTATTCCAAAAATGAAGAATATTTATTTTCAAAAGGCTCATGCCATACGCAGATACCGTTCATCAGAATCAGATGCTTCATATTGCGCAGTCCGTATTCAAGGTCATCACCGCGGATAAAGATTGGCAGCGGCAGATTCTCCTCTGATACGACGTCCATTGGGAAACAGCAGTACCACCATGCGTTAAATTCTGTATATTCTTCGATTTCATTAAACAGGCAGTCCCATGTCACATTCATGTTTAAATTGGCCTTATTGGAAATTAAATCACCTGCATTCCATGAGGCGCCGGATTCTACCTGCATATTCGGCTTATCAATACGAAGCATTGCACCACCGATAAAGGCATCTTTATATTCTTCCTTCAACAGAGAAAGAATGGTATACGTCTTTTCAATGGATTCTGTATCGATTGTAATATCATCGTCCATTAAAAGCGCATGGGTAATGCCGTGCGGATTGCCGTTCTTTAAAATTTCCATCAGACCTCTTGTAAATCCGCCTGCGCCGCCTGTATTCTTATTGCGGACAATGTGAATCTTGTCACTGCCAAGCTTGTCGATATCGAGTGTCTGTCCGTTATCGGATACGAAGACTTCCAGATGGTCTTTAAGCGGGCTGTCCGGGTTGTTGAATACGTGTGTATTTAACAGCCCAATATTTTTCTCAATATATCGCTCACGCTTAAAGGTACAGATATCAATACCAATCTTTGGCTGTCTTTGCGGCTTTTCAATCGCCGTATCCTCGTAATAACCGCCATAAAGCACTGCACCGTCTGACAGTGCAGTCACTTCAAAGTAGAGCATGCCTTTTTCTTCATTGCCGAATGGGAATGAATAAGAGCTTCTCTCTGTTGTGTGTACTTCCTGTCTTACCAGCTCTTTCTTTAAAACTTCACCGTGAAGAAACAGCTTGCTTGAAAGTGTCACTAATACATCGCCCTGTAATTCCAGATTGATGGATACTTCTTTAACCTGTGTGTACTTTCTCCACTTTTCAATGGAAAATCCGTTAAAATACGTATCAAATTCCACTTTACCGCCTTTATCCAGCGAAAAGCCTCCGCCCGGCATCATATAGACTTTGCTGCGGTTGATAAAGTTTAAATCGCTTTTTAAATGATTCTCATCTCTGTTGATGTTAAAATCATCATCAATCACATTGGTGTGCAGATATAATTTTTCCTCGGTGCATAATCCCTCTGTCGGCCAAAGTATTTTCTGAAGCTTCATCTTAATTCATTTCTCCCATTCTATCTAATCCACTCCGCTTTTGGAGTATTTATCTTTATCTTTCCCTGTTTTACAGTTCTTTTTCGCACATTTCAAGTGCTGCGGCAATCACCTTATCCATATCGTAATACTTGTATCCGCCAAGACGTCCGCCGAAGATGACCTTGTGTTCCTTGTCGGCAAGCTCCTTGTACTGCTGATACAGGGCGTTGTTCTTGTCATTATTGACCGGATAGTACGGCTCGTCGCCCTTCTTCCATTCGCTTGAGTACTCTCTTGAAATAATGGTTGTCGGCTGCTTGCCGAATTCAAAGTGCTTATGCTCAATAATTCTTGTATACGGCACTTCTCTTTCTGTGTAGTTGACAACGGCATTTCCCTGATAGTTTTCCATCGGCAGTTCTTCTGTTTCAAAACGTACGGAACGGTATTCAAGTACACCCAGCTTATAATCATAGAACTGGTCAATCATACCGGTGTATACAATCTTATCTGCCATTGCATCAAATTCTTCTCTGTTGTCAAGGTAATTCGTATTTAAACGGACTTCAATGCCGTCTAACATCTTTTCTACAATCTTTGTGTAACCGCCAATCGGGATACCCTGATATCTGTCGTTGAAGTAGTTGTTATCATAGATAAAACGAAGCGGCAGACGCTTGATGATAAAGGACGGTAAATCCTTGCAGTCACGTCCCCACTGCTTTTCGGTGTAACCCTTAATCAGCTTTTCGTAAACGTCTTTTCCAACTAAGGAAAGTGCCTGTTCTTCAAGGTTCTTTGGCTCTGTAATATTTAAGTCTGCAATCTGTGATGCAATAATGTCCTTTGCTTCCTGTGGTGTTGCAATATTCCACATTTTGCTGAAGGTATTCATGTTAAACGGCAGATTGTAGAGTTCATTCTTATATCTTGCTACCGGTGAGTTGATATAGTTGTTAAATTCCGCAAACTGATTAACATATTCCCAGATTTTCTTATCAGATGTATGGAAAATATGCGCACCGTATTTATGTACATTAATGCCGGATACATTTTCACAGTAAATGTTACCTGCAATATGGTCTCTCTTATCAATCACCAGACAAGTCTTTCCCTTCTTTTTGGCTTCATATGCAAAAACTGCACCGTAAAGACCTGCACCTACTACTAAATAATCATACTTCATTTTTTAATCCTCCTTGTTTTGCGAAGCAAAATGCGACTGCCCCCAAGCAGGAGCAGAGGATTTTACCTCCTTGTTTTGCGAAGCAAAATGCCATGTGAGTTTACTCACATTCTGCCCCAGGCAGGAGCAGGGGATTTTACCTCCTATTTCTCATATGCCATCATAGCACTTTGTTTTTTTTTACACTATTTCCCAATCGTGTTCAAATGTACACGGTCCAAATTCATTGTGGACATAATCGCGTACCGTAATCTGCATAATGTTGCGGACATTGTCGTAAAGTTCTCCGTGTTCGCCGTTGATACCGATGTCCAGATAATACTTGCCCGGAAGCAGCATCAGCTTTTCTATGGTAAATGTGACTTCTCCGCTTTCGTCTAATACCGGAAGCGCATCTCCCGGCTTTGCAAAGCAGCTGCCGTAGCAGTACTGCCAGTTATCGCGGACAAAATCCATATTGAAATTGACGGCAATGCCTTTTAAGGCTGTCGCATATGAAAACTTTAAAACAACCTTATCGCCTGTACTAAAGGTCTGACATGGATTTCCGTCATTGTCGTATAAATCCACTTTGGTAAACCGCACCTCGTGACTTCCGTCCCGGCGCGCCTCCGGGTGGACATTCTGTGTCAGTTCAAGTATCGAGCGTCCTCTTTCATCGGAAAGCTTTTCTTTGCTTTCCTCTGCCAGCCTTGCGATACGCTCATCTTCCATCGAATCCAGATAATGCATGCCAATCAGCTTCGGACTTCCGTCTTCCCGGATTTTGCCTTCCTCCAGCCAGATTAAACGGTCACAGATGCTGTATAACTGTTCCATGGAGTGCGATACAATAACAATGGTCGTTCCCTGCTCTTTAATCTCTTTTAAGCGTTCAAAACACTTTTTCTGGAAGCTGACATCGCCGACTGCAAGAATTTCATCAATCAGCAGTACATCGGCGTTGACGTTAATCGCAACGGCAAACGCAAGACGCATATACATACCGGACGAATAGGTACGCACCGGATTGTCAATATACTCTTCAAGCTCCGAAAAGCGGATAATTTCTTCAAGCCGCTCGTCAATTTCTTCTTTTTTTAAACCGAAAATAGTCGCGTTGATATAAATGTTTTCCCTGCCTGACATATCCGGGTGAAATCCCGCACCCAGTTCAATCAGGCTCGATACCCTGCCTTCGACCTTTACCGTGCCGGAATTCGGCTTTAAAATCTTTGTGAGCAGCTTTAATGTTGTACTTTTGCCGCAGCCGTTACGCCCAATCAGTCCCACTGCCTGTCCCTTTGGAATCTCAAAGGAAATGCCGTCTAAAATCTGTCTGTTTTCGTGGCGGTTTCTGTTGTGGAATATTGCACGTTCCTTGAGCGTGCTTCCCTTGTCCATATAAACCTTAAAATGCTTTTCAACATCTTTTACTTCTACGGAATACTGTATTTCACTCATTATAATTCCTCCGCAAAATTATCATCCAGCTTTGCAAATACCAGTTCCCCGATAATCACCATGACAATGGCAAATACTGCTGAATACAATACTTCTTTTCCCGATGGCAGTGCTTTCCAGTAAAGAATCTTGTGATAAGATTCAATTACAGAAGTCATCGGATTGGCTTTAAACAGCCATTTGATATTCGCCGGAATCATTTCCATTGAATACATAATCGGTGTTCCGTAAATCCATGCCATTAAAACAACGGTTGTAATATGCTCTAAATCCTTAAAAAATACGGTTCCTGCCGATACAATCAGGGCAAATCCCAGTGACAGCAGGTATTCAATTGCCATAATAAGCGGCAGGTAAAGCAGTGCCTCTATGCGCACACCGATTCCTGAAATAAACAATACGGCAAATACAATGACAAAACAAAACAGCATATTGACAAAATTGGAAGTCACACAGGAAACCGGAAGGACTTCCCTCGGAAAATAGATTTTTTTTATCATATCCCCCTGATACCGTACACAGCCGGACCCCTGACGAAGTGACATATCAAAAAACAGCCACGGAATCATGCCCACAATCATGTAAACATAAAACTTGTCCAGGTTGCTTCGGACAATCACTGAAAACACAATGGTATACACTATAATCTGACAAAGCGGATTGATAAACGTCCATAAAAATCCTAATACGGAACCCTTATATTTCCCTCTTAAATCCTTTTTCACAAGACTTCCTATCATATCGCTGTAGGAAATAATGTCTTTGATTCGTTCTTTCATAAAGATTCTATCCTTTCATATTGCAAGAATTTTAATTCTTTGTAATAAACCATTCCTAATCGTAACACATTTGTAATATCTACACAATACAAATCTTTTATAACCCTCTGCATTTTTATAGGATATCTCTTTATTTTTAATAGTATCCCTTTATTTTATATTTTAAAGTATAATAAATAATGTCTGGTTCCAATAGTGCCGCACCTATTTTTTTCCAGCTGCTCCCATTTTGTTTTAACTTTGATTTTAACGCATAGCGGCGGCGCAGAATCCGTATTTTCTTTTTATCATATCCGTCTGTCTGTTCCAGAAATTCGCAGACAGCATAAAAAGAACGCTCCATTGCCTCATACGATGATGAATAGCTGTTTACGGTATCATTGTGGATATAGATTTTATCCTCTATGGCACAGAAGCTTCTTTTTTCGTGAAACATCAAAAGCCACAGCAGAAAGTCATCACAGCCGTTTACGGTAAGGCGGCGTTTGCACCAGTCCCTGGGTATCGCAGCTTTACGAATCAGACACTGTCCCGGTGAAAATATCATATCTGTGCCATACAGATACATTTTTTCATGCCCCACTTCTTTTAGTACCGCCTTTTTGGCATAAATCGGAATCTGTTTTTCTAAAATATGCTCCGGCGTAAAAAATAAGCGGCAGCCATTGCCCGCCACAACATCTGCGTGGGTCTGCTCTGCCGCTGTAAGTAATGTCCGTACCGCACTGTCTGAAATGGCATCGTCCTGGTCTAAAAATAAGATGTACTCTCCCTGTGCTTTTGAAAGCCCTGTCAGTCTTGCCGCATGAATCCCTTGATTTTCCGTGTGGTTGACGGCAGTCAGTTCAAAAGCCTGGTCAGGTACATAATTTCGTATCAGTTCTTCTTCCTTCAAAAGGCCGTCTGCCGGACTGTCATTGACCAGAATAAATTCCAGTTTTGCCTTCGGCACATTTTTACCTTTTTGCGCAGCCGGAAGCAGCTCTGCATTTTTTCGTATCATCGCCATCAGCCCCGGAATATAGTCTGTTCCTTTATATAACGGAGTAATAATGCTTACTTTGATTTCATTCATATTTACAGACACTCCCTGAATAATTCCATATACTGCGCCGCGATTTTCTGGTAATCATACATTTTCAGCATTTCCTTGCTTTTATCTTCAAGCGCCTCACCGTTTTCCGGTTCTTTAAAAAAAGCCAGAATCGCTGCGGCAAGTGCTTCCACATCATCCGCCGGTTCATAATAATGGCACAGTCCCTTTGTCACCTCATAATTTGCGGATACTCTGGACAGCAATGTCGGCACCTTTAAAATCATCGCTTCCACCGCCGTCATGCCAAAGCCCTCAAACAGGGATGGATTAATATACAGGCAGCTGTTTACCAGAAGCTCTCTTTTTTTCTTTCCGTCCACAAAACCCGTAAAAATGACACGCCCGGACAGGTTATGCTGCTCTACATACTCCTTTAAATACGCTACGCGCTTTGGCACATTGCCCACCAGCACCAGATTCCTGTCAATGCAGTCTGCAATCATTTCAAATGCTTTAATCAGCGTAATAATATTTTTATGGTGAAACTGCAGATTAATTGCAACAATATCACCTTGTTTTGGTGTCGGCGGAATCACGTCATTGACATGTACCTTAATCGGATTATAAATCTGCACAATCTTATCTTTATACCGCGCATAATAATTCTGGATTTCTGAGCGGTCTGCTTTACTGATAGCAATAATTTTATCTGCGTGCTTAAAATCCACTGCATACATGACTTTGTATAACAGATATTTATACCATGCCACCTTCACACTGCCCATCACCCGGTGCGATACCGCTTTAATATCGTGTGGAATCATGACGGTCGGCACCTTCAATTTTCTCAGTCCGTTGGTACAGCTGGCATGAAATACAACACCGATATTATATTTACGGATGACCTTCGGCACAATCCATGTATTTACCCGCTCAATATCCAGCAGACGTACAAGCTCCGACTCTTTTTTCGGCGGTTTTACCGTGATCACCGTCACTCCGGGTGCAATCTGCTCCAGATAAGCCTTTGCATAGTCATAGCACAGCACAACGCACGCACCCATGTCTTTATTTTTACAAATGCCTTCCAGCAGATTTATCGCAACCTGGTCTTTTCCCCCGGCATGCTGACGGCTCAAATATATATAATTAAGCAGTATTTTTTTTTGTTCATCCTCTTTCATCATTCTCACCACATTCACATTTTTAATGCCATTTATTCGGACGGCTCATCGTAATAATGTTTAAAATATACCCTGTAGAAAATCGCCCACGTATCCCGGAATGCCTTTACAATATCGGACATCCCGATTCTTCTGGAGCTCTTATCCCGGACATAGACTACCTTGACCGGCATCTGTTCGATTTTAAAGCCACGGCGGTGGACCGCCACTAAAAGTTCAATATCATAGGCAAAACCGGAAGTGCGCACCAGATGGGCTACCGGCTTTATTGCCTGTGCCTTAAACACTTTTAGTCCGGTCTGCGTATCACGCACATTCAGATGAAACAGTGCCAGCAGCATCATATAGTACCCAAGGCTGATGACTTTACGCACAAACGGATAGTCAAGTTCAGAATCCTTGTGAAATTTGCAGCCAATCACCACATCACTTGCACTTTCTTCCATTTTCTTTAAATAGCCCTCAAGCTGTGCGGGATTTAACTCCAGATCGGCATCGACAAATGCGATATAATCGCCCTCTGCCTGACTGACCCCTGCAATAATGGCATTGCCCTTTCCGCGGTTTTTATTCGATGTTACAAGCTTTACACGTGTTTTGGATACGGTCATTCCTGCTGTGACACGATGCGGCTGTTTCGCATCATCGCGTATGGCACGCTCAATTTCCTGCTTTGTCTTATCCTTACTGCCGTCATTGACGGCAATAATCTCCATATCCGGTGCAAACTGCTCCACGATGGATAGTGTCTGCATAATACTGTTATAAATCAGTGCCTCCTCATTATAGGCCGGCATGACAATTGATAATTTTCCCCTTAACTGATACATACTTCTCCAATACCCTGTTATTCAGATATATATTCATATACCGCCACCGGCTGTATGCTGCTTACAAATTCCTGTGCATACGGAATCCACGCTGCAATACCGTCCAGTTCTTCCGGCATCTTTACATCCATCTGTATTTTATTATCTTTATGATAAACGGTGTCCATCCCGCTATCCGCTACCGCTCCGGATTCAGGTTCTCCGCTGATTACATAGACATGGCTGTAACGGTCTTTTAACCTTGCACACTGCACTGCTGCCGCTTCTTTATCTTCCTTTAACGGATATACCGGACAGTCTGTCATATATTTTAACGAAACCATCAGCTGTGGAACGACTTCTTCCCCAAGTACCACCACACTGTCTTTTTCATCTACGGTTTCTGCAAGCTCTGTAAGAATTTTCCACTGCAGCTGGGTCTGATCCTGACCGTTCACTACAATCCCCGCATACGGAATCAGAACTGCTGCCACCGCAAGCGCCGCCGCTGCACAGAGCATACCGTATCCGTCCCTTAAAATCCGGATATGAGCCATACTTTCCGCCGTCCGTGACAATATATACGCCCCCAGTACAACGATTACTGCTATATATGGCACAATATATCTTCCATAGTAATAATAATGTAGTATTTCTTTCTTAAATACGGCTGAATAAATGATAACACAATAATAAAACATTGCCGTCAAAAGTACAATAGAATCCTTCTTTTTAAACCATGACGGACGTAAAAAAGCCGCGATAAAAATCACCGGCATGAGTATTATACCACTGCTTAACAGATACGCATAGCTTGTCATATAGGCTGACGGATACGCACTTTTTTTCATTACCAGCAGGCATGCTGCGAGTCCTGCCGCTGCAAATACCCATACAAAAATCCGCCAGCAGGTATTCTTGAACCGATTCTGCTCTTTCCGCATAGATTGTGCATTTACGGATACCGCTTTTGTGTTTTTCTTTACCGGAAGAAGTCCAAGCACCAGCGAAAACACGATTCCTGCCACGGACACCGCCGTTACAAAGGCTTTGAGGTTTGACGGGCCTACCGGTCCGATATATAAACGGTCATAGTTGCCGTACACATACGTAAGCGAGCTTGCATACATCATGAAAAAGCCTGCAAGATATCCGGCAAGCATGACAACTGCCCCGGCAATATAGCTTTTCCTGCCTGTTTTAAAATATAATCCGTATGCCATCAGCACAAATAACGGCATAAATACATAAATTGTAATATGTAAAAATGCAAATACAACGACCGGTATGCAAAAGAGCCAGCGGTATTCTTCATGCTTTTTGTCTGTTAAAAGATAAAGCATTGCTAAAATGACAAATGCCAGCGTTGTTTCCACAAGAGAGGTTTTTGCCTGCCACAAAACCTGTGGTGACAATACATATAAAAAGAGTGCAATCGCTTTATACAGTGTCTTTATTCCCAGATTTTCAAGCACAAGCCATAAAAGAAATACAGATAATGCCAGAATCCATGTTCCCAGCTGCATCATATGCTCCACGCCGCAAACTCTTGCATATACGGCGAGCAGTGCACTGAATGTATGTACCCCATGCAGACTGCCGGTTGTATCATTTTGTGCCACGCCCTGCACCTGTTCTTCATCCAGCGTAAAATTATATCCCTCCAGATGATTTCCGATTGCCGCCATGTAATCACTTTTATCCGATGCTGATACACAATCCCCATACTCGTCAAATGTCATGAAATTATTATTATAACCATAGACATATCCGATTGCCTTTGCCTGATAAACGCCTTCGTCCTGTCCCATGCCAAACATTCCGAATGTCGTCCCCACAAGCGGTATCACCGCCAGCAAAAAGCCAATCCCTATAAGATTTTTCTTCCACAGGAATGTGCAGGACGGCTTTGTCTTTTTATATGCATAAGCCGCTCCCGCCACCGCCACTGTAAATCCCAGTGTCAATGCTGCCGCTCTTTCCAGTGAAAAAATATTCAATCCGATTAAAATGCCCGCTGAAAGCAGATATGCAAGCACTGTTTCCGATACACCAAGCAGGACAAGTTCTGCAAAATCCCGCTGATGATAAAGAATGGAAAGCCCCACGCCTGCCGTTCCTACTGATACAAGCAGCAGCACTGCCAGCAAAACGCCTGATACACCGCTATGCACGCCTGCCTCAATAACAATGCCTGCAGCTGTTATGACAATGCCTGCCACAAAAAGTCCGGGTAAAACCTTCTGTGCCGTTTTTTCCGCTTTTATATACCCCATACAGTGTATCAGGATATCCGCCACACACACAAGCACAAGCACAATGCCGGATACCAGCCACAGATACTGTGCAAACCCTTTGCCTGCATTAATCATGACGTCATCTTCCGGTTGGAAATGCGTTGTAACCACATACACCAGACCTGCCAGACATAATAAAATGAGTGTACGCAAAAAGGGTCTGACGATACTTTCCATTTGCTTTAAACAGACATTTGGTTTTCCTCCCGCAATCCGGCAGATTACCGCCGCCACAACAGACAACAACCATAAAACCGCCAGTGTCTTATTGAGCGAAAATCCGCCGAAAAGGGCAAGAATTCCTCCTGACATGCCAAAGCCTGCAAGCAGCACTGCAAAAGAAACGGTGACTGCATCCATCAGCTCCATCCTTTTTCCGATACATACAATTCCATACGTAAGCACTGTTATTATCATCAGTACCACTGCTGTACTATTCACGTCAAACCCTCCAATATTCTCTTAAATTTATCTTAATTTATAGAAAACCAGTCTTTCATCATTACTTACAACCGGTGCCACACCGGTATATTCCTGCACGCTCTTTTCCAGCGCCGTCCACTCCGGTTCTTCATAGGCATCGCGGTTAATATACAGACCGTCAAATCCCTTTGATAAAATTTCCTGAATCATCTTATCAACCGGCAGGGAAGCCGTTTGTTCATACCAGATATCCGTGTCACTTCCGTCTGTTGTACCAAAACTCCATTTTAACTTACCAGAATGAAGATATCCGATATAATGTGATAAATGTCCCATATCATTCTGAATATCCCCTTCCGGATACTCTGCATACGGAAGCTGGAATATACTGTCATCTTCATCCATGACTGCATCCACCCGTGCAAAGAAATCCGCATCACTTATCCATTCTTCTTTATTACTTTCAAAATTAAAAGATACGGACGGATTCTGCTCCCAGATGGCAAACAGCATCACAAGGGCAACTCCGCCCATGTATACACATTTCCATACGGTTTTCGCAATCTTTCCTTCCCACTCATTTAAAAGCAGGCAGACCGCGGTTATGGCAAAAAATCCGATAAATACGGAGATTCTGTTATATCCTCTGATAATTTCAATGCCCATCATAAATATGATAGAACCGAAACCACCCATTGTTGCCAGCAGAATCCCGCAGATATTGAGGTCTGCAAGTACTGTCAGGCGCTTTGTAAGCGTGCTTTCGTTCTTTCTTCTTGTAAAAAGCCATACCAGCAGGAATAAAAATCCGGCCGCACCGACAATGCCGATGTATGCCGTCCAGTTTTCATTGACACACGGTACATATTCATTATACGCATAAATCAGCTTTTCAAGCGGTCTGATACCGTGTCCGTTTACCGGAAGCAGCAGCTGGATAATCTTTAAACAGTACGTTTCAGAATCGGCAATACTGCGGATTCTGCCTTCCAGTCCTGTTCCACCATGTACAATCCTGTAAAAAATTTCCGGGATAATGGAAATCACAACGCATACAATCACACTGAGGATACTGATACAGCCGCGCTTCAAATAATTCCAGTCTTTCGTGCGGAGCAGTGCCGTAAGCATTGCCACCATCAGAAAGAAGCATGCAAATATCTGCCAGTAACCAATGCCTTCGCTGGCAATTAAAAATGCCATAATAAAGCCCGCGTAGTTGCGCTTATACTTAAAAAAGCCCTTGCCCGGCAACATAAAGCGTTCATCTTCATACAGCCAGATACACATTAATACCGCAAGCGGAACAAAATAGTAGCAGGACAATACAATGTGTCCGATGCCGCGGATAAAGATAAACGGCAGGAAAGCATATACGAGTGCCCCGCCTGTTGACAGCCACTCTTTAATGCGGAGCTGTCTGAGAACAAAATATGCCACATAGGCAATCATATAAAATGCGGATAAATAGACAAGATTGACCGTTTTGGCAACCTGTCCGCCCGTAATCCACAAAAATAATTTTTCAAAAAATACATCTGCATTATGCAGACCTGCAATGACATCTGAGGTATTATAATAATACCCATCCAATGCTGTCAGTTTGTCCGTTCCGATATTCCATCCGGATTCCTGCACCAGCCTTACCGATACAAGCGCTGACATTTCATCACCGCCCTTGTATTCAAGCGGATATGTTAAATCCTGTCCCCGAAGTCCCAGAAAATGCACTACCAAAACAGTAACTGCCAACGTAATAAAAACGAGCGCAGCCGCATCTTTATACCATTTTTTCACAAATGCCCATACTTGTTCTTTTTTCATAAAATGATTCGTTCCTTTTCGTTTTATTAAAACGAAAAAGACTGCCGTATAAACGACAGTCTTTTTCCAAAATTTATATGCCGGCGACCGGGGTCGAACCGGTACGGGAGTATAAGTCCCGCAGGATTTTAAGTCCTGTGCGTCTGCCAATTCCGCCACGCCGGCCTGATTGTTACTCCGTTTCTTTTATATAGATGAAACAGAATGGACGGAGAAGGATTCGAACCTTCGAAGGCATCGCCAGCAGATTTACAGTCTGTCCCCTTTGGCCACTCGGGAATCCGTCCAAACGTGAGCATATCGCTCACATTTTGTTATTTTATCATATCTTTATGTTGTTGGCAATCGTTTTTTTATAAATTTAAAAACTTTTACTTCTGACATAAGTCCTGCACTCTCCAGTAATCCAGTGTTTCCCGTAAGGTCTGCTCCAACGGAATCTGTGGTTTCCAGCCGGTGCAGTCATGTACCTTTGAAATATCCGGTTCAATAATCGGCACATCAACCGGACGCAGTTTTTCTGCATCTACCCGGACTTCAATTTCCTTATCCGATAATGAAATAATCCGGTCTAGAATTTCCTGAATTGCCAGTGCATGTCCTGTTCCGATATTATAGGTTTCTCCAGCTTTTCCCTTCTGCACCAGTAAGGCGTATGCTCTTACAACATCACGCACATCGGTAAAATCACGCTTTGCCGAAAGATTTCCGACATACATCACAGGCTCTTTGACTCCTTTTTCAATCTCTGCCACCTGCTTGCAGAAATCTGCCACAACAAAGATTGGAGTCTGGTTCGGTCCGATATGATTAAATGCACGGACCATCATGACATCCATATGGTATGCCGCCGCATAAATGCTGCCAAGCATATTCTGGCAGGACTTTGTTGCCGCGTAGATATTTCCCGGACGAAGCACCGTATCTTCAATAATCGGACATTCTTCCTGCCGGATATGTCCGTATTCTTCTCCTGAACCAATCAGCAGTACACGCGGCTTATAATCCAGTTCACGGACAGCATCCAGCATATTGACTGCGCCCTTGATATTGACATCAATGGTCAGCGCCGGATTTTTCCACGATACCGATACCGAAGACTGTGCAGCCAGATGAAAAATATAATCCGGGCGCACTGTTTCCAGCACATCGGTAATCTCACTTTTATTCAGAATATCACAATCGTAGACGACTGCATTTGAAAGGGCGAGCTGTTCTTTTGCGGTCTTTGTTACGGCGACCTCATATCCTAAATCATCATGAAGATGATTTACCAGATACGGGCCTACGAATCCGCCGCCCCCGATAATCAATGCTTTCATAGTTTTCTCCCATTTGGCATGTATTTTAGTTGGCTGACTTGATTTCTTTTTCTACGATTGCAAGGTCATTCTTTACCATGCGTTCTACCAGTTCGTTAAAACTGATTTCTCTTTCCCAGCCAAGTTCTTTTTCTGCCTTTGCAGGATTACCAATTAAAAGTTCTACTTCTGCCGGTCTGAAGAAATCCGGATTTACCTTTAATACAACCTTTCCTGTTGCCTTATCCTTTGCGATTTCATTCACACCTTCGCCTTCAAATTCCACCTCAATGCCGGCTGCCTTGAATGCAGCTTGTGCAAATTCACGGACCGTTCTTGTTTCATTGGTTGCAATTACGTAATCTTCTGCATGATCCTGCTGTAATAACAGCCACATTGCGCGCACGTAATCCTTTGAGTGACCCCAGTCACGTTTTGCATCCAGATTTCCCAGTTCTACATGATCCTGTACACCCAGCTTAATGCGTGCAACCGCATGTGTAATCTTTCTTGTTACGAATTCCAGACCACGTCTTTCACTTTCATGGTTGAAAAGAATACCTGAGCAGGCATACATATCATAGCTTTCTCTGTAATTCTTTGTAATCCAGTGTCCGTAAAGCTTTGCAACGCCGTATGGGCTTCTCGGATAAAACGGTGTTGTTTCGTCCTGTGGAATTGCCTGTACCTTACCGAACATTTCTGATGTTGAAGCCTGATAAAATCTTGCTTCCGGTTTTACAATGCGGATTGCTTCAAGCATATTGGTAACACCGATGGCATCAATGTCTGCTGTCGTACATGGTGTATCCCATGAAGTTGCAACGAAAGACTGTGCCGCAAGATTGTAGACTTCATCTGCCTGCGAAATCTTCATGGCTGTGATTAAAGATACAATATCCTGCATATCTGCATAGATAAAGTGAATCTTATCCTTGATATGGTCTACATTACCGTAGTCTACTACGCTCTTTCTTCTCATCAGACCATATACTTTATAACCTTTTTCCAGTAAAAGTTCTGCAAGGTAAGACCCGTCCTGTCCTGTGATTCCTGTAATTAATGCGCTTTTCATCATTCTTCTCCTATACAATTATTATTATTGGATAATTATTTATTTTTATAAATATTCATTTCTGCCGGACTCTCTTAATTTTGCGAGTACCTGCTTGATTTCTCCGGCATTTTCCTTCGTTGTAATCAGCGTGGCATCCTTTGTATCCACCACCACAACATCCCGGAGTCCTACGGTTGCAATGAGCTTGTCAGCTCCTTCAATGACACAGTTTTTCGTATTGACTGTAACAACATTGCCATTGACGACATTGCCGTTCTCGTCATTCTGCTTGATTCTTCCGACTGCCAGCCATGAACCGACATCATCCCAGCCGAAGTTTCCTGCCAGTGTGTAAATGTTTTCTGCCTTTTCCATAATACCGTAATCGACGGACTGGGATTCCAGGTTCGGGAATTCCTTTTCCAGTACAGTATCTTCCTGCGGTGTTCCCACGGCTTCTTTAATCTTTAACAAACCGTCATGGGTGGATGGCATATACTTTTTAAAGCAGTCTAAAATCGTAGACACTCTCCAGACAAACATGCCTGAATTCCAAAGATAGCTGCCATCTGCCAGATAAGACTTGGCAGTTTCCAGATCCGGCTTTTCCACAAATCGCTGTACTGGATAGCTCTCCCCATTCTTTGCAGCGCTGTCATACTTGATATAACCGTAGCCTGTTTCCGGATAGTTCGGTGTGATACCAACGGTTACAAGATTTTCACCTTCCTCTGCAAGCACACACGCATTTGTAAAAGTTTCCGCAAAAATATCATTGTGCTTAATCAAATGGTCGGACGGTAATACAATCATCACGGCATCGTCATATTTTTTTGCCACATGAACGGCACCCAGTCCGATACACGGTGCTGTATTTCTTCCAACCGGTTCACAGAGGATGTTTTCCTCCGGCAGACCCGGAAGCTGCTGCTTTACAAGCTCCTTATAATTCTTATTCGTTGCTATATAAACATCTTCAAGCTCTACGAGTGGGCGGATACGCTCAACTGTCAGCTGAATCATGGTCTTTCCGTCGTCCGTCAGGGATAAAAACTGCTTTGGAAGTGTTACACGGCTTCTCGGCCAGAAGCGTTCACCCTTGCCACCTGCCATAATGAGTGCTGTTTTCTTCATACTAATCTCCATTCCGCAGGCATTTTAATGCCGGAGGAATCGCGAGCCAAATCTTATTTGGCTCTGCGATAAA